>Ga0194112_10000034_pt1 | contig 175543 bp, 187 predicted proteins | sample TA2MahC400mmetaG_FD_146191 | JGI IMG/M metagenome (GOLD analysis project Ga0194112, IMG submission 146191) | Freshwater microbial communities from Lake Tanganyika, Tanzania - TA2015016 Mahale Deep Cast 400m | ecosystem: Environmental > Aquatic > Freshwater > Lake | place: Tanzania: Lake... | reverse complement strand
AACCGACATCTTTAATTAGGTAAGGTACGGTACCTTACGGTATGGTAGAAGAATTAAGACTTGATAGTCTTGACGGTGTAGGCCCAGTCACTACCAAAAAGATGACTGACGCAGGCATACACAACATTATGGACCTAGTTGTCAGAGGTCCAGTCGATATCGCTGATGTAACTGGCATGGACAAGGAGACAGCAGAAAAGATAGTGACCAAGGCAAGGCAGGTTCTAGTCGAACAGGGCCTAATTGCCAAGGATTTTGTCACTGCAACTGAAATCTACAAAAGAAGGCAGGACATTGGCAAGATCTCAACTGGTACACAGTGTCTTGACCAGCTACTAGACGGCGGAATCGAGACCCAGGCACTAACCGAAGTATATGGTGAATTTGGCTCTGGTAAAACCCAGTTCTGTCATACTGCATGTGTGATGGTACAAAAGCCAAAGGAAGAAGGTGGACTTGGCGGCGGCGTACTATACGTCGACTCTGAGAACACTTTTCGACCAGAACGAGTCGTATCAATCGCAAAAGCAAAGGGATTGGATCCAGAAAAAGTACTGGACAACATCATCGTTGCTCGCGCATACAACTCTGCACACCAAACACTGATCCTCGAGGAAGCTGGAGCCATTATAGAACAACACAACATCAAGCTAATCATTGCAGACTCGGCAGTAGGTCTGTTCAGATCTGAATACCTCGGAAGAGGCACACTATCTGAAAGACAGCAAAGACTAAACCGATTCATGCATCTATTAGTTAGAACAGCAGAAACATACAACTGTGCAGCAATTGCAACAAACCAAGTTCAAGCATCCCCTGATGTCTTCTTTGGTGATCCAATCAAGGCAATTGGAGGAAACGTAGTTGCACACACCAGCACGTATAGAATCTACTTTAAGAAATCTGGCAAAAAGAGAATTGCCAGAATGGTAGACAGTCCTCACCATCCAGAGGAAGAGGTAATCTTTACGGTTACCGAAGGCGGAGTTGCCGATCCAGAGGATGAGACCAAAAAGAAGAAGAAAGCCGAAGAGGAATAGGTCTAAGGTTTAAAATAAGGGCTCCAAACCCCTTTTTTTGTATGACTACAAAGAAGCCATCTGGTCACTCTCATGGATTTAGACACAAGTCCAGATCCGCACTAACAAAACAACAACCACGTGGAGTGGCGTTTTTGATGAGAGAATACAAAGAAGGTGACCAGGCACTGGTGATTGTAGATCCAAGACAGCACAAGTCTTTACCACACCGAAGATACCACGGCAAAGTTGGAACGATAACTGCGGTTGGAAGACGTGCAGTAACCATAGATGTCAAGCTAGGTAACAAGACGAAAACCTTAATCACTAGATTGGACCATATCAAACCGTTCGGTGTGAAATAATGGAACAAGTAAAGAAAAGTCAGCCAATTTCATTGGCGGAAGTAAAAGAGATTTTGGAAAAAGAGGATCCAGAGAAAATGGATCAAATCCAAAGATGGACTCATGATTACGTTACCAAGTTTACCAAGCTTGATTCAAAATCTGCAAAAAAGATCAAGCAGGAACTCAAAAAGGAATGCGGACTAACAGATGAAGAGGCAGTAGAAATTGTCAATATAATGCCAACAACACTTGCCGAACTTAGGGCATTCACATTTGGATGGAAAAAACTCATCCTAGCAGAAACACTAGAAAAAATTCTAAACATCATCAAGGGGAATTCTTAGAGAATTAGGTGTTCTTTTTTGGAAAGGAGCCATATACCACCACGCAAGTATGAAGAATATGCATATGTCCTAGACTATGTCACGCGTGGCAGGGCGACCACGGTGCGCGGACGCGAAGGAATTATCATAACTGCAATAGGAGAAGACAGACTGACATTATTAGAAGTTCTGGGAATGGAGGGCACTGCATTTGACATTAGCGAGCGAATCTATATTGGAAAAGAAGGGAGGACAAAAATACAATCAGTACTGGGCAAGCTAGAGCACTCACACATTTCAGCGGCAGCTCAGAGTGAGCTCAAAAATGTCATTACAAGTATAGTATCTAACAATGAGAAAAGATTTGTAGATTACATCAACAACGCACAACCGCTAACGCCAAGGATTCATGCACTGGAATTGATTCCAGGAATTGGAAAAACCTACATGAAGACCATCCTAGAAGAGCGGGAAAAGACAAAATTTACAAGCTTTGCAGACTTGCAGGAGCGAGTCGGCCTCAAAGAGCCGATGAGGCACATTATCGACAGAATCATGGAAGAGATAACTGGCGAAGTCAAAGTGACACTGTTTGTCAAAAAATAGGCGCCAGAGACTGGGTCAACACTTTCTCAAATCGCAAAACATTGCTCAAAAAATAGTTGACTCTGCACAAATCACGCACCAAGACACAATATTTGAGATTGGAACTGGTCCTGGAATTCTCACGCCGTTGTTATGTAGGGAGGCAAAATCCGTCACAACAATAGAGGCAGACGAATCATTATACTCTGATGCCATACTGAAATTCTCCAAAATTCCAAACCTGGAGATAATGTATGGTGATGGGTTTGGAATAGATGTTAATTTTACTATATTTGTGTCGAATCTGCCATATTCTGAAAGTAAAAGGGCAATAGAGTGGCTAGCACAAAAAAAATTTAGGTGCGCCATAACGATGGTACAGCAGGAATTTGCAGACAAGTTATTAGCAAAAGGTAGGGACATCCATGCAATATCTGTGATTGCGGATTACTGCTTTGATATTGAGAAGATCGTGAAGGTTGGTAAGAGCAATTTCTCTCCCCCACCAAAGGTTGATTCTATGGTATTGAGACTGACGCCAAAAAAACAGATCGGCCAAGAACTGATTCATTCTGTGGAAAAACTATTCTCACAGAGAAGAAAGACCATATCAAATATCGCAAAATCCTTTGGCAAATCCATACAATCAGATAAAAGACTAGAGGAGCTAAGCACTGACGAGATAATCAAAATTGCAAAGCAGCTCTAGGTATGATCCAGCAGAGGATACTTTTTTTCTGGCAGACCACATACAGGATGAAAAAGGCAAATCCGCGCTGGAAATTGGTACAGGTTCTGGTTATCTGAGTAAAATCTTGGAGAAAAACTTTGATCTAGTCGTTGCAACCGACATTGACTATAATGCCATATCAACACAGGAAGCAAAAATCCAAAACGGAATCTGTTGTGTTGGTGCAGACGCGCTAGGGGCACAATTTGATTTCATTGTGTGCAATTTACCGTATCTACCATCCGATGATATTGTAGATAGAACAGTTGATGGTGGACGGGAAGGGCTCGAAATTCCAATCCAGATAATAAAATCTGCAAAATATAGGATCAAACTTGGAGGCAAAATATTGTATCTGACTTCATCTCTTGCAAATTACATAAAGCTGATGCGAGAAACAGAACTGATGGGATTTGACGTCAAGGTGATTGCAAAAAAGAAACTGTTTTTTGAAGAATTGATACTTGTAGAAGCAAAATTATCTTCTTAGACTTGCCTTTGCAATTCTGCAGATTTCATCAGTCATTTGCTGTGTTGTGGCAGTTCCGCCGATATCAAATGTGACTGCTTTTCCCTCATTGATTACTTGTTCCGTTGCCATAAAAATTGCATTTCTTATGTCTCGCTCGCCAAGATATTCAACCATCCATGCACCAGATAGTACTGCGGCAGTTGGATTTACTTTATTCAAACCCTTAAACGAAGGTGCACTTCCATGGGCTGCTTCGAACATTGCGTAATTATCGCCCATGTTTGATGAATACACCAGTCCAATAGAGCCGATAATTCCGGATGCCAACTCGGACACAATATCCATGAAAAGATTGGTGCTTGCTAAAACTGATCCGTTGAACTGTGACGGGTTTACCACTAATTGCTGCATCATGTTGTCAATGTATATTTCTGAAACCTCTAGGCCTGGAACTTGAGCGCCTGCCTTGCAGACTTCGTCCCAGAAAATACCATCTGTCATTTTCAGAATGTTGCGTTTTGTAATTGCGACAAACCTGTTCATATTGTAATTTTTTGCCCATCTCATTGCAGAGCCGATAAATCTACGACAGCCTGGGCGCGTAATCTTTCGTATAGCAATAGCCGCGTCCTCTGTTAGCTGGATTTCGATTCCAGTGTAGAGTCCTTCGGTTGCTTCTCTAAAGCAGACAAAATCCAGGTCGTGCTTGGGCGTGACTCTCTTGTATGTCTTGATTGGTCGAATGTTAGAATATAGCTCAAATTTCTGTCGTAGTGTCACCGCAACGCTTCGAGGCGCACCTGGCTTGGGTATTGTGGTAGTTGGGCCCTTGAAGCACGCATCAGTTGTTTCCAATGACTTCATGGTGTTTTCCGGAATGTAGGTTGGGTCTTTTTCGCCATTTTTCTGCCACTGCTCCGATCCTGCATCAGCTAGTATGAGCTCAACTTGGGAGTTGCACTCTTGCAAAACCTTGATCATTGAATCGACCACCTCAGGCCCTATTCCGTCGCCCCTGATCACGGTTGCTTTTTTACCCATTTCATCTTTGTTGGGCAAAATTTGATTATTTAACTCTAGGCTCGAAAGAAAACTACATTAGCTGATTTTTCTAAAATTATATCAAATGATAATTGTCCAGCTTTCAGACATTCATGTAGGCTCGCAGTTCAAGGAAGAAACATTTGAGCAGGTAATAGAGGAGGTGAACGAGCTCAAGCCAGACGCAGTAATACTCACGGGTGATCTCACAAACGAAGGCCTCACAAAGGAATACGAAAAATGCAAATCACTAATGACAAGACTTGAAACCAAAAAAATCATCGCCCTTCCTGGAAACCATGACTACAGAAACACTGGATATCTATTGTTCAAAAAGCATTTTCCATTTGAGACGGTAAACGACCTTGGCGACGGAGTCATAGTAATAACAATAGGGACTGCTCGACCAGATAGGGATGAAGGCGAAGTAGGCTACAGACAAAACCTCTGGCTGGAGCGAACCATGAAAAAATATCAAAACAAAGTAAAGATTTTAGCAATGCATCATCATTTGGTCGGCATTCCAGACACTGGCTCTGCTAGGGTAGAGGTAATTGATGCGGGCGATGTTCTAAGAACTATACTTGCAACAAAGGTCAACTTGGTCTTGTGCGGACACAAGCACAGGCCATGGATCTGGAATTTTAAAGGATTATCCATAGTTAACGCAGGCACTGCATCTTCTGAGCGAGTTCGGGGATTATTCGAGAATACATACAACATCATTAGTATAAAGAACAAGAAAATCCACGTCGACCTCAAAATTGTCGGTGGCAAAAAAATCCCACTGGAAAGCATAGTAGAACACTATACTCGTTCTGGCGAAGAATAACGAGTGACTTTATTTACGGATTGGTATTTTCAGACCTTGAGCGGGGGTCGCCTAGCCTGGTAGGGCGTGGGATTGCTAATCCCATGTCCGCAAGGACACGTGGGTTCAAATCCCATCCCCCGCGCCTCAATCCTTAAACTTAATAGACGATTCGCAAGTCGTACCTGTAATGGGACGTCGAAAGACACAGAAGGTAATCAAGACCGGTCCAAAAAATGTCACAACTGGATTTTGCCCAAAATGCCAAACTGTGGGTCGTATTTTCATCATAGGCCAAGTTGGAGCCGAGCACGCAAAGTGTGCTGCGTGCAACCAAGAGTTTGATTTGTAGAGCAAACTGGCAAAAAAGTTAACCCATAAATTTTTAAGCACTTTTTCTGTTTGTACGGTATAATGAGTAATGAAGGCGAGACAATTTATGAGCGCGTAGCCAAGCTGGAAGACGAAATAGCGTCACTGCGCAACGAAGTAGACGTCCTCAAAAAGGCATTACGTAACAAACTGGCGCGACACGAAATCTCACAGATAAAACGCGGCCATGACGTCACGTCAATTATTGACTAGATTTTTCCCTAGTGTTTCTGATTAATTCCAAAATAAAATCTACGTCCTGGGCCTCTGGAGCAATTTCAAGATACTTGTTCAGGTGGTCTAGTGCCGGCTCGTATTTTTGCATTCGTTCTAGAATAATTCCCTTGTCACGTATCTCGTCGGGTGATTCTGGCTCTACAGCCAGTATCATGTCTGCGCATCGTAATGCCTTCTCATATGCATATGACTGGGCGTACGAGTTTTTCAGATTGCGGATTATTCTGACTAGGATTTTGTCTTCTGGCAATTCATCTAGAAACTCTGGGGAAAACTCGATCTCCTCGCCAAAGTTTCTAAATAAAATGTCCTCTAGATCTTCTATTGATAATAATTGTCCACCGCTAAACGGATCTAGGATCATCTCCTCGTTGTGCTTTACCACAACATGACTTGGGAATCCACATATTTTCAAATCAAGGCCTATTCTTCTTGCAATCTCCACATAAAGAATTGACAGCGTGATTGGAATTCCACTCTTTTTTTGCAGGACCTCGTTGAGAAAATTGTTCTTTGGATCATAATAGTCGTCGGTATCCCCTTGGAATTCAAGTGTGTCAAAGAGATGCTCATTTAGCATAGATATCAGATATGTGGGATTTTTTATATCCGAAAGTATCACTTTGAGTGATTTTGCGATTTCATTTATTTTTTGAATATTGGATTCTATATCCAAATCTGGACATTCCAGGATTTGCGCAAGTTTCAGGCATTTTTCCACTAGGTTGTATTTTGGGTCATGCGCAAACGCAACCCATTCTGCAACAAACGGATCGAATTTTTCCATTACTTCTGGTTGATTCTCTTTAGATATAACTGAGGGTCTTTGAGCTCGCGGGTACTTGGTGGATTTTGTAATAACATCTGGAATGTGTTTTTGTCATGAATAGAGTAGACCAGGTTTGTTAGGTCTTTTCCCATGTGTTTTCTTACCTGATATGATGAAATGTCAGTACCCATGAATGTCGTGAGGTATTGAGCAAAATCTTCATCATTTGATAAGATATTCTGAACGCAAAACTCTGCCATTCCTTCCATCGTAGAAAATATTGCGTGGTGTCTCTGTATTGGAATCAGCCATCTCTGGTAGATGCCTAATAACTGTGGAACCATCGACGATATGGTTGGGTCAATCTCTACTTTGGTAAATGTCATAACGTCAGGCCCAAGAACATTGACAATGAAATTGTCCGGATTCAGCGTAAAGAACAGGTTTGCCCTTTTTGCAATTGGAAATTCCGGTGGAACGTCTGGCAACTGCAAATATTCTGATAGTCTGCCGGCTGTAACATCATCCAAATTTAGGATAATCTTTGCCAGCTCCTCATTTATCTGGTTTACCTCGATTACAGCCTGCTTGTTTTGCTCGTAGAGGTTATTTTGTAAAGAGTGCACCAGCTCTTCTATAATGGTCATTTTGAGTGCGCCCACATAGCCGGACCTCACACCATCGTATCGAAGTGAATATGGTTTTCCCTGTTTGTACAAAATTATCTGCGGATAGCTGGACAAAACAAAGTTATTCACAAATATTGTATCGTCCAGATAGTCACCATAGGTTGTGGAGATTTTTGAAATGTAGGATTTTGCATATGTGGAATAGACCAAAAACTTGGCAGTGTCCTCTTTTATTATGCCTGCAATGGACTGGCGTTCCTGCCTTGCCAATGCAGTAAATAACTTGTCAACAAATCCTCGAGCGTCTCGAGTCGCAAAAACCTTGCGACCCTTGATTTTTTTGAGCTCTTCGAGGTCTGGGAAATCTACTTTGATGGCATTATCTGGCGCAATTCCGGTAAATTCCGTTATTTTTTGCTTAAGCTCTGGCATGATTTTCTGTACGATTTGCTGCGGCGTGTCGAACTTTATTGTAAATTCAGGATCCTCTGAGATTCGTGCAGACAAGTTTGCAATGTCTCGTTCCTCATTAATTTCTACGGAAATTTGATCTAAAAGTGCGTCTGCAAACTCTTCAAGCTCTGTCAACGAGAATCAGCTTTCGGCAGACAATTTAACATTAACTGGGATTTGTTAACTTGGTACAACATTGTCACTATATGACTTGGATTGGCATTGTGATATAATGCAAGCAAGCCTAGAGAAAAAATCAGAATGGCAAAATCCGGATTATTTCGTGGCAGACTCTATGGAGCATCTATTTGGCAAAACAAAGATTGAACTGGTTATTGGATTGAACCTCTCTAATCTGGTAATTGCCAAAAGATCTTAATGTTTTTTAGATAAGACAAAGAACCGCCCTTGTGGGCAAGAACAAAAAGGAAAAACCAATCCGCAAATCAAAGGCAAAATTTGTAGGAATTGGAATCATTACCGTAATTGCAGCAATAATTGGTATTTTGGCGGCAAGCGGCGGAGTGGATCTTAACCCAAATAAAACATCGATGGATACAAACAATGGCTCACCGGTACTGGGCTCTGAGGATGCACCTGTAACCATAATAGAGTTTGGCGACTATCAGTGCCCGTTTTGCCAGAGGTGGAACCTAGAGACAAAGCCGCTAATTGAAAAAAGCTATATTGATTCTGGCCAAGTCAAACTCATCTATATCGACTTTCCAATAGTCGGAATTGATTCTCCAAAAGCACATGCATCCAGCTATTGCGCTGACGAGCAAGGTCTGTACTGGCAGTATCACGATTATTTGTACAAGAATCAGGGCCATGAAAACGATGGATGGGCAAGGGGAGAAAATCTCAAGAACCTGGCATCAACCCTTCCTGGCTTGGACTCGGCAAAATTCAACAAATGCCTTGATTCTGGAAAATATGATAACCGGGTAAAAGAAAACAAAAACGTTGCAACCAAAAGTGGCGTACGCTCTACTCCGACATTTATCGTAATTGGCCCAGACGGGGACGGCACGCAAATCAGCGGTGCACAACCGTACTCAGTTTTCCAATCAGTAATTGAAGAAAAGCTGAACTCCTAGGCAAGCGGCTTGCCACAGGATGAGCATTTTAGGTGTGTTGAAACTATTGCATATTCCTGCGCTTCATTTGCGTTGACGCACTGCTTTCCACCCTCTTTGCAGAGATGACAAAACTCTTTAGTAATTTTGTTTATGGGTCGAAATTTGGATAAAGCGATTTGGGTGTTCGTACTCTACAAAAAGGTTTAATCAATTACACTTGTCGAATCTGGAATTTGTACCTGCCATTTAATAGATAACACATCCCAAATTTGTATAATGAGAACAAAATCAAACTTGCTAGTAATTTTGACAGCTTCATTGCTTGTTGCAAGTGGAACTAGTGTTTTTGCACAAACGGCGCAAGAGCACCTAGATGAAGCGCAAAGCCTTCACCAGCAAGCGCTAGATGCAGAATCTACAGGTGATCTGGAAACATCTGCGCAACTCCATCATGATGCAGCAGTTCATTTTGATGAAGCAGCTATGGCGTATGAATCCGAAGGTGACTATGAAAATGCGGCAAAATATCACCATGAAGCAGCTGATCACCACCATCAGGCAGCAACGCACTTGGACTCACTAGAGCAATTTGCAGAGGCAGCTGAACATCATCATGAGGCAGCAAACCACCATGATATGGCCGCAATGCAACTAGAGCAAATAGAAAAATTTGCAGAGGCAGCTGATCATCATCACATGGCAGGAATGCACCACCACATGGCAGCATTAGGACTGGAAAAGGCAGGAATGCATGAAGAGGCAGCAAATCATCATTTGGAAGCAGCTGATCATCATGACTTGGCTGGAAAAGCACTAGAGCAAACAGGCAATGCCAAAATAGCAGCTGACCATCACCATGTCTCCGCAGAACATCATCATCTTGCTGCAGAGCAATTTGAGCAGGCTGGTTTGCCAGAGCAGGCAGCTGAACATCACATAATGGCATCAGAGCATCACAAGCTAGCAGCAATGCAATTTGAGGAGCTAGGAGATACAGATAATGTCAAAATCCACAATGCACAATCAATACTGCACAAAGGCATGGCAAAATCTGGTAGTGACTATATCTTGCCACCATTACTTCAGAAATACCTAGTTCAGAGCACATCTGAAATAACTTGCCAAGAAGGATTAAACTTGCTTATCAAGACAAGCAACGGAAATCCGATCTGTGTTAATCCAAGCACAGCAGATAAGCTAGTAGAGCGCGGCTTTGCAAGCTATCAATAATTTCTTTTTATTTTAAAAAATTGCAGAGAAGCCAAAAATGACTCCACTATGGTCGGGCAATAGCAAAGGCCTCTCCACAACTTTGATCATCATAGTGTGTCTAGATATTAAACAAAATTGGTAGATTCAACAAATGTACCATCTAGGTTCTAGGCAGAATTGTTTTGTGCAGTACTAGGCCTACCATGATCGAAACAAACAATGTTACAATAACTATTGGCCCAAATTCCGGCACAATTCTTGCCTCAAACATCTCTCCTTGCGGCCCAGAATATGGAGAATGTTCTCCTATGCCATGCAGCATTATCAAAATGTCTACGTGATTGTCAGTTTCCAGGGCAGCCGTTATGTGTTGAGCCACACCACTTTGTGCGTATAGTCCAAGCTGAGTCAGAACTGGAGATCCGTTTTGCAACGCCACCAGATCATAATTGATGTGCGGTATGTCGTATCCGGTGTTTGCGTCTGTGAATCTGAGATTGATGGTAAGCGGAGCTCCACCCTTTGGCGGGTTTGAATCCACATACACCTTGATGGAGCCATCCTTGGAAAACTTTTCAACGTTTGTGATTTGTGTAGTGTCAGTGTTGTTTTCTTGTGCAAATGCTGGTGGAATCATTACTGCAAAGATTGCCAAAAATAAAATCGATTTCAATTAAGAAAGCAAATTTTGTCAATTAATTAAATATTCTGAGATTTTTGGTAGAACTCTCAAACCATGCATGGTACAATCATACGCCATGATACAAAATGAGATATTCGTCTTGGTTTTTGCGGGACTTTTTTGCCTTAAGCGCATCTTGGTACAAATCAAAGTGCTCAATTAGGTACAATCTACTGCCTGGTGCAGCAAAGGGATCGACTCCAACCAGATTGAATCCGTTTTCTGGCGTCAGTGCTTTCTTTTCATCATCGGTGATTTCTTGCAACTTGATTTTGTTTGTATATTGCATTTTTTAGATTTATGTCGCCATCTTACCGTGTTGGGTATTCACTTATGTTTTTTGGGCAATCTGTTTTTGTTGGTATGATGATCAATTAGTAGAAAAGAGTGTAGTGCCGGGGGTGGGTTTTGAACCCACGACCTCCAGATTATGAGTAATGCCCTTTTATCGGAGGGATAGAAGACTGGCACTCTAACCAGGCTGAGCTACCCCGGCACAAAATCGGCTAATTTCACGGTGCAATTAAATGATTCTGCAAATCACTGTCCTGCAACATCTTTCCATTTGGCGTCAACGGATTTGACCCAAAGGAATTTTCTTTGCAGAGACGAGGTGTAAAGTTTTTCCCAGTCTGCCTTTACCTCACTTGTCCAGGCCTTGAACACGCGAGGATCAATATAGTTTCTAAGGGATGTTCCTAGGTTGTAGTCACGTGTTTTTTCCTGCAATTCTATTGAGAGTTTGAGTTTTTCCTGTCGCAGCTTGAGTGCCTCTTTTTGTTTTGGAGTTTTTGGAGTTGTTTCTTTGAGTTTCATTAGTTGTTCTTTTTTCTTTTCAAGGCCTGCTTCGAAGCTTTTTGGAATTGTTCTTTTGTGATTACACATGATTGCTGCCTGCAGGTTTGCCATCTTTGCGATGTAGAGTTTTTCATTTTCAGTCTTGTCCTTGACATTTAATTTGTCAGATAAGTATCGCTTGACCTCAGTTGTTGCCAAATAAGTTCTAAAGACCTTGGCTGTGAGGCCCTTGACTACAACACTCAGGAATTCATTCACATGCCTTGATGTAATTCCATCAAAGATCTCGTCACTTGGCTTTTTGTTTGATACTAGCTTTTTGATATTTTCGTACAACATGGTGTCGTTTCCCTGCGCCGGAATGGTCTCCTCCCATCGAACACTATCCTTGCCCAAAAAGTCAAAATGGATTCCCTTATCGTCAAGTTTGACATGTTCTTTGCGTAATGTTGTGGCACCTACGGTATCTGCTTCGTCTGGGTCTTTCTCATCTCCAACTCTCATCGACGTTCTGTATATCAAATAACACGCCGTGGCAATCTTGGATTCTCGTGGGTCTTTTGACTTCATGGCGGAAATTATCTTTTGTTCTACCTTGTCGATTTCTTTTCCAAGCTTGGCAGCTTTGTCATATTTTGCCATGTCTCGCTCTTGCTTTAGGCCGGCAGTGTCTGCAAGCCAGACATACTTTATTTTCTCAGACAATACATCGGTCCAGCAAGCAAGCCACATTGAATCATGCTCGTGCACAATTTTTCCCCAGTTTCCCGGTGGAACCTTGGCTTCTTTTCCTAGGTTTAGAGTAACATCCCCATGTGTGATTTTGGGCTTCCACTTTCCACGTATAGGGTGGTCTCCGCGACCAATAAAAATTCCTGGAGGCTCTGCCATGTAGTTGGCCACTTCGACTTCTTTTGCATCCATGATGGCTTTGCCGTAAATTCCCTTCATTTTTTCACGAAGTTCTTTTCGTTTTTGGGCAATTGTCTTTCTCTCTTCTTTAGTAACCAAAAGTCTTGCATCTTTTTCTCTGTCTACTAGCTTGAATGCGTCTGAAAAATCAATATCTGAAATACTCAGGCCCTTGTATTTTGTACCAAATGTCGCTGCAAAGTCCGCTACAAAGTTTTTCTGAAATACTATATCCTGAACATATGGGGTGTCCTTTTTCTTTGCCCACTGGTAGATCATCTCTTCTTGTAGCAAGTCCAGCTTGACTGACTCGCCTCTAATCTTGACTTTGATTCCGCGGGTCTCATAGTCTGGCGGAAAGATTATCCCATTGTGTTGTAGCGTTTTCCATTTCATAATTCGTACCTAGTCTCTGCGGACTTTGATAAAAACTGCCTTTTTTGGCTATATCAAGTTAACCAATTAAAAGAGTTCTTTTTTGAGATAGTTCTCAAATTCAATATCCGTCTTCATTTTCTTTGCCTCCAAGAACATTATCGCATCATTTCCTACTGGATAGCGAGGCAATGGATTTTTCTCTTTAAGGGCCTTGACTATTACGTCTGCCACTTCTTTTGGGGGAGTTCCCATTTCTGCCATCATCTTGACTCCTGCCACTACCTTGTTTGTAATGTCTGCGTATGGTGAGTCTGACTTGGCGTTCTTTGGCATCTTCATAGAGCTAAAGAAATTCGTTTTAATCACTCCCGGCTCTATAATTACCGTGTTTACTCCAAACGGCGATAATTCGTATCTGAGGCATTCTGATAGACCTTCCAGCGCAAATTTTGAGCTGATATACGCTGGTGATCCAGGAAAGCTAATTCTGCCTGCAACAGAGCTGACATTTACTATGGTGCCAGACTTTTGAGTCCTCATTATTGGTGTGACCTCCTGAATTAGTCTTGCTACTGCAAAAAAGTTTGTCTCAAACTGCGCCTTTAACTCATCAATTGTGAGGTCTTCCAAGCACCCAAAGATTCCATAACCTGCATTGTTTACCAAAACATCGATTCTCTTTTTCTCCGACATCACTTTTTTTATGGCAGATGTAATGGATTCTGGCTTGTCGACATCAAGAGGTATGATCAATATGGGAAGGTTTTCCTTTTTTGCAATTTCCTGAATCTGTGTACCCTTTTTTGTGTCCCTCATGGATGCATAGGTCTGATATCCTTCTCTGGCTAGTGCCAATGCAGTCTCAAAACCAATTCCACTAGAGCATCCAGTGACTAGGGCGACTTTATCCATGATATCTTTGGTATCATGTTCTTAATTAATCATAAAAAGGAAAAAATTATTGGGCTTCGACTTTTTCAGGATGAAACGAGCCTTCAATTTCCGCATTCTTAATCTTGGCGTAGATGTGAACCGTTGGATGTCCTTCGGTTTCCGGTGTGTATTTTGCAGTGTAACGTCCTGGGTGTTTCTTATCTTCGACTACTTTGAGTGTGGTCTTTTTCTCGTTTAGGGTTACCTCTATTTCTAGTGACTTGGCCAGACCTGCGACTCCGGCCTTTGATTTATGAGCGTGATTAGTTTTTGTCTTGGTTGTTTTCTTTTCATCGTGAGAGTGTTTTGTTTCCTTTTTGCTAGACTTTTTCTCATCGTGGTTGTGCTTTGTGGTCTTTTTGCTGTCTGTTTTTTTATCATCATGTTTTTCATGAGATGCAGAGGATTTCTTCTCAGATGTTGATACCTTTGCAATGTTTACCTCAATTGCGTTTGCTTTTTTAGCAACTGGTGGTTCTTTTACCCAGCCTACTTCAACCCTGTAATCTCCAATTATTTCGTCTTTATGGGCATAGGCATTGCCAACTAGCCCAATTGCTACTGCAAATACTACTAGAGTCGCTAGTTTGGTATTCATGATATTATATCACAAATTAAAATAATAATGATTTTGGTAGAATTACCAAATTCTAGATAGTGCTGAATATGTCTGAAATATTGTCCGCAGTTCTCTCAAACAGTGAGGTCTGATGCTTGGCAATTATCTCTCTAACGTAGACCGAATCCACTAATTCAAAGAAAAGATCGTTTTCATGTAATTTTCTATTGATGATGTTTTGCTCTGTCATCTCTTTGAGATATACAGATACTGTTCCTTGCGATTTTCCTGCCTTTTTTGTAATTTCTTTGAATGAAAGTTCCTTATCTAGCAGTGATATGATGATCTTCTTCATCGTAGGATTTCGAAGATTTTTGATTAACTGAGCTTCTTGAACTTTAATTCCACATGGGTAAACACGTGCAACACGTGGACTACGCTGGACCAGCACTTGCCCAGATTCTTCAATTTTGGATAAATGATGGCTGAGAACGCCGTTTTTGAATCCCGTCTCTCTCATTATTTCAGAAAAGCTAATTCCTGGATTCTTGTTTATCAATTCTAGTATAGTATCTGTCCTTGATTCCATTTTAGTCTCTCCTGAATACTCCTATTGAAAATATGCCTAACATTCCTATAATAAGCATGTGACTGATTTGCTCCATAGTTATAGTGCCAAAATAGAAAGTGTAGGGCCAAGTCACATCAACAATTTTGATTATCTCGGATGCTACAAACATTGAAAATGCAATTGCGGTAATTGCAAGCTTTCTTGTCTTTATCTTGGCATATGCATATGCTGCAGATACTGTCAGAAATGTCGCAAGCGAGATTCCTACTATGTGCAGTGATATGTGAGCAATATGAAATCCGTGGAAAATATTTGGTATTATGATTGGCAAAAATAGAATCCCAATAACCGCAAGTACGCTAACTACGAACATGTTGCTTTTATGTTCAATGAACCCTGTTAGTGACAACTAGTAATATTTCCAAAATTTGAAATTTAAAGAGACTGGTAGAACTATCAAAAAATAAAGAAAAAGAGTGAACTTTCCCTTATGGGAATGTGTATTTACCGTTGCTTGTAGGACCAGGATTGGTATAGTTTCTTGGTGTGTGATCTTGTACCTTGGGCAAAAAGTCACTCATAGCATTCAATCCATTTGTGATCTGTTCTAGGACATTCCAAATATCCCAAGTGTTGTCTCTGATCTGTCCTATTGCGGCTCTGATGTCTGTTGGATATGTCTGCTCGTTTGTTCCTGCACTGTTGTCAGGCCAAGCTATTCCTTGAGAATATCCTCCACCTGGACTGGACGTAAAGTTGGACAAGCCGAATCCGCTACTAATAGTAGCTGTTCTGTTTGCTACGTTTCCTGTGTATGTCTGTTTAGCATTATTTGTGTAGTTTGTTCCTTGTGACAAGGATAAAGTTTTGATGTTCTTACCATCCGTCCACATGTTGATGTTTGTCAGACCAATACTGGTGTCGTTGTAGTAGTTGAGACTACCGTATATGTGGTACAATGTCAGGCCTTGTTGGGTGTAGTGCTGTCTTGTGTTTTGCCTGTATGTGCCATCAAGATTAAATCCGGTTGGAACCTCATGTGCGGACAAAGGTTTTGCAAACATATTCGTTCTGCTGTCTGTGTAACCGAATGATCCTCCTGAATTTGGTACACAGTTATACGCATTTCCTGTTAACACATTACTGGTTACAGTACCTGAGCTGTCACACCAAAATCCTGCGGTATTAGCGCCTGGGTTTGAATTTGAATTGTCATACTTTACTCCACCATAGAGTGCCTTACCTCCAGCCGTGTAGCTGTATAGTGTTGATGCTGGGAAAAAATACGCATCAACTTTGAGGACTTTGCCTACTGGTGAAAAGTCACTCGTCTGATAAGCTACTTTTGTCTGGTCCTTGTGAGCGTTGTTTACTCCAAATGATGTTTGCATGTGGGTCATTCTAATTTCTAAATCATGGATTCCGCCTGTATATGCGGGCTCGTCAGTTTCGCCTATTACAATTCTGATTGTATGGTTGCCATTTGTTGGGGCACCTGTAGTGATGGATCCGCCAGAACCTTTGAAAACTCCGCTTCCTGGAACAATTTGGAAGCTCAAATGAGCATATGCAGCATCAAAATTAATCATAAACATGATTGAAGAAGCCACAATAGCAACTATCAATAGATGTTTGATGTTTTTTTGCGTTGTCATATTTTGATTTTTAAAAAATTTATACATATTAAACAAAATTGGTAGAATCGAAAAACTTGTTTGGAGATTCTACTAGAAATCATATAAACAAAATCTCAAGTCAAAAACTAAAATGAAGACATTTGACACCAAACTGATAATTGCAGTAGTGGCTACTGCTGTAGCATTAGGTAGTTTTACTTACCATTATGCGACTGCCAGTCATGGTTTTGAAACAGGAGCAATAGGTGGAGGATTACCCACTGTTGCAAATGTGATGCTGGCAGGACAAGTAATGAGACCTGGTGACTATCTTGCAATTGCAGACTTTAGCCCCAACTATGTGAGTGGACATTTACTAGTCAGAATACCATGCGATCCTGTAACAAAGAAACCCTTGGTTACTCCAGTTGCTGGACACGTTGATGAGCTTCTTGATAGAACATGGGTGGCCCCAGCACAGCTAAACCTTATTCCACACGCAAGTTCTGGTGGAATTAGAGGTGTCACAGGAACATGTGTTTATCATTCACATATTCCTGCATTAGACATTGCTGGAGTAGGTAACCCCGGTGCACCAAGAGTAACGGACATTGGTTTGTTAAATCAAGGACAGAGTAATGTAGTGTTTAGAACCGCAAACTCTGCTTCATTTACGTTACTCAGAGTAATAGGTGACATAAATCCGCCAAACCAATACGGCCCAACCGGATCAATGCCTGCGCCATATAACACAGTGACCTTCCCTGAGGTAAATCTGTCAAATCCTCAGGCAAGTATAAGCATCGACACTGCTTCACACAGCGGCCACTAAAAATGGCTCTTTTTTCATTTTTTTTGGTTAGGTTATTTGTACAACAATTGTCATGCGATAAAAGTACAAGATCTAACTCACCAAAAACTGACATTAGATTTCTAGCATTGGGAGTTTTACTAGCTCTTGTCTGTTTAGCACCTGCGCTAAATGAGGTACATGGACTAACTACTGCCAAAAACTGTTCTGGATGTGTCAATAACACAAGCACTCAAGTCTTGACGATTTTTAATTTCCAGACCGAGGATAATCCTTTTCTTGCCGGCAATGCCACATTTATCGTAACACCAAATCCATATTCCCACACAACTAATGCAACTGATTATCTGGATCTTTCCACCTGGTTTAATTTCGTAGTTTCGGACAATGATCAGCTAGACTCCGACCCAATGTCTGGGATAATAGAACTAGTGGGAGTAAACAATGGCACGTACAGTATAATGCAGATCAGAGGCACTTCTGGTTTTGGAACTGCGGCATATCCTGTGGCATCAGATGAAATCACAGGAACAAACGGATTCAGCTATGTGACTCAGACTTTTGTCAACTTTACCACTACTGCGTCTACTATAATAGAACCTCCACTAATCAGCGATACACTATTTGACAAACTCAAAAACACAGGTGGTGCCAAAATAAATGGCATTGCAATATCTAGCAAAAATGACCTGCCTCCAGCCAAGATAGTTGCAATCTCTCAAAAATTGACGGCAACTCCGCCTGACCATATTGTTTTCACTCAGACGTTTTCAAATTCTGTGACTCCGTCCACACTAATTAGCACACTTGGAATTCCTACATATTCGCCGCCAACTGATACTTCATCTGGCACCAGTACTACGTTCATCCCTCCAGTGTATGTTGCACCAGTTGCTAATAATGGGGGAAACTTCATCGTCACCCCTGTAATGGATACAATAGTACCTGGTTCCAACATTATGATCAGAGCAGACACAGTGTCTCAGGGCGGTGCTCATCCAATGCTAGAGTCAATTGAGCTACCAATGAACACGCAAGGAAGCAATATTGGAATTAGCGTTAAAGTATCTAGTGCGATTCCATCCGGTTCACCATCGATTCCTTCGGGATTTGCCAAAATGTACTTGAATCTTCAAACAAGTGGTGATATTGATTTTTCTGACACCAGTGTGTATTCTGAGGATCCGACCATCAGATTCACACTTGAAAAAGTAGGTTCTGATTGCCCAACTGGCGTAACACTGTATCTTCAACAAGGAGACCGCTGGAGTGTGGTCGGTTCTAATCTGTCCCCTTCCTCTACAGGTGCTCTAACCTGCACATATGCAAGAACCGTTGATCACTTTTCTTCATATTTGGTCGGAACTGGAAACACCGAAGTTCATACTCATGGTGGTAGTACTTCCCATTCAAGTACTCATAATTCTGCATCACATGGTGGTCATTCTGGTCACTCACATGCCTCCATTGTAAAGCATGAACCAAGTGAACATCCATACGAGCATGCCATACTGCAAATAACAAAGCAGCTGACAATCTATGAAATACAATACTCACTGGAAACAGGAACTGCTCAAATCATAATTGGGACTGCGGGTAGTTTGGACGATATCGAAGTCCAAGTCCACGCACGAAAAACTGGACTATTTACTGCAAAGCTTGCCAAAATGAATCCATTTGAGCTGTTCAACAAGCAAAGTCACGGTGATCTTAACAAGTATGTATTTGAGTTTCCACTGGATCCAAACGAGACTTACTTTAGAGTATCCGTAGATGATGCAAAATATACCCTAGCGCAAACCGTCAAAATTGATGGAATCCGAGGAAAATTGGTACCGTGGTATGCCGATGCCTCTGAATCATCTGAGCACTTGGAACATGATTCACATGTGACGACCAATCCCGTAGAATATTCCACCAAATTTGATGGGGGAACAAAAACCGTATCATACAATGACGCGCAATTCCAAATCAAATATGAGATGGCTGGTGCAATCTCCGGTATTTCTGTAGACGAAACATCAAAATCAGTTACGTTTCTCTTATCAGAAATATCTGGAGGAATGGCAACCATCCAAATCCCAAGAAGCCTAGTTGATGCAGTTGGAGATAATTTCATAATCTTGGTCACAGCATCACCACAAGAACAAATTGATTATCAAATAATATCATCCACATCAGATAATTACACGCTGCAAATGAATCTGCCAGAGGGTGCATCATCGCTTACCGTAGTGGGTACTGCAGTTGTGCCAGAGTTTGGATTTTTGGCGCCACTAGTACTAATCTTGGCAATAATTCCTATTGTATTATCAAAAAGATTTCAATTCTAGAAAAAACTGGTGAGAAACCAAATGAATACAAAGAGATTTTCGACAAGTGTGGTTTCTCACCGATACACTGCATAAATTATCTATTACGAATAATTAAGAAAATTGGTAGATCTACCAAATTTGCTTCTCAAAAGCAGATTCTTCGTTTATTAGATGGATTTACCAAAGGCAGACTGTGAAATTACCAATATTGCTTGTTTTTGGCATAATTTCTGTACTATTTTACGCACAACCATCGTTTGGGCACGGTGTGGGAGGAGAAACATTGCCTCCGGTAGTCATCGATGGCAAAAATGCAACACTTTCACTTTTTGTAAATCCGCCAACATTTGACAAAAAAACAGGCGAATACGAAATTTTGCTAAAACTATACGAAACCGACACTCAGGCAGTAATACCACATGTGACGTATCTTGTGGAAATTAGCAAGGATGGAAAGCAATTACTCAGTGAGCGATTCCACGACGACGCTAGCAATTTATCCATCAAGGTTGAACCAAAAAATACTAACCAAGTAAAGATACAGGGAAGTGATTTCGGCGAACTAGGTTGGATGAAAAATACTGTTCTGTTTCCTCTTAAAGTAGAGGGGCCAATCTTTCTCTCAGGCGGACTATACAAATTTCATATTCAGGTTCTAACTATTAATGCAGACTCAAACAAACTGGATCCGCCAGTCACATTTGACGCATCAATTAGCCTCGCAGAAAAAACTGATTATCCAATATCTTACCAAAACAAGGACTATTCCTTTGGCATAATGTCATATTATGATACAATAAATGGCTTTGAATTTGATGAAAAATTTAGAACCATATCATTTTCAATGCCGTATGACTGGAGTCAGCAAAATATTGCGCAAACAAATGTGGTGCACCAAGAAATTCACGTACCGAAAACATTTCCAGAGATGCTTGTCACAAAATATGATGGTCTAGTCAATGGGATTCCAGTTCCTGAATATGCAATAACAATTGATGATTACACTACAGACAGCAGAATAGTGCACTTGGTACTAAACCAAAAGGAACTGCTCTCAATTGTTGATTCAGTACACGACAAGTCAATTATGGAGTTTGTCATATCGCCTAGCGCAGAAGACAAGTTTCCACTCTCTGCATATACTCAGAACGCCGTCTTTCAGGTAGGATTATCCTGGGAGCCTACGCCAATAATTCCTGAGCAAAAAACGCGATTTTACATAGACATTACTAGGTATTTTGCGCCCAAAATCCAAGAGGACGCAAAATTTGACTTTGTAGTAAAACAGCACGGAAAAGAACTCTACAGAAAGCCAATAACAGGACTAATTGGCGCACAAGAAAAGACCAATTTTCATGATTATACATTCACAAAGGAAAACCTTGGGCCTGCCATAATATCAATAGAGAGCATCAATGGAGAAAAATTATCATCTGTTGATTATGTGGTCGTGGTAAGGCAACAGGAAGAAAAAGGAACATTCCCAATTAGAATTCCAAGTGCCACACCTGACGGTGCACAGGGCAAGTACATTATTGATCTGACTTGGATTCCAGAAACCCTTCAACCGGGGGATGCAGAATTCATCTTTACCATTTATGATAGAAATATGCGGCCCGTCTCCGATGCGGAATATGACTTTGTTCTAATCCAGAACGGCCAGCAAATCTATGAAAATTCAGGAATTGCACAGGCAGGTGGCAGCTTTGAGGATGTGATATTTTTTGAGCAGCATAAAGGACCAGTAACACTTGCAATACAAAATATCGATCAAAGCGGCGAATCTATAGAATTTCCAATAGTAGTGACCCCTGAATTCCCATTAGGCTTGATATTGGTAATGGTATTAACGTTCTCTGCAGTTATTGTACTGTCAAAACTAAATAAGAAAACCGGACACATTCTACGTTACCCATTTTAGTCCCATCTCATTTTCATATCTGAATCCCAAAAGTACTAATTGTATTTTCTATTCTAATGTCTGTTTTGCTAATTACTAGTATTCTAGCAATTTTGTTTTTGTCCAATCTAACACAAAGATCAAAAACATGGCAAATGATGACAAAAAGAACACCAGCAAAGCAAAAGCACATGCAGACGAAATGCGAAAAAAGTTTCTAAAAAAATACGACGACGATTACAAATCAAAAAAGCTAGACTCTAAAAAAACAGATTGCGCTAGGCAAAGAAAAAGCTAGACTCTAAAAAGTATTCAAAATAGGCTCAAACCAGAGGCTTTTCGCCTTCGATGGGCTCTATTATTTCTGTAATTTCACCGTCGTTTATTTTCTGTAAAATTTCACATGATGCCTTTTTATGCAAAAACTCATTATTGTTTCCACACCTGTATGAAAAAGTACATCGAGGGCATCCAGCCTCGTTATTGCATGGACATTCTTTTACGATGGTGAGGCTTCGCTCAAATGCCTTTTCGAGTCTGTCGTATAATGCCTTGCTTGCACCATTTCCACCAATTGCTCCATCATAAATGAAGATCAAACCTGATGTGCCGAGTGAGATTCCACCTAAGTCCTGCGACACTCCTCCTGTGACCATATTGCTTCCTTCTATTATGATGTGCTCTGTTGCATGATATCCGCTTGCCTCTACATATTCTGGATTCTCAGATGATTCCATTTCTGAGCTTGGTGTTGGTGCATGAATTACGATTCCCTTTGTCACAAAATCATATTCTAGCGGTTTATCCAGTAGTACCTTTTGACCTTGGGTTACCTCCTGGCCTAATTCAATATTGACATAGCCGTAAACCTGTTTTTGTATATGCAGTTTGCAAAAATACACCTCTATTCCAAATGCACGCCTTTTCTCATAAACAGTCTCTATTGTAGGCCATTCTTCAGTTAGTGCCTTGGTATAATATGGATAGTCGCGCGGTATTGCAGCGAGCTTGGCGTATTGCTTTTGAGGGTAATCAAATTCCTTCACCTTATACCTGGTTCCAGCAAGAAAATAGATGGCAGATTCGTGCAGCTCTTCTAGTGCCATTGGCAAGACTCTTTCGCCTAGCTTTTTGTCATTATAGAAAATGTCAATGGACTTGCCTATTCCCCTAATGGAATACTCTTCCAGCATTTCTTTGATGGAATCATAGTTTGGCACATAGCGGTTTTCCTGCAAAATCAGATTGCCAGAGTCAACGTGTTTTTGGATTGCCTCGAAATGCTCTGATAACTCGTGCTTGACAATGGGTTTGTCGCACGCCATCGCAAGGACGTGAAATTCCTCGACAAACGGGTTTTTGGGGTCAATGTAGGTTTTTTCTACATCCTCAAAATAGTTGTCTGGGTGGTTCTTGTAGTATTGCGATATTGGGTCATTACCCAATGCCAGAAACGCAAATCCTCGCTGTCCTTTTCTTGCAGCACGACCAATTCTCTGCATCAGTCTGTTTACTGGAATGGTAGTTGAAATGACCCCATCCACATTTCCAACATCAATTCCAAGTTCCAGTGTTGGGGTGCACGATATTGACATTATCTTGTCTTCTTTGAATGACTTTTCAACAAAATTTCTATAGTTTACCATCAAGCCTGCACGATGGACTCGAATGTCGATTTTTTTCTTTTTTGCCTGCATTGCGACAAGCTCGGAATTTAAATGCGAATTTGAAAATACCATGGTTTTGTGTTTCTTTGTTACGAGTTTTTCAAGCAAGTCAATTGTCAGCGCTCGCTGTGTTCGTAGTGAAGGAAATACAATTACAAAGTCAGTTTCTCCTTTTTTACCAGATCCTGAGACTAGATGCATTTTTTCGCAAAAGAGATTCTCGCAAAATTCTTTAGCATTATCCAAAGTGGCAGAAGCTGCTACAAACTGGATCTTTTTGCAGACTCGCTTCAATCTTTTTATGATATAATGCACATTAGAGCCAAAAATCCCCGAATACACATGTGCTTCATCCACTACGAGAAATTGTAATCTCGTCAATAGGGATGCAAACTTTGTTCTGTACATCAAATGATAATGCACGACGTCAAAGTTTGTCACAATGATATTTGGTGGATTGTCTAAAATTTCCAGTCTGTCTTTTTGTTTTGTATCTCCATCAAAGATTGCTGCAGATAGGCCTACCATTTTTGCAATTTCCTGTATTTTTGGCAGCTGGTCACGTGATAATGCCTTTGTAGGATAGACAAATACGGCGGAAATTATGCCCAATTTTGCGTCTTTAGATATCTTGTGTATTACTGGTATTGCAAATGCCTCTGTTTTGCCAGACGCAGTAGGTGCAGTGATTATTACATTTGCACCAGAGATTATTTCCAGTATTGCATCTTCTTGGAACTTGTAGAATTTTGTAATGTTTTTTTCATATAGGTATTGTATTATTTCATCAGACAAACCCATTTCATCTACTGGTAGGCCAAATTCCGGATCGGGTTCCTTGATTGTCTTGTAATATGAAATATAGTCCTTGTTTGAAAATAAAACATCTCTAGTTATGGAGTCAGGTGTGTTGCTGCCTATCATAGATTCTATTTCATTTTTATCGCGAATAATTCCTTCCTCTTTTAGCTGAGAGTGCATCTCCTTTTTGTCCGGTGTCTGACCCTGATCGAATCTGGCCAAAAACTCCAAGTATACTTCGTCGATGTTTTTTGCATAATCGACAATGTCTTGTAGTCCGCACTTGGAACACGCAATCATGAATTTTTTGTTAAATGTTTTTTGAATGGAAATGCCAAACTCACATTTGGGACAGGAATACCTCAACTCACGCCCCATTAGGGGTAGTATGGATTTATGGTTTGGGTATGGTATTGTAACCCTCCCTACTTACTGATCGCATGCGTGCCTTACAAAAAATGGCCATTCTAAGATCAGCAAAGTTGGTAACAACGCGCACTTGGCCAAGTTTATCTATTTGGTATCACTTCACAATGGCATGGGAAGTAGTTCTGGAAGCTACCTGAGAGGAGTAGCAGAAGTTCACAGAAAGTACCATGCGGCCCTCAAGCGCGCAAAAAGCAGACAACAAGTTCTAAATGCTTATTGGAAGCACAAAAAAGAATCTGAACGCCTGCTGGCAAGCCATCTCCGAGACGAGATGGTTGAAGTAAAGCGCGTAAAGGACAAAATGGAATACAGATAGACAAATTGGAATAGGGATAAAACCCAAATTCCGCACTTTTTATGCCTTGAGCCGATACAGATTCTTTTCTAGTCGCTTATTTGCAAAGGCGTGATATTTTTTAACAATCTCAAATCCGAGATAATTTCGTTTTAGCTGCTTTGCAATCATCGCCACTTGGCCTGATCCCAGGAAAGGATCAAAGACAACATCGCCTTCCTTGCTAGAGTATTCTAGGATTTTTTTTACCAGTTCTGCAGGAAGCTTTGTAGGTGTTTTCTGGTCCCCTGTCCAATATTCACGTTTGATATCCCAGACGTCTTCTTTGTCCATATAGTGCAGAGAGCGACCTTGCTCGGTCTTTTCGGCCTTGCCAAATCTCACAAATGGATAGAATCTTCGCTTTTTGTTGTTTTTGCTCACATACACACAATGATAATGCGATGTGACAAACTTTGTTTTGGTCACTACGCCAAACTGGTATTTCCAAATTATGTGATTAATTGTGATAAATCCAACATCGTCTAGTGCATTTAAAATGTCTTTGAGGTTGTTCCACCCAGAAAAAACGTACATACTTCCAGAATCTTTGAGAATTCTATGCGCTTGCTTCATCCATTTTACGGTAAAATCGTAATAGTCCTTTTGCTTGATCTCATTATACCCCTGCATCACTCGTGATGCGGTTCGATTGTAGTTTTGCTTTGTTGCTCTAAAGTCAATTGCAAATGGTGGATCTGTAACGATTAGATCAATTTTGTTTTGGGACAAAAGCTGCATCCCTTCAATACAATTCATGTTGTAGATCTGATTCAGTGCTAGCTTGGCCAAATCTAATTATCCTTTGTGTTTGGACCAGACATCTTAGATGAGATGATTTTTTGCAACTCTTCATCTGTTTTGCCTGCAAAGTCGATTCCAAGTGATTTTGCAATAAATTCCATTTTCTGTCGCTCGTTTTGTACTGGTGCAGTAATGTTTGGCGTTGTATTTGTAATGCCTGCTAGCTGGTTTTGGATGTCGTTTTTCGTCTTGTTATATTCGCCCATCGCACGTCCAAGTTTTTTCGTAACCTCTGGGAGCTTTTTTGTCCCCAAGAGAGCAAACAGTCCTACAAAAATGATAATTATCCATTCACTGCCTGCAATGTTTAGCGAATACTCCAGCATGGCTTGATTTAGTCGTCTGCAAAAATAAGCCTAGCGAAAGTCTAGTTCTGATTAGCAGTCACCAACAATTCTACACAATCAAATTAAAGATCCAACTACGCCCTGAGATTCGATACGGATTCTAAAGGAGTGCTTTTTAAAAACATAGAAAAATCTCGAAATATCTGCAATTCTAGGCAGTCTGTGGCTCTAGGGATTTCTTTTTTGCAGCAGAGACTGCTGTTATGCCTAGACCCAATACAAAAAACACCAAGTACGGCATGGCGTTTCCAGAAAACTCTGAGATCAAGCCAGCAGCAATTGGACCAATGGACCAGCCTATTCCAAATGTAGTCTCGTATGCGCCAATTATAATTCCCTGGCTTTCCTTTGATGTCTTTCTTAGAATTATCTCTAGTGTCAGTGGAAAGATGATGGAGAACCCAAAGCCCAACAATAGCATTGCCAAGGAAAACTCTAGTATCGAATGCGACACAAACGATATTGCAAGGCCAGCAGCTATTGTACCAGTTGATGCAACCAGGGTGGTACTGGTGTGGCGCGCAAGTTTGTCCGTTAATGCTAGTGTAACTACACGTGATGCACCAAATACAAAATACAGAATCTCAATTTCCGTTGCCGACATGGTCCTGTCGTTTAGAAATGCAGGGTAAATCGTCAAAATCACCCCAAACGAAGATGCACAATAAATCAAAATCATAATTACCACTGGGAATTTTACTACCTGCTTTATTGCAGAAAGCGAAAACGTGGTGTTCTCACTTTGTGTGTGATTTTTTGTCAGCTGGATAGAAAAGATAATCGCAGATGCCATCACAAACGTTGCAATCTCAAATAATACTCTGTACGATACGTCAAGTCCTTCCAGAAGAAACGTGCCAATTAGCGGCCCAATCATAAATCCAGCGACGAAAAACCCCGTAAATCTTGCAATCTTTTTGACTCGAGTTTTGGCATCACTTGTACCAGAAATGATTGCCTCTGCAGGGGGCCAAAAAAATGCATGTGCAACACCAGTTACTGCGCGCAAGATCATCACCTCAGGTACTGTCTTTGCTAAAGAAAGTAAAAACACGGATGCACTGTTTATTGTAACTCCAACGCATAACAGCACACCACTGTTGAACCTATGAAGCAACATTCCAACAAAAACTGGAATGAGCATGTATGGAACAAAGTTTGCAAGGCCGATTAACCCAAGTTCTGCGTATGATGCACCAATTTCGTTTTTTGCAAAAATTGGAACAATTGGATTGTGAATACCATAAGATACTCCAATCAAAAGACCAGTAATGTTGAGTAAAATAATAATTCTATTCATTTGTATGCTGCAACCATTATTGCGCCACCCATTAGATCAGTGTCAAATTCTACTCGCGAGAATTTCTCTAGTAATAATCCTTCCAGCTTTTTATTTTGCGGCCAGAGCTTGTATGTACCATATAAGGTACCAAACTTGAGTCCTAGTCTTCCACCAACCGCAAATGCGATTATTGGTAATATTATTCTAAGATAAAATGAGACACCTGCTCGTGCGACAATATCATCTGGCTTTCCCAAATCCACAATAACAAATCGTCCACCTTTTTTCAAAACTCGGTGGATTTCAGAAATTGCAATTCTTAGATTTATTGCATCACGCAGAGAATATCCGCACAATACTGCATCGAATTGGTCTTCCTTGAACGGAATATGCTCAAAAACACCACATGACATGTCAGGCGATTTTGTAAAATACGTGCCGGTATTATGTAACATCGGCACAAGAGGATCATAAAGCGTAATTGTGATGTTACCATTGCAGATCTTTTCTGCAGTCTTGGACATGTTGCCAAACCCAGAACCCGCATCCAAGATACTATTTCCTGGGATGACTCTGTTTGTGATTCCACGGATTCGATGTTCTTTGTCTTTGCCAAGCGAAATGTACGAGTTTACTTTGTCATAAATTGGAATTATCTGGCGTAATACTTCGATTACTTCTCCCCAATAGCTTCCTAGGCCCATTGGCTTGGATACGAATAAGACATAATTTGTAGTAACTAGACTAGTTTGGCTTTGGGTATTTACTCTTGGCAGTAGTCGAGTATTTTTCAACATCTGCGTCGCTTACCATTTCTAGGACTCTGTTCTGCTTGGTGACTCGAGACATTCTGATACTTTTTTCCTCCTTTGCCTCTGCTCGTAGTTCAATTGCGGCAATTGCTAAGGCGGATGCGTCCTCTAGAGACATCTCATCGGTATAGTTTTTCTCCAAGAATGCGTTTACATCGTCGGCTCCTGCACCAATTGCGACTGCTGCATATGAGACAAATGTTCCTGAAGGGTCAGTAACGTAGATTCTATTTCCGCTCTGGTCCACACCAGAAATGATTAGCGCTACGCCAAATGGCCTCACACCTGAATACTGGGTATATTGATGGCATCTGTCTGCTAGGTGCTTTGCCACTGTTTCCACTTCGACTTCCTCATCATAGATTAGCTTGTGGCTTTGGGAAAATGTTCTTGCATCATCAACTTGGACTCGGGCGTCTGGGATGTAGCCAGCTGCTGCAATTCCAATATGATCATCTACTTGGAATATTTTTTGTGTAATACCGGAAACCTGGAGTTTTCTTGGGATCTCTTCAACCGCCATTACTACTCCGTCCTTGCTTTTGACACCTACTGCCAGCGTTCCGCGCTTTACTGTCTCAATTGCATATTCTACTTGGTATATTCTTCCATCCGGTGAATACATTGTAGGCGTCATGTCATATCCGCGTGCTGGCATCATAATACAAAAACTAAATTTTTTGTCAATTTAAGCGTTAGTTGATGAATTCAGCCTAGTCCAAGGCAAATTGGAAGAGATTTGGAAACATTCTTCAAGCAAAACCAGTCCTGATCGTACCTGAGCCTGGAGCAGGTGGATCAGATCAAAGAAATGGTTGCCCGCAAATCAGGATCTGCATGAATGCCAGATCGCGACGTAAAACGAATGCTCCCTTTTGTCTTTACAGGCACAGGGGGCGTATTTACCAGACCTCAATAATTATGTCGTTATCGGATATCAGATGAATCCAAACCATCTTGCACAGTAAATGGGCCCGGATTACAAGGCAATTTCACATCACCTCAATGTATGTCCAAAAAAAATCTAGTCACAAAGCTTGGAAAAAAATACAGAGCAACACATCATTTATGTAATTATTTGGAAGCGAATATTTTGGCGCCAGATGATGTTATGCAAAACTGGCGCACCAAATGTACTGCAAAATAGTCTATATCTGAATTGCAATTACTATTTGGTCTTCTTTTTTGATAAACACCTACAAGCTTTGCTTTGAAACCATACTTTTTGTGGCCTAATTTTACTGCGTTTTGCGCCTTCAATTTTGTTGTAAACCATACCGTCCATCAATGCAGTATCCGTCTGGTTCGCCGCACATCCCGCAGGAACTATTTCACCAACAGGGTGTTTTTGACTAGCGGTGCCTTACCGGTATTTTTTGCGGTCAGAACAAAGACCAATCCATCTGAAAACGTAAACCAGATAGACGTCTTGACTCCATTTCCGCTTTTTTGTAGGTCTCTGGGTTGATGTCTTGTGTTTGTCCGGGCTGCCAATTTATCTGAATCATCACTATGTCATGATGCGATCAAATATTTTACGGTAAACAATTCTCAACAGACTTAAATAGAATTTGGATCGAGGGATCTCGATCAAATTGGTTCAGGCAGATCCATTCAAGAATGCACTAAAACAACTTGATGATGCTTGCGCAATTCTCAAAGTTGACAAAGGCGTCAGAGACTATTTGGCAGAACCAAACAAGGTTTTGCGAGTAAAACTTCCAGTGAAAATGGATAACGGAAAAATCCGAACATTCATTGGATTTAGAAGCCAACACAACAACGACCGCGGTCCATACAAGGGAGGAATCAGATACTTTGATCCTGAAGGTGGCATCGAGTACATGGAAAAAGAAGTCAAGGCATTATCGTCTTGGATGACTTGGAAGTGTGCAGTAGTAGACGTACCTTTGGGCGGTGGAAAAGGAGGAATCTTCGTCAATCCGAAAAAAGAAAAACTATCTGAGGGTGAACTTGAAAGATTAACCAGAAGATATGCATATGCAATCTCTGAGATTATAGGACCGCAAAAGGACGTTCCAGCACCAGACGTGTATACGACAGGCAAGGAAATGGCCCAAATTATGGATGTTTACGGTAAGGTTTCTGGCAATGAATATCAACCAGGAGTTATCACCGGCAAACCAATTCCATTGGGTGGCTCGCTTGCAAGAAACGTTGCGACTGGTCTTGGATGCGCATACTGTGTCCGCGAAGCTGCAAAGACAATCGGCCTTAAACTAAAGGGGGCAAAGGTTGTCATTCAGGGATTCGGTAACGCGGGAACATTTACTGCAGAGTACCTACAAAAAATGGGTGCAAAAATAATCGCAGTAAGTGATACCAAGGGTTCAATAATTAATCCAAACGGATTAGACCCAAAAAAAGTCCTCGAGTTCAAAAACAAGACTGGCTCCGTAGTCGGCTATCAAGGAAGCAAGAAAATCACTACTGAACAACTACTAACCACAAAATGCGACATTTTGATTCCAGCAGCATTGGAAAACCAAATCAACGCATCGATTGCAAGAAAACTCCAATGCAAAATCATTGGCGAAGCTGCAAACGGTCCAACAATGCCCGAAGCAGACCCAATCATCTACCAGAAAAAGATAGTTGTCATTCCAGACATATTGGCAAACTCTGGCGGTGTTTGCATATCATACTTGGAGTGGGTCCAAAACAACATGGGCTACTATTGGTCGTTTGACGAGGTAGCATCAAAGATGGAAAGCCACATCACACGTGGATTCCGCGACACACTTGCACTGTCCAAAAAGCATAAAATCGACATGCGACGCGCAGCGATGGTTCTGGCAGTTGACAGAGTTGTTGAAGCATTCAAAGCTAAAGGCCTATGGCCATAAACTTTTCTATTTTTATCATATATGCTAAAATTATGTCCAATTCGATGCTAGTTTCATGGCAAACAAGCACACCATAATAGTAATTGCGTCAATTGTTGTGATTACAGGCTCTCTTGGATATTCTTCGGTTAATGCAATTTCTGCACATGGCTTGGAGTTTTCATGGCCTGGCAAGTTTGACTTCCTCTCTGTTATGAATGACAAGACTGTAAATGTGTGCAATCCATCTGGTTTGCCATCATCGTTTTCCAAATATTCCTTTACGATATTCTATGACGGAAATGATCTTGGCACATTTAGCACCGGCAGGGGAGGCCTTGGGCCAAACAGCGACGGAATTGTGGTTGGCAAATTTGTCTCAGAGAACGACAGAATGGCAAGCATATTCTTTTCATTTTTGGACACTGAAACAGGAGGAACTGATGTGACTCGAATCAACACAGATAAAATTAAAGTTACCACACAGCTGGAATCCACAATACTTTGGATGGTTCCGCATATTGTAACACAGGAATATCTCGGCGTGGAATTCATTGATATGATAAACAAGCCGACAAGCTGCGAAAAATAATGTCTGATATACTGGTCATAAAAAATACTGGCCTGGAAGGCCCAGGTAAAATAGGGGAACTGCTAGAGTCTGATGGATATAATCTACAGATAGTTTCTGCAAAAAGGCAAAAGATTCCAGAACTGGATCATGCGATGGTCTTGGTCTTGGGTGCACCAGAGAGTGCAAACGATGATCTACAGTATCTCAGGGACGAGCTATCGTTAATACAAAAAGCAGTGCAAAATAACATCCCTATACTTGGGGTCTGCCTTGGCTCGCAGCTCATCGCAAAATCATTTGGAGCTGAAGTATATCCGGGACCAAAAAAAGAGATTGGATTTTACCATGATGTAATACAAGACAAGGCCGCAAAATCGAGCCTGTTTTCAGGCCTGTCCGACCCGTTTTCGGTATTTCATTGGCATGGTGACACATTTGATATTCCATCTGGGGCGAAAAGACTCGCTTATTCGGAATTGTATAACCAAGCATTCCAGTATGGGACGGCGGTTGGAGTGCAATTTCATTTTGAGGTAGACTCGGATACGATAAAATCTTGGCTTGATAACACACAAGAAAATCTGAATGTACCGTATCTGGATCCAAAAAAGATCCGATCGGAAATTGACGACAATATCGGCATAATCCAAAAAAACATGAAAATATTTTACAAAAACTTCAAGTCAGAATTCAAACTTTGACACAAATTTAATATACAGAACTGGGGTGTGTCCGATCACGTTATGAAATCAACTCAGAAAATTTTCGATGAAACAATGAAGACAGACCACAAGGTTATCACCGAGGATGTCTCTAAATCAATTCTAAAAGCATACGGCGTTAAAGTCCCGCCATATGCACTAGCAAAGACTGCAACAGAAGCAGTCAAGGCATCCAAAAAAATCGGATTCCCACTAGTAATGAAAATTGTTTCCCCACAAATTCTTCACAAGACTGATGCAGGTGGAGTCAAAGTTGGAGTTGCAAATGCAAAAGAAGTCAAAAAAACATTTGATTCTATTATTAAGAATGTGAAAAAATACGACAAGAAAGCCGAGATCAAAGGAGTCCTCTTGGAGAAAATGGTTCCAAAAGGAGTCGAAATGATCGTCGGACTACAGGTCGATCCTCAATTCGGCCCTGTGATAATGGCAGGCCTTGGTGGTGTGATGACTGAGGTCTTCAAAGATGTAGCATGGAGAATGCTACCAATCACCATGTCAGATGCAAAGTCCATGATTGAGGAACTAAAGTCTTCAAAATTATTCAAGGGTTTCAGAGGAAGCGCACCAATTGATCTGAACATGCTTGCAAAGGCACTAGTCCAGATAGGCAAAATCGGCGTAGATAACGCATCACATGTCAACAGCATTGATTTCAACCCAATAGTGGTATATCCAAAATCCTACTTTGTCGTAGATGCAAAAATAATCCTTGCAAAAGAGGTAAACCCTAGTGCAATATCAAAAGCAACACCAAACGCACAATTCATGGAGAAGTTCTTTACTCCTGCATCAGTTGCACTAGTAGGTGCATCTGCGACACCGGGAAAGGTCGGAAACTCTGTCTTGGACTCTCTTGCAAAACACGACTACAATGGATTAGTATATCCAATCAACCCAAAGTCAGAAGAAATTCTTGGGGTAAAATGCTATCCCTCAATTGAGGCGATCCCAGGAAACGTAGACCTTGTAGTGGTTTGTGTTGATTTGTCAGTCACACCACCAGTATTGGAGCAATGCGCAAAGAAAGGAATACACAACGTGGTTATCGTATCTGGTGGAGGAAAGGAGCTTGGAGGAGAACGTGCAGCATACGAAGCTCAAGTTAAAGAATTATCAGAAAAGCACAAAATCCGAATTATCGGTCCAAACTGCATCGGAATGTTCAATGCAGCAAATAGACTTGACTGCGCATTTCAAGGCCAAGAAAGAATGGTCAGAGCGAAACTTGGAAATGTCGCATTGCTATCACAATCTGGTACAATGGGGATTAGTTTCCTAGAGTCTGCTGACTCGTTTGGTCTATCCAAAATGGTCAGCTATGGAAATCGCTCCGATGTAGATGAAGCAGACATGATCTGGTATCTGGCATCAGACCCACAAACCAAAGTAATTGCACTATATGTAGAAGGTTTTGGAGATGGACGCAAGTTCATCGAGACTGCCAAACGAGTAATGGCTGAAAAGAAAAAACCAGTCGTAATTTGGAAGAGCGGAAGAACCGAGGCAGGCGCAAAACAAGCAGCCTCTCACACCGGATCACTTGGAGGCTCTAACGCTATTATCATGGGAGCATTCAAGCAAGCAGGAATCATCTCAGTTGATAGCTACCAGGAACTAGTGGCAGTAACAAAGGCACTAGCATGGCAACCAGCTGCCAAAGGAAACCGGGTCGCAATGTGTAGCAACGGTGCAGGTCCTATGATTGGAGGAATCGACCAGTTTGAAAGACTGGGGATACAGCTTGCAACAATCTCTCCAAAAATACTAGAAGAGATGAAGGCACATTTCCCACCGACATATGTCATCGGCAAGGGCAACCCCGCAGATGTCACAGGAGGCGCAAACGCAGAAGATTATAGATACACCATAGAAAAATTCTATGAAGAACCAAACGTCGATATCGTGATGCCTTGGTTTGTATTCCAAGACGACCCACTGGAGGAGACCATAATACAACACTTGGCTAATTTCTCAAAGCAACAGAAAAAACCACTGCTTGTAGGCGGAAACGGTGGTCCGTACACAAAGAAAATCTCTGCACTAATCGAAAAAGAGGGGGTGCCGGTTTATGACGACCTTCGAGACTGGACAGCAGCTGCCTCTGCACTTGCTCAATGGGGCAAGCACCTCTAAAGGTTTATTTCAAGTGTGAATTTTTCCTAGGATCATGGCTTTAGTTACGACTTCAAAATCAAACGGAATTGCTACAGTCAAGATCAACAGGCCAGACAAGCTTAATGCAATGAACACAGATGTTGCACACGAACTCGTCTCTGTATTCACACAACTAGACACTGACAATGACGTCAAAGTCATAATCCTCACAGGAGAAGGCGAAAAGGCATTCTCGGCAGGAGCAGACATTGAATACATGTCAAAGATTTCTGCAGACGAATCAGTAGAATATGCAAAACTTGGACAACTAGTCACCAATACAATTGAGCTGGTGTCCAAGCCGACAATTGCTGCAGTCAATGGATTTGCACTGGGAGGAGGATGCGAGGTTGCAATGTCTTGCGATATTAGAATTGCAGCAGATACTGCTCGGATGGGCCAACCAGAGGTAACAATAGGAATTCCACCCGGATGGGGAGGAACCCAGAGACTGATGAGAATTGTAGGGATTGCAAAGGCAAAGGAGCTTGTCTATACTGGAAAGATGATTAAAGCCGATGAGGCATTGCAAATCGGCCTAGTCAACCAGGTGGTACCTTTAGCATCATTGATGGAAGAGACACTAAAGATGGCAAACCAAATTGCGTCAAATTCCGTTTCCGGAGTAAAAATGTCCAAAATAGCAATCAACAAGGGTCGAAATGCAGATCTCGATACGGGTCTAGGAATAGAACTATTGGCGTGGAGAAACTGCTTTACCGATCCAGACAGAGAACAACGCATGACTGCGTTTGTAAACAAGTCCAAAAAGTAAGCTATACCTAACTTTTCTTTATTATTACTATTCTACTAGGGGTGAAAAGCTTATTATAATTTGGAACGACTTGTGAGTTCATGGCAACCGAACAAACACAAAGACTCGTAACAATCACTCCAAAAGCAGCGGAGAAAATTGCCGAGTTTATGAAAGAAGAAGCAGACAAGCCAGAATACCTGAGAGTATATGTTCAAGGTGGCGGATGCTCGGGCCTTTCCTATGGAATGGGCTTTGAGGCAAAGCCGGAAGAAGATGACACTGTCATCGAAGAGCAAGGAGTCAAACTACTAGTTGACAGCTATTCACAAGAACACCTCAAGGGCGCAAACATCGACTACATCGAGTCTCTGATGGGATCCGGATTTAAGATCAACAATCCAAATGTTACAAAATCCTGCTCTTGCGGACACTCTTTTAGCACCGAATAACCCCTTCATTTTCTCATTTTTGTAATTTTTTATGCGTTTATCATCGTAAGCACTTATATCTGTGAACTGAAGAACAAGGCTATTGATCTTTAGGAGGAATATTTTCATATGCCACCAACAGGAATTGTCAAATATCACGTTAAGCTATCCTTTGAAGTTGATGGACTCGTTGAAAGAGCAGACATCATAGGCGCAATCTTTGGCCAGACCGAAGGTCTGCTAGGCCCAGAGATGAACCTAAATGAGCTCCAACGGCTATCAAAAGTCGGAAGAATAGAAGTAACTGCGACAAGCACTACAAACACCACTAAAGGTGATGCACTAATACCAATGTCGACTGACGTTGATACCGCATCGCTAATAGCTGCGGCAATTGAAAGCATAGACAAGGTAGGTCCATTCGACTGCAAGTTCAAGCTAACCGCAATCGAGGATGTACGTGCCACAAAAAAGGACGACATTATCAAACGCGCAAAAGAGATCAAGCAGCAATGGGCTACAAAGACCATTTCAGAAGGCGAAACAATGCTCAAGGACATTCACGAGGGAACCTCGACATCTGGAAAGCTCACAACATACGGCAGGGGTAAGCTTCCATGTGGACAGGGCGTCTTTGAGTCTCCTTGGATTATCCTAGTTGAGGGAAGAGCAGACGTAATCAATCTGCTCAGGGCAGGAATCGACAACTCATTAGCAATAGATGGCGCACGAATCGACGAATCAATTCGTGAATTGTGCGACCAAAAGGACAAAATCGTTGCATTCCTAGATGGAGACAGAGCAGGCGGATTCATACTCAAAGAGCTCAAAAGTGTAGTCGATATTGATGTGGTACACCGAGCACCCGAGGGAGTCGAAGTCGAAGAGCTCACTCCGCAGCAAATAGCTGACATACTAAAGCCAACAATTGAGGAAATGAATAATCCAAAGGCAAAACCAACACTGAGTGACCCTAACGACAAGCCAATGGCAGAGATTGCAGGAAAGACATTTTCGCAAATCAACGAAACACTAGAAGCAATTGGCCTTGACTCAAGCAAAAACGAAGTCTTTAGGGTTCCAATATCGGAACTTGTCTCTAAACTTTCAGTTCAAACCGGCATCAAATACCTGATACTTGACGGAATTGTGACACAAAGATTGGTAGATGGAGCAAAGCAGGCAGGTATCGAGTGTGTAATAGGACACAGAGTTGCCAACCTGACTAACAAGGACGGAATTTCGCTCAAGACATTTACCGAACTTGGTGTCGCATAAACTCTTTAACTCTTTTTTCTTTTTTGTTATACAATGACAGAGCTAAAAATCCAGCACCTGATCACACTTACTGAATTGTTATCTAAGGGTGCAAAAAATAACTATGTCGCTATCACTACCAGTACTTTGGGAAAGCAAATCGGAAAATCCCAACAGGCAGCATCAAAGCATCTATTGGAGCTAGAACAGGGCGGATTCATATCTAGAATTACTGCAGGTAGAAAGGTCTCTGTAAAACTGACGCAAAGGGGGTATGAACAAATCTCTGAAATCTATGGGATTCTAAAAAACAACCTAGAGTCGACGCCGTCCACAATCGATGTTGACGGTGTACTGGTTGCGGGAATGGGAGAGGGAAAATACTACATGTCGCTCAAGGGATACACAAAACAATTTTTGCACAAAATTGGCTATGTTCCTTTTCCTGGTACACTTAATGTCAAGCTGGACAAAAAAGAGCAGATTGAATCACTGCGCCAGCTTGCAAACCTAGAAGGAGTCAAAATAGACGGATTCTCTGATGGAAAAAGAACATACGGGTGGGTCCGGTGTTTTGCGTGCAAAATTAACGGTAAAGTCGACGCGCAGCTCATACTATTAGAGAGAACTCATCATGATCTATCCACAATAGAAATAATATCAAAGGCAGAGATTCGCAAAAAATTGGGACTCAAAGACGACGCAAGCCTCTCCATTAGAATCAAAGTCTAGATTCCGTGCAGCGCCTCACCGTACTCTTTTTCTATCTTGGAGCTGGAGTATTCCGGAATTGGGGACTGGAGCCTTGCCACCCGAATATTTAGGCCAAGACTCTTGCAGCCATCTGTAATGAATTTTTCTTGGTGTACCTGGTCGTATCCAAGCGCGATAATGTCCGGCTTTACTCGGGACACTGTCTTGAAAATGTCGCCTTCACTACCTATTAGACAGAGTCCCACCATTGAGAGCGAACCAATGAGCTCCTGTCTCTGTTCTTCAGCGTGGAGCGGTCTTCTTTTTTTCATTTTTACTGCGGTATTTCCTGTAGCAATTACTACTACTAGCACATCACCAAGTGCCTTTGCCGCATTTAGCGTGTAAATGTGGCCTGGATGAATAATATCAAAGACTCCACCAGCTAAAACAACATGCAGGGCGCTTCTACCAAACTCTGTTAGGGCGTTGTTTTCTGATATCATTAGATTTTTTTTCAATACTGTAATTCTTTCTTGGATATAGGATTCTGAAAGATTTGTACGCCTAATTGTATGCTCTATTGGGTTTTGTCCTGTTAGTGAGCAGACATAAAGCGATGATAAGATTCCTCTGTCTATTACGTCCAAAGCATTAGCTCTACTCTGTTGTGGTTTTTAATTTGTTCTATAGTTCTGGCTCTATTCCCTTGGCTATTCGCAGTGCATCCACAAGTCCGTCTGCATATCCTATAGACAATATTGCAAGCTCGTCCTGGCCCTGGGAGTAGAATCTCTCTGCGTCCTTGATGTACAAGTCTGCATTCTCTAGAACTCCTGCAAATTCCTTTGAATCCTTGTAGTATGGTGCGATTTGGTCCAGCGCTCGCCGGACCATCGGTATGTATTTTTTCATCATTTGTGCAGAAATCTTTTCTATTTTTGGAGTATTGTCTTCTGGAATGGTAAAACAATGTCCGAGCACCTTTAGTGCGTCCGATTCTGTAAAGTGCATTATTCCGGGAATTATTATTGTGTGCGGTGGCGCGCCAAAGTCATGCTTTGCCAAATCAGAGAATCTTGCAGCAATGATTTTTTGGTCGTCCTGACCTATCCTTGATGCGATAATTCCATATGTATCAGCAGAGAAAACTTTACGGTTTTGCTCTTTTTCCTGATCCAATAGACTTGATATGGCGTCTTTGGGATCCAAAAAGAAATTCCTGTTTTGACTCCATTCTAATAATACTATGGTGTGGTTTCCCAATTTCAAATTCTCAAATATCGTATAATACGCAGTAGAAGATGGAATCCCACTCATTATGGTCACTGTCTTTCCCACCTTGTAAAAGTGGAGGCCGCATTCTCCAACCAATGATGTTATAGCTGATGATGCGTGGATTGTGTCAGTTATGATGCCTTCTTGGATTGCTCGCACACGCAACTCGATATGCGTTGTGGCAATGTACGGGTCGCCATAGGACAATAACGAAACCTTACCGTTCTTTGCTGCCTCTAGGATTTCCCTTCCGTCCTCGACCAGCCACCTTGGCGCCAGCTTGAATTGCCCCCTTGTTATTTCTTGGAGAAACCCTATCTGATTTTCTGGTATGGGGCTTGTAAACTGCTCAAAATACACAACGTCTGACTCTGAGATTATTTTTCTTGCCTTTTCAGATAATGCTTGCGAGCCACCAATTCCTAGGCCAACAAAGACTAGCATTATTTTTCTATCTTTGTGTCGTGGAGTCGTTTTAGGTGATGCAGAGTGTTTCTGATTACTTCAATGCCACGGAGGTATTCGTTCATGGATACTCGCTCATCAATTGTGTGAGATGCGTGCGGGTCTCCTGGACCATATGTAACAACAGGAATATTCCACAATGTGCCAATGATGTTCATGTCCCCTGTCCCTGTTTTTCTGATCAATGACGGCCTCTTGCGCTCCACATCCATCACTCCTAGCGTGAATGCTCGAACTAGGGGCGAGTTCATTGGCGCCTCAAACGGCTCTGTTTCGTCTATTACAGAGTATAGTGCTTCTACTTGTTGCTTTGATGATAGCTCTGCGACCTTGGTTGCTATTTTTTCTCCCACTACCTTGCAGTTGAGCGTTACTGGGATCCTAATGTCCATTATGGTATGGCATTCCTTTGGGGTGACGTTGTGGCTATCCCCTCCCTTGATTTCAGTGATGGTTGCAGTCAGCATCATTCCCTTTGATTGGCCTTCCTGGTTTTCCTCCAGTGCTTTTTTGAGCTCTGCGGTGAACTTCAAGGATTCTTCGATTGCGTTTCTTGCAAGCCATGGGGCAGATGCGTGTGCCGAGTCACCCACATTGATTTTAAGATTGATTGCGATTCTTCCCTTGTAAGCTATTGTGACATTTGTTATCCCTGATGGCTCACCAAAGACTGCATAGTCGATGTCGAGCTTTTGCTTTGCCAGGTTTTTGATTCCTGTTGCGTTTCCTTCCTCGTCTACTGCCCCAACAAAAATTATGGTACCGTTATTTTTGTGGACTGTTGATGCTGCCAGGAGCATTGCCATAAGTGGAGCCTTCGCATCGGATGCTCCCCTACCGTATAGAAAATCACCTTCCTTTCGGACCTTTACTTTACCCGGCACTGTATCCATATGGCCACAAAGCAAGACTCGTGGTGAGCCGGAGCCAATTGTCGCAATTAGGTTTCCCACTTCATCGATTTTGATGTTGTCAAATCCCAAGTCGTCACACTTGTCTGCCAGAAATTCTGCCATTGGCTTTTCTGCTAATGACGGCGTGTACAGACGCAGTGCCTTCTCTAGCATTTTAATAGAGAACCTTGGGGTTATTGTAAATGACGAGTCCATCTTTTTAATTTCCTGATTTTACTGCGTATTCTAAAATCTTTGCGGCAATGTTGACGCCGGTGACCCGGGCAACATTTCTGTATTCAGTAGTATTGTTTATCTCATGAATAACTATGCCACGCTCTTTGCTCTCCATTAGGTCAATTCCCACTATTTGACCCTTGACGCATTCCTTTGCCTTGATACAGACTTCTTCTAGTTCTGGGGTTATCTCGCATACTTCTGCAGTGCCTCCAAGGTGGGTGTTTGTCTTCCAGTTTTCTGTCGTGGAATTGCGATATATGGCGCCCACCACCTCGTCTCCAATCACTATGGCTCTAATGTCTCGTGGTGGCCTTTGAACAAATTCTTCTAGATAATGAATCTGGTAAATTGGGTACATTTTTTCCCGCTCTTCTATGATTCCTTCGGCCGCCTCTCGGTTGTTGAGCCTCTGGACCATTCTGCCCCAGCTTCCTACGGTTGGCTTGATAACCTTTGGATAACCAACTCTGTCCAGTGCGTCTAATGCAGAATCCTTGGAAAATGCCACACTCACATATGGCGTTTCAATTCCAGCGTTTCTTAGCAAAGTATGTGTGAATAATTTATTGCCTGCATAAACTCCGCAGTACAAATTGTTAATGACATTAGCGCCCATTCCTTCTAGTGCCGCTGTTGCGTGCAGATTTCTGTAATAGCTGACGCATCTTTGAAGTACTGTGTTGTATTGGGATTTTTTATCGACATCTAGCACGAGATTCTTACAGTCTACCATTTCGATTTTAATATCTAGTTTTTGGGCAGCCTCGGTGAGGGCTTTTTCTTCTGGTCGAACAGTATCGTAGAGAATCGTTATCGGGTGGCTCACTGGCCCCAGTCCTCTCCGACGCTTTGAGCTGGCTTAAGCCCAAATCCGCCTGAGGCCTTGGTTAATTCAAAGCTTGCCCCACAATCTGAGCAAGTTACCAGTTCGCCTTCTACGGCATCACTTGGAATTGAAATATCCGAATCACATTCAACACATTTTGCCATGGTTAATCCTTACTGTCCTTTACGTCATTAATTATCTTTCTTTCAAGTTTGTTATCAAGTGGGATTTCCAACAGGTCGCCCATTCTGAGGTTTTTAAGACCTGCAGCTACTGCCTTTGCCTGGTTGTCGTCCTTTGGCAGGCCAAGTATTGACATGAGATATGCAGAACCACTTTTGCCGGCTAGCTCCCCAAAGACGATTCTTCGCCTGTTGCCTACGATTCGCGGCGGAATTGGTTCGTAAGCTGCCGGATTTCTTAGAATGGCCGCCAGGTGGGTTCCTGCCTTGTGCTTGTATGCTGTTGGGCCCACAATTGGTTTGGAGTCGTATGGTGGAATGCCTGTGTATTCTTCGATTAGTCTTGATAGGTCAGTCAGCATGTCTAGTCTGAAATCATTTGGGGATCTATAGAGATATGTCATTGCAACTGCAACTTCTGCCAAAGACGGTATGCCTGTTCTCTCGCCAATTCCGTCTATTGTGGTGTGAATTTGGTCTGCCCCTGCATCAATTCCTGCAAATGCGTTTGCAACGGCTAGGCCAATATCATTGTGGCAGTGCACATCTAGCGGGACTTTAATTTTTTCTTTTACCATTTTTACAAAGTTGAACATACCTTTTGGTCTCATTATTCCTACAGTATCTGGCAGACTAATTCTGTCAACGCCGGCCTCCTCGATTGCCTTGCATACTTTAAGCAGAAATTCCGGGTCTGCACGGGAACCGTCCTCTACAGTGAATCTCATTTTTAGGCCATGTGATTTTGCATATTCTACTGTCTCTACCGCTCTGCGCAATGCCTCTTCTCTTGTAATTCTTAGCTTATCCTTCATGTGAATATCTGATATTCCAAGATAGGTTGCAGTCCATTTTGGGTCACATTTTAGTGCAACGTCTACGTCTTCCTTTAGTGCGCGAACATGCGCTACAATATCTGCCTTCAGGCCTTGCTTGATGATTGTCTTTGTCGCCTCAAAATGATCTTCAGATACTACTGGTGAAATCTCAATTTGGTCTACGCCAAAATAATCAAGCATCCATGCAATTTGGATTCTCTGCTTGTTGGTAAATGTCACACCTGGGTGCTGTTCGCCCTCTCGAAGCGTACTGTCCAATACGTGGATTCTTCGAGGCTTTTTGTCATACTCGTTGTGCAGGTGTGCGTAATAGTTTGGATCACTCATTGCAGAGATAGCAAGCCGTAATACTAGTTATAAACAATTCGTACTAAAAACGGCATAAATCAGAGTAAAAAAGGTGAATTTCGGCTAGAAGCGAAAAAACTGACTCGAATTTCGCTTTACGTTACTTCGCGCAGTATTATTACGGTGTTCGTGTCGGATACACCAGGCACTTTGCGTAGTGAATCAATTGCCAGATTAATCTCTGTGATGTTTGGAGATGAAATTATTACTGCAATGTCGTACTGTCCTGTGATTTCGTATACTGTCTTAACCCCGTCTAATTTGGTGAGTCTTGCAGAAACTTTTGATGTGTCCATTGATGATTCCACTGATATGAGTACAATTGCCTTGGTAGAATTTTTCTCGCCAATTTCTATTGTGAATTTTTTGATTATCTGATTGTCGGTGAGATTTTTGACTCTTCTTCTCACGGCAGATTCTGATAGCTTGAGTTTTTTACCAATATCAACAAATGATTCCCTAGAATCATCCTTTAGGATTTTTAGAATTTCGTCGTCTACTTTATCCTTGTACATTCTTTCTTCTCTCTGATTCCTTGGTAAATAATCTATCTAATACTTCTAATACTTTTGTTATTTCTACCTCGCTCATTACTAGAGGTGGTAGGAATCGGAGTATGTTTCTGCCTGAATATAACAGCAAGACACCTTCCTGTATGCCATCTAATAGTATGTCTTTTACTTCGAACTTCATCTCTACTCCAATCATCATGCCTTTGCCACGAACATCTCGAATGATTGGGTGTTTTGCCTTTAGCTTTTCTAGGCCTAACATGAATATTTTTCCCATCTTTGCTGCATTGTCGACTAGTCCGTCTTGGGTTAATGCTTGGATTGTTGCAATACCTGCCGCACATGATAATGGATTTCCGCCAAATGTGGAGGAATGCTCACCCTTACTCATTGCTGCCAGTATGTCTGGTCGAGTGAGTGTCGCGCTCATTGGTACGCCGCCTGCAATACCTTTTGCCAAGCAAATGATGTCTGGGATAGTATTCCAGTGGTCAGACGCCCACATCTTGCCAGTTCTCCCTAGGCCAGCTTGTATTTCGTCAAAGATTAGCAGGATTCCGGACTCATCGCACAACTTTCGAACATCTTGGAGGAATCCGTCTGGTGCCACATTGATTCCACTTTCTCCCTGGATTGGCTCCATTATCACAAATGCAGTATCAGCGTCAATCTTGGTTCGTAGAGTTTCTATATCACCAAATGGTGCGAATGCCACTTTTTCTACCAATGGCATGAATGATTTTCTGTATTTTGGATTAAATGTTATAGACAGTGATCCAAGTGACTTTCCGTGGTATGATCCGTTCATTGCAACCATTCCTGATTTGCCTGTGAACTTTCTTGCAAATTTTATTGCAGCTTCTACTGCCTCTGTGCCACTATTGCCCATGTGCACCTGTGTTAGTCCCTTTGGAGCAACTCTCATTAGATTGTCAAGGAATTCTTCTCTAGTCTTGTTGTATAATGACGTGTGAACCGTAATTACTTTGTCTAACTGTGCCTTGAGTGCAGCCACTACTCGAGGGTTTCTGTGGCCTACCAATGCGACGCCGTATCCTCCCATACAATCAATGTATTCTTTACCATTGATGTCGTATAGTTTTGCACCTTCGCCGCGCTCTATAGTTATTGGGAAACGCTGATACATGTTACCAAGATAATCATCTTCAGTCATTTTGTGATCACCGTGCATTTTGTGTGGGATATTGCAGAAGATACTGGGTTTTCTCGTTGGCCATTGCCAATTAATGCCTCTTTTACACCCATATCCAATGCTTCTGTGGCTGCTAGGATTTTTTTCTCCATCCCAAAGCCTACCTTTGGTCGAATCTCTTTTGCCTCTGCATTTGTCATCTTTTCTACAAGCTTATCGTTCATTAGCAAACCGTCGACATTTGTGATAAAGAGAATCTTATCGCTTTGTATGGCGGCAGCAACGTTTGCAGCTGCGCGGTCTCCGTCGATATTTAGCATATCAAATTCCTTGCTTACTGCTATTGGGGAAATTACCGGTGTATAGCCCTTTTCTAATAATAACTTGAGAAGGTCAGCATTTACCTTGGTTACCTTACCGGTGTAGCCGCCATCGATGATTTGCTTTCTACCCTTGTCGTTTACGATTACCAGCTTTTCCTTTCGTTCTGCGACAAAGATCCGGCCATCGATTCCTGACAGTCCTATAGCGTTGATTCCGTGCTTTTGTAGCATCTGTACAATGGATTTGTTGATTTTACCAGACATAACCATGGTGAATATTTCTGCAGTTTCCTTGTCGGTGTATCTTGATTTGATTCCGCCAGGAGATACTACAAACTTTGGCTCTTTTCCGAGCAACTCACATGTTCTAGTTACCTCTTTTCCTCCACCATGGACTAGGATGACGCCTTCCTGATCTGCAACCTTTTTGATATCAGATATTGTACTTGGATGAAGATTTTCTACGACGCTTCCGCCGATTTTGATTGTAATCATTTCTTAAACTGGGGTTAGTGGCGAATATCTTAGTCCGTCCATTTCATCAAAGCCTGCCATGATGTTCATGTTTTGTATAGCGGAGCCTGCTGCACCCTTCATTAGGTTGTCTGATGCAGATAATGCGACTAGTCGGTGGTTATCTTCGTCGATATCAAACCCAATGTCGCAGAAATTAGAGCCTACCACAAACTTTGGATCTGGGAACTTGTAGAGGCCTTTCTTGTCTCGAATTAGTCTGATGAATCTCTCGTTTTTGTACATTTCACGGTACATCTTCCAGAGATCAATTTCATTGACCTCCTTTGTGAGGAATGTATGGTTTGTACATAATATCCCTCGGACAATATCTACAGCATGTGGGCTCATTGATACTTTGATTGGCTTTCCAGATATCTCTGATAACTCTTGTTCTATTTCACCTGTATGTCGGTGCTTTGCTGGCTTGTATGGTCGAATAACACCTGAACGCATTGCGTGGTGTGTACCTGCAACACTGCCTGCCCCTGCACCTGAAGAGCCGATTTTAGAGTCAACGACAATGTGCTCTGTGTCAATAATGTTGTTTTTGACAAGTGGTGCTATGGCCAACATTGATGTTACTGCCATACAGCCTGGACATGAGACCAGCTGAGCGTTTTTGATGTTTTCTCGGTGCAATTCTGGAACGCCAAAGACTGACTTTGTCAGATATTCTGGGTGTGGGTGTTCCCAACCGTACCACTTGACATATGCTTCTTTATTGTGTAAACGATAATCTGCTGACAAATCCACGACCTTGAGACCTCTGTCGTATAGAGCTTTTACAATTTCTGTTGCTGTGCCATGTGGAACTGCAGTAAATACAAGGTCGCACTTGTCTGACATTCTATCATAGTCTAGCTCTGAAAATGTCATCTCGGTGAATCCCTTGAGTGCTGGCTGAACTCGATGTAGATATTCGCCGACATACTGACGTGATGTAACTTGTGTGATCTCTACTTTGGGATGTGTGACTAGTAATCGTAGCATTTCTCCTCCGACATAACCTGATGCTCCGACTACACCTACTCGCAACATGTTCCTACACTCAATATGGTATAATTTATTGTATTCTGCATCAGAAAAAAATTTATTTAATTTCATATAGTTCAATTTTTGTTGCCAAAATCTGATCGCGATTTAATCAAAAAACGAAAAGCTGACTATAATCGAAGCAGGTACAAAAAAGACCCGGCGTTTAAAGAAAAGCTAAAAGAATCATATAGGAAATGGTATGCTAAAAACAAAAAATCCGTAATCGAGAGAATTTCTAGGAATCACCACAAAAATCATAATGATTATTTACAATACCAAAAAGAGCACTATCGTTATCTCAAGTACAGACGAAAATATGCTTCAAAATCTGGCTAATTATTTTCTGATTTGACTTATTGCAAATTTTACCATTTCTTGCGGGATGTTTTTCTTTGCCACTTTGGCTAGGCCCTTGAATTCCACAGTGTTATTCACTTCATGACATACTAATCCTCGAGTTTTATCCTCCATCAAGTCAATTCCTAGTATTCCACCGCCTACTGCCTTGGATGCCTTGAGGCAAATATCTTCAACCTCTGGTGTAATCTCGCACATCTCTGGGTCTCCACCTAATGCAATGTTTGTCTTAAAATCACCTTGTGATTTGCGATACATTGCAGCTACTACATGGTCGCCTACTGTTATTGCGCGGATATCGCGTGGGGGCCTGTCAATCATTTCCTGCAAATAGTATATTCTGTCATGCGAGCCGTCCTCAATGTCGCGCATTTCTATTATGGCCTCTGTTGTGTCTTTGTCACGCAATGGCATGACGCCTCTGCCCCAGCTCCCAATTACTGGCTTTATTACAATTGGATAGCCTACTTTATTTATGAGATTCATTGCCTCCTCGGATGAAAATGCAAAGTATGTCTTGGGTGTTGGAACGCCTGCTTTTTTTAGCAATAGTGATGTGACCATTTTGTTTCCACAGTTATCGGCTACTTTGTGGGAATTGAACACCGGGACATCTAAAAATTCTAAACAAGAGGTAAAGTGTAAGCCTCGAAAATAGCTTACACATCTTTCTAGGACTACGTCGCCAAAGTCAACATCAGATCTTCTGGTTTCTGTGCTTAGATGCGTAATTTTTGCATCCAGCATTATTGTATCATGCCCAAGTGTACTTGATGCATCTTGGAGCATCTTCTCTTCCAGCCTTATTCTGTCAAAGATGATACCGACTCTGGACAACTATTCTCCCCAGTCTTCGCCTACGCTTTCTGCTGGCTTTAGCGTCACAGTTGATCCGCTTTTTGTTGCGATTTCAAAGTCTGCGCCACATTCTGAGCAAGTTACTATTTCGCCTACTGCTGCGTCATCTGGGATATTGATTTCTGCGTCACATTCTAAACAATTCATTACGATCCTTCTCACCCCTTGTTTGATAATTTATTAGCTTCTGTTGTTTGCAGTCCCCACAGCTCTACAAATCCAGTTGCCTTTCTTTGATCAAAGGCAGATCCCTTTCCGTAGGTTGCAATGTCATGACTATACAAAGAGTACTTGGATTTTCTTCCAACCACTCGGAAGCTTCCCTTGTATAGCTTGAGTTTAACTGTGCCAGTCACTACCTTTTGGGACTGGTTGATGAATTTGTCTAAGTCTCGCTTCAATGGGTCTTGCCACAATCCAGAATATGCAAGCCATGTCCACTCTTGGTCGACTAGACTCTTGAACTTGTTTTGGTGCTTTGTATGTACCATTTTTTCCAGGTCAGAATGTGCTTCAATTAGGCACAGTGCAGCTGGGGTCTCGTAGACTTCGCGTGATTTTATTCCGACTACGCGGTCTTCTATGTGATCAACTATACCAACACCGCACGAGCCTGCAACCTGGTTTACGTATTCGATTAATTTGATTGGCGATAATCTTTTTTTGTCAACTGCGACTGGGATTCCCTGTTCGAATGTTATCTCTAGGTATTTTGCCTTGTCTGGTAGATTCTTTGTCTTTACCCAGATGAATGCATCCTCTGGCGGCTCTACATATGGGTCTTCTAGGTTTCCACCTTCGATTGCTCGACCCCAAAGATTTTGATCAATAGAGAATTTCTTTGATACCGAGTCAATTGGAATTCCGTGTTTGTTTGCAAATTCTAACTCGGTGGTTCGGTCTAGGTTTAGGTCTCTGATTGGAGCAATGATTGGCAAATTGGAACCGGAGCCAAATGTTACATCAAATCGAACTTGGTCGTTTCCTTTGCCTGTACATCCGTGTGCTAACGCATCTACTTTTTCCTTTTTTGCTATCTCTAAGACCTTTTGTGCAATTAATGGTCGTGCCAGCGAAGTAGCTAGACAGTATTTTTTCTGGTATAGGGCATTTGCCTTAATCGATGGGTGAATGAAATCTGAAACAAACTCTTGCTTTGCATCAATATTGTAATGTCGTAATACTCCGAGGTTTTTTGCCTTGGCGGCGATTTTTTTCTGGTCGCTTCCCTCACCTACATCTACCGTAACAGTGATGACATCCATTCGGTGTTTCTCTTGTAGATATTTGATAACAACCGAAGTATCCAGTCCCCCAGAAAAAGCAAGCACTGCCTTTTGTTTCATTAGAGCTTTTTCGTTAACTGATTTGCATTTATCCTTTTTGTTGATCTGGATTGATTTGAAAAATTTCTGATTCTAAAAATTTAGAAAAAATAATCAAGCCAAAAAATTAGCTATAGCTGCAGCTAAAATCCGATCACTATTTAACCAAAGTTTCATAACGCTGTTTTATGAAAATTCTGCCTTTGGCTGGTGTAGCAGTTGCAGCAATAGTTGCAATTTTTGCGATTTTGAGCGTAGCTACTGCCAATGATCCGGACAAAAACGAGGTCAGAGTCGCCTTTTTTGCAAACATCTCCCATGCAGTTCCAATCGTTGGGATGGAAAATGGATACTATAGCGATCAACTTGGTGACACCAAAATCAAGACCAAAATTGTTGATTCCGGCCCAGAGGCAATAGAGGCATTATTTGCAAATTCAATAGACATAGCATATGTCGGACCGGCCCCATTTGTCAATGGATATGTAAAATCCGGAGGAGATGGAATCAAGATTATTTCTGGTGCTGCAAACAACGGGGCAAGCTTTGTAGTGCAAAAGGATTCTACTATATCCGTACCATCTGATCTTGCTGGCAAAAAAATAGCGGCTCCATTTGTTGGAAACACGCAAGACGTCTCACTGAGAAATTATCTGGCCGAAAATGGACTCAAGCCAGCTGAAAAGGGAGGAAACGTCATTATCTACAACATTGCAAATGCAGAAATCAACACCATATTTGCCAAAGGAGAAATCGATGCGGCATGGGTTCCAGAGCCAACAGCTACAATGCTAGTTGAAAACTTTGGAGGAAAGCGGCTCTTTCAAGAAGAGGAAATGTGGCCTGAAAAAAGATTTCCGTCAGTGGTATTGATTGGCAGGGCTGACTATATCGAAAAAAACCCCGAAATAATACAGAAGTGGCTTGTGGCGCATCAGCAGGCAATAGACTGGATAAACCAAAACCCGGAACAAACAGAATCTACATACATTAAATTCTATAAATCACACACTGGAAAAACACTCAAAGAAAATATTGTTCACAATTCCTTTTCCAATATTGTATACACTTCGGAAGTCGATGTTGACGCAATCGAAATTTTTGCAGAGCGTGCCTATTCTCTGGGATATCTGGGAAGAGATGGATACAACCTAGATAACATTTATGCGAATAAAATGGAGGTTATTTCATGGCAAAGCTAGAAGCAAAGAATATTGTCAAGTACTTTGAGCATGACGGAAAGCCACTCAAAGCATTGGGAGGAATCAACCTCACAGTGGAAGATGGCGACTTTGTGTGCTTGGTTGGCCCATCTGGATGTGGCAAGTCTACATTTCTGAGAATTGCGGCTGGCCTACAAAAGCCAGACGAAGGACAAATTATGTTGGATAATAGACCAATCACAAAGACGGGACCTGACAGAATAATGGTGTTTCAGGAAGGAGCACTATTCCCATGGCTCAAAGTTCGCGACAATGTCGAATTTGGATTAAAGATAGCTGGAATTCCGGAATCAGAGCGACACCAGATTTCTGACCGATACTTGGACATGATGCAGCTATCAAAATTTGCCAATTCGTATACGTATCAGCTGTCTACTGGAATGAGGCAAAGGGTAGCAATAGCTAGGGCATTAGTAATGGATCCGGAAATTTTACTCATGGATGAGCCGTTTGCAGCACTAGATGCACAGACCAGAGACTTGCTGCTAGTTGAAATGCAAATGATCTGGCAGAAAACAAAAAAGACCATAATATTTGTCACGCACAGTATTTCAGAATCGACCGTTCTTGGAAACAAAGTTGTGGTTTTTACTCATCGTCCTTCCACTGTCAAGAAAACAGTTCCAATTGATCACAAAAGACCAAGACTAGTAGAAGACGAAACCCTGATCCCATATCAAAAGGAGATTTCTGCATTGTTGCGTCCAGAGGTAAAAGCAACGGAGGATTCTCAATGAGAGCAAAGTCGCTAAGCAAGAAAATTGGATTCTATGTTGGAATTGTACTGGTATGGCAGGCACTGGACATGGCAAATGTCTGGTCAGAAAGTGTTTTCCCATCCCCATATGAGGTGGCAGAAGACTTGGGATATGGTGCAGCTGATGGTACACTATGGATTGGAATTGGAACCAGCCTTTGGAGGCTTGCAGCTGGCTTTGCGATTGCAGTAGCTGGTGGAATAATGCTTGGAATATTCATGGCGCGGGTAAATACCGTCAATGAGACAATTGGATCAATTGTATTGGGATTGCAGTCGATTCCCTCTGTCGCTTGGGCACCACTGGCCATAATCTGGTTTGGGTTGACTGATGCTGGAATTATTTTCGTCACGGTCGCTGGTGCATTGTTTGCAGTTACTATAAACATGTACACTGGTGTTAAGAGCATTAATCCTGATTTTATTGCAGCTGCACAGAACATGGGTGCCAAGGGCGAGCAACTCATAACCAAGGTATTGATTCCAGCTGCATTTCCGTATCTGATTACTGGATTCAAGCAAGGCTGGGCGTTTGGCTGGCGAGGTGTTGTTGGAGCGGAATTGTTGTTTTCGTTTTTGGGCCTTGGATTTTTGCTAAATGTCGGTCGTCAGCTGTCTGATGTATCTCAGGTAATTGGAATGATGATTGTAATTATGATAATTGGTATTGTGATTGATGGTCTAATCTTCAAGAGACTGGAGGATAAGGTCATGGCAAGATGGGGTCTGCGATAAAATCTATGATCTGTTACTGATACCAAAATTACTCTTAGATTTTATTTTCATTTCCTAATTTCCAAACTGTTTATCATTGGTATTACAAGAACAACATTTCTAGTAGTCTCGATATTTACTTTGACTTTCCTTTTTTCGTATGTCTTTCCAGAATTTTCCTATTTATGTGAATTAAAAATTGATTATCCGCTTTCATTATTATCTCGTTGCTTAATACCCTCGATATTTCCAGTTGATTTGATTTAAGGATTGAAAGAATTTCTTGCTATTTTTTTGTGTACTTCCTTTTCCTATTATTTTTTAATCTTCAATGACACCAAAAACGCAACAATACAAATCCCGACTGCAAAATACATCACCGCAACATGGTTATACCAAAATGCTATTGAACCGGCAATGACTGGGCCGATCACGTTTGCAATCGATATTGTGGAATTCAACACTCCACTTGATGTTGACTTTGGATTATTCTCCATTAGGTGAATGCTTCCACCAATGTACAAAAACGCCCAGGTAACACCAACAAGAGCCATGCAGGGAATTGCCATCCACCAATCACTCATCACTGCCATTCCAGCAAAGACTAGCACAGTCAGACCAACACCAATCTTGAATTTGGTGATATTTTTGGTGTGGATTTTAGTTCCCATAAGATTCATCAAAACAAATGCAGTGACAGTATTTGCAACATATACAATTGATACTTCGTATAATTTAGCGCCAAATGTCTGAGTCAGCACCAGGGGCAAAATTGTCCAGACGGATGTTGCACCAATATGGCGCAGCAACAACGACAGGAAAAGATACTTGTTGCGAACGATTATCTTTTTTGTAGCGCCAGACTCGACTTCTTTTGCCATGGTATAGTTTGGCATTTTAGCAGAAAATGCAAGGCCTGCCAAGAACAAGGCTGCACTAATCAAAAATATTGTCTTTTCATTGTTTACAATGCCGGCTGCCACAATTCCTACCATCCAACCTAGTGCATGAAATGAAATCACAGATGCGACCTTGGACTTGTCCTTTCCGGATTCATAGGTATAGGCAAGCAATGCGGATACCATCATACCACTTGCAACACCGGCACCCAATCTTACCAAAAGGAGGTAAAAGGAGTTATCCGCGATATAGTGAAGCCCAAACATTATGGCACAACTGACAAAGCCAATTCGAATAAAGATCAACCTCGCTCCTTTTGCATCAGAAATTCTTCCAAAATACAGGCTGGACAAAATCTGCGCCAAGAAAAATGATGATATTGTTAATCCGACTTCGAATATGTTGGTCGTAAGTGATTGCGCCAAAATCGGCATGAAAACATAGACTATGGATACGCCGGCGTGCTGGAAAAATGTAGCGCCTCGTAGTAGGTTGTTTAGTTGTTTCATGAATTCTCTAATTTAAAACAGATCACAAATCTGATTAATTTAATTCAAAGTGATGACTCTTCAATTTAATTCATGACTGCGCTAGAACCCAGCTGAAATTCTAATCTTTTCCAAATACTGATTTATGATCGCAGACACACAAAAATGGATGATGTTTTCATTATACACCATTCTGTAGACCGTTCCGTCATGTCCATTCAATTCATTAGACGAAACTCAAAGATTCGATTTGTATTCTCTCAAATCTGCTGGATTTTCAGAATCTACAAGTGTCAGTATTCCCTCATCCACAAACTGTTGACGAACTGAATCAAAATTCTTGTATTGTCTAATAAAAAGGCAGGTAATTATGATGTAAACTGAACTGCTTACAGTACAAAATATTCTGCATCTGTATGGTGAACAACAATTGCCGCAGTGGACTGTTCTGGAATGATTTGGCCTGCCTCTGTTAGCATCATGCCTGATTTTGAAGGATCAATTAGCTTCCACACCAAGTGGTGCTGTGATACATCTGGGCAGCTTGGATAACCCCATGAATATCGCAGGCCACGACTTCCACTGATTTTCAACTCATCTCGGATTCTATCGTTTATTAGCTCAGCCATTGCCTCTGCTGTTTCCACTGCCAAACCATGCAAATAGTATGCATCGGTGTAGCGGTCTTCCTTATTCCACTTGTCAATAATTTCCTGCACTTTGTTTCCAACAGTCACTGACTGGAATGCAACTACGTCATTCTGACCAAAGTAATCAGTCAAACACAGGTGCTTGCTTTGAGTGGACCTTGGAAAGTCAAACTCTACAGTTCCATCTGGGCCATCAACTAGGAGCTTGTCTTTTCCATGACACGCAAAATATCCATACACAGCACGAGGTTCAAAGAGTTTTTCATCCAGCACTCTTTTCTTCCATTCTGCTAGCAACTTCTCGCCTTCCACATCGGCATTTTCCATCCCTCTACCGCGCAGACCCCAAGACAGCACAAATAGCGATTTTTTTGAAAGCTTTTCCCAAATCTTATTCATGTCAAAGTCCTTTGGCTCTAGTCTTGTTGGCTGATTCAATACTGGTGCCACTGGCGGAGTCATCGGCTTTACATCGGAACGTGGCATCTCGCCATGTGCTTTTTCCACTTTGGTTTCCTTCCAGTTTTGGATTTTCTCCTTCCATTCAGAGATGAATTTTGATTTTTCAGGTGATACCAGTCTGTCCATAGTCTTTAGGCCATCAAACATCGTCTTGCAGTAAAACACACCATGCGGGTATATTGCACCTTCCTTTGCAATTCTGTTAATGTAATTAGAGTTGATTGCAGCACCGCCACATAATACTGGAATTGAAAGCTTGTTTTCTCGCACAAATTCCACAAAGTACTGCATCTGCTTTGATGTAGATACCAATAATGCAGAAAGACCAACTGCATCTGGCTTAACTTCATTGATTTTTTCCACAAATTTCTGCAGCGGTACCTGCTTGCCCAAATCATACACCGTATAGCCATTGTTTTCAAAGATTGTTTTGACTAGGTTCTTTCCAATATCGTGCACATCGCCATATACAGTACCTAGCACCAGCTTACCCTTGCTCGTTCCTTCTTCTTTTAGCAGATATTTTTCCAATTCTACTACCGCTGCCTTCATGCATTCCGCAGACTTGAGAACAAACGGCAGAATCAATTCTCCCGCGCCAAACTTGTCACCCACATCTTTCATTGCAGGTAATAGATCATCATTTAGCGTGGATATGGCTGCATCGTGCGTTGTTTCTTTTGGTGCATCAATAATTTTTCTTCCATCTTTTTCTGATATGGTGATTTTCTGAGTAATTTTTTCCGCTATTGCAGATACGACATCATTTTCAATTCCATCCTTTAATCGGTTCACAATTCTGAAATTGGCTCGCCTTCCTGCAGGCCAACTTGGATCAACCTCAATCTTTTTGGAACTTGTCACCTGCTTGCCGGCCTTTTCAAAGTGGGCAATCACATCTGCTAGGGCATTAGGGTGCGTATTGAATATCAAGTCCTCCACCAGCTTGCGCTCTTTTGCGTCAATTTCCGGATATGGGACTATCTCCTTGGCGTTAACAATGGCCGAGTCAAGGCCTACCTTAACTGCATGATACAAAAACACGGAATTGAGTATCTTGCGTGCAGAAGGCGCAAGACCAAACGAAATGTTGCTCAAGCCCAAAGTAGTAAACGCGTTTGGAAATCTTTTCTTGACCACCTTGATTCCCTCCAGCGTGTTTTTTCCAGCGTCCAAAAATTCTGTCTCCCCAGTGGCAAGTGTAAATGTTAGCACATCAAATACAAACTGTTCCTCTCGCAGGCCGTATTTTTTTCCAGTTTCGTACAACAGTTCCGCAGTTTCTAGCTTTTCCTGCGGGGTCTTTGCCATTCCCTTTGGACCAATGCACAAAGCAATTGCCGGCAGACAATATTTTGCCATAATTGGCGCAAGCTTGTGAAATCTGGAACCATCACCTTCCAGGTTAATTGAGTTTATCATAGGCTTGCCGGGAATCTGACTAATCGATGACTCTATCACACTAGGATCAGTGGAATCTATCACAAGCGGAGCATCGATTTCCAGCGATAGTCTTTTTACAAGTTTTTTCATAAACTCTAGCTCATCAGAACGCTCCGTTGTCGCAACGCATACATCCAGACAGTGCGCACCATCCTCCACCTGGATTCGTGCCAAGTCGATTAGTCCGTCAAAGTCATCAGACAGTACAAGCTGCTTTGCCTTTTTGGAGCCCTGAGTGTTTAGTCTCTCGCCAATTATCATTGGCGCAGGCTCTTGTCGTAGTTCTACTGCCTTTAGTGATGAGCTTACCCGTGGGATTTTCATTTTATTTCAAAAATTTGTGTCCTTTGTAAATATATGACAGTTTTTCTATTATTTACCGTATAGTTAGGGTATATTGGACAATAATGTGAGCCTCGTATGGTAATTTCGTGATTTTTTATAATCTGAAATGTTTTTCCATATTTCTTATAAATAATGTCTATATCAGAATATGAGATTCACGCTTTTAGTACGAAAATCTCATCTACCAAATGTGGAAAAGAGACGCTTTACTCCATTAGATGGTATTAATGAACAGCACCAACCCTTTATTGCGCAATTCCATTTTTGATAATTCACACGGTATTATTTTCGCTCATCAATTATTTTGCGCAATGCGGCAATGTGCGCAGGATTTGTCCCACAGCAACCGCCGATTATTCTTACCTTTTTGTATTTTGACAAAAAATCACCTAGTACATCCGACATTTTCTCCGGTGTCATCTTATACACTGCATGGCCTCCCTCGTTTTCCGGCATACCTGCATTTGGCACCACAAGCAAATTCAGGTCGTTTTGCTCATTCAACCACTGGACGCTGGACGTCATCTCTATTGGCCCAGTAGAACAGTTGAGGCCAAACACGTCAATTCCCATGTCCGATACCGTAGTATATGCGGCCTGGACGTTTGTACCCAATAGCATCTTTCCGTACTGATCCAGCGTGACATTCGCAATTAATGGAACCTTTTTGGTTTTTGCCATTGCCTCATGTGAACCTTCGATTGCAAGCTTTGTTTCTAAAATATCCTGGCTTGTCTCTATTAGTAGCGCATCCACTCCGCCCAAAATCATGCCTTCCGCCTGTAATTCATATGCCTCCCTGATTCTGTCTAGCGGAATTTGGCCCAAGTCTGGATCGTTGGAGCTGGGCAAAAATCCGGTGGGTCCCATACTACCTATGACATATCGAGGCTTGTCAGTAAATTCAGACGCTACACTGCATGCAAGCTCGGCAATTTTTTTGTTCATCTCTATTGTCTTGTCTCCAAATCCGTATTCTTCGAGCTTTAGCTTGTTAGAGCCAAACGAGTTTGTCTCGATACAGTCGGCGCCAGCCTCCAGATAACTCCGATGAATTTTTTTAATCCATTCAGGTCTTGTCAGTACTAACCCGTCATTGAATCCGTCTTTACCATCCGGAAAGTCTTCTGACTTTGGGTCAAATTTCTGAATTTCAGTCGCCATTGCACCATCAAATAATAAAATGTCATTTTTCATTGCATCCAAGAATGGAAGTTTTTGCGCCATGCAGAATTTCTGGTTATTCTCTTTTTAAGCTTTAATCTGCGTTAAAACCTTCAGTGCAGCCTTGGAATCATTGGGTGATGTAATTAGGATGTCGCGCGCAGACTTGTGAATCTCCTTGATGAAATCAAGCACAATTTCTTCATATTGCGCAAAATCGATTCCTACCATCTTTGCAGAGTTGGCGTTTTTCACAGACGGGATCATCACACATGGAATGATTTTGAATCCCTGCGGCTTTAGCTCGTCCACAATTCGATGAACCTGAGTAGGATCCTGTATTACCTGCGTGACAAATCCCGTGGGCTCGGCGTCGATTTTTTTCTGAATCTTCTCAAAGTCGGGATGTGCAGATATGGATAAAAAAAAGTCCAAATTCTTACCAAATCCTTGTTTTGTAAAATGTTTTACAACCTGGCTAGGTATCAGCTTCGAGTCTTTTGGTCCGGCAGGTGGCTCGTCGCCCTTTAGTATCAGCAAGCCATCCAATCCAAGTAGTACTGCATCGTACACCGATTGGGTCAGTGCGGTAATATTTCGATCCCGGACACGCAGACTGGCAGTAATGTCAAGCCTTGCACCATTATTTCGAATTATGGCACCCGTAGTAATTGGAGAAATTCTTGGAACACCTAGTACCGAGTCAGTGAGGTGTATTCCATTACAATATTTGGAAGCAGAAATAATTCTTTTTTCGACCTTTCCAAGCAATCCACGGACTTGTTTGTGGGAGAGTGCTCCATCCTGAATAACTCTAGGTGGATTTATCTCGTATCGAATGGTCAATTTCAAAAATTATCTAATTTTCTTGATTAATAACCTTTGAAGGAATAAATCAATGAACAATCACTAATACATCATGAACGGAGATACACTGCGCCGAATTCTCAGCTCCAATATTATTCCACATCTAGATGATCACACCACAAAACATGCAGCAGTTATGATTGTGATATATGGAGAAGACCACAAAATAATCATGACTCAAAAACCACTTAGCATGCAACAGCATGCAGGCGAGATTGCATTTCCTGGTGGAAAAATCGACACAAATGATGAAAACCTACTGGAAACTGCAATTCGGGAAACAATAGAAGAAATAGGCCTAGCCGTGCCAAGGCAAAACGTCATAGGGCAGCTCAATCCAGTGCAGACAAGAAATTCAGGATTTACAATTATACCATTTGTTGCAATACTGGATCAAATAACACAACTACACCCAAACTCCGAAGTCGATGAGATACTTCACTTTCCAATCATACCGTTATTGCAAACACTACATGATGATGACGACCCAGGCCACAGGTCCGTCTTTGAGGCGTACAAGCTCACATACGATAACAAGCTGATTTGGGGCGCATCCGCTAGAATGCTAAAACAAATCGCAGACATTTTCCACTCTAACCAAATTCTGTAAAATTACACGCAAAAACTCAGATTCATTTAAAAATAGGATAAAATGCCTCAATTTTCATGGCGACAAGAAAGCATTCTGGACGCAAGATCAGACTACAAAAGAAAACGAAGCAAAATTCTGCAGTGCCAGCGTGGATTATTCTTAAGACCAAAAGACAGGTCCGCTCCAATCCAAAGCGCAGAGCTTGGAGATCAACTGACGTGGAGGTAGGATAATTTGTCCCAAGAAGCAGAGCGAGTATATACAATTAATCTGGGCAAGGTCTGGCTTTCACCAAATAACCAGAGAGCTAAGCGCGCAATCAATATGATTCGCGAGTTTACTGAACATCATATGAAGACAAGCCAGATCAAAATCGACCAGGATTTGTCCCATGCAATCTGGGAGAGAGGAATTCGCAGCCCGCCAAGAAAGATCCGAGTAAAGATGGCAAAGACCGACGACGGTTATGTAATGGTCTCACCATACGAGGAAGAGGAAAAACCAAAGGCAAAGAAGGAGGAACCAAAGGTAGAAGCCAAAGAAGAAACGACTGAGGAAAAGCCCGCAAAAGAGGAAAAGAAGACAGAAGAAAAACCGATAAAAAAAGAAAAGGCAGAACCAAAAAAGCCATCCAAAAAGAAAGCAAAAAAGTCAGCAAAGAAATCTAAATAATTTTTTAGAATAACTCCATCTTACATCAAATCAATCTTGTTATGAACCATGTCCAAATTACCGCACTGTGATGATTACCTAGAGTCATTACCTGTCGATGTCAAAGACACAATGGCAAATTCAGAATTGTTTTTGTGTCTTCTGCTCCAAGGCAAGGTAAAGAATCGCATAAAATGTTCAAGTTTTTGCGCTAGAGCATGCTGTTGTGCGAAATACAAAAAAACCTGACCAGTTTTTAATTTTGAAGAAATTTCTGTTTTATGTGATTTTTATTTGTTAAACAAGTTCTAAATTATTATCGAACACAGAAACTCTTAATCTAATTGGTATAGTTCAATTCCAGTTTTGATTGATGATTCCGGAACATCCCAATCTAGAGTGTTCTCCTTTGAAATCATTCCCAGTGGATCATAGGAATCAAATTTCATTGCACCCTCGACAGAGCTAACCATTACTACTTGGGACTTGTCTCCTTGCGTTGTTGCAAGTGATACGTCAGTATTGCCCTCATTGAATATTCCAGTTATGGTGTTTACTGCGGCATTTATTTTTCCAATAGAAACATTATCAGAGCCAAACACGTACAGCATTGTCTTTTTGACAGAGCTTGGGGGGGCGTCCTCGTAGAGCATTTGCACTGATTCGCGCAGTGATGCTTCGACGTCTTTTTCATTTTTACTTGTAGATAAAATGTTCAGATCATCAGAGATGCTAGATGACGCCAATGCATTTACGACATACATTACTGCGTGGTTTGTTATGTCATAGCATTTTGATACTGTAAGGTCAGGATTTGCTTCCAACAATGCGTCATTATCAACTACTATGGTAGAATCAGAACTAGCACGTAGTCTCTTGAGTGATACACCAGACAAAAACAATTTCTCTTTTTCAAATCTAAATGGCATTATTCCAAATGACAAGACTCGCTTTTTCTCCTCTTTGGCTATTGTTGCAACCAGTGGAGACACAGCACAGCCTGACTTGCCTGCTAGGTTTGCAAAAATCACAATAGTGTTATAGTTTGCAAACTTGTCGCGAATCCTGTACATTGACTTTTGAGCCTCTGCCCTAATGAGATATGCGGATGGGTTGACATAGGATTCTGCGTGAATTTTGATGTCATGATGGGAGCTCAGATCATTGCTGTCATGGCTGATTGCAAAGACGTCTGCTCCAATCAAGGAGGCCGCATCGTTTGCCATCTTTGAGCCTGCGCCACCTATTCCGACCAAAAGGACGGGCTGTACAAAGTCCATGTGAGACTCTTGCAAAATTCGATAAAAAACCTTCTTACTTAATTTTGATCCAAAGTCCGATCTAAAACTTTTAGCTAGCGATCACGCCGTAGAGTCCATGATTGGTTGCACGGTTTATCGTGACTTGGACTGAATCGCCCACTTTGACTGACTCCTCTACAAAGACCGACTTGTAGGCAAAGTTCCTTCCTCGAACCATGTCGTCTGTCTGCTCATCAAATAGTACAACACCAGTCCAACCAACCCATTCTTGGTTGTTCTGGAGTGCAATCTTGCTTATTACATCAAATAGTTTTTTGCTTCTGTTTTTGACCTCAGCTACTGGAATCTGGACTAGTTCTGCCGCTACGGTTCCAGGCCTCTGGCTATACTTGGATAGATTTACGACATCGGGCCGTGTCTCTTTGATTAGCGATACAGTGTCGGAAAAGTCCTCCTCGGTTTCTCCAGGAAATCCGACTATGACATCAGTAGATATTGTAACTCTTGGGAATCTTTCCCGGAATCGCTTTACCACATCTCGGAATGTTTCCGCAGTGTGACCACGCTTCATCTCTAGCAGTATTTTGTTGCTTCCAGATTGCACGGGAATGTGCAGGAACTTGAAGACTTTGTCGCTTTCAAAAGATTTTACCAAGTCATGTTTTATTTTTGGCATATACATTGGGTTCATCATGCCGACTCTGATCATAAAGTCATGTGGAATTTCTGATACTTGGTTTACCAACTCTGGTAGACTGGTCCCAATATCCAACCCATAACAACCATTATCAGTTGACGTGAGCCAGACTTCTTTGCATCCGTCTTGTACTTCAAAAGTTACTTGGCGTATTATGTCGCCGAGGCGATATGATTGAAGATCACCTCGTGCAAGCTTGGTCTGACAAAACGTGCAGTCACTCATGCAACCTGAAGCAATCTCTACTATTCCCACAATAGGATTGAGCCGGACTTTTGGCAGGCCTGTCTTGGTAACATCAGAATCCTCCAACTCTATTTTCTTTCTACCTGATAGTGTACTGTCGATTATTTGCAAAGTTTTTCCAATGGAATTAGGTCCCATCAGGCTAGCGTTTGGAGAAAACCGTTGTACAGATTTTGGCTCTGCCTTTGGCAGGCATCCCGCAACAACTAGAGGTTTTGACTTTAATCTCTTTATTCTGTTAACCATCTTGTTTGCAGTGGCGTCTTTGACAGAGCACGTCACAATCAAGTTCAAGTCAGCATCACGGGAACTCTCGGCCAAAGTATGACCGCCATTGACAATGAGTCCTGAAATCATCTCGGCGTCTGCAAAGCTAGCAGAGCAACCATAGGACTCGACCCAGATTTTTGCCATGCTACTTGAATAATGCGCTGATCTCTTTTTCGGTTAATAGTTTCTGTTCCACTACCAATTCCCGAATGGTTTTTCCAGTCTTTAGCGATTCCTTGAACAGATCGGCAGACTTTTGGTAGCCAATCTTTGGTGCGAGAAGTGTTACGATCACCGGGCTTTTCTCTATATTCTGTTTCAATCGTTCTGCGTTTGCAGTCAGGCCATCTATTAGATTCATTGAAAATATTGGCAGAAAATTCTTGAGCATGTCTGTACTATCTAATACGGCCTTTAGCATTCCGGGCAACATCACATTCAACTCGAATTGTCCACCCTGTGCAGCATTTGCAACTACTGTGTCATTTCCTATTATGCCAAAGCAAACCATGTTGAGGCATTCTGCCAATGATGGGTTGACCTTTCCTGGCATGATGGACGAACCCGCGTGAACTGCGGGTATACCAAGCTCGGATAGTCCCGCAATTGGACCGGATGCCATTAGCCGAATATCATTTGCAATTTTGTTTAGCTCCAATGCCAAGTTTCTAATTGCAGATGATACGTTTGCTACCGCAAATTTTGATTGTAATGAGTGCTGCATGTCAGGCTCTGGCCTTAGCTTTAAGCCGGAAATTCTGGCAAGCTCTGCAATTGATAGTTTTCTGAATCCCTTTGGAGTGTTTGCACCATTACCAACTGCTGTGCCTCCTAACCCGACCAACTCCAGTTCCTTGATTGCTAGAGTGATGGCGTTTTTTGCTTTGTTAATTGATGTGGCATATGCTGCAAATTCACTGCCAAGCGTTACCGGCAGGGCATCCATTAGGTGGGTCCTTCCTATCTTTTTGTAGCCTGAAAACTCCTTTGCCTTTTTGTTTAGTGATTTTATCAAAACATCGATTGCTGGAATGGTCTCTTTGAGATTCAGCAAAATGGCAACATGCATTGCAGTAGGGAATGTGTCGTTGCTGGACTGGGACATGTTCACGTGATCATTTGGGTGGAGGAACTCGTTTTGGCCTTTTTTCTTCCCCAAAATTTCCAGCGCCACATTACATATCACTTCATTGGAGTTCATGTTGAATGCAGTTCCAGCACCAGAATTGATCTCCTCAATTACAAATTGATCTTGGAACTTGCCAGACAGGATTTTATCGCATGCAGATATTATAGCATTACCAGATTTTTTATCCAATACACCACATTTTATGTTGGCAACTGCACAAGAACGCTTGATCATTGTGTAGGCCGAAATCAAGTGTTGGTGAGACTTTTTACCAGTAACATGATACTGAGCAATAGCACGGCCGGTAAATGCGCCATAGTATGCATCCTTTGGGATTTTTACTTCACCCATGGAATCTCTATCAGTCCTATACTCCAACGATACACTCAAAATTAACTAAAATAAATTCCCAGCGAAAAAGGCTCGGATCGCCAAATCCTACATTAATTAGCACTATTATTGGGATCAATGAAAATTCAACAAATTATTATATATGGTGGTACAACTATCAAACCCATGAATAAGCGTCACAGTATGCTATTTTCCGTTACAGCAGTAGCGGTATTGGCAGCAACCTTATTCGGAAGCACATACACACAATCAAACATTGCTGGTTCTACACTGGCAGCTTCCTCCAACGACAGCATGACTCAAAAAATCCATGACATGGGTGGCTTGAAGCTTGTTATGCCACAGGCATTTGCCGCAGTTAGTTGCGACAACGTCGAAGAGGGTAGAAATGTGGTTAGCTTAGATCTTTACGCAAAAAGTGTTGAACTCCCAATTATGGGCGGAAAGACTTACCAAGCCATGACTTTCAGTGGACAGGTCCCAGGACCAACCCTTAGAGTCACTCAAGGCGACGTCGTAATGATGACGCTAACTATACCAGAAGATGAACTAGTTCCACACGGAAACGACATGCATGCATCACAAATGACAGCTGGCTCATTTGGCAAAATATTGCCAGGTGAATCAAAATCATACTGCTTTGTAGCACAAGTACCTGGTACCTTCAAGTATCACTGTTCTGGTGTTGACGTTGCAGCAATGGATCAACATGTATTGTCTGGCATGTACGGAATGACAATCGTCGATCCAATCAAGGGCTACAAACCACTGATTGTCGAAAAGACTATGGTCAATGAAGACGGAAACGTCGTAATTGAAAGACAAAGACATTCCGGAGATGCACTTGAATTCCAACTCCAATACAATCAGCTTTACCTGGACGATGAAGGTAGATATGATTCAGGAAAAATGTTCAAACACGAGACAACCTACACAGTTGTTAACGGTATGTCATTTGGATACGTTCCAAACGAAGGCCACAACGAACTCATCTTGGATGATAAAAACAAAAACATCTTCGTGGTTCAACCATGGAACTCTCCAGACCTGAAACAATACCAATCACAAGCATTGTTCGTTGAAGCAGGCCAAAAAACAAGGATATTCATTGAGAATCAAGGCAATGAACCAGTTTACTGGCACGTAGTGGGTGAAATAATCGACCGTGTAACACAAGGCAATGTTGTGCAAGCAAGGGGCACAGAAACTTGGATGATCGGTGGCTCACAAGGCGCAATCTTGGACCTCGTCTTTGACGAACCAGGAGTATACGCTGCAGTGAATCACGATTATGCAGCAATTTTCACAGGTGCAGCAACAATATTTGTTGTCGGTGATCCATTTGGCTTGAATGAAAAACTGGCAGTAGATCCTCCAGTAGCATCCTATGCATACTTGCTTGGTAATCCAAGCGATGCAATTCCACCAAGTGGAAAGCACACAATTGAACATCCAAAGCAGAACTTACACGGATTGTACACAGATGAACGTGCTGACGAAATCAAGTCTGAATTAGGACTGTAAAAGCCTATTTCTTATTTTTATTTTTTCTTGTAAATGATTATATTTCGTGCATCTCGAGGCAACACTACATGAGTTTTTCAGAAAAAGTTTTGGTATGTGATCAGGTCGATGCAGTTCTAAACAACACTTTGCAAAAAAATGGACTAGCTGTAACATATGAGCCGCAAATAACACCAGAAGAGCTGGCAAAAAAAATCGGCGACTATGAAATTGTTATAGTGCGTAGTAGAACTACCATCACCAAAGATCTTGTAGAAAAAGCAACAAAATGCAAGATTCTCGCACGAGTCGGCGTTGGACTAGATAACATAGACACCGACGCAGCCAAGGCAAAAAACATCCGAGTCATAAATGCCGTAGAAGGCGCAATGAACGCAGTAGCGGAATTGGTAATTGGCCTAATGCTTGCAATGGCTCGCGACATTCCACGAGCAGACAGGGAGATGCGCAATAATAACTGGATAAAAAAAGAGCTCATGGGAACGGAACTAGCCGGAAAATACCTTGGTATTGTAGGTCTGGGAAATATTGGAAAAAGGCTGGCAAGGATGGCAAGAGCACTTAACATGAATATTATTGGTTTTGATGTAGTACCTATTGATCCCGAGTTTGCAAAAGAAGTTGGATTGATGAAGGCGGACTTGGACACACTACTCCAAAGTGCAGACTATGTCTCATTACACGTACCATTACTAGATAGTACAAAAAATCTAATCAATGCACAACGAATGGCATCAATGAAAAAAACTGCAAGGATAATCAATACTTCCCGTGGAGGTACCGTAGATGAAATAGCGCTATATGAAGCACTAAAGGCTGGTAATCTTGGTGGTGCAGCACTCGATGTGTTTGAAAAAGAGCCAGCAATTGGCAACAAGCTAATCAACCTACCTAATTTCATAGCAACACCACACATTGGAGCGCAGACAAAAGAGGCACAATCCCTGGCAGCGACTGTGATTGCGGAAAAGGTAATCCAGATTTTGCGTGGCGTAATCTAAACTAGGACCAAGAAAAATACCAAAATTGAAACATTTGTGCAGTAACAATACCTCCTATCTGAAACGTTGAATCTGCAATTGTTCCTAAAAATTATCAGCCCGTATATGCCAAACACTGCCCGAGTCGGAATATAGCCCACCTAGGAATTGCCGTAAAATCATGATTTGAGGCTAGCTAAAGTGCTATTTTTGACCAAACAATCACAATAAAATCATCCCATAATTTATCAAAAATTCTTCAAATTCAATATTGATTTGAGCCTGAATACATCTAAACTAGGAAATAAACAATTAATACAGAATTTGGGGGAAAAAACCCAATGAAATTGCTTCTTGCCTTCGCACTATTGTCTATAATTATGGTATTACCCGGTGCATTTGCGTCGACTGCCTCAATTGAGGTAAATGGTAACACACATGAAATTACATATGAGGCAACAGGATTGACTGTCGATGGACTAGAGGTAGACACTAACACTCCGACTCTGTCTGTTTTGGTCACAACAACAGAAGTCGATGGCACTCTTGTGATTACATTGGATAGAGCATTTTTTGATTCCAGAACAGACGGCACGGACGATGATTTTTTGATACTGACCGACACAGATGAAGCAGTTTTTGATGAGCAAAAAACTGACTCTTCCCGGACACTAACAATTACAGTTCCCGTTGGAACCAATTCTGTTGATATCATATCTATTGGAACAACCAACTTTGGAACAGGCGAACCTGCAGCTCCGGAGGAAATGCCGCAAGAGATGCCAGAAACCACTGAAGAAACCCCAACCGCACCAGAGCCGACAGAAGAGTCGATCACTCTATGCGGACCAGGAACAGTACTTGATCAACAGACAAACACATGTATTCTAGAAGCAACACCTGAGCCACAAGAGACTACCCCAGTAGAAGAGACACGAGAAACATCAGAGGTCCGAGAATCCCAGCAATGTGGCCCAGGAACCGTGCTCAAGGAAGGCCAATGCGTACTAGATGAGACATGCGGACCTGGGACAATACTCAAAGATGGACAATGTGTCTTGGATACATCTACGCCGACATCATCCTCCACAAACATGGGCAAAGATCTCATAGTTGGAATATTTGCGGCATTTATCATTGCGTTTGTAGTGATGATGATTCTTTGGGCAATAGGCAGAGCGGGCAGACGCAAAAATTAGATTATCTTCTGATTTACTAGGTACTGCAATCCTCTGACAAAATCTGAATCTGTTATCTTTCTCTCATACCACCACTTACCGTTTGCCTTGTACCAGTCGGGAATGTCTGTTTTTTCCTCTAGTTTTTGGCCCACAGGAAGTTTGACTGTCTCTTTTTCAACCAAAAACTTCATGAGCATCGAATCGCTAATTGACCCATCTATCCACTGGGGAACTATGATGTTGCTACCTAAAGGCATCATGATGGTTCCTATGTCGACTAGCTGAAACGGAACCGATGTCGTTATTCCGTCATATTCTACCTGAATTTTGTATCTTCCTTCTCGAAACAGTTCTGAATTAAATGGGGCAGGAGTTGTAATTGTGGTTTTTTGATCTGTTATTCGTACTGGGATGTCGCTACTCTTTTTTCCTTCAGAGTCAATAATATGCAAAATGGCGTTCTTGCCGGTAACACTTGACACTGATATTGTAACAGAGAGGTAATCCCCGTAATTGTATATGGCCTTGCCTGTCTGAACAAAAACGGACTGTGCAGATGCAAGCGGAACCGACAATACAATCAACAACAACACTGCGAGCTTAACCTTCATGCACCCGCTCAGGCCAGACCAGAAAAAAATGTTACTGAAGTTATTCTTGATTTACTCTTCTAGCGATTTACTGAAATAGGAATCTTTACACTGTCGTCCGTGATTCAAAACCTTGCAAGTTCTGTACGAATTATCTCTATCTGACCTCACCAATTCTTTTTATTATTATCAAATCAATGAAAATTTGATTGGCAAATCTCGTTCTGATTCTAGGGGACCAGCTAAGCACGGCAATCTCGTCACTGGATAATTTTGATAAAAAGACAGACACCATCATAATGATAGAGGCAGTATCAGAAGCATCTTACGTACCACATCACCCAAAAAAAATCATTTTCATTTTCAGTGCAATGAGGCACTTTGCAGCCCAGTTGCAAAATTCTGGCTATCATGTCAACTACTCCAAACTGGACGACAAAGAAAACAAACAAAGCATCAGTGGCGAAATAATCCGGATTTTTAAGAAATCGAAATTTGACAAAGTAATTGTCACAAAACCTGGGGAATACCGCTTACTAGAAGAGATAAAATCATTATCGAAAATATCAGGATTGGAACTGGAACTGCGTGAGGATACGAGGTTTTTTTGTACTCTGGCTGAATTCAAAAAATGGTCCGAGTCTTCCAAAACCCATCGAATGGAGAATTTTTATCAGTTGATGCGAAAAAAACACTCTATTCTGCTAGATTCTGACGGCAAGCCAGAAGGTGGAAAATGGAACTATGATTCAGAAAACCGTAAACCCATTAAAAAAAATCCAGAGATTAATCTTCCTCCAAAATTTACACCTGATGAAATTACAAATCAGGTAATTGATCTGGTCAGAGAAAAATTTTCCAAAAATCCTGGAAAAATAGAACCATTCTGGTTTGCAGTAACGCAAAAGCAGGCAGAGCAGGCTTTTGATGATTTTCTCAAATTCAAGCTTGCTAAATTTGGTGACTATGAAGATGCAATGATAACGGACAACGGATTTTTATTTCATAGTGTCATTTCGCTGTATCTGAATGTCGGATTTTTAGATCCCAAAAAAATCATCAATACCGTACAAAAAAAATACAGGCAGGGATTAGTGCCGCTAAATTCTGCAGAGGGATTTATCAGGCAGATTCTGGGCTGGCGCGAATTTGTGCGCGGAATTTACTGGACTTTTATGCCTGAGTATGCAACTAGAAATTTTTTTAACAATAAGAAAGACCTGCCAGAATTTTTCTGGACTGGCAATACGGATCTGAATTGTATGAAAAACTGTATTCAGCAAACCCTGCAGGAATCATATGCTCATCACATCCAGAGATTAATGATAATCGGTAATTTCTCTCTACTAGCAGGACTAGAGCCAAAGCAGGTAGCAGAGTGGTTTCTCTCAGTATATTCTGATGCCTTTGAATGGGTTGAGCTACCAAACGTGTATGGCCTGGCAATATATGCAGACGGCGGACTCATTGCCTCAAAACCATACGTTTCATCGGGCAATTACATCCAGAAAATGTCAAATTACTGCGATAATTGCAAATATGATATTAAAGAAAAATCAGGCAAAAATGCCTGCCCGTTTAACTATCTGTATTGGAATTTTCTAATATCCAACAAGGAAAAGCTACAAAAAAATCCCCGAAACTTTGTCATGTATAATACAATTGGCAAAATGGATGATTCCAAAATAATATCAATAAAAAAGGATTCAGCGAAATTTTTAAAAAACTTGAAATGATCTAGTATCCGAAAGTATACTTTCCAATTCTTTTTGCATCAGGTCGATTTGAGTTTTTAGCTCATACACTACGATATCTACTACATATTTGACAATGATATTGTCTGTGCAAAAGAATTCACTTAATCACTCTGATTTGTCCTGAAAAATTCCCCTTTTGTAGAAAAATTAGGTCTTTGCCAAATCTGATCTACCTTGATGTTCCAGCAGGGGGTTCCACTATTTCCAGCTTGGAACCAATCTCTGTGATGTGAACCCAATCGTCCTTTACACTAAAGTTTGGTTATAGTGGTTCTTTGAATCCTCTTCCTCCTTGGTAGTCTTTTGATGTGTTTTCTGGCATGCAGTACGTTAGAAACTATGCCATATGTCATACTGGTCTTTGAAAAGTCCAAACTACGACATACTTATGACGATGTGATTTGGAATAGTACTGAACTATTAGTTCCTGCGGGTGAAACTAGCCTAGGCAAATTCTGACACTCGCAGACATTTTGTGCTCATTTTCCAGCTTACGCATATTAAGGGGGAAAAAATAATCGCGTTAATGCTTACCGCACAAGATCGCGTCTGGTTAAAACACTGGCAAGAAAACTCACCAGAGATAAGAAAGACAGCTATAGAGTGGAGAAAACAGCCAGCATTCCTCAGAATTGACAAGCCAAGCAGAATTGCAAAAGCAAGGCGACTCGGCTACAAGGCAAAGCAAGGAATCGTAGTTATTCGCACTCGCGTCGGTACCGGTGGTATGAGGCGACAAAGACCAGTAGCAGGAAGAAGACAAAAGCACCTTGGCGTCACTAGAATCAAGGCAGACATTAACATGCAGGGTGTGGCGGAGCAGAGAACCACAGAAAAATACAAGAACCTAAAATTGCTTGGTTCATACTTTTTGTACAAGGATGGATTCCATTATTGGTTTGAAATTATCCTAGCAGACAAGGCACATCCAAGAATTGTCAAGGACAAAGAACTACGAAAAAGAGTCATTCCTGCATAAATTGAAAATTCTCTTTGCATTATTGTTACTAGTTGTAGTGTTGCCGGCATTTGCCGCAATCTCTGACAAGACAGGCCTCAAGACAACATTTTCTGTTATGGTAAACTCCAAACCGTATGCCATAGAGACCGTCGCAAACTTTGATGTAAGAAATGTTTCATTTGAGGATGACACGCTCATATTTACAATCAACAGTAGCCTTGAGAATAATCTCGTCGAACTGCAAATTCCAAACGAGATAACAAAGGGCGAGCTGAAATTCATCTTAGATGATGCCCAAATTATACCAAAAGTCTTGCAAAATGAAAGGATTTCATTTGTAACACTAGAGTTTGTGGGAAAAGGTGCACACATACTAGAGATACAAAGCGACTTTGTCGAACAACAAGAAGAAGTTATAGAAACAATTGAAATCTTGGAGGAAAAACCTGACAATACCATGATAATCCTAGCAGCAGTGGGAATTGTGATTGCAGGTGGTGCCGCAACAACTGCGGCAGTTTACCTCAAGAGAAAGAAGGCCTAACCTTCGTGTAATAATTGGTCAATCATGGACTCTATGTGTCCTGATTGGCCAAACGAAACATCGCGCAGTATTCCCTTTCTGTCAACTAGGATGGTAGACGGCGTGCCACGCAGCTGAAACTTGTCAAATGTTCCTGCGGAGTATTCCTTTGACATCATGTATTGTTCTGCTCGCGCAATTATCTGCTTTCTATATTCTTCTGGTTGCGCATCAAAGTCGGGCAGCTGTGACTTGATAAACTCCATTACTATTTGCGGTGAGGGCTTGCCTGTTGTCTTGACTAGGTTGTCCATTGCAAGCGGAAACGGAATCTTGTAGGGGATTTTACCGTCAGAGCTTTTACCGTACATTGCGAGTGCTTTTTTCGTCTCACCCACTGTTTCACCCGTCTTTGCTAATAACTCCAAATTTTCTACAGTATTTTTATCAAAATCCTCAAACGCAGTCGCAATTCCCAAGATCCGCACGCCTTGGTCCTTGTACTTGTTGTAAATGTTGATAGCCTCTGGAATTCCATACAAAAAGCATCCAGGACAGTTTACCTGAAATACCTCAACTAGGACAATATGGTCTTTTTCCTGATCAAAGTTTGTCGGCATTCCTTGAATCCACTTTGAGACCTCAAAGTTTGGCGCCTTTTGGCCTATTTGGGCTGACATCTGTTTTTGATTCTTGGTTTTATTATAAAATCTAACTGTATCATACAACAATAATATAACAGCCAGCAAATCCGCAAATTACATGGACATAATCCCAGAAAAACGACTGGCACTCTTTGCAGAAATGGAAGACAGATATGAAAAAAAGGACGTCGACTATTTTGTAAAACTGCTGGACAATGACGATTATGTGATCAGGACTAGGGCTACATGCATCCTAGTTGACTTTGGCGGCGAGGACAAGATCCCATACATTGCCAAGGTTCTAAAAAACGATGAAAACGAGCTGGTCAGACACGAGGCCGCATTTTCTCTTGGGCAAATGGGTTATAGAAGCTCAATTCCTCATCTTGAGGATGCCACGTCAAATGACCCAAGCATGTTTGTCAGACACGAGGCAGCAATTGCACTCGGAGTTGTGGGCGCTAAAGACGCAATTCCAACATTGACCAGGGCATTATCTGATCCAAGCCCGCCTGTTGTTGAATCTGCAATAGTCGCACTATCTAACCTACAATTTATGGAAAAGCTTTCCAAGAACGAAAAGTTTGCAAAACTGACCGGCGGCTAGAGCAAGGCTACCTGTGTGCCGTTCTCACTGGACTCGAATCGATAAATTTTCTCAACTGAAGAGTCTTCAAAGATTTCGGCATCGTGTGTTATTATAATAAACTGGATTGGGTTTGTGTTTGCAACGTCAGTCAGCTGGGACAAAACCCTCACCAAGGACCTACGTCGCTCACTATCAAGATGTGTTGTCGGCTCATCCAATATGACAAAGTTCAGATTAGATGATCCTAGCAAGTGCGCCATACCAAGTCGAAGAGACAGTGCAACACTTACCTGCTCTCCGCCAGAAAGCGAATCAATGTCAATTATGGTATTTTTGGAATAACACGTAATGGAAATGTCCCTAATTTTTTCCACAAGTGTCATTCTGTGGATCTTTGTGTTTAGCATCTCTAGGTATTCTGATGCCTTTGCGGATATTGTTGATAGTGCCCATGATCGAAGGCTTATGGCAATTGGGCCGTCCCGGTTGTAGATGTTATCATGGATTTCATCCAGCTGCGCGATATATTTTTTCACATGTGTCAGCTCTAACATAACTGACTTGATTTGACCTATTCGTGCTGCTGCGTGTGTTATTTTTTGTGTTACTGCGCCGTATTCCTGGTCTAGTCCGCTGAGTTCTTTTTTGGCCGATTCTGTTTTTGATTTTAGCTTGGTAAATTCGGCCTGATCAAATCCTTCTATTTCTTGTTGCATCTTTACGATTTTTTCATATAATATTTTTGCGTGAGAATCAATCTCTGATGCTTCCAGCAAGCCAGATGTGGTCATGACGAGTGGAATTTTCTGGATTTGCGCCTTTTGTGCCTCTACTTCCTGGACCAGAATGTTGATCTGCTCTGAACTCTGTATAGAATGAGCGTCAAGTGTTGCTTTTGCCGCTGTTGCCTTTTTACTGTGCTCTATTGTTTCCCTTTCTTCCTGAGCTAGGCTTGATTTTTTTGATTCTAGTAACTGGATTTGTAATTTGATGCTTTCTTGTTCTTCTTTGATATGTTCTACTTGAAAGATTGGCTTGAGTCTGTTCACATGAGAGTCGCAGACTGGACATTTTCCATCTTGGAGCTGAAGCTTTTTTGCAAGTTCTGCATATTCTATTAGGACTGCTTTTTTCGTTTCTAGTTCGGTGCTCTTTCTTCTTGAATCCTCGATCTGGGACTTTATTGACTCGAGTCTTACCTCCAGTTCGTCTTTTTCACCGGATATCTCAAAGCAGCCTTGGCAGTCGCGAATCTTTCTCTCCTTTTCTATGATGATTTTTTGGATTGATATTATGGCATCTTTGACGTATTTTGTAAATTCTGATTTTCGCTCCTCGATTTGCTTAAGTGTCAATTCTTTGGCAGAATCAAGACTAATTTTGCTTTGCAGCATTTCAAGTTCTTTGGCCTTGGCTTCCTTTTTTTGCTGTAATTCAAACATTTGAGGCTCGCAATTTTTTATCTCTAGGTTTTTTTCCTCAATTTCTTTTTCTAATAGCGGAATGTGGGTGTCGTCGTAGCCAAATTTTCTGTAAATTGTCTGGCGAAATGATTTTTGCACCATTTTGAGGTTCTCTGATGCCAAGTCAAGCTTGTCGATCCCAATTATTGCATTGAGCAATTCCTTGAACTCCTTTGGCTTTGCCTTGATTATGGAGCTCAGTTCGCCCTGCTGGACAATTGATGCGACCTTTAGTTTTTGAAAATCTAGTCCTAATGTGGATTCTATTTCATGTGTAGTGGATTCGCCAAACTGCCTGCGCTCACCAGCAGAGCGCAATATCTCCTGGTCTCCCTGGATTTCGACAAACTGGGCGGCAAGTGTGCCCTTCGAGTCTATTTTGCGTGTGGCCTCAAATGTCCTACTCTTTGAGCTAAATCTGACTTTGGCATATGCCTGCGTATTTCCACGCCTGATTAGGCTCTTGTTTGACTTGCGTGTGTGCTCTCCAAACAATGCGAATGTTATGGCGTCAATTATGCTTGATTTTCCAGCACCATTGTCCCCTACAAAAACAGTCACGCCGTCATCAAAGTCCAGCTTTGTCTCCGAATGCGAGATAAAATTGCCTAGTTCTATGGTTTTTATCATTTCTTGAACCTCTCATAGTCCTCTAGGATTGCCTGCTCTGCTTCCTTTACCTTGTTTGATGATAGTAATGGTAGCAGTTCCTGTATAGCGAATATCGCCTTTTCATTTGATCCCAAGTAGTTTGATGCCAGTCTGAATAATTCATCGTCAATACTTGATGGTCTCTCTAATAGTATTGTACCATTGGAGCCCTCCGCCTGTAGTATTTTCCAGGTATAGTGTAAGGTATGTGGTGCTAGTCTTGCAATCTGAGTCTGGATTATCTCTGACTCGATTTCTTTTCCGTGGATTTTTAGTTCCACGATGGGTTTTTTTGAAAGAGTTGAAATTTTGTCTAAAATACTGCTTACTGACTGTGATAGTTTTTCAAATTCAACTTTTTCTGATAACTGTGGACGCGTATCGAGTTTTATCCAGTTTGGTTTTGCCTCGCTTGTGGAAATGTCGACAATATAGAATCCTTTCTGCGTTTCCTTGATTCCCTCGCTTGTTGTCATTTCTATTGAACCTGGGTATGCGATTGGTCCTAAAAGATGTGGGAATTGCTTTAGGAACTTATCATGTAGATGACCCATAGCATAATATGTGAAATTTTTTGGCAGATCTGTTGATGTAAGCTCGCCTGCAAACTGGTTTACCTCAGCAATTCCCTGGTGCATTATCAGAATTTTATGGCCTGTATGCTGCGATGCAATTCTATCAATCTCCGAAAATCGATCCAAAAACTGGGGCATTTCCCCTCGTCTGATCTTATCAAAACCCGCAATCAGAACGTCCTTGTATACAAATGGCTTGCCATTGCCTACATATTTTGAGAATTCCAAATTATGGTACACGTACGGAATTGGCGCAGAGCGAATCCGAGAAATGTCGTGCTCACCTAGCACAAAAAACGAATCAATGTTGTTTTGCTTGAGGCGCCTGAGCGCGTTTGCCATCTGCAGTATTGCAGTGCCGGTCGGGTTTGGTACATGGAAAATGTCTCCTGCAAATATCACAAAATCCACATGGTCCTTAATGGAGACATCAACTGACTCGTTAAACGCAGAATAGACATCATCCTCTCGCTCTTGTAATCCGTACTGAGTTAGACCCAAATGCGTATCTGAAATATGGGAAAAGATCATACTAGTCAAGCAATAGATCTTTTTGTATTAATTTTTGCGTGGATTCGTTTGCAATCTTCTCGAATTTTTTCGTAGACTTCCATTCCGAAATGGCATTTTTATCAGACCCTACTGGCTTGTTTTTTACCTCCTCAATGTGCACTATGGCAGGAAGGTTCACCCATTGACCTACAAACACTGCATCACCTACATTTAGCGATGTTAACTGATTAATCAAATCATGAGAAATGGATTCAGCTGCAGCTGTTATCTGGCGCTGGTCGTCTTCTTGGACTATTTTCATTACTGCAAGTGAGCCCATCTGTGATAGCACATTTGGATCAATGTTTCTTGGCCTTTGTGACACTATGCATAGTCCGAGGCCGAACTTGCGTCCCTCTCGGGCAATCTTGGCAGCCCAGTATTTTGTATGGGTTTCCTCCCCCTTTGGAATGAAAACATGCGCTTCCTCAATTATTACAAAGACTGGCGACTCGAATCGGTACCTGTGCGATGACTTAGCCTTTGCGCTTTTTGCCAACAATGCTGATTTTCTATCCGTGAGTAATTCTTGGAAATAGTACGCTAGTGCAACATTTGCCTGCTTTTCTGATAGCTCCGAGATGTTTAGCACGTTTATCTTACCTTCTTTTATGAGGCCGAGAGGATCCATGATGTCTGGATCCAAAACGTCAGAGAACCTATGTCTGGCATCGTCTATTTTGTCTCGTACCCTATCTGCAGAGTGCCTGTCATCCTTTCGTTCTGGATTTGCACCAATCATCTCCACATTGTGGTCTAATGCGTCCCAAAAATTCTTAGATTCTTTGACATCTGGACTAAATGCTAACCTCAAAATTCTTTGTTGAATGTCTGCATTTTCTCTAATTTCTAAAACATCCGATAATGTGATTGCATCCAATAGTCTTGGATTTATTTTTGCGTCAATTACATTGATTCCAGGTATGTGTAGGTCTGCATAGTCATTGTGATAGTCAAAAATTATCAGAGTCCCGTTTACTGTGGAAATTTGCTTTGCTAGCAATGAGACCAAGTTACTTTTTCCCATTCCAGTCATTGCCAAAATTCCTAAGTGACGAGACACAATTTTGTTCAAGTTTATTTTAGCTTCAATTTGTGAATTTCTAAGTAGCGTACCGACTCTGACCCACTCGTCTTTCTGCGGTGCAAAAATATTCCCTAGATCATCCTTGGTTGCAGATAAAATTCCAGTTCCGGGAATTGGCGGAATTGCGGGTAACACTACGACACTTTTTTGCAATTGTGCCAAGTATCCCAAGATTCCAATCTTTGCAGTGAAACTCTTATCACGTGAATTAATATCTGCGATTTCCTTACTTTCTATTGCCTCATCAAAATTATGAATATCAGTCAGTGCCGCGCTAGTCACAAATGATCTTTCAACTAGGCCAAGCAGTTTACCATCTTGCGAATCAATTATTACATATTCTCCAACTGACAATGGACGCGATGTCTGCGCAGTGACTGCTGTTGGTTTTGATTCACCAATTACTACTCCTAACGTCATGGTGCAACCCCATCAAAAAATCTCATGCAAAAAACTAACCCGGCGTGATAAATAAATTCCAAGATTGATTCTAAGCTGACCTTTGTTTAGCATATGTGCGCAATTAAACATGATGTAAAAATTACACATTTATACCTAATTTAGTCTGAATTTCGATAATCGATCATGTAATTTTTAAGATTCTTTTCATTTTAAATAGATAATCTTAAAAATATTGAATACATACACTACCAGTGCTACACTATCCAGACACCATCGTTGCAACAACTGTCGAAGAAAAGTTAGCAAAAAAACTATACAAGCACCTAGACTCACTTGGTCTAGATTGCCAGCTTATCCCAGATGGGATGATGGATTTTGAGTATGATTATCCACGTTCATCCCTTGACGGCCCAAATCCTGGAGTAGCAAGCAGAGGAGTAATCAAGGTAACCGGAGATTTCGATTACATTGACGTACTCAAGAGAAAAACTGTGTCAAAAAGTGGGTTTGCCCCTGGAGGATTCTATGGAATGGGAATTGCAGAAGGAACTATGTGGAAGCTACGACTTTTTCTATCCTTTCCATCCGAGTATGATCTTGGACCGCTGAACTTTGGAACTCTGACCAAAATACTCAAAGGAAGATTTCACTCCAAGGTAGAGGACTTTATTTGGAGTGGATATGGCAAGCTCACAACACTTCCTCCGGGTTTGATTGCTGACGATGTAATTGCGGTACTTAACGAAGACAAAAAACTGCGTGAGCTCATGATGCATGCATTACTCAAAGATCACACCATAACAGTATCTGTATACAAACCAAAGGCCAAGGTCAACTATGAAATCTCGCAAATTGTAAAGGACGACTCATACTGGTACAAGTACAAGCCGAAAAAGGAATCACATGCAAAGATAATGATTACTTCAGAGTGGAAGGTACAAAAAGACATATTGCTAGATCGACAAACGTTGGAGGCATATCAAAGATTGAGCGCCAACATCAAGTCTACCGTAGAGAAACTCAAGTATCACATAGCAAGACAAAGCTAAGTTTCCTTTACAATTAATCTGTCCATCACAGTTTGACTTGGAATATTTTGTTCTACACCGAATGTAATTGATGAGAGGTTTCTTATTTCATAGTCTAAGAGTCTCACTATTGCAACTACTGTAGAAAAGCCAAAAATACGGACAAATTGGGCATTCATGGTGTCGTAGATTCTGCGCTCAAATGAGCGCTCAAACTTTACAATCACATCATCCTCATCTGGCGGAACTAGATCCTTGTAGCGAGTCCTAAGAAGCTCATTTAAAGCATTTTTGATGGAATCTGCACTAATCATCCGCGCAAGTAATTCCTTTACCTCACTTGATACGTTTGAGACAATTATATCCTGTAGTTGATTTTGATCCAGATTCCAGAATTTACCCCGCAAAATACTCATCATGTTGTAAAAGTCAATCTCAATTCCACAAACAGAATGTAATGTGAATTCGCCTGAACTCATGACGGTCTTACTGAGGTTCTCATAAAATGACTTGTCAAAATACAAGTCCAGTACCTGTATTTGCTTTTTCTCAATATACAGCGAATATGCCTTTTCTACCTCTTCGCCAATCCCAATTGCCTTTAGAACACTAACTGCCTCCTCGATGTCTTTTGCAACCAGAGCCTTGAGAACAATGTCACGCTCTTTTATGAGTCCTTCTGGATACAGACTCAGAGATGCCTCTATTTCGTTTTGCGGTCGGCCAAGAATTTTTCCTTTTAAAATAATTTTCAGATTTCGCAAAATAAATTTCAGGTAATATGCAAACATTACATTAGATCCACCACATACCTGCATCATAATTTGGTGCAGCTCCGCTTGCCTGTCTCGTAGAGCAAGCTCTATTTTTTGCGCAGAAAATGGCTTTGTTACCTTTGATATGGAATCATTATATGTCGTATTCTTTAGTCGGGTTACCAACTCGTCCAGGTTCCTAGATTCTGATAATGTTTGTAGATCTTTTTTTGTTAAAAGATTGCCCTTTAGGGCATATGATTTTACGCTAGCATAGACTTGTAGTGACTGTATAACCATGCACGAAAAGCGATTTACTCATTAATGTTTTTTATTAAAATGTAAAAAAAACATTAGAGATTATAATTATTTTATCTATATTTCATGATATTTGAATAATTATAGGATTTTATTGTAAAATTTACCATATAAGTAAATCGACATATGCCAAATAGTAAACTTCTAGTTGCATTTTGTTGAATTATACATTTGACGTAAAAAACTGAAAAAGGTGACTTACAAAATACTTTTTGTCTAGTTTGGCCTAATAGATTAGGTTGGCAAAAGCATACGTCCTAATAACATGCGAAAGTGGTTCTGAAGACTATGTTCTATCTTCCCTGAGATCAATTGACTCTGTCAAGATGGCAACCGGAGTGTTTGGCACCTACGACATTCTGACCAAACTGGAGGTAAGCTCCGAAGATTTGTTAAAAGATATTATAACAAAAAAGATTCGCAAGCTTCCAAGAATTAGGGCAACATACACTCTGATGGCAGACGGCAAAAACACCATTGTCAAAAAAATTGATGGCAAGGATGTTTTGGATACCTATATGTCTTATGCATACATTTTACTTGACTGCGAAAAGGGAAAAGAAGTCGACACCTTGCAAAACCTGAGCAAAATTACAGAGGTGATCGATGGCGACGTCCTCTTTTCATCGCAGATTATTTGCAATGTTGTGGCTCCGACATACAATGAAATCTCAGATATTGTGACAAAAAAGATTCGCAAGCTAGCTGGAATTAAAGGAACAACTACACTAAATGTGATTAATCACAAACCGAGATCATTCTAAAACTTCGCGTGACCCTATCTCATTTGATATCCCATACAAACTGACAAGCTTTGCCAAATCTGCGCTGCTAATTTTGCAGTTATTGTGTGCGAGCTTTAGTGCGTAGGGGTATCCACCGACACTTGTCTTGTAAAGTCTGTCTAGGATTGATTTTATCTCATCTTCAGAGTGGTTGCCGCCAAAAAATTCAATTTTGATTAGCGGTGTAGAGTCTGACAGTCTTGCATAAATTGAAGAGATTTGCTTATCGCGTCCAAATTCAGAGTCAACAAAAATCTTGCTAAATCCTGGCGTTTTGGTTGCATGATTATAATAGAAAATGTCCCCTGCCAGTGATCCCAGTTCCTTGAACTGGACGTTTGTGTTTGATGTTTTTGCAATAAAAATGACATTGTCTTTGTGTGTCATGACTCGAACAATTTCTGGAGTCAGGCCTGCCTGCCTTGTCATGAATTGCGAGTATAGGGAGCCGTCCATCATCACAATATCTGATACTTCGACTGCCTTTTTGCAAATGTCTACTTCCATCTCGGTTGCCATTCTTGAAATATCAAGGCCAACCCTGCCCAAGCCCTGCCTGTGTAGATCGTCTACTACTGTACCGTCAGATTGTATGGCAACTGCGGTCACAACCCACAATTCCATTCCCTGAAATTTTGTACTGTTAAAGCTAGAATCAATTCCACATAACACGGCATCCTGCTTTTTTGGCTTGTATTCTACCCAGTTTTGCCTTGCACGCTCTACTATTTGATCAAATTTGGGCCCCTTTAGAACGGAGAGTATCTTTTCGCGGTTTTTAATTGCCTCTTTGTAAACCGTGTTAAGCATAGGTTACATTCATTGCAGAAAATAAAACCCTTGGGATGAATGAACCGTTAACACGCGACTAGCTCAAAGCTGATTTACTTTTTACGCCATCGTCGAGCAGCTTTCTGATCTGCATATCTTTGGTGCTTGCCGGTTTTTCTTTTTGCCATGGATGTGCTTCTATATCATGGCTAGTTAATTCTTCCTACTTTGATTTGTTTGGTAATATGCATTAATTCATTTACTAGCTTCATGATCGGTTCTGTGTTGAAGAAAATAGGGCTTTTGGGGTGCGGTGCTATTGGCACACAAATGGCACTCGCAATAGATACTGGCAAAATCCCTGCGGAACTAACTCACATTTATGATTTTGATAATGCCAAAGCGGAGGCGCTTGCTGCTAAGCTAGCAAAAAAACCAATCATTGTTGTAAATCCACACCTATTATCATCAAATAATGTGGATATGGTAGTTGAAGCAGCGTCACAAGACGCTGTAAAAAATCACGCACTTAGTATCTTGCAAAACAGAAAGGACTTGATGATAATGAGCGTAGGAGCACTGCTTGACGAGTCTGTATTTGATATCTTATTTGATGCGTGCAAGGAATTTAAGAAAAAAATCTATCTTCCATCTGGCGCAATTGCTGGTCTTGACGCAATAAAATCCGTCAAAGACGAGCTAGACTCCCTCACACTAGTGACAACAAAAAACCCAAAGGCACTAACCGGCGCCAAATTCTTTGAGGCAAAAAAAATGGATGTATGTTCTATAAAACAAAAGACTATGATCTTTGAAGGTCCTGCAAAGGAGGCAGTGACCCTATTTCCTGCAAACATCAACGTTGCGGCTTTGCTTAGTCTTGCAAGTCTAGGAAGCACAAAGACCTCAGTCAAAATAATAGCAGATCCTGAGACTGACAAAAACACACATCAAATAGAGGCGCGTGGCAAATTCGGCAAAATTACCATCCACGTTGAAAATATCCCAGATCCGACAAACCCCAAGACTAGTAGGCTTGCAATTTTGTCCGCCATTGAATGCCTACGTACTATATGCACCGATGATATCAAAATAGGAACATAATCTGGCAAAAATTACCGTAATCTTGGCCAAATCTGTAAAATCGCACTATTATCCCAGTCTTTAAATCAATAATTCCGATATTGCTATGATCGGATGCTACAAGACAAAATAGCTCAACTCAAAACAGAAAAAGATGTAGTCATACTTGCTCACAATTATCAGTTACCTGAAGTTCAAGATGTGGCAGACTTTGTAGGTGATTCACTAGGATTATCAAGACAGGCGGCAAAGACTCCGCATAAGACCATTCTATTTTGCGGTGTTCACTTTATGGCAGAGACTGCTGCAATTATTTGCCCTGACAAAAAGGTACTAATTCCGGATTTGGCTGCGGGCTGCTCACTGGCAGACTCGATAACCGTTGACCAGCTAAGGGACTGGAAAAAGCAACACCCAGGAGCAATTACAGTGGGATATGTCAACACTTCTGCCGAAGTAAAGTCCGAGCTGGATTATTGTTGTACATCATCAAATGCAGTAAATGTAGTCAAAGCAATTCCTGAAAACCAGGATGTTTTGTTTTTGCCAGACATGTTCTTGGGCTCGTATGTGGCAAAGATGACTGGAAGAAAAAATATGTACATCTGGGCAGGCGAATGCCACGTCCATGCAGGAATACGCTCAGACGACATACACAAACTTCTAGATTCACATGCAAACTCGGAATTGTTGGTTCATCCAGAATGCAGTTGCACATCTCAAATAATGTATGATGTTGCAGTAGGTGACTACAAAGCCCGTCAAGTCCAGATAATGTCAACTGAAGGCATGATGAACTATGCAAAACAATCTGCTGGGCAGAACTTTGTAGTTGCAACAGAAACCGGCATCCTATACAGAATGCAGCAACAAAATCCGGGCAAGAATTTCATTCCTGCATCAAGGGGAGCAGTATGCCAGTACATGAAAATGATCACACTGGACAAGGTGTATTCTGCATTACTTGAAGAAAAATACGAAGTACGAGTTCCAAAATCTACTGCAGACAAGGCAAGATTGGCTATTGAACGAATGCTTGCTATTAGCTAAACTTCTAGACTAAAATCGATTGCTTTGGCAGAATTTGTAATACTGCCAACTGAAATCATGTCTATTCCAGTCTTTGCAAATTCCCTGATGTTTTGTATATTGATTCCGCCTGAAGCCTCAAGACGAATGTTCTTTCGTAGTTGCATTCTCTCTAGTTGCTTTATTGTCTTTTTTACTAAATCTGGGGAGAAATTATCTAGCATTATTATTGGAACACCAAGTGTTGCAGCAAGTATTGCATCAGAAAATGTGTCCACCTCGACTTCAAAGATCTTCGCTCTTTTCTTTGCTAGCCTGATTAGCTCTACAATAGAGCCTTCTACTGCAATGTGATTGTCTTTGATCATTATCATGTCTGACAGGGTTACTCGGTGCTTTTTCCCACCTCCGATTTCTACTGCTTCTTTGTCAAAAAAGCGCAACCCAGGCGCAGTCTTTCTTGTGGAATAGATGTCTGTTTTTTTGCTGATCTTTTTTACTTGCCTTACAAGCTGGTTTGTGGCAGTCGCAATACCACTCATTCTGGATAATAGATTCAGTGCGGTTCGCTCGCAGCTAAGAATTGATCTTGCAGGACCAGTAATTTGGAGCACAACTTGGTCTGCCTTTATTGTCTGACCGTCATTTCGCATTATCTGTACCCTACATTTTTTCATCGCGAAGATTTCCTTGGCGTACTTTGCGCCAGCGATTATTCCATCTTGTCTCGCAATTATTGTGGCAGTGATTTTTTTGTTTGATAAAATTATACTAGTAACATCGCCACGGTTGATGTCTTCTGCCAAAAATCTGGCAAGCTCTTTGGTGTTCAATCACATCGTGTGGTTTTGCGCCTAAATAGAGCTTTTTCTATGTCGATTAGTTAGAATTGCTTCTTCGTGCTTGCTCATACAATCCATTCAGATTTTTTCTACCAGATCATGTGTGTCTTCTGATTTGAGAATTTCTTCATAAAAAAAGTGACTATAAGATAACACAATTTGCCATTTTTACTGTTTCACTAAGAGTATGTGCATGTTTTAATCAAACAAAATATTTCTTAGGCGATTTTTATTGCGTACTTACCTTTCTGGGTGATTCCCAAAGTCTTGGCAATGTATGAGTTTTCCGGGTCGCCAACTAGTACTACGCCTGTCCAGTCTGGTGTCAGATCAGATGATTTGCAAACTGGGCAAACTTTTCCAACAAAAACACACTTGCATTTTCTGCAAGCCATCTCTTTGACCATTACTTTTTCACTTCTACTGGCTTCTTTTCTTTCTTTTCTGTTGCTGCGCCATCTTTACCAGATTTCTTTATCTCTTCTGCAATCCAATCTTCTGCTCCCAAGAACGGTTGTCTACATGTAATTCCAATTTTACCCATCGTTGCTGCTTTGCCTAATGATACTGCAGTGATTCTTGCGCGAAGTAATGAACCAACCTTTAGTGTGCGGTTGCTTTGCTTTGCAATAATCATGCCTGACTTAACATCCGATTGTAAATAATCATCCATCACTTGTGATAGGTGTAAGAGTGCATCTGTTGGACCAATTCTGACAAATGCGCCAAAGTCTGTAATGTCTACGATCTCTCCCAGAACAATTTCCTGTAGTTTTGGAGTAAATGTCAATGCCTCAAATTCGACTCGATGGTATGTTCCGCCGTCACCTGCAATCATTTTCCCCATTTCGTCTACTTTAGCCTCTAAAATCATGATGATATATCCAAGCTCTGCGTTGATCATGGACTCATATTTTTCCTTGAGAATAGCAACTGCTGCCTTTCTTAGTGATGCACCAAACATGCTTGGCGGGATCCTAACAACATCCTCTAAGGTCGATATAGAAAACAACTGTGCGAAACTCCATGCGTAGAATTTATGAATCTTTGGGTAACTTTGCAATAATTTTTGTGAATCTTGGTGTGCCGGTGTCAAATTTTGCATGAATTTTGTATTGATTGGTTTTTGATTAGGCAAAAAATAATTTATAATTAGGAATCCCTAAGAAGTTGTAATTATCTTCTATATTATTTCGCTGTTTTGAAATTCGACCTATCTTTAAATAATGTATTTAAAATTTTTTGTGCATGGTTGGCATTGACCAGGTTCTCACAAAACTTGCTACCGTAATTGATCCTGACCTCAAAAAAGACATTGTGTCCATGGGAATGATAAAGGATTTGGAGCTTAACGAGGGAAATCTCAAATTTACACTAGAACTAACTACTCCGGCATGTCCATTCAATGACCAAATTGAGCAGGACGTTCGCCGTGCAGTGGGAGAACTGGATGGAATCAAAAACTCCGACATCAAGGTAACTGCCAAAGTCATGGAAGGACGTGCTTTAGATGCAGACGAAGCAATGGCTTCTGTCAAAAATATTATCGGTGTCGCTAGCGGCAAGGGTGGTGTCGGAAAATCTACAGTATCGCTGAACTTGGCATTGGCACTTGCACAGTCTGGCGCCAAAGTCGGATTGCTTGATGCAGATATCTATGGTCCTAGCATTCCTCTGATGCTTGGAATGCAAAAGGCGTTCATGGAAGTAGACAACAACAAACTTCAACCTGCAGAGATGAATGGAATCAAGGTTGTATCTTTTGGATTCTTTGCAGAGCAAGAGCATCAGGCCGCAATTTATCGTGGTCCAATTATATCTGGAATACTAAAGCAGTTTCTCGTTGACACAAACTGGTCAAATCTTGATTATCTAATTGTGGATTTGCCGCCTGGCACTGGCGACATACCGCTTACACTTGCACAGACAATTCCAATAACTGGCATACTCGTGGTTACCACACCACAAGACGTTGCATCAAATGTTGCAACAAAAGCAATTGGCATGTTCAACAAACTAAACGTTCCAATCTTGGGCGTAATTGAAAATATGAGTTATTTTATTTGTCAAAAATGCAGCGACAGACACTATATCTTTGGTGAAGGAGGAGCAAGACGAATCAGCGAAAAATTCAACATTCCATTCATTGGAGAAATTCCGCTCAACTCCGGAATAATGGAAGGTTCAGATAAGGGCAAGCCGGTAATTCTATCACATCCGACGTCTCCCTCTGCTGAAGCAATTCGTACATCTGCAAAAAATGTCGCAGCCCAGTGTAGTATTTTGGCAGCAAAGCTAAAAGAAGAAATGCAAGGCGCAACCGCATAATATCATTGAGATTACCTGATTTTCTTCGCGACGAACTAAAGGAACCACTTGGAATTTTGCTCAAGGACACCACTAAAGAAAACATTGCAAAACATATTCCAAAAAGTTCCTATATCATAACTGTAGGTGATGCGACAACTGAAAAAATTCTGGCACATGGATTTACGACATCATTACAGATAGTAGACGGATATGAAAAAAGGGGAAAGAGAATTCCTCCGCAAAGCAACTCCACAAAACTATACTGTGACAATCCGGCAGCTCAGATAACGCAGCAAAGCATTGATCTTATTAGGCAAGCGTTTTCCTCAAAACCACCAATCCAAATTCTGGTAAATGGCGAAGAAGACCTACTTGTAATTCCAGTTTGCATTTATGCCCCGCAAAACTCGGTCGTAATGTACGGACAGCCAAACGAAGGCCTAGTAATAGTGCAAATAACACAAGAAATTAGAAATAAAACAAAAAATCTACTGGATCGTATGATCTAGGGGTATGATGAGACGGTGGCTGTATGATCAATGATTACACACTACAAACTCTGACCCTTTAATCTCAAAGTATAGATTATTCCTGTTCTGATGATGATTAATGACAAAGAATTTCTGGCACGACATTGAGACCGGAATCGACATTCCAGAGATAATTAACGTGGTAGTAGAAATTCCAAAGGGCTCGCAAAACAAGTACGAATATGACAAAAAACATAATATGATAAAGCTAGACCGAGTTCTGTTCTCGCCGTTTCATTATCCGGGCGATTATGGTATAATCCCGCAGACATTATCTGATGATGGCGACCCGCTAGATGCATTGGTGCTTGTGACAAATCCAACATTTCCCGGAATACTAATCGAGTGCAGGCCAATCGGACTGCTCAAACTAAAGGATCAAGGCCAATCCGATGACAAGATAATTTGTGTGTCAACTACAGACCCAAGATATCTGAACACGAAGGATGTCATCCATATAGAGGAACATCACCTAAAAGAAATGGCTCACTTTTTCCAAGTGTACAAGGACTTGGAAGGAAAAAAAGTCGAGGTACTGGGCTGGGATTCTGCAAACACTGCCAAGACAGTAATAATCGAGGCGGTAAAAAACTACAAAAAAATCCTGTCCAAGTATTAAGATCTTGAACCAATTTTTGCACAAGAATTGACAATGTATGATTTAGTTTGATTCTAAAACAAAGAATGGATGTATCTAGACGACGATCTACGGCTTGGTATTTTGGAAAAGACTGGGGTTTTTTCTAACAGACTATCAATTCAAGAACCCAAGGTGCTAATGACGTCTAAAGAAGTCCTAGAAATGCCAAAGGAAATGACGATGGGGAGGCGAACTACTGCATACAAGTATTATGGAGTATCCTACATGCAACACAATCTCATTTTCATCAACGTCAAAAAGATCCCAGATGAAAAAACACTAGACGATACCATAGCCCACGAGCTTGTGCATCAGAGATTTCCATATCTGGCACATGGAAAAAGATTCAACAAGCTTGTTCGCCAAGTCCTCAAGGGCAAAACCTTTCCGCCATACAAAAAGAGAAAGTTCTAGTTTTATGGTTTATATGCCGTATTTTTAGGCAGGCAGTTATATCATGGAACTGTCGCTAGAATTTTTAATTCCTATTATTGCGTCAATTGCATCTTTTACAGTAGCCGCCGGCTTTGCTGTCTGGGTAACTAGACAAAATCCTGGCACAAAAGAAATGACTGACATATCCGATGCAGTCAAAGTAGGAGCAGCCGCCTTTCTGAGACGAGAGCTCAAAATCATCTTGCCAATAGCAATCGGTCTTTCTATTGTAATTGGCTATTTCATTGGTTATTCAAACGGAATCGCATTTGCAGTAGGTGCAGCACTTTCTGCAGTTGCAGGAATAATCTCGCTTAAAATTACAGTCAAGGCCGCAGTCAGGGCGGCAAACGCAACAGGAAGTGGACTTGGCAAAACATTTGCCTTGGCATTCAGGGGTGGCGCAACAGTAGGTCTTGCAGTTCCGGCAATGGCATTATTGGCACTAGCGATTCTCTTTATGGTATTTCCAGACCCAATCACAATTGCTGGTGTTGGTATCGGCGCTAGTCTTATTGCGTTGTTTATTAGAATTGGCGGCGGAATCTTTACCAAGGCAGCCGACATGGGTGCCGATCTGGTAGGAAAAGTAGAGGCAAACATCCCAGAAGACGACCCAAGAAATCCGGCAACAATTGCAGACAACGTAGGCGATAACGTAGGTGATGCTGCCGGAATGGGCTCTGACGTTTACGAATCATACATTGTAACAATTTTAGCTTCAATCCTAATTGGAGCACTAATCGGTCTTCCAAAAATTATGACCTATCCAATCATGGTTGGGGCCGCAGGAATTATTGCATCTATAATAGGCACTGTAACAATTGGCTCAAAAACAAAAACAGACGTGATGAAGCCGCTAAACGTCTCGTTTTACGTCTCAGCCGCAATCGCAATAGGCCTAAACTTTGTCTTTACCACAATGTTCCTAGGAAATGACAATCTCTCATACGCACTGTTTGGATGCACAGTGGTGGGTGTAATTCTGGTTCCAGTAATACAGAGAATCACCGACCATTATACCAACTACAAGTACAAGCCAGTCAGGGACATTACAGATGCCGCCAAGTGGGGCTATGCATCGTTGACACTGATGGGCATAATCAAAGGAATGCAGTCCACTGGACCGTTCATGATTGCGCTGGTAGTGGCTATAGTAATTTCATTTTCAGTTGCAGCATCTGCCGCACCAGATCCATCGCAGGCGATGTTGTATGGGATCTTTGGCACATCGCTTACTGCAATGGCAATGCTAAGCCTTGCAGGAATTGTGTTGTCAATTGATGCATTTGGCCCAATTGCAGACAATGCTGGCGGCATTGTGGAGATGACTGGGATGGGTGAAGAAAACCGCAAGGTAACAGATCAAATTGATGCAGTTGGAAATACAACAAAGGCAGTGACCAAAGGATTTGCAATTGCCAGCGCAGGTCTTGCAGCGCTTGCAATGATTCAGGCATTCCAATATGAAGCAGAAAAGGTATTTGAACATGCATTTGATTATGGTCTATCAAATCCAGGGGTCGTAATCGGCTTGCTGGTAGGGGGACTGATTCCGTTTATCATAACAGGTCAGCTGATTGGTGGAGTGTCTCGTGCAGCATCCAAAATGGTCGACGAGGTTAGGCGCCAGTTCAAGGCAGACCCAGAGATTCTTACAGGCAAGTCCAAGCCCGACTATGCAAAATGTGTGGACATTGCCACTGTTGCCTCGCTACGAGAACTATGGAAGTCAGCTTCAATTGCAATTGCCGCACCGATTGTTCTTGGAATTATCCTAGGTCCACCTGCAGTCGCAGGACTGTTGATGGGCGCAGTAGTGACTGGAATCTTTTTGGCGTATCACCTAGCAAACACTGGTGGAGCATGGGACAATGCCAAAAAGCTTGTCGAAATGCAGGGGCGCAAAGGAAGCGAAGATCACAAAGTTGCAGTGGTTGGAGATATCATCGGTGACCCATACAAAGACACAGCAGGACCTGCACTAAACACGGTGATAAAATTGCTAAATACGGTTGCAATCGTCTTTGTTGGTGCATTTGTGGCAATCTTGGTTCTCTAGAAATATTCTCTGTTTTTCATCACCCACTTTACCAGGGCATAGATTGCAACGATTAGTTCTATTCGCTTTTTGTAATACTGTGTTCTATCGTATATGGCGGAACCTTCCTGCACTTTGCACGTTTTACTAGTCCTTCTCTTTGGAGTGATTTAGTACCTCATGCAGTATTGACGGAGAGATTTCCTTTACGACTCTAATATCTGTGAGTAGCGGATTTTTTTGTGGTTTTTTATCTCCAATAATACCTGAAAAATAGATTTCTTTGCGCAAAACTTTGAGATTCTGGCAAGATATGGACTAGCATAGTTGATACCAGACTGGTTGTAACAATTCTTCTTTCTTGCCTGTAATAATAGAAGAATAACTAAAGATACTGTCGGCAAAAAAGATAGTACAAAAGTCAATCATTCTACCACTCCGGTCATGTCAAGCTCGTCAATTTGAGCCTCGATTGCCTTGCTTAGAGTGTTTTTGTGCTTAGGGCAGAACCAAAAAAAACTATCTACCGTCTCAAAGCAGCCACAAATCCACTGTGTTTTCCTGTCGCCTTCAACTGTCAATTTGTGATATTTTGCTTCTTTAGACATGTTATAGGGACTTGAATTTGGAATTAAAATGTAATTAAAAATTAAAAAAAGGGCTATGGACAGCCTTCCATCTTTTGGATGAAGAATCCTTTCGCCTTGATTTCGTCTTCTACTGGCTTTGGCGCACCCTGTGAGTGGCAAAACTGACATTCTTCTGTTGTCACTTTGGCCTCGACTTCACCGATGGTTTTGAGCCATTGTTTTGCATATTGGATTGCCTTTCCATGATCTTTTTCCGATGTTATGACATCAAAGTGCATGGTGTGGCCGTCCTTTGCTTCTACGTATGTGTCGTAGACGTGTATTTCCATCATGTTTTGTTTATGTAAAAAAGGGATATTTAATTCAAAGATGGTAAGATGTCATTGAAGCATACGGTAATAGTTGGGATTCCAGACTCTGAGAATATTACACTAGAATTAGATGATGCTTTGACTCCCAAAACTGTAGCTGCATTTCTGAAAAGCCTCCCACTTACCATAAAGGCAAATGTCTGGGGCAAAGAGCTCTACACGGATCCTGCACCGTTTTCTGTTGGACCAGAAAATGCCCACGATGTGGTGGATTTGTTTGATGTGGCATTTTGGCCTCCGGGGAATGCAATTTGTCTTTTCTATGGCAACACGCCACTTAGTGATTCTGTGATCAAGCCGTACTCTTCAGTTAACGTGATTGGCAAAATACTCCACCCAAACGTATCTGTGATCAAAAAGACATCTGACAAAAAGTTAGTCTTTCATGCTTGAATTTTTATCAAAACTTGACTTATTTCCGATTCTAGCACAAACGCATTTAGCTGGTTATGCGCGTTTGAGAATATTACCCACACGACTGGGTTTAGCATCATGAATTTTTTGTCAGTAGAGGATGGTTTTGCTTCTGAGTGCGGGTGTGAGTGAAAGATTCCTATAACATCTAGTCCTTTTGTTTCCGCCTCCTGATATCCGCGCAACAGTTCCTCATTTGATATGGTGAAATTTATGGACGAATTATCTGTATTTTTTGTTAGAAAAATCTCTCTTACTGTGGATATGTTGGATTCTTCTTTGCCAAAAAGGAGTGCACACGATTCGGCAGGTGCGCCTTTTTTTGCGTGATCTATTAGAATTTGTTTTTGGAATTGGTTTAGGATTATTGTTTTTTGCAAGCTAACCTACGACTACTATACCCTTCATCCATGGGTGGACTATGCAATAATAGTCAAATGTACCTGCCTCTTCAAATGTGTAGGAATATTCTGCGCCTGACATGACTAAGCTAGAGTCAAACTTGGACTCCACTTCTGTTGCAGTGTGTACTACAGTGTCAGCGTTTTTCCAAGTTACCATTCCTCCAACTGTAACATATGCTGTACTTGGAACAAAACACTCATCATCACATTCAGTGTTTGATGCAGTGCCTACTGCCATATCTACTAGTACCAGCTCAGCTGGTACACTTAATATTTCTGAAAGTGTTTCCTCAACAGATGACTCTTCTACTGGGATCTCTGGTTCCGTTGGGGTTTCGGTCGCTGGTTCTGAGGGAACTTCGACAGGAATCTCAACAGATGCATCTTCTACTGGCGTTTCTAGCGGCGCGGAGTTTGGAACGGTTGCAATTGCACCTTCTGCTAGTCGCCCTCCTGACGATTCTACCAAGTCGAATGATGCCTTCATCCAAGGATGAATTATGCAGAAATAGTCATAATTGCCAAGCTCAAGAGTTGATGTGTCTAGCTTGAATGTCTCACCTGCATTGAATATCGATGAATCAAATTTAGGAGCGTCTCCAACATGTAAGACTCCGTGCATCATAGAGTCATAGTTTGTCCAAACTATTGTGTCTCCCTTGGTTACTTGTATTGTATCTGGATCATAGTCTGGGTTTCCTTGTATGGACGAGTCCTTGAGAATTGAAATTTCTACTGTAGGTACTACCGGAGTTGCTTCTCCGTAAACAAATGATGCTACCATCCACGGGTGTATGATACAAAGGTACTCGTATGTTCCTGGCTGCAACTTGGATGTGTCAAGTAGATATTTTGCCCCTGCATTAATAATTCCAGAGTCAAACGTAGCGCCAGCATCAGCTGAGCTAGTGACTGCGTGTGGTAGTTCGTCGTAGTTTGTCCACTCGATATTATTTCCAGCAGGCACTATGGCCATATCTGGATCATAGTCCGGTGCTCCCTGGACTGCAGAGCCCTTGAGTATTGAAATTGAAGTTATTGGTACAGTAGGTGCAGCCATTTTTTCCTCTTCTACTTCCTCTATGGGTGCAACCAAATATTGCGACGGTCCGTATAATCCAAATCCAACATAGGCTGAAATTGCAGCTCCTGTGGCAATAACGAATATGAGCCCTACAGGCTTTGCGTATTGCGGCATCTTCATTGATACATATGCCATCACTATTGCCGGAACTGTGACAATTAGCATGACTCCGATGAATGTTGGGATGCTTGTTATGGAGTTAAAAATTAGTGCGGTAGCACCAAACGAAAGCGAAATTGCCAAAATAACCAAAGTCGTTGCCTTGGCTCTATTGCTAGTTGAAATACCGCCGTCCAAAATTCCGGCAGCCAAAAATATCAATCCTATAAACATGGTAAGGCCAGTTAGAGCATGCATTCCATCAATGAATGTGTGCGCTATTCCAGCATAAGAAAGGGTAACTCCGGCTATGCCTATGGCAGTCAGACCCATTCCTGGCATCATGAGGTCCCAATTACTCATTTGAGCTTGATGCCTAAAGTGAGGTACTTATTCCTTTTGTAGCGGAAACTCGTCGAAGAAATTAAATGCCTAGTTGGGCGTTTTTGAGTAGTTTGGTAGCAAAAGAACTACTCGAAGTATCAAAGCCAAGAATTGTGGTCTTACTAGTTATCACGGCGGTAACGTCAATGTATGCCGCATCAAAACTAATCGGCCCAGAACTTGATCCAATGGGTTTACTCCACATCATAATTGCAGGTGGTCTGGCATCTGCAGGTTCTAGCGCACTGAATCATTACTACGATCGTGACATCGATCCCCTTATGAAGCGAACCAACTCTAGGCCAATCCCGGCTGGAAAAATAAAGGCGCCAACTGTTTTAGCATATGGACTCGCAGTCAGCGTAGCGTCTGTTGTTTATGCATATTTTACACTAAACTGGGTCTCGACATTTTTCATAGGTCTTGGCATATTTTTTTATGTGATAATCTACACAGCCTGGCTTAAGAGAAAAAACTCGTCCAACATCGTAATTGGTGGCTTTGCAGGAAGTGCTGCTTCTATGGCTGGCTGGACTGCGGCAACCGGATTTGTCCCGCCTATGGGAATTGACCTGCTTGGATTCTTGGTAGGCTTTTTGGTCTTTGTGTGGACGCCATCTCACTTTTGGTGCCTTGCCATGAAAATACGAGATGATTATGCAGAGGCGCGGGTACCAATGCTACCTGTTCTAATTGGAATGCAAAAAACATCAAAGTATATTCTGGCAAATACTGCAATACTACTGCCATACTCACTGGCATTGTATGCATTTGGCCTAGGGCTAGTCTATGTGGCAATTGCCGCAGCGAGTGGTAGTCTGATGCTCGTGTACCACTACAAGCTCACAAAAAATCCAACATCGGATTTTGCATGGAAGGCGTACAAAGTCACGGCACCATATCTGACAATAATATTTGTAGCAGTGGCTCTGGATGCTGCGTTTCACTTTAGGATCTAGGAATCCTCAACACCGGGAAAAGATGCTTCATAGTCTTTTTCCATCATTTCCTTGTTTTGCTCTTCGTATTCATCTTCTTCGACTTCTTGTACTACGACCTCAACTCGTCGTGTGTCCTTTGTGAGCCATGACACACGGATTAGGCCCATTATCTCCAAGTCTAACAAAATTTTGTTTAACTTGTCTTCTGCCAGTGTGTGGCCTGCCTTAGTCAGTGTTTTTACCAAATCTGTATCTGTTATTGACGTGACATCCTTGATCTTTTCAAACACGATATTTTTTATTGGAAAATCTGCCATGGTTTATCCGTAAAATGCTCTATCTCTTGACTTTGGTACGACATTAGAAATAGTTTCCCTTATTGCTAAATACCACTGGTCGACTTCCTTTGTGATTGATGGTCGAATCTTCTTGAGGGCGGCAGCAAAGTCTGTACTGTCTATTTTGGCGGAATTGTTCTGCATTGCGTGAACCCCGGCCTCTCTGCACAAAGCCGACAAATCAGCACCAGTATAATTTTGGGTAGAAACTGAGATCTCTTCTAGGTTTACGTTCTCAGACAGTGGCATCTTTTCTGTTAGAATTTTGATTATCTCAAGCCTTCCCTTTTCGTCTGACTGCTGGACATATAGTACTGGCTCTAATCTTCCCGGTCTGAGCAGTGAACTGTCTAGTAAATCAGGTCGATTGGTAATTCCAATCACTATTACGCGCGATGGCCCACTTTCCTCCATTTCTGTGAGGAGCTGACTCAGTATTGTTTGGCCTATTCCTGCCTCTTCGCCTGACTTTATTCTTGCAAGCGAGTCCATTTCATCAAATATTATAGTGCATGGCGCGGATGTCTTTGCCTTTCTGAAAATCTCTCTTATTGCTTTTTCCGATTCACCAATCCACTTTGATAGAATTTCTGGCCCCCTGACTAGGATCATGTTGCTTCCACTCTCTGTTGCAACTGCGCGCGCAAGAAGTGTCTTACCACATCCGGGTGGACCGTACAGTAAAATTCCTCGTGGAGGCTTGATTCCCATGCTGTAGAATTTTTGCGGCTCTTTTAGTGCAACTATGATGTTTTCCTGGAGCGACTTTTTGACTTCGTCTAGGCCTCCGACGTTTTTCCAAAATACCTTTGGTCGCTCTACATAGAATTCTCTCATCGCGGTGGGAACAACTTCATGTATTGCGTCGTAAAAGTCAGCTAGTGTTATTTCCATTGATTGCAATATCTCCGCAGATACTTTTTCCGTCTCTAGATCGATTTCTGGTAAAAATCTCCTAATTGCCTTGAGCGCCGCCTCTCTACACAACGACTTGATGTCTGCTCCGGTGTAGCCGTGCAATTCAGCTGCTAGTCTTCTTAACTCAACGTCTTCGGCAATCGGCATTCCTCGTGTGTGGATTTGCAAAATCTCTAGTCTTCCATCCACGTTTGGAACCGAGACCTCTATTTCCCTGTCAAATCTTCCAGGCCTTCGCAGTGCCGGATCCACACTGTCTGGTCTGTTTGTTGCGCCAAGAACAATGACGTTTCCCCTATCTGTGAGGCCGTCCATTAGTGCAAGAAGTTGTGCCACTACTCTTTTTTCGACGTCTCCGTATGCCTCTTCTCTTTTTGGGGCAATGGCGTCGATTTCATCAATGAATATTATGCTTGGAGAGTTGTCCTTTGCTTCCTTGAAAATGTCACGAAGCTTTGCTTCCGTTTCACCATAATACTTGTTCATTATTTCTGGCCCATTAATTGAAAACATGTTTGCCTCTGACTCTGATGCCAAAACTTTGGCAATGAGTGTCTTACCACATCCGGGTGGACCGTACAAGAGTATGCCACTGTGCGGCTCTATTCCTAGTCTGTCAAAGATTTCAGGATGTCGTAGAGGCAGCTCTGCAATCTCTCGCATTATTTTGATTTCATTTTTTAGTCCGCCTACTTCGTCGTATGTGACTCGGACTTTTTTGTCGATTGCCTTGTCTGCAGATATTACAAAGTCGGTACTCTTGTCTATTGTTACAATTCCCCTTGGGGAAATCTTGCTTATCTTGAAATCCATCGGGTTGCCCAAAATCATGACAGAGATTTCGTCCCCTTGACAGAACGGTAGTCCCTTGAGCCTGTTCTTTACAAAGTCGGTAAACTCCTTATCCACTGTTACAACGTCTGATACAGGTGTTAGTACAATTGACTTTGCTATTTTTGCTGATGCCTTTTTGATTTTTACTATATCGTTTAGTGCACTGCTAATGTTCTTTCTTGTCTGACCGTCGACGCGAACAACATCTGGGAACTTGTCGTCTTCATCCGTTGGCCATGCAACTGCACAGCTTGCCTTTTTACCGGTAATCTCTATGATATCTCCTGGATTTACTTTAAGAAAGTCAAACGCATCTGGACCAATTCGAGCTCTTTTCTTCCCAACATCTCTCTGCTTTGCCTCACCTACTCGCATTTGCAGAGGTTCATCTTTTTTGGCCACTGGATCACTTCACATCTACTGATTTACGACTCATGTTGAGTACCTCAAATTCGCTTACTCCTGCGACCGATCTGATGGTGTTCTCTAACATGTCCATCTGTCCTTCCTTATCATCTAAATCAAACTCTGCCTTTAGAAAGAATAGGCCAAAAGCAAGAGGCTCTTTAGTGTATTTTCCCATAGTGATACCACCCTCGAGTTTTGCCGAGATATTTCTTGCCAGATCGTCCAGATTGACTTCAGTGCCTTCTGGGAGGATCTTGGTTATCAAAAGTATTCGTGCCATTTCTTATGGTCCTGAAAACTTACAAGTAGGGCATGTGTATGTTCTTGCTGCCTCTCTGCAACTCTGACATCTCCATACCAAGACTGAGCCACATTCTGGGCACATAAATTTTACACAGTTGTCGTTTGGCATGATGTGTTTGTTGCAACAGCTGCAGACTGGAAGAGTCAGTGATGTTGACATGTGCTGTCTTTTTTAATATTCCATTTATAGCTTCCCAAGTGTTTTTTTGTCTAGTTGAGCAGCTTGCGTATTTCGCCGCCAAAAATAGTCTGCGCAATTTTGAGCGATCCTCGAAGTCCTAGCATTTTGATTATTGCCGACGTATGAAAATCAAAATCGTCATTGCTTGAGATATCTGATATCATTTCTGGAGTTATTGTGGAAAATATCTTATCTATAGTGGAATTGTCCAGTCGCTCTAGCATTTTTCTTGCAAAGAGTTGTTTTTCAAATTCCTTTCCGAATTTTTCAGTCCAGAGTTTTTGGTATGACTTGAGATCGTCTTTGTTATTCGATATCAAATAGTTTGAGATTGCTCTACCTGCCAAGATTCCGCCTACTCCACAAGAATAAATCCCACCCGCAGTAGTCGGCTTTGCCTGACCTGCAGCATCTCCGACAATAACTTTGTTTGACTCTAGAAAATCACCAAGTGGACCGTTAATCCAAATAGGCGCAAAGACCTTTCGGATAGTAGAATGTTTTCCCTTTTGCTCTAGGAATTTTTCTATTGCAGAAATGGCATTGATGCCTTTTCCTGCGACTCCAACCTTTCCCATTCCGTCCGCTGCAGGTATTACCCAAGAAAAGAATCCGGGATATTTCAGCGAGTCGAAATTCACTTCGACTAGGCCTTTTTGAATCCAATCTGCGTATATTTCGTATTGCGCAGATTGCAGGGTACCTGTTCGGTCCCTCTGAATTATGGATGTGATTCCTCTTGCATCCACCAAAATTTTACAATCAAATGTTCCAGCACTCGTTACTGCCTGGCCTTGCCTGAATTCCTTGAGTGATGTCTTTACTTCGATCTCTGCTCCATTTTTTTGCGCTTGATGGGCAATCTGCTTGTCAAGCTCACGTCTGTTGATCACAATGACATTCTGCTTTTTCGCATCAATGTCTAGCGTTTTTCCTCCAGGAGATGTCAGTCGAGCCTTTTGAATTGGATAGTCCAGAGTTTTGGTGGACGGTATTATTCCTAGATCCTGCAAACCCGATGCCGACACCAGTCCACCGCAATGCTCAGGCGAGCCGACCTCAAAGTCTTCTTCTAGTACTAGTACAGAATGTCCTGCCTTTGCTATCTCTCGTGCACAAAAAAGCCCTGCAACGCTTGCACCTGCAATTACAACATCATATGACAATTTGCTGTCTTTTGGAATGATTTCCTTTAATTCATTTCGGCAATATTTGCAAAGTTTTTCAATGTGATGCATGAAAAGTAGTTGTTGAGTCTAAAACAAGTCATAATAGTGCGGACAGACCTTGGAATGGGAAAAGGCAAGATTGCAGCTCAAGTGGGACATGCATGTGTACTTGGAGCGGAAAATGTTCGCAAGTCTCACCCTGATTGGTTTTCCAAGTGGTGGCAAGGCCAGGCAAAAATAGTACTCAAGGTAAATTCCGAGTCCGAACTTGAATCAATAAAACGAGATGCAATAGAGATGGGTCTTCCATGGTCTGAAGTCACTGATGCTGGACACACACAAATCGCACCTGGAACATTTACATGCCTTTCAATAGGTCCTGCCCCAGAAGATCATATTGACAAGATAACAAAAGAGCTCAAGTTACTCTGATGCCCAGAATAGATATAATGCGGTAAACAAAAACGTGACTTGTGAAGAAAAAGGGATTAGCAGTAGCAATATTCTTTGGAGTAATCCTACTAACATCAACACTTGCACTTGCACTAAATTCCAGCCCAAACCAGCAAAACCCACTTACAAAGACCACCATCACAGGAACGCCGGCAGACAACTTTCCGGATTTAGATAGACCAAAGTTTTGTGGCACCAGTAATGCAAAGTCAAATCAATATGTGACTGAATATAAAATTCCGACTGACTGCACCCAACCGCTAGCAATCACAACGGATGATTCTGGAAATGTGTACTTTGCTCAAACAAATACCGGCAAAATAGCAAAATTTGATCCAAACACTGAATACTTTGTGGAGTATCCAAACCCGGACTGGCCAGAGGGTGCGCGCTCTATGATGTGGGGAATTGATTATTCGTTTGGCGATGTTTGGTATACTGATGACTCGTTTGACTCTATCTGGAAATTTTCAACAACTGAAGAAAAATATGCTCGTGTGGGCTTTCCAACACAGGAAGACTCGCTACCGCAACACCTCAAGGTACTTGGTAACCAAGTTATTGTAAACGACTTTTATGAAGGTAAAATCAGCCTCTATGATAGCACACAAACATCAAAAGACAAAAAATACACAAACATCCCAACTCCGATTCCTGGCTCTTTTGTTGGCGGATTCGATATGGATTCTGATGGAAACCTCTGGTACACAAACTGGATGCTCAGACAAGGCGGCGCACTCATAAAATTCAACTATAACTCATTTGCAGACCATGTCGCATCAGGCACTGGTAAAAATGTAACAGTGCTGGACTTTTCAGAGACATTCAACCTACCTCAATCAATTGGTGCTCCAAACGGACTTGCAGTGGACAAGCACGGAAATGTCTGGCTTGCAGATACTGCCAGCAGCAACTTTTACAAGTTTACAGAATCGGCTGAATCCTATACTAGATACACTACTCCAATTGCACCGCTTGCAACATATGGCAATGCAACAGGCGTGATCAAGACTCCTGTCAGCCAACCATATTGGGCGCAAATTGAAGGCGACAAATTATACTTTAATGAGCAGGCATCAAACGCACTGGCTGTATTTGACATTGAGCAAGAATATCTGGTGGAATATCACGTCCCATCAAGAAACCCGAACTGGGCCGACTGTGGTGATAAATCTGACTGTGGAATTGCGCAGGTCTTTGGATTTGACGTTGCTGGAGACCAAATTTGGTTTACCCAGTGGGTTGAAAACAAAATTGGCAAAGTAGACCTTGCAGAACCACTATCGGCAACCGTTTCTGCATCAAGCAAGCAAGTAACGATTCAAAGGGGACAGACTGCATTAGCTGACGTGATGATATCTACAAACCAAAACACGGAAATCCTATCAAAGGCAACATCCGAGTTCTCCGACATTAGAGTAAAAATCCCAATTTCAACAATCTCTGAATCGCAGTCAGTCCCAGTATCCATTGTGACTAGCCCGTCTGCTCTTCCTGGCACCTACAAGGTCCTAGTCTCTGCAAGAACTGCGGATGTAACCGTGTCTGAATTTATCACAGTAACAATAACGCAGTGATTCCAAAAATAGACTCTGATATTGGAATAGGACTGTACACCACAAAATTTGTAGGCTGTGGTGGAAAGATCCGCACCCGGCTTGAAGATTTTTTAGTATCGGAGGTTCTAGGCAAAAAGACTCTTGCATCACTTTGTGATGAAGGTTATGCCGTATACCGACTGAAAAAATCTGGTATCGACACGAATCATGCACTTGATCTGGTTTTCAAAAAAACCGGTGCAAGGCTTAAGGCACTGGGGCTCAAAGATGCTCATGCCGTAACTATGCAATATGTATGCTCTATGGCAATGGGAAAAGCGATTGCAAATTATTCCGACGGCAAGATCATACTGGAAAGAATTGGATTTGCAAAAAAACCACTCTCTGCAAAAGACATGACTGGGAATAACTTTGTCATACGTATAGATGGTGCAGACCAATTACTATCTAGTTTTGCAGAATCTAACAAAATTCTGAATTTCTACGGATACCAAAGATTTGGCTCCAAGCGGCCAGTAACACACCTGATTGGCAAGGCAATAATCCAAAAAAGATTTTCAGATGCAGTAAGCCTGTTATTGTCTTTTACTTCACAATATGATTCGCAGGAAAATACCGAGCTACGGCAGGAAATGACAGATCCGGATAACTATTCCAAAGTACTGGATGTAATTCCTCCACAAATGGATTTGGAAAAAATTGTCCTACTGCAAATGGTAGAGCATGGCGACCCTCAAAAGGCACTCCACGAATTACCAATTGGGATTCGTAGGCTGTATGTTGAGGCTTACCAGTCATACCTGTTCAATCTCACACTAACTAGTGCGTACAATTATGGCGAGGAACTCTTTGTGCCGCAACAAGGTGATGTCTGCTTTGACAAAAACGCCAAGCTTGGCAAATACCAAATGGACGACTCACAAAAACTAGCAATTCCGATGGTTGGCTTTTCCTATTTCAAAAAGACCAGATTCGACTATCACATTTCCAAAATACTGGAGCAAGAACAAGTCAAGCCGTCTGATTTCTATCTAAAGGAAATGCAGGAATCATCCAACGAGGGCGGATTTAGAAGCGCCGCCATACAATGTGATGAATTTACAATAAAGTCTGATACGGTAAGCTTTACACTTCAGCGCGGATCGTTTGCCACAATGATAATGCGCGAAATAATCAAGCCGCAGTGCCCACTTGATGCTGGTTTTTAAAGAATTTAGCTCATCCGTTAACTGATTTTAATAATCATTTAATACTCTAAAACTTGGGCAAGAATCAATCATGAAATACAACGAGATCCCTAGTGGTACTCAGGTATCTATTATCATCCCAACATATAATGAATCACAAAACATTCTCAAAATTCTAAAATCAATTCAGGATAATTTGCCAAAGAACACTCGGACACAAACAATAGTAGTTGACGACAATTCCCCGGATGGGACAGGTAAGCTGGTCGAGGAATACATGCAAAGCGTCAAAAAGTTTGCAAATAACACCATCGAGGTAATACATAGAAAGACAAAGGACGGACTAGCATCTGCAATACTCAAAGGCGTGCAACTTGCTACTGGTAATACCATAGTTGTCATGGACAGCGATTTGTCGCACCCTGCAAACCTCTTGCCAAAAATGATTGATGCACTAAAACACCCAAAATATGATATTGTCGTCGCATCGCGTTACGTAAATGGCGGCGCCATTGTCGGTTGGACCAGAAAAAGAAAATTACTATCCAAACTTGCGACATTTATCGCAAAACGCGGCCTTGGAGTAAACACCAAAGATCCAATGTCTGGCTTTTTCGCATTCAAAAAACCAGTGATTCAGGGCTTAAGCTTTGACGCAATAGGCTACAAGATGCTGCTTGAAATCCTAGTAAAGGCAAAAAACGCAAACGTCTTGGAAATCCCCTACACATTTACAAACCGGGAATTAGGAAAAAGCAAGCTTGACTCTAAAACAATATTTGATTATTTTAAGGCAGTCTGGAAGCTATATCGATACGGCAAGGAGGCAAACAAGGAAGAAAGACGCAATTCTGTCATGTTTTTCTCAAAGGCAGGTAGATTCTACTCTATCGGCGCAATCGGCCTTGCCATAAACTATGTTGTCTCGTCGCTCTTTACTGACGTGGTTTCGGATCTGTGGTATTTGCACGCAACGATAATTGGTATTGCAGTGTCAATGTCTAGTAACTTTATTCTCAACAAAATATGGACCTTTGGGGACAGCAACTTCGAGCTAAGGCAGACATCTATCCAATATGCTAAATTCATAGGCCTAAGCTCGCTTGGTGCACTAGCACAGCTTGCAATCGTGTATTTGCTAGTTGATCACAACAAAATGGACTATCCAATAGCACTTGTTCTGGCGGTTGCAACAAGCGCACTATCTAATTTTGTATTGAACAAAAAACTGACATTCAAAGAAAAAATCTGGTCTTAATTTCAGAAAGATAAAATACCTATACTAGTTAACGCCAAATCGATGATGGATCCAATCTTCATTGTAGCTATAGTATTTCTGGTACTAGGCGGAGCCTTTGGAGGCTATGTCGTAATTCACAAAGAGATCGTCATCAAACCACTGGAAATAGAAGAACACGAAATAGTGGAAAAAATGTCATGCGATGAACTTAGTAAAAAGCACGAATCGGGACAATACTGGTCTTTTAATAACTGGAAGCTTGGCAACTCCAAAATCTGCGGCTGCCCGAACCCACCACCACAATGCACCGGTGGCGGCGGACACTAGATGATTTTAATTTTTGATTTATATTTTTACAAATAATGTCTGGCTTTTCCGTATCAAAGGTACAGGGTAGTAAAACATCATAGACAACTCGGCAAAGATTGCGCAACTGGCACAACCAAGTGGTCTGTTCATTTCTGGAAACGCACTGAATTTTGCAGACAGCGAAACATCCGCATAAAGAAAAATCGACCTTGCTACAAACGCCGTGCAATCTTTGGTTGGCTATGGATTATTCGAGTTTGGCCACGAAGATGGTACTGCTGACTATGCGCTATTTCAGCATCCTCTGAGACTGTGCGCAACATCTGAGGCAATATTTATTGCAGACACGTACAATTCCGTAATTCTAGTAATTGATCTGAAAACAAGTCAAGTTTACACGCTTATTGGCAAGACACAAAAAGACATCGTCTGCCTTCCAGATAATCCACCATGCAATATTTTGGGACTGTACGAGCCTAGTGATGTGGAATTATACGTTGGAAAACTCTACATCACAGAAACGAACAACCATCTGAACCGCGTCTTTGATCTTCAGACAAACACATTATCTATACTGGAGATAAAATGACCCAGACTGCATATGTGTAATAGTTAGCTGCATTATGGGACAAGAGCATTCCATTCTGGAGAAAATCATCACATTTGCTCAGGTAAAAACAACAATGATAACATATGGCGAATACAACATTGTCGCAAATCTAGACACAAGTATATCTAAGAAATAACAGAAATAATTTCCTCAAAAATAAACAAATCCAAAAAAATTAAGCACTATTACCTTGCCCGTAATCTAGCTCGCACATACAAGAACACACCAACTCCACAGACCGCAACTCCAGATAACACAATTGCGCTTCCGTAGTAGATCCAGTCCTTGTTATAGTACATAAACGAGGATTCCGGCCCAACGACTCCTCTGCCTTGGTATTGGAACAACACACCAAAGCAAATCATTATCGCACCAATTATCATGGCGATCTTTTTCATCAAGTATTGGCGGATGTTGTCTCTGTTAAATGCTTGCAAGCCTGATAATCATAAAATAGTTTTATTTGTATTCAGTATCTCACAAAAAGCATCAAGTATGTAGTAATTATTGCAGTTGTATTTACAACAGGCTTACTTTTTTTTGAAGCTAACCTTTATCCAGATGCAGCGAAATCCAGTGGAAGAAAAAACCAATAGTTTGGAAAAAGACCACAAATCCAAGTTTCGGCACATGTTACTACACATCCGACCCTTCACTGAAAAAGTATGTCGACCCTGAGAAAAACAAGCCTGAGCAAGACGATCTTATTCACTACTTAAAGAATGAACAAAATCCGCAAGCAGCACGATTGAACAAATAAACAAAAAGACAAAAACCTGCAAAATACGCCTAGCCCTCTTTTTTAATACACTAAAGTTGATAACAAGACCAAATGATTTTCCGTCATTTTCTTTAATCTGGTTTCATCAAGGTTCAAAAATGTTCAATTGGAGCGCAGATGCAGAAGGTGAGCGACGCTTTTCATTTGTTAATATCATTATCTTTGCCTCGGCTGCATCTATTGCAATTTTGCTATTCTTGGTCTTTGCGCCGCAGATTCGAGAGCTCACACAAAGCACTCCGTACCTAATAGAACTAGCATATTTTCCAACAATCTTTGTCGGGTTTTTGTTTGGACTAAAGCTGACCGAACGAGCAATTAGTCCTGCGGAAACGCGCAGCCCAATCAAGCGAGGAATAATCAAGATCCTACTTTTCTTCTTTATTATAGGAGGACTCTTCAGCTCGGTAAGCTTCGCATTAAACGGCGGAATTCACCTGCCTGAAAAGCCGATACTTGAGATGGGCCTAGCAGATTGGGTTACCCAATTTAGCTCGCACAATGGTGGCCTTACATTTCTCATTGTCACCAGCATTTCGCTGATGGCAGTTGCCACAAAGAGAATCATAGGACTACAAGGAATAGTTAACAGCATATCGACGTTTTTTGGCACATTCATATTTTTCTCTATGGTTGCATTGAGCCTATCGCATACAGAGCCTTCGTCATCCCAAGTATACCTGTACACTTTTTACCATGCGGGAATAATTGGGGGGGCTCTATACAAAATGAACAAGCTCACATCAAAAATGAACATGTGGGAAGACTTTGCTAATGGGTATAGGTAACTAGGGATTATTTGATACGTCCATTGACTCGTCAAGACTAGGCGAGAGATTAACTTCCTCTAAGGCTTTTTCCTCTTCATTCTTTAGATTCATTTCCTCAAGGAATTGCTTGTATTGGTATTGTCTTTCCTTGCTTATTCTGTCAGCGTATAACACATCGTCTCCAATTGCTAGATACAGCAAGGCAATAACTACTAGGGATGCGGCAACCAAAATCATGGAATAGCCTACCGTTCGATAATTGTGTGGATTTTTTTCTTTGCTTTCCATCGTACTGCCTTAATTCTGAGGATGATTTATCCCTTTTTAGTTTTTTTGCACATTTTTGATCCTACCTGATCAGTTGTGCATCGGATTGAACACACAGATCCTTATGGATTGGTATCATTATACTATAATTCCTGAAGTTCTTGCGGCACCTCTTCGTGGGTGCTTGTCCAGAATCATCCTTCAGCTTTTTCACAAAAGGCACAAAACAGGCCTAGTTCAATCCAAAACAATGGCAATTCAGATCCTAAACTACGAGTTTTTGGGACCAATTCGACTATCAGAGTGGGGACCGCCAATGGAAGAAGTCTTGTATATCATTTTGTCAAAAAGCAAAGAAGCATTTCAGATTATCCATGTGGGAGAGTCTGGCAAAACAGACGATGCGGGATTCTTCACCAAACATGACAAGTTCAAGTGTTGGCTCTCACATGCATCGGAACAAAACCTGCATCTGTGCATTTACCCGATGTGGGGCTCTGAGCAAAACCAAAGACAAAGAATTGTACATAAAATCGCAGAAAAATATATTCCACCGTGCAATTCAAATGATACTAATATCGAATAATAATATCATTATACTATGAACTGTCCTTGCTGTGGCGGAATAATGGAAAAAACCCAAGATCTCGGGTCTAGTATTTTGATGAAATGCAAGGAATGTGGCTTGTCTGATACTATATTAAAGTAAGTCTGTTTTCTTTTTGATTTCAAATATCTGTAATGTCAGTAGGTCTAGTGCTTTTTTTAGGTGATCAAACTCGTTAATCGAATGAATCTGACCTTCAACCAGTCTGCGCAAAACCTTGACTGTGCCCTTTTGGAATTCGTCATGAGCGACAATCTCCAATGCATTTAGCTTTGATAGCATGACATCCAGCTCTTTTTTAATATCATTTGGTGACTGGTGGTTTCCCATAGTATTCACTCTGATAATTTCAATATGAATCACATGAGCTCTTCATCTAGCTTTTCAATGGATTCTACAAATTGTCTGCAAGGACATCCCGGTATGGCACACTTGCCGAGCTTTAGGAATGAATCGTTTTTTGATTCTTCATGGGCCTGCCTGACGTGGTGGCAACGCTTACAGTTCACGAAAACAATTTTGGTTTTGGTTTATTTAAGGCGTAAGAACTGCACGAGCCTCTATTCTGGAATATTTGAGATCCTCTAGTACGCAATTTGCCTGCTCCAGCGGAAATGACTTGAAGATTACTCTCAGGTCGTTTTGTTTTGCCAACCTTACCACATCTGCCATGTCTGATCTAGAGCCAATCATAGTTCCACGCAGAGTTTTTTCTGTAAATACATCAAAGTTTGGAATATTTGCCAGTACTCCAAGGACTATGGTTCCACCCTTTTTGACAGAATTGATTGCCAAGTCCACTACTTTTTCTGATGGCGCAAAGACAATTGCCGAATCGAGTAGTCCTTCCTCTTTTTTTAGTGTAGAGAGAAACTCACTTTGCTCTGTAAACTGGATTACGTTATCGGCTCCGACTTTTTTTGCCAAATCTAGATGAGTCTTGTTTCGAGCAACTCCTATCACGCGCATTCCTTCCAATTTTGCAAACTCTACTGTTAGATGGCCGACACCGCCGACACCAAAAATACCGACTGTTTTTTGTCTTGCAGGCTCGGATGCCTTGACTGCCTTGTATGCGGTAATTCCGGCGCAAAAAAGAGGCGCAGCATATTCGGATTTCATAGAATCTGGAATCGGCGTTGCAAAGTCTTCTGTTACTGTGATGTACTCAGCATACCCGCCAAGCATTGTCTCGCCCGTGATCTCTGCATGTTCACAGAGGTGCTCTTTTCCAGTTTTGCAGTAATCACAATGCATGCAGGAGCCGTGAAGTGGTGATATTCCTATTCTTTGTCCAGCTTTGAGGGTTTTTACACTGGGTCCTATCTGGGTTATAGTTCCAACAATTTCATGCCCGGGAATGGTTGGTAATGTAGGAGGAATCCCATACTTTTGCCAGTCTCCCTCTATTCCGTGGAGCTGTGATCTACAAACTCCGCAAGCCTCTATTTTGACTAGTATCTCGTTGTTCTTTTTTATCTTATGAGTTTCAATGTCCCGCAGTTGTAATGGCTTACCCTCAATCGGCCCAAGCCTTTCTAGTATCATTGCGCGCATTATTAATTACGATAATGCCGAGCTATTTCTTACTTTAGACAAAAAATTAAACTCTGGTAATTGGATAGTAGTATGTGGCTGAATTTATGCCAGATGACAAAAGGCGAATAGAACTATTGGAAGTTGTCTCAAAGAGGGGACTTAAGACACTATCTTTGGAGGACCTGAAGGAATTGATCATCTTGGTGGAGAAAAAGGATTATTCTCAAAACAATAAGGCACAAAAATCCAAGATGAAGTTGTTGGCGCAAATCAATGCTCGCGTATATGACATTGAAGAAAAGACCTGGTTTAAATAAAAAATACAAATACTAAAACGAATCAGGCAAATTTATTGGTAGAAAATAAATTAGCACATGAGACCAGCCCATATCTTTTACAGCATGCACACAATCCGGTAAACTGGTACCCGTGGGGCAAAGAGGCACTAGAAAAGGCAGTAAATGAAAACAAGCCGATTTTTCTCTCAGTTGGATATAGCTCGTGCCACTGGTGTCACGTAATGGAGCACGAGTCATTTGAAAACGAAGAGATTGCCAAAACAATGAATGAGAATTTTATATCCATCAAAGTAGATAGGGAGGAGCGGCCTGATCTGGACGACATTTACCAAAAGGTCTGCCAGATGGCAACAGGACAAGGAGGCTGGCCGCTAAGCGTGTTTTTGACACCTGACCAAAAACCCTTCTATGTTGGGACATACTTTCCAATTTTAGATAATTATGGTAGGCCTGGCTTTGGAAGCTTATTGCTTCAACTGGCACAAGCCTGGAAGGAAAAACCAAATGACGTAAAAAAGGCATCAGAGAATTTTATGCAAAACCTTCGGGGAGCAGAAATGGTAACAACTCCTGCAACACTAGAAAAAGCAATTCTTGATGAGGCAGCAATGAATCTTTTTCAGATTGCTGATAACGCATATGGTGGGTTTGGTCAGGCGCCAAAATTTCCGAACGCCGCAAATCTTTCGTTTTTACTGCGATATGCAAAAATCTCCAATATATCAAAGTTCTCGGAATTTGTATTCAAGACACTGAACAAGATGGCTAAGGGCGGAATCTTTGATCAGATTGGTGGGGGGTTTCACCGCTACTCAACTGATGCACGCTGGCTTGTTCCACACTTTGAAAAGATGCTATATGATAACGCATTATTGCCAATTGTGTATGCCGAGGCATACCAGCTAAGCAAGAATTCATTCTATTTGGACATAATTGACAAAACTCTGGGATTTGTCTTGCGCGAGATGACCTCGCCAGAAGGTGGGTTCTACTCCGCATTGGATGCCGACTCTGAGGGTGAAGAAGGCAAATTCTATGTCTGGAGCAAAAAAGAGATCAACCAAATCTTGGGAAAAGACGCCGACGTGTTTTGTCTGTATTATGATGTTACAGATGGGGGCAACTTTGAGGGCCACACTATATTGAATAATTCAATTGCCGCATCTGCAGTCGCATTCCATACTGGAATCACCGAGGATACAGTAAGGACAATACTGGCCGAGTCCTCAAGAAAACTCCTAGAAGCACGCTCAAAGCGCATCCGACCAAGTCTTGATGACAAAATAATAACGTCCTGGAACGCATTGATGATATCTGCATTTGCCAAGGGCTACAGAGTAACTGACAATCCAACATACCTGAAGGCGGCAGAAAACTGTATTACATTCATCGAGAAAAACCTTCTAGCAGGCGACTCAGTTCTTAGAACATACAAAAACGGCAAGGCAAAACTATCTGCATATCTTGAGGATTATGCATATCTTGTCAATGCACTAGTTGATCTCTTTGAGGTAAAACCTGATGAAAAATATTTGGCACTGGCAGAAAAACTTGCAAAATATCTAGTTGAGCATTTCTGGGATGAGGCCAATTCTAGCTTTTACTTTACCGCCGACAATCACGAATCACTTATCATACGACCAAAGAACAACTATGATTTGTCGATGCCGTCTGGCAACTCTGTTGCAGCAAATGCATTGCTGAAACTATACCACCTGACGCAGAACAAAAAATTCCATGAGATATCTTCTAAAACAATGGAGGCATTTGCAATAATGGCCGCAGAAAACCCGTTTGGGTTTGGGTATTTACTAAATGCAATTCATCTACACCTGCAAAACCCAACTGAAATAACACTGTTAAACCCACAAAACAAAACCATCTATGATGATCTAACAAAACGATTCCTACCGGAATCAATTCTAGTCACAATACAAAGCCAAGTCCAGATGCAAGCCCTAGAAAAATATCAATACTTTGCTGGTAAACAATTTGAAAATGACACGACAGTATTTGTTTGTAAAAACTTTAGCTGCTCATTACCACTAAAAACCACATCTGAAATAGAAAAGTTACTTTCTTAGAGTTATTTCAAGTACTTCGCCTACTTGGGGTCGTCCAAGTCTTTCATAGCGAACCTTTGGCATCGTAATGGATATGGTGGTCTGATCATACGTCTTTATCTTAACTGTCGGCTGTGCACCCAAAATAGCCTCTAGTAATGGTTGAACTTGCTCTTTTAGTTCCGGGTCTAGCTTTTTTGCAACGGAATCCAGGATCATCTGTTTTTGTGAGATTGGCTCGGTTTGCACGTCTTCTGCAAGAGAAATCTGCACTATTGCTCCATTATCGACTATTTGGTGGATGCGGTATTTTGTAATGTCTGCCAATGCTGGTAAGTTTTTGTAACGGGATTTAATCCATTCTGGGTTATCCCAGTATTGCCTTTTTGATGAGTGCTGCCTTGTTTTTGATTATTTTGTTGAATTCCTGCATATCGTCTAGGTCGACTGTTCTTTTTTCGTTTTCATATGCCCTCAAAAATGCAGAATATACACATCCAACAATCATTCCAAATGTCGCATCCTCTACTGATGTTAACTCTGGGGAATAATTTTGCACAATTTGCCTAAACGACTCGGCTTCGCTTATGTAATAATCAATCTGACTATCAAGAAAATCACGGGTGTATTTTGTTAGCGCCACTCTGTAATTTCCGGTTTGATGATTTATTAACATTGAGAGCAAACTCAGCATAACATGTGGAAGTTAGATCTGGATTCAGATTTTTTTAGAATTTTGGACAAGGACCGTAAAATTGCCGGCTACTTTTGGCCTGACTATGGGCAGATTCTGCCTGAAAACAAGTACGACGAAATTGTAGAAAAAATGCACAAAAACCATGACACCATTCATGGCGGATTTGTTACTGTGCCGATGGTAAAGTTTGGAATTTTTGATAACAACCAGGAAATGGATGTAATGCAATTATCAAGCAAAATAGATGACATCCAAGCAAGATTGGACGTGTGGAAGGAATTTTTGCTCGAAAAACAAATGCAGCACTCTATTCAAATGTCTCATACAGACAACGATATGCTTAGTTTGAGTTTTCCAGTAAAGTTCTCACAGGGCGTGCCACTTGAGAAAGAAAATCTACTTGATGCGTTATCTTCAACATTAGATTTGTTATCTCAAAAATGCTTACTCTAGTTTTGGCCTACCTTATTTTTTACCTCATTAAACAAAACAAGGCCTGCCATCTCATTTTCAAATGATTCCTGAAGCAATATGTCTGAGCGTATCTTATGTGAAGTGTTGTTGGTTGCAATCCATTCTATGAGATATTGATCACTTTCAAGCTGTTTTTCAGTCGATGTTTTGAAGAGTTTTACTGATTTAACAAATGATTCAGGCGGAGTAATCAACTCGTAAGATTTGAGTATTTCTTGCATTTTCCTAGTATGGATTTCTCCAAATTCTAAAAATTCTTTCTTTTCTACGGATCCTTCATCAAGCATTGCCTTCATTGAATAAAATTCCGTTTGGGTTTTTTTCAACTCATCCTGTATTGTCTGAAGGTTATCGCCAAATACTTTGCCACGATTTTTTGCCTGATCTGCTGAATATACGAACAATATTGCCAATGCGATAATTATTGTTCCTGTGATTCCAGCAATGTGAATGGCCTTCATCTTCAAATTATTTAGTATTGTTTTTGAGGCACGATATTAATTATTGGTCAAACTAATCTGTCCGAGTTGACTGGCAGCACATCAGACAATGACTTTCTCTCTGGTTTTGTCAGACTTCAGCAGGACCAAGAACCTAAGTGTGACTGCATTCGGCAATGACTATCAAAACATCCAGCAAGAATTACGTTTGTAGTAATTTAGCTTTACACAAGTTTTGAACATTAGATATTTGCTGAAATCCTGAATAATCTTAATATATCAAATGTCGAGAACCGTAATCAACAATGAATACAAAGTTACTTGCAAGTTTTGCGATATTTGTGTTACTGGCAGCAGTTGTTAGTATATCGATGACTGACTCTGCGTTTGCGTCAGGTCACAAAGAGTCCGAAATGAAGGTAAAGAAAGACGACAAGAAAGCAGACAAGAAAGCAGACAAGAAAGCAGACAAGAAAGCAGACAAGAAAGCAGACAAGAAAGCAGACAAGAAAGCAGACAAGAAAGCAGACAAGAAAGCCGAAATGAAGCCAAAGAAAGATGCTACAATGAAAACAGCACCATCCGGTCAAGCAGTAAAAGAAGTTACAATAGAAATGCCAAAAGGAGTAGGCGCAGATACCAAATGTGGTGAAAAATGTTTCATTCCAAACACTGTAACCGTGGCAGTCGGAGGTAAAGTCTTGTGGAAAAACTTAGACGTTATGCCCCACATGCAAGCTGCATCTGATGGCTCTTTTATGACTGCTTTAATGAACGGCGGAGAATCTACTTCTACCGCATTCAACACTGCTGGTTCATACCCATACATATGCAGTCTCCATCCATGGATGAAAGGCACAATCATCGTCAAATAATCAGAAGAAATTCTGATTTTTCTTATTTTATTATCATGATGAAATCTTAAACAAATTTATTTAGTTATAGCATTGTTCCCAAAATAATGAAAAAGATAATTTTTGCATGTGTGGCGATCTTTGCATTACTTGGTGCCGTCCTAACCGTGCCAATGATGCAACACGCAGATGCCCAAGAAAGCAAAGCCGACAAGAAAGCCGACAAGAAAGCCGACAAGAAAGCCGACAAGAAAGCCGACAAGAAAGCCGACAAGAAAGCCGACAAGAAAGCCGACAAGAAAGCCGACAAGAAAGCCGACAAGAAAGCCGACAAGAAAGAGACCACAAAAGAAACTAAAAAGTCTACAGGAAAGCCAACTTCGACAGCTACAGTAGAAATCAAAAAAGGATCTAGTGATAGTGAAAGTTGTGCAAAAGGAAACAAATGCTATTCATCATTTGAGACCACGGTCAAAAAGGGAGGCACAGTTACCTGGATAAACAAGGACTCTGGCAAACATACCATAACCAGCGGTAACATCATGAGTGGGCCTGATGGCAATTTTGACTCAGGCATAATTGAAGCCAATGGCAAATTCTCACAAAAATTTGACAAAGCTGGAACATACGAATACTTTGATATTATTCGTCCTTGGATGAAGGGGAAAGTTGTAGTCAGCTAAGTCTTTTTTTTATTTTTAATCTATGTAATTTCCCTGCTCGTCAGCTCTTAGCTCAATCTGCATGACGGATCCTGAAATGAATGACTCGTTTCGGATTGTTCTCACGCGCGCAACATCTATGTGGTACGGCCACATTTCCACTACTATTTCGCCAACTTGGACGTTTTCAGGGGCATCTGTGAGTCTGATGTCTTCTTTTTTAATGCCATATTCCTGAAGTTTTTTTAGGCAATGGGTGACTAAAGGTTCTGGGTTGTTGTGGTTTATTGCCCACACTGTTCCAGAATATTGAATTTTTTCCAATTTGTATTACCTGAATTATTTGGTCTGACTTGCAAGAACCTTCAATGTCATTGTGCTCATGACTCGCGACAGTCTTCGGATTTTGTTGGATACTGTCTTGTCAAAATCTTCTGGTGATTTAGCATGGATCTCAATAATGATGTCATATGCACCAAATGTCAGGTATGCTTGCGTTACTTCTGGAATCTGCTTTATTTCGTCTAGCAGGTATTCTTCTGCACCAAGGTCGCAATTGAGTAAAACAAAACCTACTTCCATCGCATATCACTATAACTCGAGTTTAAAAAAGATTACCAGCGTCTTCTATGAGCCGGTCTCTTTGAAGCATGTTGCCCTCTAAAACCACCCTCTATTCTAGATTCGCGTTTTTCCTCTCTTCTATAGCCGGAATCTCTTCGCTCTTCTCTACCAGAATCACGTCTATCATAATCTCGTCTTCCCCTGTTAAATCCACCCCTAAATCCAGAATCGCGTCTATCATCATCTCTTCTATAGCCGGAATCTCTTCGCTCTTCTCTACCAGAATCTCTTCGCTCTTCTCTACCAGAATCTCTTCGCTCTTCTCTACCAGAATCGCGTCTATCTTGGTCGCGTCGTCCACCAAATCCTCCTCTAGAACCTCCACCTCGGCCAAAGCTTCTTCCTCCACCAAAGCTTCTTCCTCCACCAAATCTTCTTCCTCCACCTCTACCAAATCCTCCTCCTCCGCGTCCAAATGTTCTGCGCGGGCCGACTTGTCTTTTTAGTGGGTCTGGAATGTCTACAATTATTCCCATCTTTTCGTTAAGATCAGTCATTGGCGCCTTGACTTGTTGCTTTATTAGATTAAAATCGCCAACTGAAGAATACGATACAAGTGTGATTGCTCTGCCTTTTGCACCTGCTCTTGCGGTTCTTCCGATTCGGTGGAAATAGACCATTTCTTGGTTTGGCACATCATAGTTTACTACCAGAGCTACCTCTGGAACATCAATTCCTCTTGCGGCTACGTCGGTTGCAACCAAAATGTCCGCCTGGCCTCGTCTGAACTGTGACATGGATATTTCACGTCTATGCTGTGACATGTCACCTTCAATTGCTACTGCGTTATACCCTGCTTGGCGCAATGCGCGAGCAACATCCCTAGTTCTGTTTTTAGTTGAGCAAAATACCACTGATTGGCCGCGCTTGTTTTCTTTGATAAATTGTACGAGATAATCCATTTTCTCTCTGTCCTTGATAACTAGAAATGATTGGTCTATTCCCTCTCCTGAAAGGTCGTCTGCTGATAAGAGAAACTGTTTTGGGTTGTTTAGGTATTCGTCTGCCAGTCTTAGGATCTCTGGAGGCATTGTGGCGGAGAATAATGACATTACCTTGTTGACTGGGGTCATTTCCAAGATAAATCGAATGTCGTCGATAAAGCCCATATCTAGCATAGTGTCTGCTTCGTCTAGGACAGCATACTTGAGGTCGTTGAGCTCAATAGAGCCTTGTTTTAGGTGGTCAATTAGTCTGCCTGGTGTGGCAACAATTACCTCGACTCCATGTTTGAGTGCCTGGAGCTGTACTCCCATTCCCTGCCCGCCGTATATTGAAACTACACGAATACCTGTGTGTTTTGCGAATTTTTTAATCTCATCTGTTATTTGCAGTGCTAGCTCTCTCGTTGGTGCTAATACCAAGCCCTGGATTGTCTTGTTTGCATCAATTCCACTTAGCATTGATATTCCAAATGCTGCAGTCTTGCCAGTTCCTGTGTGCGCTTGGCCTATGACGTCTCTACCAGATAGTAAAACAGGTATAGTTGCCTCTTGGATCGGAAACGCCTCATCAAATCCAATGTCCTTTAATCCATCTAAGATGGATTGTTTTATCCCTAATTCTTCAAATTTTGTCAATTTATTTTCCTAAGCAATGACAGACAAAGAAGCTCATTGCTCATTTTCCGTCATTATAGCCTAATGTTTGCCGAATCTCTGGTCCTCTAATAAATCCTTGGAACATAAAGTTGAAAAAAGCCAATAGAGGGATTTGGACCCTCGACCCTCGGTTTACAAAACCGATGCTCTGCCAGGCTGAGCTATATTGGCAACGATTTTCTAACAAAAACTAGCGTTTTAAAATGTTAGTGCAGCCCGTCACTCTTTAATAGAGTCACATCAAAAACTCAACAAATGAAATGGATTCCGCTAAAGAAGCTCAAGGTTCTGACAATTTTGTTTCTGGGAACCGGAACATGGGGAATCATCGCGGGAATGGTTCTCATAAAACCAATCCCTCTAATTTTGGTGTTGTTTGGAGTAATCAATCTCTGCATCGGTGGATTTATCGGATATCGTTATTTCATGCAGGGACCAAAGCCGGAAAGGTCATCGAATAAGCGTAAGAAATAGCGCCACTACAACTAGGATGTTTGTAGTAAAGTGCATTGCATAAGAGTGATTGAGGCCTTTTTTGTCATAGATATACTTGAACAAAAACCCAATTGGGATTAGCAATATTGCCATGTGAAGCTTGATCCCCATTGCAACATGCGCTACTGCCCAAACCAGAACCATTTTTTTTGATTTTCTAAAGTAAAATTCTTCTACGTAGTTTATGTGGATGAACATGTACAAAAGCAGAGGAATAAACGGTACAATTCCCCAGACTCCTTGGTCGGCAAAAGGACCAAACGCGATATTATAACCCAGCCAGCTCCAGTTCAAAATGGGAATATTCTCTACAATTGGGAATAGCGTCACCAAGTATGCGATTAGTATGCCAAATGCTATTGGAGCGTAAACAATAGAGCGAATTCCATCCTTTAGGTCCCGCAACCGCTTTTTTGTCTCCTTGATTAGTACTAGCGATGTTGCAACTGTAAAGACATAATATCCAATTACAAACCCGTCTGATTGCAGCACAGAATCCAAAGAAAAGCCGAAGATATCCACGATTCAATGTGGACTCAACTGAATAATAACATGTGCGTATCTGCATTTGGCAAAAGGCGCACATTTTGTACAGATTATTCTAGACAAAATCATACCTCAAGCTGAAATAAGTATAATAATTCCATGTATTGTTACAAAAACAAAATGCTTGATCTAGTTGCAAAAAAATTATTCCTCACAAAAGGCAGAGGTGTTCATGAAGATAGACTGACAAGCTTCGAATTTGCCCTGAGAGACGCAGGAATCGCAGGTACAAACATAGTTCTGATTTCCAGTATTTTCCCACCTCGCGCAAAGATGGTCTCGCGTGCAGAAGGCCTCAAGCTTATCAATCCGGGTCAAGTTCTATTTTGCATTTATTCAAGAAACCAAACAAACGAGCCACACCGATTAATCTCGGCATCCGTCGGCATCGCTCAACCAAAAGACCCAAACAGGTACGGCTATCTATCGGAATATGAGGCATATGGACAAAACGAAAAGCAGGCAGGAGACTATGCAGAAGACATTGCCGCTCAAATGCTTGCTTCGTCTCTTGGAATCAAGTTTGAATTGGACAAGTCATGGGACGAGAAAAGAAAACAGTGGAAGATTTCTGGAGAAATTTACAAATCAATGAACATAACGCAGACTGCAGTCGGTGACACCAAAGGACGCTGGACTACTGTGTTTTCTGCAGCTGTTCTGGTTATTTAGGCCTAATTCCTTTTAGATAATACACAACTGCGCCTGCAGCTGCTGCACCAATTCCAACTAGGATTACGATTTCCTGTAGTCCTACATTTGCTGTTATTGGTGATGATTCTTTGCCGAAAGTGATTTTCAAATCGGTACTATCTGCAGAAAACTCCTTGCCAAAAAGGTACATTGCCTCTATTTTTTTGCCTGAATTGGAATTGAAGAACCACCCGCTCGTCTCTAGATCTGCTGGAATAGTCTGATTGTTCTTGACTGTGGCACCAATCATACTTCCTACAACTGCATATGCAGATTCGTCTTGTGGGAGTATTACAACATACACGATTGAGTTTAACGGAAAGAATCCAACTTTGTAATAGTCTGACTTATTGATTTCGTTCACCTTGAGGAACTTTAGTGGCTCAACAGTTGTAAGACTCTTAGCTAGTCCCGGATAGCTCTCTGAGACTTTGAGCTGCATAATAGAGATAGGCCCCCTTGGCAGTATGGAAAATGTCATCCTAGAAGAGTCATCTTTGGTTAGTGTCTGTGCTATTTCATAAAATCCGCCCATACTTCTAATCTGATTTGGAATCAATGCGCCGGAGAATCGATTGAACATAAAGTCTGTGTTCTGAAATGATGCTGTATAAACTGCAGATACTACTCCAGTTCCAGAGACTTGGCCTTGCGTCTCTAGCGCTTGGTTCGCTTTATCGTCAAAATGAATGAATGCAGAGTGGAATTCTGTGTTTAGGCCGAAAAATTCGTTAATATCGCCTATTATTGCGTCGCCTGCCTGCCTTGCCTTTTGCTGTGCTGCCTGGATGCCTCCCTGACCCTCTTGGCGCTTGACGTTTATCATTACACAAATGTCTTCCTGAACCCCAAGGACGCACTGTTTCTCATTTGTGATTACCACTGCGGTGATGTCTGTGTTATTTCGTATCTTCTCGTCTAGTGCTGGCGGGATCTGAAATTCATGCAGGGATGTAGTCTGTAGCGACACTGAGGCAGTGACGTTGTTTGAAATTTTCTGATCGACAAGGATTGTTGCAGTTTCGTGATACGTGGAAAGCCTTGGCTCTTCTGCAAACACACTCGTAGTAAATCCTAGAATAAGAACTAGGCTAAGTATTGCAAAAATGCTGTACACAAAGTTGGCAGAATCAATTTTTAGTATTAACTTTGCGTAAGAATCAACATGAATGAATCAAAGGTTTAAATCCAAATGGCTCAGAACATATCTTGACATCGATTCAAACCGTTCGGGGAACAAAAAATTCCGTGGACTGGCAGCCAGTGCGTAAAGGCTGTCAGCCCCATTTTCACTTATAATAAAACCAGTTCTTTTACCTGCGAATTGATGTAATCAAAGCCATCCTGCCAGAACTTGGCAGATGAAATATCGATTCCGTATTCGTTGAGTAGAGTTTCTGGCTTTTTTGAGCCTCCGGCAGATAGAATCTCAAGGTATGTCTTCTCAAACGATCTTCCCTCCCTTTGATACATTTGGAACAGCGACAGCGACAGCAGATTTCCAAATGAATATGCATAGCAGTAAAAAGGTGTGTGGAAAAAGTGCGGAATGCAGGACCACTCAAGCGCAAAATCCTCAGATATCTCTATAGAATTTGCAAACTGAACCTTCAGGTTCCCTAGGTATGCCTTGGATAGCTCTTCTATGGTGGTGCCGTTGGCAATTTGCTTATGTGCTTCGATCTCAAATATTGTAAAGAACGCCTGGCGCATCACGGTGGCATAAATGTCATCTATTTTTTCTGATAAAATGGCGGCTTTTTCGGTGTCTGCCATTTGGTCTGAAATGTTATCATATAGGAGCAACTCAGAAAATGTCGAAGCCGTTTCTGCCAATGGGAGTGGGGCCTCTGAGACTAGGATGGATTGCTTAGATGCTGCCTGACTATGCACTGCATGGCCAAGCTCGTGTGCCAGTGTGAATACGTCCTTTGACTTTCCTGCATAGTTTACCAAAACATATGGGGTGAGCTTTGGCGATACTGTGCTACAAAATGCACCGTCTCGCTTGCCCGGCCTGATCTGAGAATCAATGTGGTTTTGATCAAATACTCTGTTTGCATACTGTGATAATGTGGGGCTGAACTTATTCAGAGACTCTAGGACAAGTCTTGTTGCCTTGTCGTAGGTATAGTCTTTTTCTTTGAATTTTTTTGCACTAGGAGCATACAGATCGTATCTTCTAAGCTTTTTGAGGCCTAATGACTTCGCCTTGAATTCAAAAAACTTGTAAAATACACTAGAGTTTTTCTTACAGACCTCAAGCAACACTTGGACGGTTTTGTCATCAACATCATTCCCAGTGTTTCTAATCGATATCGGGGAGGTGTATTTTCTAATTTCAATTCCCTCATCTTTCCAGTTTAGGACCAGGTTCTGATAGATTTCGCCTAGCACTCCCTTGTTTGAATTAAATTTTCCTAAGAGTGTCTGGTATGCGGTTTTTCTCAAATTCGGATTGCTACTACGTACAAGAACACTTAGCAACTCCCGGGTAAGTTTTTTCTTTTTACCGTTAATTGTTATGACATACTCAAATGCGTTTGTTATCTTATCGTATAATTTTACAAGTGCTGTCGAGCCCGTAACATCAAGGGTGTTGATTATTTTTTCTTCTGGCTCTGAGAGGGCGTATTTTGCCAAGAGTCGCTTATGTCTAAGGAATTGCGATAAGTTTCCCGCATCCTTGATTAGCCTGTTGGCGTTTTTTTCATCAATTTTGCGCTTCCACCACAAGTCAAAAAACAGTGTTTCGTTTTCGATTTTTGAACCCAACTTGGACATTCTTGTTAGCAGTGTGGTCGCCTCATCTGACTGGGTGTCCGATGAATACAACAATGAAGCATAGCCACCCAACCTGCTTGCGTCCTCTGCCAGATCTTCTATATTGTGTATGATTCCGAAAAACTCTTTTGATGAAATGGAAGGCCTAAGCTTTGGCTTTATCTTCCCAAAGTTTTTGACTTTGGATTCCAGCCTTGTTACCTGTTTAGCAAATTCCGGGCTTTTGTGGTCTGGCGCTAATTCAGATAATTTCCACGTTCCCTGTTTGTACATTAGATTGGTCTACATTTTTTCCTCTATATGACTATTCTAACGACTAAATAGCGCAGAAATTTGTCCCTAGTTGGACCGGTAGTCTAGTTGGTTAGGATGACGCACTCACACTGCGTAAGGATTGTTGCAATCCCGCAAAGGTCGTGGGTTCAAATCCCATCCGGTCCACTCTTTTTGTATTATTACGTGATGTAAGGAAGGATAACCTAGAATTATAAAAAAACTCACGTCAGCGTGGTGTTTTTGGACCTTATAACACCGCAACATGACAGATTTTATTCACTAGAGGAATTCAAAAAGATAAGCGAAGACAAGCGAGTCATAGTCATCAAGGCATTTCTGACTGATCTGGTGAGAAAAAGACTGGTTAATCTCTGAGTCGAGGATGTTTTTGAAAAGCCGCACATTGACAAGGATATAGTAAACATGCTAAAAGAAAAAATTCTCATCTAGGAATTGTTGGAAAATATACCAATACATAAAAACACAACAAGACAACAAAATCTCATTGAGAGCACTAGTCTATGACAATTATTGTGTAAATGATGACTTTACTTCTGTTTTGCAGATCAAAGACATTCCAGAGCCAACCCCGAAACCAAACGAAGTTGTATTTCGAGTGCGAGCAGCTGCTCTGAACTATGATGACATCTGGGGAATGAGGGGTTCGCCACTCAAAGTTCCACTACCGCACATCTCTGGATCTGATGCGGCAGGCGATGTCATTGCAATAGGTGATGACGTAACTGGCATCAAGATTGGCGACAGAATTGTATCACATGGAAACATGTCTTGTCGACTGTGCAAAAACTGCACTTCAGGAAGAGAGTTTGACTGTAAAAAACGCAAGGTCTGGGGATTTGAGACAGGGCCGCTATGGGGTGGATACTGTGAGGTCACATACCTGCCCGAAGTAAACGCAGTAAAAATACCAGATGGTGTATCATATGAAGACGCGGCTGCCTGCTCAATGACACTTATGACTGCATGGCACATGCTTGTGGGGCGCGCACAAATCAAACCAGGACAACTAGTCTTGGTTATGGGAGGTGGCTCGGGCATGGGAATCTTTGGAATTCAAATAGCAAAACTCTATGGATGTACAGTAATTGCAACAGCGTCTGGTGACAAGTTGGAAAAATGCTTACAATTGGGTGCGGACTATGCGGTAGATCACAGAAAAGAAGACTGGTACAAACAGGTATTTACAATATCCAAGGAATTTGCAAAAACAAAGGATGGCATTCCTGGAATTGATGTGATCTTTGAGCACATTGGTGGCTCGCATTGGAACAAGGAGCTGACACTGCTAAAATATGGTGCAACACTTGTTACAACAGGTGCCACTACCGGCTATGATGTGTTAACTGATCTGAGGCATATTTTCTTCAAGGGCACAAACATTCTGGGCTCTACTTTGGCTACAAAGGCCGAGCTGGAAGATGCGCTATATTGGGTATCAAAGGGGAAGATAAAGCCGGTAATTGATTCTGTTTACACAATAGACAATGCAGCTGAGGCACACACAAAAATGCTAAAGGGAAATCTCTTTGGCAAAATAATAATGAAGCCATGATGGAAACTGCAATCCTTGACTCGGACTAAGCATTCCAGCAAACGGTTCAAGTCCTATTTTTGAGTCATTTCTACCATTAAACAACGTGGAACAGGACGTTATTGCTCAACTGCAAAAACATCATAGGGCGACACATCGGAATCATACTTACAAAAAAACCCACTACCTTTGTAATGACGTCGCCTAGGTTCTAAAATTCTTATACTGATTGGATGTTTTGATATCATGTGCGTGCGAGACAAAGATGATTCCTTTAGACGCGGACGAAAGCAGATGGTAATGGACAAAAAAGAAGACGAGCTAGAAACTCACTTTAAGACATCTATGCTTTTCCAAAAATCAATGAAGGCGCTTTAAATAAAAAACCATAAACTCTTCTGATGAATCTCACACATAGTTGTTAATACGACTTAAAAATAATTATCGTTGTTTGAGATCCCTGAAAATACGAAAAAAAACAGAGTTAGAATTACATTGTTTTGCACAAACCAATCTTTTTGACCGATCTAATCAGGAAAATCAACACGATAAAATTCACCAACGTATATTACGAGTATGAAATTGGCAGAATTATATCATGAGTGATATTTACATTCTCTGGACAGTATTTACTATCTTCGTTGGCATATCACTTGCAATTGATCTAGGAGTATTTTCCAAGCTCCGCAAAAAAGATACCCACAAGGAAGTACCGCCATTCAAAAGTGCACTGCGCTGGACCATAGTCTGGATTTCACTTGCAGGAATATTTTCTGGCATAATTTACTTTGATATGGGCGATCAAAAATTTGCCGAGTTCATCACTGGCTATGCGCTTGAAAAATCACTTTCAGTTGATAACATGTTTATTTTCTTGTTGATATTTACCTCTCTTAACATTCCCCACAAGTTCCAGCACAGAGTTCTCTCAATGGGCATTCTTGGTGCAATAGCGATGAGGGTTCCACTCATTTTGGTAGGGGCGCATCTTTTGGAGGAATTTCACTGGATGATCTACCTCTTTGGTGGATTTTTGATAATTACCGCAATCAGAATGCTTCTTCAAAGAAAGGAAAAGAAAATCGAAATTGAAAAGAACATCGCGGTGCGGGCTCTGCGTAAAATGATGCCAGTTGAGCTAAACATGCAAGAACCCAAGTTCTTTTTGATTAAAAACGGAATAAAGTATGCAACACCACTCCTAGTCGCACTTGTAATAATAGAATTCACTGACCTACTTTTTGCACTGGACTCGATTCCAGCGATACTTGCAATCACGACTGATCCGTTCATTGTAATCACATCAAACATCTTTGCAATACTAGGTCTGCGTAGCTTATACTTTTTGCTGGCAGGTGTGATGGAGAAATTCTACTATCTCAAGCCAGGCCTTATTGCTATTTTGATGTTCATTGGAATTAAAATGCTGGTATCGGAATTTGTAAAGATTCCTACATTTGTGTCGCTCAGTATAGTCATGGGAATACTGGGTCTGGCATTACTATTTTCGTTTATTCGTGCAAAAAAGCATACGAAATAACTTTCTTGGTAATACTAGAATAACACTTCCAAGTGAACTTGACAAAAAACTCTTGACAAAATATCGCGAGTAGTAAAGTAATAGCTATTTCTTTGCGCCCAGAGTTCTATTCTTTAGTCTTAGGAACTGACCACGGCATTTTCTGCATCTGGATGCCGCCATGGAATTTCTGACGCCACAATTCAGGCATATTTTCATGTGTAGTCTTGCAGCCTGTGCGATTCTTTTCTTCTCTGGGTCTGTGATTGGCATTTGATAAAAGTCCCCTGCGTGTCCTTTTTAGTCTTTGGATCCTAACTTACCTGACAACAGCATGGCAACCTCATTCGGCCTTTTCCCTACTGGAATGTTTGCCTTGTTAAACATTGAAACCTTTGACTCTGCAGATCCGTACGTCCCCATCACAATGGCCCCTGCGTGACCCATTCTTTTTTCCTTTGGGGCATTTCGTCCTGCGATGTATGCGACAATTGGCTTTTTGAAATTAGTATCGATGATGTGCTGGGCCAGGATTTCTTCGGAATCTCCGCCTATCTCCCCTACTACTACTATTCCGTTCAGGTCTGGGTCGTCCTTTACCATCTCAAATGCGTCAATTAGTCTTGTTCCATTTACTGGGTCTCCACCAATTCCTATTGTAATGGATTGTCCATAACCTGCACGGGACAACGCATTTGAAATTTCGTATAATAATGTACCACTCTTTGATAATACTGCGATGTTTCCTTCCTTAAACGGACTTGCAGGCATTATGCCAATTTTGATTAATCCTGGGATCATGATTCCTGGCGTGTTTGGCCCGATTACAATAGCATCTTTTTGCTTTGCCATCTCTAAGACCTGCATTGTATCCCTAATTGGTACGTGTTCTGGTATTGCCACAAGCAACTTGATTCCAGCATCCAGAGCCTCTTTTGCCGCACCAAGGAAGAATTTTGCTGGGACAAACACGATTGATATTTTTGAGCCGGTTGCATCAGCTGCCTCTTTGACTGAGTTGTAAATTGGTACCTTACCCTCGAATTTTTGTCCACCTTTACCTGGTGTGACGCCAGCCGCAATGTTTGTGCCATATTCCATCATCATTTTTGCGTGCAGCGAGCCAAACGTGCCTGTAATTCCTTGTACAATTACTGGCATTCTCTGATAATTCTCAGAAGAGTCCTTGGCTCCGCGCAAAATCTCATAAATGTTAGCCATGTTTTGAGACTCCTAAAACTACGCCAGAGATTGCCTCTTCTACTGAATCAAACATTTTTGTTTTAGTATTCTTGAGCATTTCTTTAGATTTTTCAGACTCTGCTCCCATCAGTCTTGCATAAACTGGAAGATCAATTAGCTTATCGTCATATGCCTTGATGAATGCGGACGCGACAGTTGTTGTCTTTACAATTCCGCCATAAAGGTTCACTAAGATTGCTTTTACCTTTTTCATCTTTGAAATGAGCGTCAGTGCTTCGTATACGGATTCTGTTGTTGCCCCGCCCCCTACATCCAAAAAGCAAGCGGCTTTTCCGCCGTTGTCAATTAGCATGTCAAGTGTTGACATGACAAGTCCTGCACCGTTTCCAACCACTGCAATATTTCCCTCTAGCTCTACCAGAGTGAATCCAGATTTTTCAGCCCGCTCTTCTAGTTCGGTTTTTTCTTGGTACTTGTCCATGTCTGGGTGGCGGAAATTAGAATTATCATCGGTGATTACCTTACCGTCTAGTGCCAGTAATGATCCATCCTTGAGCAGAGCAACTGGATTTATCTCTGCAAGCTCTGCTTCTTTTTCTATTGTTAATTTTGATAATCTCTGTAGCATGTCAACAAAGTCTGCAATGGAATTGCCTGAAAGCCCGATTGACTTTGCCACCTCTTCTGCTATCTGTGGTGTGACATCTCCTAGACCGACCTCTCTTATGGTCTGGTTTTTGACTGATTCGATTTCAACTCCACCTTCGCCTGACGCAATGATGGTATAGCATCTCTTAGAGCGATTCAAAAACAGTGATAGGTATAGCTCATTTTGATATTCTGCCATTTTTTCTAATAATATCGCACGTGCCTTCTCTCCTTTGATAGTCATGCCTGCCACTTGTGGGTATTTCAGCTCAAACTCGTCCTGATTTTTGACTACTTGGATTCCACCTGCCTTTCCACGACCACCTACTGGGGCTTGGAACTTTATGACAAATGGATAACCCAGCTCGGTAGCATGCGCCCTTGCCTCGTCAATGTTTTTGGAATATCTTCCCTTTGGGGTCTTAATTCCATATTGACCAAAAAGCTCCTTTGCCTGGAATTCGAGGAGTCGCATGGATGGATTTTTTTTGGGCTCTTTATAATCGGTTAGTTCATTTGTTCTTCCAAGAGTTCTATTGTCTGCAAAAATAGGTCCTTGCTTTTTCTAATCAGCCTTTGCGGAAACTCGTCCAGATCGTAAATCATTTGTTGTCTAAATGTCGGGGGAATTCCTCCACCAGAAATCACTACTTGCTCTACTACGTGCTTGTCTGTTAGCGAACAAACAATCTCCTCATAGGACTCTTCCTCTTCTTCTAGTGTTTGTCTGTACAAAATAATCGGCGTGCCGGTTTTTGTGACGATGGTTGCTCCCTTTTTTAGCAGTGCCTGTAGGTGCTGTATCTGCCACGCATCAAGACTGATCTGCTTTACCATTACACTATATTGGTAATTTTGCTATTTAAGACCAAACATTTACCAAAAGCTAGCTTACTACTCTATCCAGATTCGGATTTTTTGACCATCAATGTCATCGTCTTTTGTTTGCGGAGCTGATTCAAAATCCACTGATTTTACTCGAACCAAAAAAGCCAAGTCCTTTGATTTTTCTTTAGCCATTTCCAGAGATTCTGAATCCAGATCCAAGATATGTGCGCAGCTCAAAACATCTGTTGGATTATAGCCTTGCTCTTTGCGCAATGTCTGCAGTCTTCTTGCCAGATCCTTTACTAGTCCGCGAGCCATCATTTCGCGGTTTCTGGCAGTAGATATGAATACAATCAGTGAGTCACGCTGCGAATACGCATAGCCGTCCTGGGCGTCAAATGATATCACGAAGTCTTCTAGGTCTAGTGTTATTTTTTCAGCCTCAATATCAAATGTGTGGGATTTTGATTTGAGTAGATTTGATATGATTTCCTCTGGCTTTGTTCCTGCAAATGCCGAGAGTAACGCGCCCATGTGCTGCTTTGCCTTGGGGCCTATTTTCTTTCGGTCCATTTCCACTAGTGGTTTGACTGGAAGCTTCAAGGACTGCATCTCATTAATCAGTTCTAGGCCTGCACTGTTTAGCAGCTCTACTGCCTTGAATGATTCCACATTCATCTGTGATAATAATAATTCTGATAATGATTCCAGTTTTTGCTTTTGTCCTGGAGTGACACAAACTACTGCATCAGTTAGCGGCCAGCGTCGCTTGAGCTTTGCCTTCATTCGAGCTGCTGATGATACTGACACTGACTCTTTCATCAAATCAAATGACTCTTCTATTGTGTCGTTGATTAGATCTGTTTCTGGGACAGGCCAGCTCTCCAACAAAATGCTATCTTTGCCAAACACTGCAAGATGCAGGTATTCACTGGTATAGGGGCAAAGTGGGTGAATCAGAACATCAAGTGTTTTGAGAATCTTATGTAAAATGGCATAAATTGCAAAACGTCTGTCTGTTTTGGAATTATCTTCATCCCATAATTCTGCTTTAGTAATTGGAATATAGACTTGGCTTAGCGAATTTATGATGAAGTCTTCCAATGCCCGAGCAGATTCATGAAACTTGCAGGAATCGTTGTTTTGTTGTACTAATTTGACGAGTCTTTGAAGCTTTGATAAAATCCAAATGTCTGGTGAACCAAGTAGGTTCCTTTGCCTTGCCTGCGATATTGTGTGGATGTTATAGTCGAACTTGTCGTATTCGCTATTTTGCTTGTAATACAGATGAATGTGGTATAGAGTGTTTAGGATCTGGTATGGCCGCGACATCATCTCATCAGTGCTGAAATTAATTGGCTCAATCGGGCTTGACTTCCAGATGAAATAGAATCGGATCAAATCAACTGGATACTTTGTTAATAGTTCTTTTCCATCCATTACATTTCCGAGACTTTTACTCATCTTGTTTCCGTTTTTGTCTAGAACGTGTCCCTGAAACAAGAATGCAGAATACGGCGGCGTAGGCTTGTTGTTGAGAATGACATTCTCAACTAGTAATGTGTATGCCCAACCCCTTGTCTGATCAATTCCCTCTGTTAGAAACGGTGCTGGAATTCCCTTGGAATATTCAGAATCTGAGAGCGACGAATATGGGGCAGAGCCACTATTATGCCAGGTGTCTAGGACGAATTTCTCTCGCTCCATCTGGGCACCACATTTTTTGCACTTTATTCCAATTCTGTCGATCCATGGTCTATGAAGCTCAAAGTTTGGACCATCTGGTAGATCAGTTGCAACATCCAAAATTTCTTTTCTTGAGAATAATCGCTCTACATGGCCGCACTTGCAGTTCCATATTGGTAGAGGACAGCCCCAGAATCTCTCACGAGAAATGCACCAGGGGTGTTTTTCTTTTATTATTCCCAAGAACCGGTTCTTTGGCTGATCAAAAAAGTATTCTACCTTTTCTGCCGCCTCTATTGCTTTATTGTCTAGCTTGTCCAGCATGTAGAAAAACTCGCGTCTTGCAAGCCACACAATTGGGTGATGGGATCTCCAGCAAAGCGGATACTTGTGCTTTATTCTACCTATTCTCACTAGGGCGCCTTTTGCCTTGATGTCTTCTGTTATTTGCCTATCTGCATCACGCACAAACATTGATGCATATTTTCCGGCGTCTGACGTAAACTTGACCTCATCGTCAATTGGTGAGAAAACAGGAATCTTTCTTTTTTGCGCAATATTGTAATCCTCCTCTCCGTTTGCAGGTGCCAAATGCACAAGCCCACTTCCTGTGATTGGATCGACAAACTCTTCAGAAACTGCAATGTGGTAGTTGGGATTTTTTGCAAGCTCGGCTAGTTTTGGAATCTCTGTTAATAATGGGTGGATGTATTTTTTACCCTCAAAACTTGCCCCCTTTACAGTCTTAATAATTTGATAATTTTCAATTTTGACTTCCTTTGCAAATTCTTCTAGTCTTTTTTCTCCAACAACCCAGGTTTCGCCTTCTACTTTGACATAGTGATAATTTTCCTCTGGGTTGAGGCCAACCATTGCGTCAGTGACTAGAGTAAATGGCATTGTGGTCCAGACAATCAAAAAAGCATCTTCTGATTCCAGCTTGACTTTGTAATAGAGTGATGGGTCCTGGACCATCTCATATCCCTGGTTTACCTCTTGGCTTGATAGTGCAGTTTGGCAGCTAGGACAATATGCTACAATTCTATGTCCTTCCGTTAGGACGCCTATCTCGTGTGCCTTTTTTAGAATCTGCCATTCTCTCTCTATGAATTCATCTTTGTATGTCCAGTATGCGTTTTCTTGGTTAAACGACATACCTAGGAGATTATCCACCTCAATCCATTTTTCGTTATATTTGTGGACTAACTTTTTGCACTCTGCTACAAGCTTTTCAATTCCAAATGATTTCAGGATCTCAGTTTTTCCACCGGTGATTCCAAGTTCTTTTTCCGCCTGCAATTCAACTGGTAGTCCCTGTGTGTCCCAGCCTGCGTTGAATGTTATTTTGTAACCCAAAAGTGTGTTGTAGCGATACCACAAATCCTTGATTATTCTTCCACGAAGGTGTCCTGCATGAGGAATTCCATTCATTGTAGGGGGACCTTCAATGAATACTAGATTTTGACCAGACTTTGCATCATCTAACATTTTTTGCAAATCAAGACTGGACAAATGTTGGCGTATCTGTTCTTCAATTTTTTTGGAATTTAATTCCCGGTCTAGTTGCAACATCGTACAAACTGTGATCTGATTTTATAAAGCAAGCTAGGTCTGACCCAGAAACTGCGATTATATACGAGAATGCGAGCTTGAGTTTGTTGGTAAATGTTTTGGTTGTCGGCTCTGGCGGCAGAGAACACGCACTAGGATGGAAGATTGCACAATCAAAACAAGTAGCCAAGGTTTTCTTTACACCTGGCAATGGTGGAACACAAAATAATATTCCAATAAATCCAGAAGAAATTGATAAGCTAATCGAGTTTGCAATAAACAATGACTGCTTTACTGTAGTGGGCCCTGAAGCACCACTATCCAAGGGAATAGTGGATAGATTCACAGAAAACAATCTTGGAATATTTGGCCCAACAAAAGAAGCAGCACGACTTGAATCAAGCAAAATCTGGGCAAAGCAATTCATGCAAAGAAATGACATCCAGACTGCCCCATTTGGAATATTTGATGATGCAAAAGAGGCTAAACAGTACGTTGAATCTGTGAATTATCCAGTAGTCATAAAAGCAGATGGCCTTGCCGCAGGCAAGGGGGTGATTATCTGTGATACCAAACAAGATGCATTTACTGCAATAGAGGAAATGCTGGTCAAAAACACCTTTGGCTCTGCTGGCGCAAGTATAGTGATAGAAAAAAGAATTGACGGAATAGAGGCATCATACATTGCATTATCTGATGGTGTGACTACAATTCCTATGGCTACAAGCCAGGACCACAAGAGGATTTTTGATAATGATAAGGGTCCAAACACAGGTGGAATGGGCGCGTACTCGCCAACCGGCGTAATCACAGAAGAGATGGCAAAAAAAATCCAAAAAAATGTAATAGAAAAAACAATCCATGCAATGAAAAAGGAAGGAATCCCATTCAAGGGATTTTTGTATGCTGGAATAATGATCAAAGATGGTGAGCCATTTGTCTTGGAGTATAATGCTCGAATGGGCGACCCAGAATGTCAGCCGATTATGATGCGAATGGGCTCTGATTTGTACGAATACCTACTCGCGTCATACAACGGTAATCTCGCTTTGCTCCCACAAATTACTTGGAAAAGCCAAACTGCCATCTGCGTTGTCTTGGCATCAAAGGGGTATCCTGACTCTTATCCAAAAAATGAACCAATTTTGGGCCTTGACTCTGTTAATAACAATGATACCATGGTGTTTCATGCCGGCACAAAGCGAGAAGACAACCAAGTTCTAACGAATGGTGGGCGAGTTCTTGGAGTAACAGCACTAGGTACAACACTGGAATCGGCAATTTCTAATGCATATTTGGCTATACAGAAAATCCAGTGGCAAAACAAGTACTGCAGAACAGATATTGGCAAAAAAGGACTAGCATTTCTCTGAGAGAATAATTTCGTCTTCTGTTACTATAATGTCTATTTTGACATCTGAATTTTCGTGCGGGATGTTTTTTGCAATTGATTTAGAGTACGCCAGTGCTATGGTTGGAGTTTCTCTACCTGCTAGGAATCTATCGTAGAATCCCATTCCGTATCCTAGCCTTTGACCTGTCTTTGTCATTGCTACTGCCGGGACTATGATTAGATCAAAACTGTCGACCATTCCACAATATTGCTTTGGTTCCATTATGCCAAATTCTCCTTTTTCCAAGTCTTCAAATTTCTTAACATCGCAGAACATCAAAACTCCTCCTTCTACGCGTGGAAGCGCAAGTGTCTTGCCGTGACTGAGTATTTCCTGCATTATCTCGTGCGTTTTGACCTCGCTTCCAGTAGAATGATAGCACGCAATGGTTTGCGCCTTTCGGTATTGCTCTATTTTACCTAGATTTTTTCTTATTTGCCTACTTGCAATTTCCATCAAATCTGCTGAGAGCCAGTCCCTTTTTTCTAGGAACTGCTTGCGGAGATTTTCTTTAGTTTCTACCATGGCTTGCCGCAGTTACCGTGTTTTTTAATAGCATCGCAATGGTCATCGGACCAACTCCTCCTGGAACAGGGGATGCAAAGGATGCTTTTTGGATTATTTTTTCAAAATCACAATCGCCTACTAGCTTGCCGTCAAGCCTGGTTGTAGCGACATCAATTACTATTGCACCATCCTTTATCATATCTGGCGTTAGTGTGAACTTTGTCCTGTCGCCAACGCCTGTTATGATAATGTCTGCATTTTTACAAACATCTGCTAAGTTTTTTGTTTTTGAATGTGCAACTGTGACTACGGCGTTTTTTTCTAGTAGCAAGTGAATTAGGGGTTTGCCAACTAAATTACTTCGATTAATGATTACTGTGTTTTTTCCTTCTAATTGTATTGAATAATACTGGAATAGCTCCATTATGCCAGACGGTGTACATGCCTTTAGCGCGGCCTTTTTCATTGCAAGGAGCCCTACGTTTTGTGGAGTTAGCCCATCTACGTCCTTTGCAGGCAAAATCCTCGATGTTGTCTCAAATTCGTTGCACTGCGGTGGTAATGGTAACTGAACCAGTATGCCGTGGACCTCGGGGTCTTCGTTTAGTTTATCGACTAGCAAGTTCAAATCCATCTGCGTTATGGTGGATGACAGCTTGTGGTCCTTGGTCTTAATTCCCACTTCGGCACATGCCTTTTGCTTATTTTTTACATATGTTGCAGATGCTGGATTGTCGCCAACAAGAACAGTGGCAAGACACGGCTCAACTCCCTTTGATTTTAGGCCCTCCGCGTCCTTTTTGACCTGTTCGCGGACGGCAGCAGAAACTACCAGTCCGTCTATTTTTGTGCCAACCAACAAAACATATCTAGAATAATTCTAATTTAACTTATCAAAATTGACTAGAAAGACAAATGGTGAAGCGACGGGCTATCGGTAGGTAATATCGTCTTCCTCACGCAAAATTTCTATCCGACATATTTATGGGCAGATTTACTTTGTTAACTCAGAATTTTTAGTCGGAAAACCTGCCCCTAGCTCAATGATTAAAGCTAACAAATTCTACGTAATGGTTATAGGCAATATTATACTATGAAACATCAAACACTAAAATGAATTCCCGTGAAAAAGTCCTAGTCGGCTTAGTAGGAATACTTGCAGTGGCATTATCTGTTGGGTTTGTCACAAACTTTGGAGAAACAAAGACCGTTCAGGTGCAAAATCCCCAGCCAACCGCACCCGTACTCTACCAACAAGAGCCAACCAATGCGCCAAAACTGGAATATGCAGCAGTCTCTGATATTCAAAATCAAAAAAGCCCGCTTACTGTATTGTTCAAAAAAGTAGAAAATTCAGTTGTTCAAATCAATACCAAGATATCCACTGTGAACACTAATATCATAATTAATGGCTCGCCGCTTGAAAGCCAATCCTCAAGACTTGGTTCTGGGTTTGTCTATGACACACAAGGCCACATCATCACTAATAATCACGTAATTTCAGGAGCGCAAGAAGTGACTGTCAGATTCGTTGGCGGAAATATTTATTCTGCCAAGGTGATTGGAACAGATCCTTTCAACGATATAGCAGTACTCCAAATAACCGATGACTTCTCTGAAGAAACTCTAAACCCATTACCTCTTGCAAACTCGGCAGAACTTGAAGTAGGTCAGCAAATAGTCGCTATTGGTAATCCATTTGGTCTATCCAACACCATGACTACTGGCATAGTAAGCCAGGTTGGAAGGCTATTGCCAAACTATGAATCTGGCTATTCAATTCCAAGTGTAATCCAAACCGATGCCGCAATCAATCCTGGCAATTCTGGCGGACCTATGTTGAATTTGGAAGGCCAAGTTATTGGTATAAACACCGCAATCCAGTCTACTACTGGTGATTTTTCAGGAATTGGATTTGCAGTGCCATCTAACACTATCAAACGCCTAGTTCCTGTCCTAATAGAAAAAGGAACCTTCACCCATCCATGGCTTGGTGTTTCTGGAACAAGCCTTACGCCAGACATTGCAAAGCTCATTGACCTACCAAAGAACTATCACGGTGTATTTGTGACTACTGTGGTTCCAGACGGTCCAGCAGACAAGGCCGGAATCCAAGAGGCAATATACAATGTAAATCGCGAGCTAAAGGGCGGAGACGTAATTGTGGCACTAGATGGCCAAGTTGTGCGGGACATTGACGACCTTATCATATATTTGGCGGAAAACAAATCCGTGGGCGACACAGTGTTAGTTAAGATTAATCGTACAGGGGAGGTGATGGAAATCACGGCGACCCTTGCCGCAAGACCTGCAAATTAATTTAAATTCGAGATCTCCTTGATTTCATTATTATGAAAAAGGATGTCAATTCTATTGATAAAAATGGGTTCTCAAACAAGTTCTTTGAAGAGCTTGGAAAAGAGCATGACAAAGTTAACGAATTTGCAAATAAACAAAAACAACTAAGAAAAAAACATAACCAGTCCAATCTAAAATAGTCTTGGCTGTACATTTTCTTGTCGTAATTGGGATTCTTGTGCTCTCAGGAACTATAATCTCCGTCGATGCAGCAACCATAAAGCAGACAATGGATGGGGCAATGGATGTCACACTGGAATATCCTGATTCTGTCATTGCTGGGCGCGACTTTGCAGTGTCTATATTTGTTCAAAACAACGGCTGGGAGGATAAGCAAAACATCCTGTTTAAACTAGAGTCGCAAAACAGTTCTATTTTGGGAAAAAACCAGACATTTTCCATTGAGCGCCTATCAAAGGGAGGCTCTTTTGGCGGAACGCTGGAATTTAGCACTACGTTGGAGTCTGATCTTGGCACGTATTATCTTAATGGCTTGTACTCACATGTGCTGCTCTCAAATAACGAAACACCGCAATCGGAATTTCAAAAAAACATCGCAGTTCCTATTTTGATCAAGGCGGCACCGGAAATCCAGATTAACACCATAACCCCAACGAGCATATTCCCAAATGCCGAATTTCAATTTGATATAGAAATAACATCAAAGGATGCCCTCATTCGGGATGTCACAGTCCAGATAATTGCGCCTTCCGACGTGAACATTCGTGGCCAGACATCATATGCATATTCTGCTATAGAAAAAGACACTCCAATATTGATCCGAACTCAGGTGATTACCGACCCCAAAGATGTAACATCAGAGCACAAGATCCCATTTGAGGTCGTAGTATCATACGCCGACGACTCTGGTGAGGATAAAACCACGTCCAAGACCGTCTCGCTTTTGCTTAGGCCTAGGACCTTTATGGAATTTACAACTGATGGAGGACTCTGGATTGGTGGGTTCTTTTTGGCGCCATATGTCAGCATTGGAACTATAGTTGGCATACCTGCAGGAGCGCTATTCTCAATATTTATTCACAGATTACAAAAAAGAAAAAAATCTAGGAAAAAAAAGTAATTCCATGAAAATAGAGTTTGACGTGAAAAAATACATTGAGGAAATAAAAAACTCTGATGAGTATTTTAAAACTTTTATCAACAGAAAAAATATTGCGGCAGGCGTCTTAGTACTGGAACCCGGAGAAGAAGACACACAGATCCCGCACGAGGCAGACGAGCTGTACTATATTATCAAGGGTGATGGGTTTTTACAAATAAATAAAAAAGACTATTCCGTCTCAGACGGCCTTGCGTATTATGTGCCAAAAAATATACCGCACAAATTCCATGGCAACAAAAAACAACTAATTGCCTTGTACTTTTTTAGCGGCCCTGATTACTGAACTTTCTGCCGCTTATCTTGACTTTGCCTTCTGCAAAAAGCCTTACTGCCTTGACATAGGCCAAATGCTCTTTTGCCAGAATTCTCCTTGAGAGTGTTTCTTCGGTGTCACCATCCTTGATTGGCACAATTTCTTGCAGTATGATAGGACCAGTGTCTACACCAGAGTCTACAAAGTGGACTGTGCACCCTGAATACTTTACACCATAGTTGAGTGCCTGCTTTTGCGCATGCAGCCCCGGAAATGACGGCAATAATGCGGGATGGATGTTAAGGATCCTATTTTCATATTTTGCAATAAACTCGGGACTGATTATTCTCATAAAGCCTGCCAGACAGACAAGGCCAGATTTTGGGGTGACTTGGTATTTTTTCAGGGTTTTGATAATTAGCTGGTCGTATTCCAATCGGGTACCTGAGAAACCCTTGCTTGGAATTATCTCAGTTGGCACGCCCATCTTCTGAGCAATTTGTAGCCCCTTTGCATCTGGATTGTTAGATATTACTATGGCTGGATTGATTGGAATTTTTTTTCTTTTTATTCCCTTGAGAATTGCCTCCATGTTGCTGCCTCTGCCGGAAATCAAAATTCCTAGGTTCAACACTTTTTTGTAAGTGCTACTGATTTTATGCTTTTAGTATCTGTGCAGTCTGACAGTAAAGACGGTTCCCTTGTTTAATACTCTGGAGCGCTCTATTGTACCGCCTTGATTTTGTTTATACTCTCGCAGCCTACAAGGCATAGTCATTCCCTCTAGGCTTTGTGGTAAAAAACACTCAAAGATTCTTGGTGGGGGTATTTACTATTTTTTTGGCTTGACAAATTTTTGTACTGTTGTCAACATTCCATTAAAGCCGAAACTTAAATCGTACGTAGATTCTGCCTTGATTGCAGCTAATGATAAAAATGACAAAGACCGGAATTGTCTGCAAAATAGATGGCAAGACCATAAACTTGGATCCAAAGACTGCAACACCAAACTGTGTGAATTTTGTGTCTCATGCCCACTCGGACCATTTGCCTAGCGGCAACAGCGGACTGGTCCTGGCAACTCGAGAAACAATGGAGATTGCAAGTCTTAGGGGGAGAACGCTGGCAAACCATATCGAGCACCTGGATGACTTTAGACTGTATGACTCTGGTCATATTTTGGGTGCAAGGGGGGCTCTATTCCATGATATTTTCTATACTGGCGATATCTGCACCAGAGATAGAGGATTTCTCAAGGGCGCTATAATCCCAAAATGTCACACCCTTATCATGGAGTGTACCTTTGGCAAGCCCGAATTTGTCTTTCCAAAAATAGACGAGACAGTAAAAAAAGTAAACGAGCTTATATCGGAAATTTACCACAAGGGCAAACCGGTGATATTGATGGGATATCAACTTGGCAAGGCCCAGACAATATCGAATCTCTTTGGACACTGGGAGCCGTTGTACTATCATGATTCTGTAAAAGAGATGAATTTACTTCACAATCGCCTAGGTGTTCCACTCAAAGAATCAGTGGGTCATACAGAAGCCGAGTCAAAGGGACTGCTTGACAAAAAACCATGGATAATGGTGTGCCCACTCATGTCAGAGAACAATCCGTTTCTCAAGCAAATGAAGGCAAAATATGGCGCTGTAACAATCGGGTTTTCGGGCTGGGCAAAATCAAATGTATCGTTTGGCAGAAAATCTGACTATTCCATTCCATTGTCCGACCATTGTGATTATCCAGAATTACTGGATTTGGTCAAAAAGACCGGCGCGAAGAAAATTTATACGATTCACGGCTTTGTTGACGAGTTTGCATCAGATCTAGTCCGGCTTGGATATGACGCCCAACCTCTACATGAAAACTCACTTGACGAGTTTTTCTAAGGCTGGAATATTCCTATAGTATTACATCATAAAACAACAGCGCACTCATCACACCATGCTTTAAATGAGAATGATCTTGCGAAAATTTTATGGCAACTGAATCTCTGCGAAAGGACCACGATCTAATAGAAAAAGTGGTAAAGGCTATGGAAGTCACAATGCAATTACTCAAGTCCGGCAAAAAAATTCCAGAATCGATTCTAATGCCGACAATAGATTTTACAAAAAACTTTACGGATGTGTGCCATCATGGAAAAGAAGAGGAATCATTCTTTCCAGCACTGGGACAGACAGGCATGCCCACAAACATGGGACCAATTGCCGTAATGCTAATGGAGCACGAAATTACGCGCAAAATAGCAATCCACATGGAGGAATCTGCCAAAGAATACCTTGCTTCAGGACATGCGGAGGCGTTGATCTCTGATATTTCACAATACATAGAACACATGAGCCAGCACCTCTGGAAGGAAAACAACCGATTATTCATGATGGCAGAAATGCGCCTCTCGGGCGTCTCTGATAAGGTCAATGCCGAGCTTGATACTGTTGAGAAAAAAAAACTGGATCAGCTTGGCAAGTCAAGGCAAGATTATGAAAACCTGGTGCAGGGCATCCAGTCGGAAATATCCAAAATAAATTAAAAGAAAAATAATGATGTGACTATTGCGTCAACAATTACTGTTACTTCAGAATCGATGTAACATACATTGTCTGCTTCACATCCTGGAGTCGAAGATCCATATGGAATTGATACGTCTTCACTCATTACAATTTCAGAGTGTTATTCATCAACGTATTCTTCTTCCGTCTCTGGTTCTTCTTCAATTGGTAATTCCTCAGACATTTCTTCTTCGGGAGTCTCTTCCTCAGAAACTTCCTCCTCAGTTGCCGGAGTCTCCTCGACGATCATTTCCTCAGAAACTTCCTCCTCAGTTGCCGGAGTCTCCTCGACGATCATTTCCTCAGAAACTTCCTCCTCAGTTGCCGGAATGTCTACTGGCATTGGAGCTGATGGTGCTGGAATTAATTCCACTGGTGCACTTTTACCTGTTGCCGAAAATGACATGGCAAAGGCAATCAGAGCTACAGTAAATCCAATCGAAATAGCGATGCCAAATTTATCTGCAGTTGTCATGGACTGACTAACTGTGAACTCTAAATAAAGCTACGACTGAGCCAGAATTTGGTTTACTTGTGCCCTGAATCTCTTTAGGCTTACTAGAATCCGCTCAAAATATCTACGAGGATCTTGGGTTTTTTGCACAAATTGATGCATGGTATTGCCCTCGCGAGCAGTGTATCTGAAGACCAAAGAACACCCTTGCATGAAGATGATGTTTCCATGCATTGCCTGATTACGAAGCATCTGCAGTCTCCAAAGACTGCTTTTGGTGGTATCGCCTCTTGGCTTGGTTTTGAGCGTGGTAAAGTAGGTGGTAATTGCATCTTTGACCTTTTTTTGTGAACCCGAATTTGCAAGGTTTTTTCGCAAACCATGCATGTAAAAGACATTCTGTTTATCAAATATCTCGAACTTGTCGTTTATCTGGCGTTTAACTGCCTCAATTACGCCTGACGCAAAAAATAAGAATGCCTCAGCGTTTTCCTCCAGTTTTTCTAATTCTCTTGGTGTTTTTGGGACTTGGCTTGGAATTTTTGCTAGAAATTTTTCTGCCGTTTCTAGCTTGAATTCTGTACTATCCATGTAATAGTTATGGTATAACTAAAACGTAAATGCTTCTTTTAGCATTGCTCGCAGGTCATCTTTTAGATTATCTGTATTCATTGACATCTTTAGGTTCTCTAGTAGTGTCTCTATTATGGTACACTGGTTTTTGGAAAACTGATAGTAGCATTCGAGAACGTCTTCATATGACTTTGCGCGTTTGTACATTTGCCAGAAATTATCCGACATTATCTGGTAGTTATATAGAAAAATCCTGATTGGCTCTTGTACTCCGGCAGAGGAATTGTATCGAAGCATGTTTACCAAAAGCTCTTGTAGTCTTACATCTAGGTTTGCATCAAAAATTGACTTGTAAATGCTTGTAGCGACCGTCTATAACGATCCCATATGATCCAAGATAAGTCTGTCTTTTGGTATTGTGAACGTTTGTTTAGCATGCAAAATAGACCACTAAACAAGTTTTCGACAAAAAGTTTGGGAAGGGGCTTACTCTTGTCCTTCTACTTTCATCAATGTTAGAGTAGAGCGAATTCTATCTATTTTGCGAATCTTCCAAGTTATTGTCTCACGTAGTTGTTCCGATGTGGGCGTCTCTATTTTTGCCAAAATATCATATGCGCCAAAGACTCCTTTTACCTCCCTTACTCCCTCTAGAGGCTTTATCTGGTCAATTACTCTTTGCTCAGCACCTAAGTCACAGTTAATCAGAACATATGCAGTCGCGCTCATCTCACTCCTTCCGTTTTCATGACATAACAAGCAATTTGTCGTATATATTGTGAATTATGTAAAACTTAGGAATCTGTTTAATTTTTCCGTGCTATTATGAACAGATTTTAAGAAAATTCGGATTTTGGCATACGAAGAGATCTGTTGTATGCCACGCCAAATCTATGGGCTTCGTCTCTGGCATGCTGCAGGATTTTCAGTGACTGGTTTTGTCTTGGGAGAAGAACTGGCTCTTTTTGCCTTGGCAAATATACCTCCTCGTTTTCTTTGGCAAGCGATGCGCAAGGAATTCTAATTGCCATACTTTCCAGTGCTGAAATTGCAGCGCCAAGCTGGCCTCGCCCACCATCAATTAATATGAGATCTGGCATTTGTGCACTTTCACTGTCCAGCCTAAAGTATCGACGTTTGACTATCTCATTTATCATTGCAAAATCGTCTTGACCTTTTACCGTCTTTATTTTGAATTTTCTATATCCTGACTTGTCAGGTCTGCCGTTGATAAATCGTGACATAGAGCCCACCGCATATGATTTGCCATGATTTGAAATATCAAAGCATTCTATTATTTTGGGTATAACGGGAAGTCCAAGTCGTTCTTTAAGCTCGACTAGTCCATACTCTGAGCCACTTGACTGCACCAGAGAAATGTTTCTTATAATTAAATCCAGCATTTCCCGTTGCTTGCCTGATTTTGGTAATATTATCTTGACTGGAAATCCAGATGTTTTGGCAAACATTTGCTCTAATAATATGTGGTCTTCTGGGATCTGGTTTGTTATGATAAACGGCGGGATCTGGTTTGTCGTGTAATACTGGTATAGAAAATTGGCAAATGTGTTATCGCCAATCAAGTCAAAGGAATACTTGTTACTGTCACGAATCACCCCGTTTATTTTCTTAAACGTCATGATGTGGGCAGTCTGATTAGATGATACAATTCCAAAATATTCCTCATCGGAATCTGTCGCACTTTCCATCTTTTGCTTGGTTTTGAGGCTGCCTAACCTCTGAAGCGTGTCCTTGATTTCTTGCGCGCGCTCAAAGTGGAGGTTTTTTGAGGCAAGTGCCATTTCCTGCTCTAGGTTTTTTGTAAATGCGCCAAGGTCTCTACCACGAAGTATTGCCTCTAGGTCTGAAACATGTTTTTTATAGTCTTCTTGGGCCTTGACAAACTCACATGGTGCCTCGCAATTTCCTAGATGGTATTCCAAGCAAGTCTTTTTTGGTAGTCTTTTACAGATTCTGATCTTGAATGTCTTTCGTAACGAGCCGATGCTGAGAATCTTGGAGCTTCCAGAGGTAAATGGCCCAAATATCTTACCATCTCCTAGGAATTTTCCACTGCGGGTCCTTCTAGCGACTAGTAATCTTGGGTATTGCTCGTCTGTTATTCTCAGATACGTATATCGCTGCTGGTCCTTGAGCTCGATATTGAACATAGGTCTGTATTGCTTTATCATGTTTGATTCAAGCAAGAATGCCTCTGATTCGTTGTCTGTTAGGACAAATTCTATCTCTGAAATTTTTTCAACCAACTTTTGCGTCTTGTAGTTTTGGTTTTTTAAAAAATATGACCTGACTCTATTTTTGAGGTTTTTTGCTTTTCCAATATAGATAATTTTGGAATCTGCATCCTTCATCAGATAAATTCCTGGTAGTGCCGGAATGATGATTTTTTTAATGTCTAGAGTCAATTTAGGATCTTTTTGAGATATTGTCCTGTGTAGCTTTTGGGATTTGCGGCAACTTGGACCGGAGTCCCAGTTGCAATTATTCTGCCACCCTTGTCCCCACCTTCCGGTCCAAGGTCTATTATCCAGTCGGAATTTTTGATTACATCCATGTTGTGCTCTATTACTACTATGGTGTTCCCAAGGTTTACCAGCCTGTTTAGAACATCGAGAAGCTTTTGCACATCAGCAAAGTGGAGGCCGGTTGTTGGCTCGTCTAAAATATACATTGTCTTGCCGGTGTCACGCTTTGCCAGCTCTGATGCCAGCTTAACGCGCTGTGCCTCCCCACCAGATAATGTGGTGGATGACTGCCCAAGCTTGATGTAGCCTAGGCCCACATCAAATATTGTCTGCAAGATTCGTCTTATTTTGGGAATGTTTTCAAAAAATGCCAGTGCTTCTTCTACTGTCATATCTAGGACATCAGAGATATTTTTGCCCTTGTATAGTACAGAGAGAGTCTCGGAATTGTATCGTTTTCCTTTGCACTCATCACACCGAACGTAAACATCTGATAAAAACTGCATCTCTATTTTTTTAACGCCGTCGCCCTCACATGCAAAGCATCTACCTTCTGCAACATTAAATGAGAACTGTCCTGGTGTGTATCCTCTTTCTTTTGATGTCTCGGTATTTGCAAACAGTTCCCTAATCGGAGTAAATGCACCAATGTATGTTGAAGGGTTTGATCTTGGGGTACGCCCAATTGGGGACTGGTCTATCGCGATCACCTTGTCAATTAGAGTTGTACCCTCAATTGACTTGTGCTTGCCTGGCCTTTCATTGGATTTGTAAAAATATGATGATAGTACTTTTAGAAGAATCTCATTTACCAGTGTTGACTTGCCAGAGCCGGAAACCCCCGTCACAGTAACTAGTAGTCCCAATGGTATGTCAACTGTAATGTCTTTGAGGTTATTTTCTGCAGCACCCTTGATGGTTATTCTCCCAATTTGGTTTCTTTTCTTGTCTGCTAGACTGATTAGGTTTTTGTCCTTGAGATAGTCTCCAGTGACTGACTTGTGGTTGTTCATTATTTGCGGAACAGTTCCCTCAAACACCACCTCTCCTCCATGGATTCCAGCACCTGGGCCCAAATCCACTATCCAGTCTGCATTTTTGATTACCTCCTCGTCGTGCTCTACTACAATTACTGTATTGTCCAAGTCCCTAAGCTTGACTAGTGTTTTGATCAATCTGGCATTATCGCGCTGGTGCAGGCCTATCGTTGGCTCATCCAACACATACAGTACGCCTGTGAGATTAGAGCCTATCTGGGTTGCAAGTCTGATTCTCTGCGATTCCCCGCCTGACAGGGTAGAGCTTTGCCTATTCAGTGTCAGATAGTTGAGGCCCACATTTCGCAGAAATTCCAACCTCTCTATTATTTCCTTGAGGACGTCTTTGGCAATATATTTTTCAGTGTCTGTTAGCTTGATTTCTTTGAAAAACTCGTAACAATCATCAATGGACAAATCGCAGACCTCAAAGATTCCCCTGTCGTTTACCTTGACTGCAAGCGGTTCTGGCTTTAGCTTTTTACCATCGCAAACGTTGCATGGAATATCTCGCATGAATTGCTTAAGCCAGTCTCGCTTTGACTCGGAATCAGTCCCCATAAAGGCTCGCTGCAAATTATTCAGCACACCTTCAAATGAATTAGTATAGGCCCAGTGCGAGTCTGTTGTCTGTGACTCATAGTGGAAGTTTATTCTCTGGTCAGTCCCATGCAAAATAACTCGAAGATGCTCCGGCTTCAACTTGCTAATTGGAGTCATTAGATCAAAGCCGAATTTTTTTCCGACTGCTCTCAATTCCTGCTTTCTGAATGCGGAAAATCTTCCACTCCATGGAATGATTGCGCCATCAAGAATTGATTTTGTCTTGTCTGGAATTACCAAATCTTCATCAAACTCCATTTTGACTCCAAGGCCATGGCATGCCTTGCAAGAACCAAACGGCGAGTTGAATGAAAATGTCCTAGGTTCTATTTCGCCAACTGTTAATCCGCAATATGGGCATGCATTATTCTGAGAAAATATCTTTTCATCCTTGTCAGATGACACCAAAACCGAGCCCTTGGCAGCCTTTAGCGCTGTCTGGATTGCCTCGAAGAGCCTACTTTTTTCCGCCTTTGATGCCCTGAGTCTGTCCACTACAATTTCAATATTATGCCATTTTTGCCTGTCAAGCGATGGGATTTCATCCTCTAGTAGAATTACTTGGCCGTCCACTCTAGCTCGGGAATAGCCGTCCTTTTTCATCTGCTCAAATAATTTCTCATACGTTCCCTTTTTTCTCTGGACTAGCGGCGACAAAATCAGTACCTGTTTTTCATCAAAATCCTTGAAGATGGATTCGCAAATTGACTCTACTGACTGGTTTGAGATTTTCCTGCCGCATCTTACACAATGAGGAATCCCGATTCTTGCATATAGCAATCTCAGGTAATCATAGATCTCAGTAGTGGTGCCGACAGTAGAGCGGGGATTTTTTGACGTTGTCTTTTGCTGTATGGATATAGCGGGCGACAATCCTTCTATGGAATCGACATCTGGTTTGTCCATCATCTCTAGGAATTGTCTTGCATATGCTGAAAGCGATTCTACGTATCTTCTCTGCCCCTCTGCATAAATGGTATCAAATGCCAAAGTTGACTTGCCAGAACCAGACAAACCCGATATCACTACGAGTTTATTTTTTGGTATGTCCAAGTTTAGGTTCTTGAGGTTGTGATGGCGTGCACCTCGAATCTTTAGCTTATCGTGCATTTTTCTTTTCCAACTCTACTTGAATTCGCCTCAGTCTGTCGCGACATGCAATCGCATTCTCAAAGTCCAATTCTTCTGCATATCTTTTCATCTGACTCTCTATTTCTATTATTTCACGGGACAGGTCATGCTGGGTCTTGTTTTTGAGATCATCAAGTGCTGCCACCTGCGCTGGGATGGACTTGATGATTGTTCTAGGCGTGATGTTGTGGATTTTATTGTATTCTAGCTGTTTTGCGCACCTTCTGGCGGTTTCTTCAATTGCCTGCTTCATGGAGTTTGTGGTGATGTCTGCATACATTATGACCGAGCCGTCTGCGTTTCTAGCAGCCCTACCAAATGTCTGAATCAAACTTGTAAAATTGCGCAAAAAGCCCTCCTTGTCGGCATCCAATATGGCAACTAGCGCCACTTCAGGAATGTCCAGACCCTCACGGAGTAGGTTAATTCCAACTAGAACATCAAAGTCGCCTAGCCTTAGCTGGCGTATTAGTTCGGTTCTCTGCAGGCCATCTATTTCCGAGTGGAGGTATCTCACCCGCACCTCTTTTTTTGCCAAATATTCTGCCAGGTCTTCTGCCATTCTTTTTGTTAGTGTGGTGACTAGGACGCGCTGGTTTTTGTCTGAACGCTTTTTAATTTCAGATATTAGGTCATCCATCTGGTTTTTTGTAGGCCTGACCTCTACTTGTGGATCCAATAGACCTGTTGGGCGCACCAACTGTTCTACTATTTGGTAGGATAGTTCTTTTTCAAATGTGGATGGCGTGGCTGAAACAAAAATTGTGTTTTTGATATATTTCTCAAATTCCTCGAATTTCAGTGGACGATTGTCAAAAGCGCTTGGCAATCTAAATCCGTAATCAATTAGGGATTTTTTTCTAGTGTGATCCCCACCATACATTCCGTGGAGCTGCGGAATTGTGACATGTGATTCATCGATTACTAGGAGATAGTCATTGCCAAAAAAATCCAAGAGGCAAAATGCTTGCTGACCTGGAGCCCTTCCATCAAAGTGGCGAGAATAATTCTCAATTCCGGAGCAATATCCAAGCTCCTCGATCATTTCCAAATCAAACTTGGTTCGCATCTCTAGTCGCTGTCGCTCCAGCTCGTTTAATTCTGGCAGTCGCATTTTGAGCTCTGCTCGAATCGATTTTACCGCACGAGTTCGCACGTCATCGGCTATCAAATAATGCTTTGCAGGAAAAATCCTGATTGAATTGACCTTATGTTTTTCTTTTAGTGATACGTTATCCAGTATTGCGATTTTTTCAATTTCATCACCGAACATGGATATTCGCACTAAATCCTGGGAATATGCGGGAATTACATCCAATGTGTCTCCCTTGACTCGGAAATTTCCAGGCGCGATTGTGGTGTCGTTGCGCTCATATCGTGCGTTTACTAGGCGTCGAATCAGCTCACTACGATTCATTTGCGCACCTGCCTTGATAGTAGTTGCCATCTCTTCCCAGTCTTTGGGATTGCCCAAAGAATAGATGCATGACACCGTGGCCACTATTATGGTCGGCTCACCGGATAATAACATGGCAGTTGCCTCTAGTCTCATTTTTTCAATTTTTTCGTTGATTTGAGTGTCTTTTTCGATGTAAGTGTCTGTCTGCACAATGTAGCTTTCAGGCTGGTAATAATCATAATATGATACAAAATAGCCGACATTATTTTTTGGGAAAAACTGTTTTAGCTCCGAATATAGCTGTGCGGCAAGTGTCTTGTTGTGCGATATGACTAGTGTATTTTTGCCTGTTTTTGCAATTACATTTGCAACCGTGAATGTCTTGCCAGAACCGGTTACACCAAGTAATGTCTGAACTTTGCCTTTCTGCACTCCCGTGACTAGCTTGTTTATTGCCTCTGGCTGGTCGCCTGTTGGCTCAAACTCTGATGATATTTGGTATGACTGCACCTGCAATAGGCAATGAGAATTTAATTTCAAATTTAAAGGATGGGTGATTGTATCATCATAAATTACCTAGTGGTAAGCAGTCCGCTGATAATTCATACGTGCCTCTTTTAAGCTAATTTTCAAAGTCAAGCTTTGGTTGCAAGGCTCATTGAACATACACTTGATCGCATTTTGCAGTATTACATTTGTTGTAGTTTCTACGTTTTTGATTTTGGATCTTGATGAAAAGTTTTACCCAAAACCAACAGAGCGTGCTGCAAGCATTGACTATACTGAAACACCAAGCCAGACCATAATTCCACAACCAATTGCCGAGTCCACTCTTGCAATAGAGCCTGTCCCAACAATACAAAAATCAATACAAAAAACGGCTCCAAAAATCCAAATGGAGCCTAAATACAGCCTAGCCGAACTAGAGCAAAAACAGTTTCAGCTTAATCTAAGTGGCGAGGCATTTGTGTCTGGCATACTCAAAAAGGCGAACCTGTTGGTAAAGCTAGAGCCAATTCAGGGAACAGGTTTAAAACAATTCAAAGTAGTTGAGTCGCGACTCATCTTGGATGGCACTGGCGTTGCAATTGTGTCCACGGGTGCAACAATTAATGACACTGTACTAAAATTGGATTTTACCGCAAACAATGTCGGATCATTTTCAATTTCCAGCACGCTGGATAATAATATAATAGATGATGCAAACCGCAAGCAAATCGTAAAAATGAAGGACCAGAATTTCTATCTGGTCAAAAAGGAAACACCGTATCGATTAAACCTGATAGGTACACTGAGCAGCTAATCTACCAGTTCGGCTCGTCTACCATCTTGACGTCATTATCTATTATCTCAAAACCCATTGTCTGTAGTGCCTGCCTTGCAAGCGGGCTGTTTTTCTCTAAAATCTTTCGTGCCATCTGAATTTTGGTGGACTTGTCCATATGCTGGCCGATTTTGTATTTTCCGCGAATTGTCTTTGGTGTTACCTTGATGATTGCGACTTCATCCACTACGTGCATTTCATGCGTTAGCTCTTCATATCCTCCCTCTGGCTGATATTTTTCCATTAACGCATTGAGAGCCACTGCCTTTTCTGACTTGTCTTGTATTATTGCAGCGTTTCCTTTGATAACCACACTAATGTAAAACGTATCTGCCTGCGATGCGTCAGTGGGCGAGCTAAAGTAAGATGGCAAAAATTCTACCTCCCTATCCACTTCAAAGCCCACCTTTGGGTTTTTGCGGATGTTGTCAAGCTTTTCACCTTTTGTATGAGAGTGCATGTATATTGCGTCGTTTACAAAGACAAAATTCATTGGTATGATCTGCGGAAAGCCCTCACTGTCTAGTGATGCAATCCTTCCTATGTGCTCCGAGTTGAGAAATTCTGCTATTTTTTGGGGTGATTTTATCTCGAGTCTGCCAAGTAGCTGCATAGTGAAAGTTATATCGCACTGATAATAAATTCAACCTCACTCAATGCATGGGATTTTTGCTCCCAAGCCTTGGGTACAGGTATGGTTTAGGGGCCATGTGCCCTAATTACCACGATTGTGCGATTTTACAGTAAAACCATTACTCATGATTTGTCAGTATGCTATGTAGTGGACCATTCGTATACGGAAAAGGCCAACCCTTCATCTTTTTCGGATTCTACTAGCTTTTTCTCTAGCATTGTCTTGAATATGTTAGAATCATCCTTTATGATGTCTAGGCCTATCTCAACTTCCTTACCTGATGCCATTGTGGGTGATAATACTGCAAGCAGTACATTGGATAGTGAATGAGTGTCTTTTTTTGCATGTACGGAATCCTTTTTGACAAAAAATGTAACGCTAATTGATATTGGCTTTGAGTCAATTCTCTTTTTAACCGCATCAATATTTTTGCCTAACTTAGTCTCTATTGCATCTTTGATTTTCTTCTTATCCTCTTTGACGTTTTTGCCGGCAGTTGCGGGGATGAATCCTCGAACTGAAATGTTTTGAAGTAAAATATCTCCCTTCATAGTTTTGTATGAAAAAATTCTTAATTTAAGCTAGGACTGCAAAAAAAATCTGGCCTGCAAGCTTGCACTTTTCATTCAAATTTGATCGAACGATGCCCAAAGTGCATTATTGTTTCATTTGCACCATCTAGTAGTTTTGACAAGCCTAGTGCCTTGTCTTGGTTTTCTGCAATGTTTGTCTTGAGCACATTTAGATAGTGGATGTTTTGCTTTAGCAGTTTTCTGCGCTTGTTTTTTGATAATTCCGATTCTTTTATGACCTTGAGGGTAGCAGAAATCTCACATAATTTGATTAGGACTGATTCCCATGGTGCCTGCTGTATCTGCTCTACGTAGGCTTCTTCCTGTTTTTTCTTTGGCTGGGTGGTGTGCCGCATTATGCTAGTTGCCATGACTGCGACGTCGCGTCCAAAGCGCTCAAATAATTCATCAAAGGTCGATTTTGTCTGAGATAGTATGGCAGAGCATAGAATCTGCTCATGGGTTATTCCGATGGCCTTTAGCCTAAAGACTACGCCCATGCAAAATGGTATGTCGGCACCTTTTCCGCGAGCATAGGCCTCACACTCGTCCAGAGTCGCCATTACAAAGTAAATTATCGTGTGTTGCCCTTGAGGTGTGGCATTACTTTGGATGCAAACTTGTCAATTGATCCAAAATAGTTTGAACCCCAGAATCTAATGACAAAGTGGTTTACGCCTGCCTTCATGAATCTCTCAAATACTGGGATTACGTCGTCTGGTGTTCCTACAGCAACAGAAGAGCGTGCGATTGCGTCAGGGATTGTGGTTGCACCCTCTCTCATCTTTACAATCCAGTCTTGGTTTGACATAGAATACTCTGTGAAATATTTCTTAAAATCAAATCCTTCAATTGCCTTTAGGTTGTGTACGCGCAAGACCTCTGGCTTGAATAATGATACCTTAACTGCCTCTTTCATCTTTGCCCAGGATTCTTCTGCATCTTCTGAAAAGTATACGTCAATGTCTAGAGCATATTGAAAGTTTTCCTGCTCTTCTTCGGTACGGTCATTTTCCTTCATTGATTTTCTAATTGTTATAGCGTGGTCTTCGAATAATTCTGGCGTGTATCCGATTGGCAGCCACCCATCACCATATTTTCCAGTCATCTGTAATGTTCGCTGTCCACCAGCTGCCATGTATGTTGGTGGGTGTGGTTTACGAATTGGCTTTGCCTGCAAGCACGCGTCTGTTAGCTGATAATATTTTCCATTAAAGTTTACAGTGTGCTCTGGTGATGAATCGTATAGTAATTTTATTACCTGAAGCTGCTCTTCCCATTTTGAGACTGGGTTATCAAATGGAATGTTGAATTCCTTCAAGTTTTGTGCTTCCCCTGCACCGATTCCAAGCGTTCCTCGTCCCTTTGAGATTCTATCAAGTGTTATGGTCGCAAGTGCAATGTTTGATGGATGGCGACGAATCGCGTCTGTAACGCATGTCCCAAGCTCTACATTTTGTGTGGTTGCTGCAATTGCAGATAGCATTACCCATGGATCCAGTACAGTTGCCTTTGACCACTGCGGGACATTGGAATGGTCCATGTACCAAATGGAATCATAACCTACTCTATCTGCCAACAAACAGGCAGTCAAAATTTGGCCTTCTGAAAAGCCGGCTCTTGCGACGTTTAGCCCGTTTTGAATTCCAAACTTTAGCATATTTTTTTGTGATCAGATTTGACCTATTTAAATTTAGTAAACGTCAGCGAAATTCTCATACAAAATTAAAAGAGAAAATGAAAATTTACAGCTTACCGTCGACGATATCCTGTAAACACTGGATGACATCTTGTTTTGTCACAGGACTTGGATTTGGATCCAGATGACCTTTGTCAGTCATGACTACATCAGCTGCCTGGTCTAATGGCGCCTTGAGCGTCATTCTGTCGAATTTTAGCTTTTCAATTACTTCTTTGAACTGATCATAGAAAATCGACTTGTTGAACTTGTGTGCCACAGTTGTGCATGATGATAATGAATATCCATGTGCCACACCCTCATTTGAGAAGACATAGGATAGTGCGTGACCCAGTGTTGTGGAGCAGTTGCCAAATCCAATACCTGATAACATTGAACCATATGGATAGTTTTCCGGCTTGTTGTTAATTATTGCGTCATACAATACCTCAAATGCCTGCTTGCACAATGTTCTTGTGAATTCGTTACCTAGCTTGGAATCATATCCCTCAGTTGCCTGCGCGCATGCGTCACAAACAGAGTTTTTGACTATTTGTTCCGGTGTTCCTTCCATAAAATATGAATCTACAATCGCCCTATCTGCTAGGAATCGGTCCTCGCGGAGGAGTTTTTTCTTGCCATCAAATTTTAGGACGCAGTATGTGGTCATCTCCGCTCCCGTCCCAAATGTTGTCGGGATGAGCGTTTTTTCCAATTTCATTTCCGCACCTGCATATTTTGCAACATCCAGTGAACTTCCGCCACCCAATCCAATTATACAAGATGGATTCTTTGGCTTGAATTCTGTAATTACGCTCTGTACAGTTTCAATTGATGGCTCTGGCTCTACTTTGTCAAATAGCATGTAATCTTTGATGCCCATCCTGCCTAACCACTTTTGTGAAATCGGTGGGGGAGCAGTTGTGATTACTAGAGCATTTTTTTGATATTCTGATTGAGATAATGCATCTTTGCCGAAATTGATTATTTTTGGAATTTTTACTGTGTTCATATTTTGGTGGTTATAATTTGGGTACTTATACCTTACAGGATGAAATCAACTCACCAATCATTCGCGATGCCAAGTGCGATGTGACATCGTTTAGGTCATGTGAGGGACAGACCTCCATGATATCAAGGCCTATGATTCCTCTCTTGGCCAGTTTTTTTACGCAATACATAGCGTCTGTGGACTGGATTCCAAGTGGGACTGGCACTGATACTCCGGGTGCACATGATGGATCTAGACAATCCATGTCAAATGACACATAGACGTTTTCTTTTACTGTATCCAAAATGGTATTGGCTGCCGACTTGATGCCTGATTCTACTATATCAAACGGGGTGATTGCGCGGAGTCTGTGCTTTTTGATGTTGTCTAGTTCATCTTGCTCGGGACTGCGGATTCCTATCTGAATGCTGGACTTGATATCGATATAGTCTAGGCAGTCCGTAATTACTGAGCCATAATAGTTCTTGGTATGCGATACAAAGTCAGGATGAGCATCAAAATATACTAGTGAGATTTTGCCATGCTTTCTTGCCATGGCTTTGATAATATGTGCGGTATTGGAGTGGTCTCCACCAATAGATATTGGCAGTTTTTTTGCGGCAAGAATTTTTGCCATAGTTGTTTCAATCTGCCTTTTTTTGATATTTCCGTAATCGTGAACGCGTGCTACCCCTATTCCGAGTGTTGGCTGGGCCAAGTATGGAAATTTTTTTTCCGCATAAATGTCATTAGAATTTGAAATCTTTCTGATGTGATCTGGTGCAGCAGATGATCCAGTAAATATTGCATGCGACCCCGTTTCATCTGGAATGCCAACTATAACGATATCAGAGTCATCATAGGACGAGTTTGCCCAGCAGATCTGTTTTTTATTCAATGAAGTTAGGTTGGCTACAATGCGAAGAGAAGATAACCCTTTCTACTAATTTTAAGTGTGACCAGTGCTAATCTAATAAGCAATGCAGGAACCAAATCACTCATTGAGTGATGCGCGCAAAATTATTGATGCCGGCCTAGATGCTGCAAGGCATACGGGGTATATCAAAAAATACATTACACAAAACAGGCTTGTCTGCTCTGGTAAATTATATCACACATCGCAATATGATAAAATCTGGCTTGTTGCAATGGGTAAGGCAGCAGATGCAATGGCCAAAACCGCACACGATATTTTGCATGCAGATGGCGGAATCATTGTAATTCCAAAAAATACGAGGTCTGTATTTCACAACAAAAAATTTCTAGTCATCTATGCAGGGCACCCAACACCAAACCAAAACTCAACCCATGCTGCAAAAAAGATCATATCACTATTGAAAAATGCTGGCAAAGAAGACTTGGTGGTTTTTTTGATATCTGGGGGCTCATCTTCCTTAGTTTGCTCGCCTGCCGGAATTACATTACCACAAAAGATCAAGGCCACAAAAATACTGCTTGAGTCCGGTGCCTCTATATCGGAAATTAACGCAATTCGTAAGCATCTCTCAGGCGTAAAAGGGGGCAGAATACTAGAAAATTTGCATTGTGACGCTATATCCTATGTAATGTCGGATGTTGTGGGAAACGACTTGAGTTCTATTGCATCAGGAATGACATATTGCGACAAGACGACGTTTTCTGACTGTCTGGATGTAGTATCAAAGTACAATCTGGGCAAAAAACTTCCAAAATCCGTTCTATCAAGACTGTGTCGTGGCGCGCAAGGCAAGATAGGCGAGACTCCAAAAAAGCCAAGAATCCCAAACCAGATAATTGCATCAAATTCTGACTGTCTTGACATAATGTCAAAAAAGGCAAAATCACTTGGATATTCTGCAGTCATATATCCTGATGTGACAGGCGATGTTGCACAGGCTGCACAAAAAACTCTCAAAAAATTCAAGACTTCAAAAAAATCATGTCTTATCTTTGGCGGGGAAACAACAGTACTAGTGCGCAAAAGGGGAAAAGGTGGACGTAATCAGGAGTTTGTCCTAAATATAATTCCAAAATTGCCTGCAAATACGACTATTGGATCTATTGGAACTGACGGGATTGATGGTAACACGGAATACGCCGGTGCAATCTTTGATCATGCCGTTGACTATGATATCATAAAACCATACTTACAAAACAATGATTCCAATTCATTTTTTAAAAAATTTGGTGGCCTAATAAGGACAGGACCAACCCACACGAACCTGCAAGACATTGGCATAATTCTACAGCATTGATGAGCTGATATTGTCACGACTTGACATCTTGGAGTATTGGTAGACTAATCTGCGTTGTTCTGCTAGCATATTGATGAATCTTTTTTTGCCTTCTATTAGTGGGTCTTGCGATTTTTCATCACTGGATAAATGTTTGAACATCTCATCCGAATCCAGCTGAATTTTTATTGTGTCGCCATTTTTTATTATAAAAACACCTATTCCCCAAAAAATCCCAACATGCAGTGCGATGTATTTTGATTGCAAATCAGTTACTTTATTCAGGTAAATGTCTGCATGGTCCCGGAACTGATCAACCATGGTATCATCAGTCTGAATCGTCCAGCAAATTCTCTTTGCATTTCCATCGCAAAAAATACTGTGAATCATAGTCAACCAAAAAGGTGTTTTTTGTCTATATAATTTGAATTCAGGTCTGAATAGTCAAATGCAAAACCATACCGTAATGCAAAAGTCCTTCTCCTTCTTTACAAGGATGGTCGACGAGCTGGTCCAGTTCTCCGACACTGATCCCGAACTAGCAGAAGGAATCAAGTGGCTTGATGCGCAGGCCCAACAAAAAGGAATCACGTTTTATGAAATGGTGTTCCAAGTTTTGTACAAGCACGACATAACAAATCGCGCGCAACAATGGTTAAACACCAGAAACTAATTACACTCTGTTATCTTTCCATGGTGATTTTTGTTCATCCGGAACTATTAGCCGAATTATTTATTCACCAATGAAAACATGATCCAGCGAACTATGTGATTTTATTGTGTGGTTTGCATAACATTAACGAATTTTCCATTTTCATCACTAAAAATTTACTAGGATTATCAGATTTTCCAAGTTCTGCAATTATTCTCTTAAATCCGTCAATTCCTGTCTGAATTGAATTTCTTTAGTTTCATTTCAAGATGATGTGAGTTAGAATCGATTTGCTACGAATTTACTTGCACAGACTTTAATCAACATGATTGAGAAATTCTTGAACATTTTTGTATTGTATTGTTTAAATTTTTCAAAAGTAGTGCCTTCTAAAATTTTTATAATCTCTGGTTTGAGCTGAGTATATTTTTTCAATTTTTATATCTCATTCTACTCGTTCAAGATTTCTGTGTAAGAGAGATTATGATTTAATTGTCAAACCCGACTCTTGATTGTTGTTAGTTTGTTTCTGATTTTAATTCACTGGCCTTTTTGAATTCTACTTTGTGTTTCCCTGGTGTGCTTTTGATCTTTGGCTCTATTCGTGGCTTTGATTTTTTCATTGACTTGGCAGACGCCTTTTTCTTTTTTGGCTTGCCATAATCAGAGTATCTAATCCAGACCATTGCGTTTTTTATTGTGCCCGGTAATTATCTTCTAAGATCGATTGGCTCGTACGTGCAGCCTTGCGGTCCGCAATATTTGCCGACATATACTGCCTTTGGTCTATACAGTGCTGTCTTTGGAGCAGCCTGCGCAAATTTTTCCTCTATGACATGCGAGGTCCATCCAGCTACTCGAGATATTGCAAAGATTGGGGTATTAAGATCTGGTGGAATCTTGAGCATATAGTACAGCGATGCAGAGTACAAGTCCACATTTGGGTAAATGTCAATTCCCTTTTGTCGCTTCATCTCGCGGATAGTAGTCTCCTCCACTGCCTGGGTGATATCGTACCACGGTGAGCCTGTCTTTTTTGCCATTTTTCGTGATAGCTCCTTGAGGACCTGAGCCCTTGGGTCATACGTACGGTACACTGCATGGCCCATGCCCATTATCTTTTGGCCATTAGCAATCCTTTCTTTGACCCATGATTCTGCGTTATCCACTGACTTGATGTCAAGTAACATCTTCATTACCTCATAGTTTGCACCGCCGTGCAACGGTCCCGACAGTGCACCAATTGCCGCGCTGACTGCCGAATACATGTGTGCACCAGTCGATGCTACTTCACGTGCTGCAAACGTGGACGCGTTAAATGTGTGGTCTGCATGTAAAATCAGACAAATATCGAAAATTCTTTCTGTTTCAGCGTCCGGCTTTTCTCCCACAAGCATGTTTAGAAAATTTGCAGCATGTGATAATCTTGGGTCTGGGTCTACAATGTCTTTTCCTGTGCGGACCCGCTCCCAGCTTGCAACTATGGTGGGTGTTTTTGATATGAGAGATATTGCACTCTGATAGTTTACCTCCTGCTCACTTGAGCCCTTGTCGTCATAATAACCAGATAGCGCAACAACAAACGCCTGCATCATTACCATGGGGTCGGCGTTTTTCTTCCAGTTTCTCATGTTGGACTGCATCTGGCGCGGCATGTCGCGCGCATCTATTAGTCTCTGCTTGAACTCGTCAAGCTCAGATTTTGTAGGAAGCTTGTCGTTGAGCAACAGGCATGCAGTTTCCTCATAGGTCGAGTTTTTTGTCAGATCCAAAATGTCGTACCCGCGATAGATTAGCTTGCCGTGCTCGCCGTCAATGTCGGATATTTTGGTGTCTGCTACTTCGATGTCGCGCAGGCCTATGTTTTTTGTCTCCAATTTGGCCTTTCTGCCCAAAAATTACCTATTAAGTTTATGCAACTGTTTTACAAAATATCTGAGAATTGTGAACAATCTTAAATAATATTTTGACGTTTACATGCGACGAGAAACTGCCATATCTGCGTCGTAGACCAGGCAGATGGGAAAACACATGTTATTGAAAAATGCTATTTCGTTGTGGTTTTCCGATGCGTTCTCGTTTGTTTTGTTTGATATGATATAGCATTTGGTCTAATCTGACAAAGCAGAGTCCTATAGGTCTGTTTTTCATTGATAATTATGAGCCATATTGAGCGCGACTTTATGCGTCAGGTAGATGAATTGGTTTTGTCTGCCTCACCACAACTGCAGGCAAAGCTTGCGGAAATAGACACAGCAGCCCAAATGTCCGGTACGACGTTTTATGATGTGTATTCCAGTCTCTCAGATGAGGACAAGCGCCAGCTAATTATTTTGGCAAAAAAGTAATTTTGGTTTAAATTAGAGCCCAAAAAACCGCACTTTGTGGCGGTAAAAAAACCAATCAAAAAAACAAAGGTACTATGTATCTCCCACATGGAGGATGCAGACGGAATCAGCTCTGCAGCACTAATTCGAGAGGCCTTTGGAGGAGATACAGTTCTAGTTGACTATCCGGGCTTAATGCCTGTAATTGAGACCCTGATCAATGATGAGAAGCTAAAGACACTATACATTTGTGATTTGGGGCTTGCAAAAAATAACCAGGACAAGTTTGTCGAAGTATTGTCAACTCTCAGAAAGCGCAAGGTTGCAGTCACCTATATCGATCATCACGATATCGATCCAGAAATAATAAAAAAACTCGAAAAGGCCAAAGTCAAAATATTCCACGACACCAACGAATGCACCACGGTGCAAGTGTATGATGCATACAAGAAAAAACTATCTGACCATTCCACATTTGTTGCCACATGTGCAGCTATTACTGATTACATGGAGGACAGACCAAAAGGTGCAAAACTTCTCCAAATCTATGATAGGCAGTTTGCTCTGATATCAGCTACTGTTCTGACCTACAACATTGTGGGACACCAAAAGGATCCTGACTATTTACTGTACTTGGTGGAAATGCTCGCTGAATCAAAATTTCCACATGAAATTCCAAACACATTCGAGTTTGCGCAAATTCAGGTCGGAAAATTAGCAGAGATGATTGCCAAGGTCAAAAAATCACTAAAAACTATGAAGAATCTCGGTTACATGGAAATAACGGATGCCGGTGCATCAGGTGCAGTCAACTTTGTTCTGGGATTATCTGGAAAGGATGTTGGTGTTGCATACAAGGAAAGAATAGACCATGGAATCTATGCTGTTTCCATCCGCGGCTCTAAATCCTGCAAGATACATCTGGGAAGAATGGTAAACGGACTATCTGCAGAGTTTGGTGGCTCTGGGGGTGGACACGATAAGGCATGCGGGGCAGTAATACCAAAAGACAAGATTCTGCCGTTTATCAAAGAGTTTAACGCAAGACTAAACCAGAAAGCCTAAGAAAACTCGACGGTCATGTCGATTTCTACCGTAGAATTTAGGGGAAGACTGCTCACGCCGACTGCGATTCTAGAATGCTTGCCTTTTTCTCCAAAAATATCATAGAATAGATCCGATGCGGCATTGATTATTTTTGGGTGCTCGGAGAATTCCGGCGTACAATTTACAAATCCTGATACGCGAACAATCTTTGTAATTTTATCCAGGCTTCCAAGATTTGCCTGAAGTTGCGCCAAAAGATTAATCGCACACAGTTTTGCAGCTGCTTGTGCTTCTTCGATTGATTTCTCAGAAGGAACTTTACCAGTGTATATGACCTTGCCGTCACGCATTGGTATTTGTCCTGAGACAAATGCCAGATTCCCAGATATCACTACCGGGATGTAGGAACCAGCAGGCTTTGGAGGTATTGGAAGTGTGAGGTTTAGCTGCTTTAGCCTTTCTTCTATCATGGAATGATTCAAAATGATTGGGAATTTATTGTTTTAAGATCACGTGCATAATTTGATTCCCATTTTTTCCTTTGGGATTTCTCTGGAAAATATTAGTGTGCTCAGAGAATTTGATTTGTAATTCTACATGTTTGTTTTTATTGTAGATGCTATTAGATTGTCGATTGCATCACCTTTTATTGTGATTATACAATCTTATTTTGTTATAGCATGGCCTATTTTTCTAGGCATGATGAAAGCTCTGATGTTAGTGTTCCATTAAAGGTGCAGTCGTTTCTCAACGGGCATAGATAGCGATTTTGAATTAAATTGACTATGTCTAATTTATCTTGAGATGAATCATCTCGCCCTTATGCGAATCTGAATGATAAATCATTTTGGGGTGGTTGCCCTTTTGTTCTAAATAACTCTCAATGAGCATTGCCCATGGTAGGGAATGACCAGAGTTTATCTTTGATTCTAAAATGATATTGTTTGTTTTTTCATCATATTGGACCTTGCCAGAACATGTCATCTCTAGTGTAGAGTTAACGATATCTAGGACTTGGTCTAGAGATTTGTCCTTGAGTGAGATTCCTGACTTGTCCAGGAACTTGGTAAAGTCAACAAATTTTTTCGAGTTTAGTATAGAATGCAGCGCAAAACCTAAGCCATTTTGGTTTATGATATTGATAATTTTGCAGACTTCGAGTGCCTGACTCTTTGTCATCTCTGACAGGTTATCGATTTTTAGGGCATCCTTCCATAGTTGGGCAAACAATCTTGATTGGCTTGCACTAAGAATGTCAGTTCCAGAAAAGATTGCACCTCTACCATTTGTGTTGTCTATTAGCAAGATTTCGGAATCATCAAAGGCAAAACAGTTTTGAACGATTTCAGATGAGCGAATCTTCACTCCGTCTGGAATATTCCTAAATGATTCAGAACCAATAACCGATACTGGTACGACTAGTCTAACGTCTAGGTCTCGTCGAAGCACAGATAGCAATTCTTCCTTACATTCGGCTAAAATTGACAACCCCCAAGAATCTGCAGTGATGTGAATTGATGTCTTTGCACCGTCAATCATTGCTCGCATTCTATCTGGGACATAGTTTGCACCTAGGTGGAAATATCGTTTTTCTTCTGCTCCTTGCGCCTTTTTACCATCCTCGCTTATTTTCTTTAATTTTGATACCAATGTGTTCATTGCGTCAACCTTGCTAATCTGCTCGTGCACAATTTCGTCAAATGCGTCCTCTGGCGCAATTGCCGTGCACATTATTGGCTTTGATCTTGATATTATGACGAGTTTTTTCTGCTGTAATTTTAGCAAAACTGGGTAGACCTTTGTTCTTGGCAACTCTGCATAATATGCAACATCCGATGCGGAAATCGTCCCCTTGGTAATTAGTGTGACATAGGCTCGCGCCTCATACTGCGATAATCCAAATTCTTCTAGACTTACTGTTATTTCCCGTTCTTTTCCCATGCGCATTCTTGGAGGTTTTCTAGTCAAGACCGTTTGTCAATTTCAGTAAACAATTAGAAAAAAACTGTAACCCTCGGCACTTGTTACCGCGGTTACGATAAAATCTGGGACACCGCACTCATAAGCAAACCCCAGATCTAAAACTAGGTATGGTCTCAAGCTCTGTATTTGTAAATGACACGGTCCAGGTTTTGCCAAACCCATATGCTATAACAATAAAGCCAAGACTGGAATACTGCATTCATGTTTCTGGCATGATACTAGACAAGCTGGACCAGGCGAGCTCTGAACTCCATGCCAAAAATATGCAATTTTACGGACAAAATGACTCACTAGAAAATACACAATTGGAAATGGAAACAAGCATTCTAGTCGCAATAAATGCAATCAAGTCCGTCAAATCCACACTACTTGCAATATCGCAAATCTCAGGCATTATACAAATCTGTCCGCTAATTTCGCTAATCAGAATGATAAACTCTAACATCTACGGAATAGTCCCTAGCACTCGCCAAGACCTAGTTGAGCTCTCGACTTCTTTGGGCAGCATTGTCATGGATTCTGGTTGTCTGCTGGAATCACGGTTTGATTTTAAGCAGACAAACCTCGAATCCAAACAAATTCTAGCTGAGCTTAATTTGATTGCCGAATCTAAAATCCGCAAGTTCTATCCTAATCTTAATTACTAATTATACACACCATGAACTTTGAGAGTACCAACTTTGAGCGTGATTTAGGCAAGGTAAAGCAGCTTTCCGACCTAGTCAGAAAAAAGATCCTAGAATCCAACCCTAACTATGAATCAAAAATAAACAAGCTATCAAAGGACGAGCTCGAGGACCTGGATTCAATACTGGCACTAGCCGAGCAGATAATATTAAAACACCACGGCAAAAAAGAGGCCTACGCGTTATTGCGAGAATTCGTAGACATGATGAAAAACTGGTCTGTCTCTATTGGGGAGGTAAATGATCAAATCCAGGAATTACTCATATCGGCAAAATCATCAGTGTCTGAAATAGAGAGCGCAAAGAGCGATGTGTCAAATAATCTATCGTTTGATGGCCAAAATCAAGGTACAATAAATTTAACAAAATTTGTCAACGGAGTTCACACCCAAGAATACCAAGGCAAATCTAAATTCACATTCGAGCAGGTAGTATAGAAATGAGTCTGGCACCACAAGAACTAGAAAACAACGCATCAAAATACGCATCCGATGCAATAAAGCTCGACTCTCAGGGTGCCCGAGGAATGGCAATTGCTAACTACCAAAAGGCAATCGACTCGCTAGTAAAATTAATCCAATTATACCCAGACAACAAGCTAAACAAGGTTTACACTGAGAGGTGTCGCGCATATGAGAACAGAATCAAGGCTTTGCAGATGAACCATGGTGTAGATATAGAGCCTGCCGTGGACCCAAATGCAACCCCTGCTGAGCAAAAGGCGCAGCTGGAAAAGAAAAAGGACGAAGACACATTTGATGACCTGATAATGAAGGAAAAACCCGATGTTACTTGGAAGGAAGTAATCGGTCTAGATGATGCTAAAAACGCATTGCGCGAATCCATTGTTTATCCTACACAAAGAGCAGACTTGTTTCCACTTGGCTGGCCAAGAGGCATACTCTTGTATGGTCCACCAGGATGTGGAAAAACAGTTCTGGCTGCTGCCACTGCAAACGAAATAGATGGTTACTTCATTGTGGTGGATGCTGCATCGATGATGTCAAAGTGGTTAGGCGAAGCAGAAAAAAATGTCTCAAAGGTATTCAAATTAGCTCGTGGATATGCGGAAAAGGAAAACAAGCCAGTCATACTATTCATAGATGAAATCGACTCACTACTCGGAAACCGTAACTCCGAAGTCGGAGGCGAGGTTAGAACCAAGAATCAGTTCCTAACGGAAATGGATGGAATCAACGGAAAAGGTAAAGATATCAAAATGTACGTAATCGGTGCAACCAACAAACCGTGGAGCTTGGATTGGCCGTTCTTGCGAAGATTCCAAAAAAGAGTCTATGTACCATTGCCAACACTTGAAGCAAGAGAAGCGCTCTTTGAACTGTATACTGCACAACTAAAGAAGGATGATAAGGTAAAGCCAATGGAGCTTGCAAAATTATTTGATGGCTATTCTGCATCTGATGTCAAAGATGTCTGCCAGAGTGCACAGCTAAGAATTGTAAATGAATTATTCACACAGCCTGGCTATCACGAGCCAATAGCGGGCGAGACTCCGCCGCAGCCTCGAGATCTAACAGTGGCTGATTTCAAGGAAATAATGGCAAGACGCAAGCCGAGCGTATCGATGGATATGATTCGCGCTTACTACAAGTGGAGCGAGCAGTTCCGCGCACTATAAATTCAATTTTGGAATTAGTCAAGTACCAAAATTCCGTTTTTCCTGAAACTGATCGCTTTCTTACTCATAAAACTTAAATCATCTCGAAAATCCAATCACGGAGGGTCACAATTTCAATAAAAAAATCCCAGTTTGCAAACAAATATGCAAAACTGATCTTATCTGATGGTACTATTCTTTCTGGCAGGGGCTTTGGCGCCTCGAAGAATGTTTTTGGTGAACTTGTTTTTAACACCGGAATGGTGGGATATGTCGAAACCCTGACTGACCCGTCTTATTCGGGACAAATACTGACTTTGACCTATCCGCTTGTGGGTAATTATGGAGTGCCTGACCCATCACAAGCCGACGAGTCTGGGATATCAAAATTCTTTGAATCCGGGTGTATTCAGGCTCGGGGATTAGTGGTCCATGAATTATCCGAGATTGCAAGCCACTGGAATCTATCGATGACACTAGATGAGTGGATGCACAAAGAGGGAATTCCTGGAATTTCTGATATTGACACGCGCGAGCTTACAAAAAGACTACGAATCAGCGGAGTCACAATGGCGGCACTAGTGGTGTCTGATTCTGAAATAAATGTGGAGCAGATCAAAAAAGAGCTGGCAACTGCAAAACCATACTCTGAGGAAAAATTCATGAATGTAGTTTCCACAAAACAAGTCCAGTCATTTGGGCAAGAGTCTGACTGTGTCGTGGTGGTGGATACTGGTGTCAAAAATGCCATACTGCGCAATGTTCGGGATCTTGGATACAAAGTCATCAAAGTACCGTGGAACACTAGCTATTCAGATATCATGAAATATTCCCCAAAGGGCGTCGTGCTAAGTAACGGGCCTGGAGATCCTGAGGCATGCCCTGAGACAATAGAAACTGCCAAGAATCTAATCCAAAATAATATCCCAACACTTGGCATTTGTCTTGGCGCACAAATAATAGGACTTGCTGGCGGTGCATCCACGTACAAGCTAAAGTACGGACATCGGGGACAAAACAAATCCTGCCTTAATTTACAAAACAAGCAGGTCTACGTCACATCCCAGAATCACGGTTACTGTATAGACCCTGATTCACTTGGAAAAACCGAATTTGATTTATGGTTTACAAATACTGACGATAACACAGTCGAAGGCATTCGACACAAGCTCAAAAAAATAATTGCAGTGCAATTTCACCCAGAGGCATCGCCTGGCCCATACGACTGCAAATTTGTTTTCGAAGAGCTTGATTCTTTGATTAAAGGAGGGAAGTAAATTCAAAAATGAGTCACTGAAAAAAATCCTAGTTCTTGGTAGTGGGGCAATCAAAATCGGAGAAGCAGGCGAAAGTCGCTAAAACGACCGCTAATTCGACTACTCCGGTAGCCAATGCCTCAAGGCCATACACGAAGACGGTCTGAAATCCGTACTGATTAATCCTAATATCGCGACGATTCAGACAGACACTAGGTTTGCAGATAAGGTGTACCTTCTTCCAGTTACGCCAGAGTATGTCTCATCGATAATAGAATCAGAGCGGCCAGACGGAATTATGCTTGGATATGGGGGACAGACTGCCCTTAACTGTGGTGTTAAACTAGCTGAGGCAAACGTTTTAGAAAAATACGGAGTCAAAGTTTTGGGAACACAAATACCGGGAATTCAGAGAACCGAAGACCGACAATTATTCAAGGACTCGATGAATGAATGTGGTGTTCCGGTACTCAGATCAAAAACGGTTAACACATTTGAGGATGCAAAAAAAGCGGCAGAAGAACTGGGATACCCAGTGATAATTCGAGTTGCGTATACATTGGGCGGTCGTGGTGGAGGAGTAGCTCACAACGAAATTGAGCTGCACGAGATTGTAGAGCGCGGCCTAAATGCGAGCCTTGTCCACCAAGTTCTAATTGAGGAATACATTGGTCATTGGAAGCAAATCGAATACGAGGTAATGCAGGACTATGAGGGAAACAATGTCATTGTATGCAACATGGAAAATGTCTTGTCCATGAGGGTTCACACTGGAGACAACATTGTAGTTGCCCCCTCTCAAACAATAGATAATAGAGAATACCACATGTTACGCTCTGCAGCATTGCGTGGAACAAAACATGTCGGAATAATTGGAGAGTGCAACATCCAATTTGCACTGGATGTAAAATCCGACAGATACGTTGCAATTGAAATCAACCCAAGGCTGTCACGATCATCGGCTTTGGCTAGCAAGGCAACAGGATATCCACTTGCATACATGTCTGCCAAAATAGGCCTAGGCCACACCCTACCTGAGCTAGTAAATCGAATCACAAAAACCACTACTGCGTGCTTTGAGCCGTCCCTAGACTATGCCGTAATCAAGCATCCTAGGTGGGATTTTACCAAATTTGAGCGTGCAAACAGAAAGCTTGGCCCCACAATGAAGTCCGTAGGAGAGGTTATGGCAGTTGGACGAACCTTTGAGGAATCACTGCAAAAATCAATTAGGATGCTGGATATTGGCAACGACGGTCTTGTGCTAAATAGGAACAACGTCGATGACAATGAAATAGAAGACATAGAGAATCAGCTACTAAACGGAGATGACCGGGTTTTGTATTATGTGGCGGCTGCACTGCGAAAAGGAATTTCTGTTGAGAAAATCCAGAAACTCTCTTTTATTGATCCGTGGTTCATTGAGAAAATCAAAAACATCGTGGATGTGGAACTAAACCTCAAGAAAAAACCAATGGATAAGGAACTGATGAGAAAAGCAAAACACCTTGGATTCTCTGATAGACAGATTGCGCGGGCGTTAAACATGGAAGACATGGAGGTACGAAAGATCCGCAAAGACATGGGTGTCTTGCCTGTTGTAAAGCAAATTGACACGCTTGCCGCAGAGTGGCCTGCAAAGACTAACTATCTCTACATGACTTATGGAGGATACGACAACGACATCACGGTAACACCTGATCAAAAGGGTATAATCGTGCTTGGTGCAGGCCCATATCGAATCGGCTCTTCAGTGGAATTTGACTGGGGAACAGTCAACATGGTCTGGGGCTTGCAGCAAAACGGCGAGTCAAATGTTGTAGTGGTCAATTGCAACCCAGAAACAGTATCTACTGATTATGATATTTGCTCTAGGCTGTATTTTGAAGAGCTAACACTGGAGAGAATTTTGGATATTGTGGACATGGAAAATCCCAAAGGTGTTGTAACATCCGTGGGCGGACAAACCGCAAATAATCTGACTCCAAAGCTTGCCAAGGCAGGAATCAAAATGTTTGGCACATCTGCAGAAGATGTGGATAGCGCCGAAGACCGCTCCAAGTTCAGCGCAGTATTGGATAAATTACACATAAAGCAGCCTCCGTGGCAGGCATTTTCCAACTTTGCAGAGGCGAAATCCTTTGCCACGAAGGTTGGCTATCCCGTCTTGGTTAGGCCATCATACGTGCTTTCTGGTGCCGCAATGAAGGTTGTCTGGTCACAGGAAGAGCTATCAAGATATGTTGGCGAGGCAACAACACTATCGCCAGACCATCCAGTCGTAATTACAAAATTCATGCTAAACTCACTTGAAGTCGATGTTGATGGAGTCTCCGATGGAAAGAACGTATTCATCGGCGCATTAGTGGAACACATTGACGCAGCTGGTGTACACTCTGGTGATGCAATGATGGTAATACCTCCATGGAGATTGTCAAACAAGCAAGTCGAGACCATAACGGACTATGCGACACGAATCGCAAAATCGTTTAACATCCGAGGACCGTTTAATCTGCAGTTTTTGATAAACAACGAACAAGTCTATGTAATAGAGCTAAACATCAGGGCGTCTCGTTCCATGCCATTTGTCTCAAAACTGATCAAAACAAATCTTATCATCTTGGCAGCTCAGGCAGTACTGGGAAAAGAGCTGCCAAAGCTTCAGCCAGACAAATGGAAGAAAACACCAATCCATGGAATCAAGATGCCACAGTTTTCGTTTATGCAGTTGGATGGAGCAGACATTGTGCTTGGCGTTGAAATGCAATCCACCGGCGAGGCAGCGTGCTTTGGGGATAGTTTCTATGACGCACTATCAAAGGGCTTGATTTCGGTTGGGTACAATCTGACAAAGACTGGAACTGCACTAATTACAATCGGTGGCTCTGAAAACAAGGAAAAGCTACTCCAAACTATGGCCACACTCAAGCATCTTGGGTTCAAGTTGCTGGCAACAGAGCATACGGCGGAATTCCTTGAGGAAAAGCAAATCGGCGATGTCCAAATAGTGCACAAAATATCCGAGCCGGAGCGCAAACCAAACATCTCGGACTTGTTATATGAGAGAAAAATCAACTTTATCATCAATATTCCATCCACTTCTACTCTAGAAAAGTACGTAGGGATGCTAAATGACGAATATCAAATCCGAAGAAAGGCAATAGAGCTTGGCATACCTGTATTGACCACAACAGAGCTCGCAGAATCTTTTGTCAAGACACTTGAGTGGATGACACACAACGAAACTACCAAAAAGGCGCTAGAGCCCTACGACCCTATCTAAAGTGAATGTTTGCTAGTTGCGGTGAAGTATAATGTCGATACTTGGATGATACAATGTCTAAATGCGATATTTTAAAAAATAATACCACAAGGTAATCAAAAAACCAGAGTCTCAAATCCAACCAAACATTCAGACAAGCTCCATCTATACACACAATGTTCGCACCTACTGGATGATTATTTTGATATGTGCTGTCTAAAAAAAGCAATACTTTGACAAGCTTGGCTTTAACAAAAACATGCTAGATGTAATAGGCAACTTCTGGAATGTCATAACCGACTTGCACTGCTCGCAATTTGAGGTTATACCCGGACCACAAAAATTCAACGCTGCTGTGCAAGAAAAAATGATGCACCCATGTGATCAGTACATTCACGAGGCACTAGACTAGTACGAAAAGATCTATGCGGGTGATCTAGCAAAAATGAATCAGAAATAATAAAAAAAAATACAACTAAGCTTTAGTATCTTTTTTGAAATCTTGGTTTTTGGTGTTTTGGTAGACACTCTCTGCAATAAACTGGTCTGTCTGGTTTTGGTTCAAAAGGTACCTGTGATGCCTTGCCGCAGTCTGAGCATGTGCATGGATACATTTTTTTGTCATATGACATGCCTAGGATTTTACCAATCCAAATAAGAATGAATAGTATTTTGGCTGTCGAGATTTCAGTCTAATGCATCATATGGGACAAATTCTTGGTTTTCCTTTTTTTCTGTGAACTCTAATCGCCTCGTTCTCATCCCTAATCGATATGTTTCTTCTATCATTTGATTTTTAGTGTAATCACGCGACTATTGTTCCTAGATGATTTGTGATAACGATGACTCGTCGCCGATAATTGTTCCATCAAGTGTCACTATTTTGGCAGATAGATCACCCTTGATTTTTTCTATGATTGGAGAGATTGATTTTTTGTATGACTTTTTCTTGGCTGCATAAAAATACCGATTAAACGATGGTACGATGATTATTTCCAGTTCCCCCGACTCTGATGGAAATATGTTTTCTTTTTGAGTCCTAATTGAGACCCAGACGCGCTGGCCGTTCAGAATGGAATCCTCATCAAAGAAAACCGGATGGACATGACCCATCACGATTTTTGATATGTGTGAAAAATTCTCAGTAGGCATTGTATGGCCATGTGTGAGCAGTGTGTCTTCTAGGATCATCCCAAGGGAGCTGATCAAAGTAATGCTTGGCGGCGTAAGATGGGAAATGTTTGCATCATGATTTCCTGGTATAAGTATTGTCTCGGTTTTCTCTGACAGTGCCGATAATAGTTTTGGCACTTCATCCCACTCTGATTTTGAGATTCTGGAAATTCCTGACTTTACATCGCCTAGTAGTATGAGTGAGTCTGGCTTTACAGAGTCGATTAAGGATGTTATCTTTTGGATGGATTCGTTAAGTGTGGTGTTTTTTCCAACAAATATCTTGTTTTGCTCAAGACCGGCTTCAAAGCCGACATGCAGGTCAGTTAGGACTAGGTGTTTTTTATGACCTTCTAGGACTAGTGCAGCTTCGCCTGGAACTGGCTTTGTCTTCATCAAAAAATAATACAATGTGTTTTGAATTAATTCTTGTTGGCACAAGAAAAAACATCAGTAATTGTATCGGAGAGGCGAGTAAAGTGTCATATTTTTGAGCCAAGCAAGCGCCAAATTTGGACGGTGGTTGGCATGGGAAAGGAGCACTGGCTTGCACCAGAGTATGATTATTGCTCTTGCGAGGGGTTTTATTTTGGCAAGCGAAAGGGCAAAAAATCCTGCTATCATCTGGAATCTCTGAGATTGGCCCAAAAACAGCATGAAATAGAATACGTGGAATTTTCTGATGATGAATTTGCTGATTTTCTTACCGGGTTGATCTCAGAGTTATAGTTTTACTGCGTGACTAAAACTCTTTTTAGGTTTTAATTATCTAAGCCATAAATTAAGTCAAGATTTTGTCGTGATTTTCGATTATCTTGTCATCGCATTCCAATATTTCAGGTTCTCATCGGGAACAGTTCCTTAAAGGTAAATATTTTTCTTAGAATCTTCCCCTTGAATTCAAATCCAATATTGTCTTTGAATATTAACTAATTCTGATTAAATCCTTGAGGGTTACTTCGTATCTCTTCATCAATCCTTCCTATCGAATCTCTAGTATTGTCTTTTTTTTTAAAACATCTGAATAACCTCATCAACTGAATAATCAATTCCGGGGTTGTTTTCAATAATGACTTCGAAGCCATTTGTTCATACTGAGATTTTTTCACCATATATGGTAAACCCGACTCAAATCCGTGATTACTACATGTAACCTTGAATGTCGTACAAGCTCCGGCTTTCATTGTTTGCATTTGAGTTTTTTTTTGGCTTACTGATGAACAATACTAGAAAAATTATAGTGGAATTGTGGAAATGTCCTCTTTAGAGACACCCTTCCATAACCCGATCACTCCCTGCGGTTCTACCGGCTCGACTTTGGTGATTTTCTGAATCTTGATGTGGTCTGGATTTGGAGGCATCCAAAGCATTGCCATGTATTCGCCAACTTGGCCTACCTTTGTTGAAACTGCCGGAGTTATCTTGTCCTTCGAGAATCCCTTTGATACAAGGGCGTCGATTGATCTTTGCATCAGATCCATTCTCCCATGAACAAAAAGATAGATTGTCTGTGTGTTGTCTAGTGACATTGTACTTGCTTTGTATGGTTGCTAAATCAACGTTTGGACTAACTGAAAAACGGTTAAATTGGCACATGTGGGCGCAAAATCGTGAAGATTGTAACTATAGGTAGCAGAATCTTTGTTACAAGCTTTCAGCTTGCGGGAGTACAAGGCGTAGTTGTTGATACCCCGCAAAATGCATTTTCCGCGGTAAAAAAACTAGCAGACGATCCCGATGTTGGATTGGTCTTGATATCAGAAGACATGTCGACCCCAATTAGCACAGAGCTCACTAAGCTTCGCGCAACAAAATCAAAACCACTCATATTTGCACTTCCAGCATCTGGCTCTGAGAAAAAGGAAGTCGACTATAGAAAAATGCTCAAGACAATCTTAGGCGTCTAAAACCTGTCGTATTTTACTAGGTTTTCCTTCTTTAGTTTGGAATTTTTGGTCCGCCAAGATCTGCGATAATATTCCCAATTCCGACTGCTTTCATGCCTGTGGTAAAAATAGTACAAACACTGCAAATGGAATCTTGACAATCTATCTCAGATATCGCGTTTGGTATTGTTGCCTTCAGTAAATCTCAAAAACACCATTCCAACAAATCCTGACATGTTAAGAAGTATTGTAATTGCCACTCCACCTAATCCGCCCATATTATCTGAATTCCGGTTCAGTATTTCGTGGGAATTACCTGTCATATTATGATGAACAACGATCCAACTACACCGCCATATGCTAGATGTCCAATCAGACTCATGATCATGGGTATATTTCCGTCAGGATGCCTCCACGGTATTATTCCTGTAATTGGCTTGTGTATTGGGATTAATGTGACAACCCACAAAAAGACTCCATAGGCAATGCCTGCCAGAATGATACTTGATGTTGTAATTGGGAATATGATCAACACCAAAGCAAAACCTACTCCGCCGAGGCCGCCATTTACAAAGTGCAACAAGAATATGCCCTTTATGTGGAGCTTTGACGCATCCAATCTGAAAAACTTGGTAGATAAGACCTGATTTTCATGCCATTCCAAGACCCCGCGTAACCCAAACCTCTTCCAAGCCGGGATTTCGATTAATGTCATTACTAGGGTGGCAACAAGACCAGTCAGCATTGAAAGAAAAAATACTTCAACACTAGGATTGTTCATGAAAATCTACCTCAACCGCTACTCAAATTTTGCAGTATTCAAGAGTTTCCACGGTTTTGCATCAAACGCTCCGGTATGCGCAGTAACCAAAATCGCTTCTGATGTTATGGCGGTAATTGCCCACTTCAACATTTACAGTTATGATCGATTTTTTGTTAAATCCAAATATCAAAATGTCACAAGTTATAGATCAGTTATTTTTGAGCAGATTTCTGATCATAAATTGTCCGAAATTGATCGTAAAAAGAGAACTGGTGAAATGTTTCACATTTGATCATATTTTGGACAAAAGATAAAACAAATGATCCGTGATCAAAAAAATGATCCACAAAGAGTGCCGATTTGAACGAAAGCTTTTAATCGGCGGATTTTTACGATACAAATGTTGCAACTAAAATCACTAACAGTTTTGATGGCGTTACTAGTTGGTAGCATGATTGTATCTCCAGCATTTGCTGCAGTTACACCATCGACTCAAAACGTCCAAAATTATGCAAAATCTGGCGACTTTGTAACCCTGATGGGTCAAGGAATCGATCCAGACGATGACTCACTTACAATCTCTTGGGTCCAAGTCCGCGGAGAACAAGTCGAACTGACCCCATCAAACACGGTTGCAGAGCCAACCTTCAAAGCTCCAATGGTAGAAAATGGCAGAGTTAAAGTCCTAACCTTTGAATTAACCGTAGAAGATGCTTATGGAGAAATTGATACTGATTTAGTTAAAGTCACTATTTTACCAAGAAACCAGCAGCCAACAGCTGACGCAGGTTCTGACCAAACAGTCGAAAAAGGTGACGAAGTCACACTTGACGGCTCTGGTTCCGACCCTGAGGGCGATGCACTCAGATACAACTGGTCACAAATCACCGGCCCAAAAATACAACTTGATGACCCTTCATCACAAACACCAAGCTTTGACACCTCAAGTGTAACTAGAGGCTCAGCCATTTTCACATTCCAATTAATTGTATTTGACGGCTTTGGAGGAATGGCCAAAGACACCATGACAGTAAAAATGACTGCAGCCAAGCCTTCACTAATCTCTGTGTCTGCAGGACGTGACCAAATTGTGGACGAGGGTGACACAGTACAGTTAGAGGGCACATGCGACGACAAGCTTGACAGAGAGCAGAATTACTCTTGGGTACAAACACTAGGTCCATTTGTGGAATTATCATCTAACGCTGACTCTGACCTAACATTTGTAGCACCAGAAATTTCAAACAGCAAAATTGTTCCAACAGCATTTAGATTTACATGCCAAGCAGAAGACGGCGGTTCAGCAACCGACGTTGTAATTGTCAGAGTCCGACCAGTAAATGATGGACCAATGGCAGATGCAGGACCTGATAAGAACTCGATATCAAATAGATTTGTCTACTTAGCAGGTACTGGTTCTGATCCGGATGGAGACATTATCAAATATTCCTGGAGCCAAGTTGGTGGAGATGATGTAGTAATTGCATACCAAACAAAGGGCGATGCAAGATTCAAGGCACCAGAGGTTTTTGGAGGCGCATCAACTGAACTAACATTTGAATTAACAGTTACTGACCCATCCGGCGCCGAAGACAGCGACACCGTAACGGTAACAGTCGCATCAGACAATGTTCGAGCATCTGCAGACGCTGGATCTGATCAAGTCGTAGATGAGCAAACCGAAGTCACACTTGCAGGCACTGGTACTGACCCTGACAGCGATGAGATTACATTCTCTTGGAAGCAAATAGGCGGCGAAGCAGTCGAACTATTTGATACTGAATCTGCAGAACCAACATTTACTGCACCTGTGGTGGCAAATGGTAAATTCAAGATACTTGTCTTTGAGTTACAAGTAGCAGATGAAAACGGCTACCCAACCAAGGATATTTCCAAAGTCACAATACTACCAGTTAACATGCCACCAGTGGTTGATGCTGGAGAAGACCAAGAAGTAAAGATTGGCGATACCATTTCACTTGCAGGTACTTCATCTGATGAAGATGACGAACCATTGACATACCTGTGGAACCAAATCTCTGGTCCGACAGTTGAATTATCAACCAGCACAGAACTAGAGACTTCATTTGTTGCTCCAAAGACCGAAGTTGACGCTGTAATCACATTCCAGTTAATTGCAAACGACGGCTCAAAAGATAGCGAACCAGACACAGTAGATGTCATGGTTAAAGGAGCCCCTGTAAAGATAATAACTGCAAATGCAGGCAATGACCAGCGAGTTCAAGAAAACTCTAAGGTAACACTCTTTGGCTCTGGTAAGGACCAAATGAAGCACAATCTCTCCTACAACTGGAGACAAATCTCTGGCGTGCAGGTAGAACTCTCTGCAAATGACGTTGCAAAACCATCGTTCACTGCACCACTAGTTGCAAACGGTGAAACAAAGAAGCTTACCTTTGAAATTACTGTCAGCGACGGAACCGGACGCAGTGCAATGGACACAGTAACGGTAACTGTAGAGCCAATCAACAGCGCACCAACTGCAATTGCCAAAATAAAGACTGTGCGAGAAGCAGTATAATCTGCTAATATCTTTTCAATTTTGATTACTTGGATTTAGAAAAGTTTCAAGACGATGTTTATACAGTAACAAACCAACTTGGTAAAAACCTAGAACCTGATGACATTCCAAAACTGAACTTTGTGCGACAGCGACTAATTGAATTATACCAGCAAAACCTAGTCAAGATAAACCACTCTGTCTTGGAGCTTATCTGCGCTGCAAACCTGGTTGCAAAGGGATTTGCAGTGGATGTGGAAAAGCCATTGACTGGCTCACTTGTGTGTGATCTTTATGCAAAAAAAGACAACAAAACCGCAATAATAGAAATAGAGACTGGCTTTACCCCGCCAGAGCATGCGCTGGATACAATCGACTATTATATGTCCAGAATAGTCAGCAAGATTGCACGATACAGCAAGTACTGCGACGAGTTTTCACTGGCAACGCCAGTGATTGGAATGCTTCCAATCAACAAGCTTTTTCTTAGTCCGCCGTCGCAGCGACCTGACAATGAAATCCAAAAAATAAAGTCACTCTGCGATACGTTTTACAAAAATCCCCCAATTGAATTTGATGACATACTAAATGCAAAGCTTGACGCAATTTACCTAATCAACATAGACAAGGGCTTTGCAAAGCAGATGGACCCAAAATCGTATTATTCTCTGACTGCGGCTATACTGGAAAAAAGCGAGATTGATCTGTGACGCAGTCCTAAAATATGCCTCTGCCGTATTAAACAAAAGATGATTTGCGCCAGCTGTGAAAAACACAAACACTATGAGTGCATCGATTGCCAAAACGACCACAAGACACAACTGTGCACGTGTGACTGTCACACGGATTTAGAAATGCACAAGCACTAGTAATCCACTTTCCAGTCAGAGCGCAACTTTTTGTCAATCTCACTTGCCAGCACATCCAGTTCCTGCGTAGGACCGAAATTCTGGTACGTGAGTTTTTCAAGCGTCTTGATTATGCTTTTTGCAGCCCTGTATTGAGGAATAGATGGCTCGTCGATTTCGCCGTACAGGCCAATCCCATAAATGTCGTTTTGCTTTGCATAGCCTAGGATCAAACCGTTAAATCCTGTTATTACTGACCTGGTTGGCGTCATAAAGACATCCAGTTTTTCTAATTGCTTTGTTAGTTCCTGTGATGTGGTGGTAATGTAGGCCTTTGGCTCTTCGCGTATTATCCTTGGGGTGTGAAAGCCGCCCACCGTATAGATGAACTTGACTTGGTACTTTTTTGCCACGGAAATGACATCCTGGCATAGTTCATGCAACTCTTCTGTTGTCTTTGGCTGGCCTGCACCTCCACCAAAGATTATCAGGCTTTGGCTGTACTTGTAGTCCCAGCCCTCTTTTGGAATTTCAATATGACCACCCTTGTCTAGTACATAAGATAACTCGGTTGACTCGGCCCTTCTAAAGGGCATGGTCTTTTTTGACTTGTTTAGAAAATCAATTACAATATTTCCGACGTTTCCCATGTCTTGAAGGGCTGCAATGATGAGTGGTTTTTCTACTGCGGGCTCGGTAGTTTGTGTGAACTTCAATGACTTTGTTTTATTGGTAACTGATTAAAACTTTGGCAAAGGTGAAGCTAATTTTGGAAAAATAGTAAGATCCATTTCATTTTGTGAAAAATTATCTGAACTGAATCTAGTTTTGCCAAAATTTTTTATTATTTCGGCGCAAGAATCGATCAGTAATCTCAAGATTCATAAGGGAAAAAAACAAGCCAACGAAGATCATCGAGGCTTATGACTAATTTCGGCACACTGGAATATGTAATGGACAAATTCTCTGGCACGTGGAGCTGGAAGGTAACAGGCGAGCGAGCAGTAGCCATGGTATCCAGAATAATTCCGCAGGCGTGGTATGGCGACGGTGAATACGAGGCAATTGTCCCAGACGAGCCAAAAAATGTAGCACAGATCAAGTGGATTATGGACAGGTATCCACTGGAGATCCTATCAAAAAATGTTTGGCAAAAAAAACTCCCGCCTTCTAACAAAGTAATTCCAAAAAAGCCAAAAAAGACGGAACGATTGCAGCTAGCAAATCCAGGTAAGCAATTCAAGGGAAATCTGCTTAACTTTCAGAGGGAAGGCCTTGACTTTTTGCTCAAGTCTGCTGGAAACGCACTGCTTGCCGACGAAATGGGGTTGGGCAAGTGTGTTTTGGGTGATTCTATAATAGAGACGGGTTCTGGACCAATCCAAATTCAACAATTATGGAATGATTCTGTAATCACTGAACAGGACGGTAACGAATCGTGGGCCAAACTGAATCATCCAATTAGCGTTCAAACGTTTGATGGAAATAAGATTATTTTGAAAAAAGTCGACAAAATATTCCGACAAAAAATTGACGAAGAAATTGTAAAACTCACGTTGTGTGATGGCTCCACCATACAATGTACAAAACGTCATCGTTTCTTGACTGTTTATGGATGGAAAAAAGCAGGAGAGTTGACCATACAAGACAAGGTTACGGTGCCATCGCAGCACATAATTCGCAAAGTGACTGACAGCGGAATCTCACCTCACTCATTGAATTTGTTTACACCATACAAGTACACTCAAGGAATGAGCAAGAACTCGGCTTACTTGATAATCGACAGACTGGAAAAATCATACCACCATGAATCGCCATCAGAGCAGAAACAAACTACAATGGAATCAATCAATTGGTGCGCAGTCAAGGAAATTGGCACAAGGCATTATACTGGATTTGTCTATGATCTATCAGTTCCGCAAACCCACAACTATGTGGTAAACGGAATTTTATCGCACAACACAGTTCAGTCATTATCATATTTGGCATCGGAGCAAAACGCATTTCCTGCACTTATCGTGGCACCTCTGGTAACCCTGCAAAACTGGCAGAGAGAAATTGAAAAATTCATGGTGCGAAAAAGCAGAAACGGCAGACTATTGGAAGGTGAGGCGCCAACATCTACCATAATTAGGGTAGGAAAATCCGAGGCACTTGAAAAATATGACTTCTACATTATCAATTATGAATTATTGTACAAAAGATACAAGGACCTCGCAAAGATTGGACTAAAAACAATCGTATGTGATGAGGTGCAGAACCTACGCTCCAAGACCACCCAAAAATATCATGCAATCAAAAAACTTGCCGCACTGGAATCTGTCAAGTACAGAATTGGACTGTCCGGTACGCCAATCTATAATCGGGGTTCGGAGATTTGGCCCATCGTTGATATTTTGCGCCCAGGACTGCTTGGAAGCTATAAGGAATTCTGCGAATATTTCTGCTATGTAAACGAAAAAGGAAAGGCAATAGTTTTGGAAAACAAGCGCGAGTCACTCCGAAACATGCTACAAAAACACGTAATGCTGAGGCGCAAAAAAACAGACGTGCTAACTGAACTCAAAGAGAAAATTCGTTACAAGGAGATAATCGACTCTGATATCAACTACTATAACAAAGAGCTGGAGAGAATCTGGAAAAAACTGGAAGACGAACGCAAAGAGGCACAAACGGCATTTGATGCGTCTACTGCATACCAGCGGGCAATCCAAAGCGAAAGACAAGCGGCAGGGGCTGCAAAACTCCCACATGTCATCAACTTTGTCAAAAACATAATGGAAATAGAGGAAAGTGTAGTAGTGTTCTGCCACCACAAATCAATTCATACCTTGTTGCACCAGAGCCTCTCTGAGTTCAAACCATCATCAATAATTGGAGGACAAACAGACAAGCAGAGACAAGACAATATTGACTCGTTCCAGGGAGGCCAGACAAAACTCATGATTGCGGGACTGCGAGCAGGAAATGTAGGAATTAATCTGACTAGGGCAAAATACGTAATCTTTGCGGAGCTTGATTGGAGCCCTGCAATACACCTGCAGGCAGAAGACAGATTGCACAGAATAGGCCAAAAAAATACAGTCTTTGCGTACTATTTGATGGGAAACGGAACCCTGGATGAACACGTCGCGCGAGTTCTGGTGGATAAAAGCTACGAAATTGACGCAATCATGGACAACAAGGTAGAGTCATTTGAGAACAAGGGTAAAGCAGAGCTCATCTTGGCACAAATCCAGGACAAGGTCAAAGCAATAATGCAGGCTAGTCCAGCTCAGTAGAGATTTTTTGCATTTTTTCTAGGATTTCTTTTATTTTGACATCATCTAGCATGGAGTTTTGAATTCTATTTGAAATGTCTTGAAGTGTTTTTTGCAGTTGTGACTTTGGGTCTAGCGACTGTATTTGTAGGAATTCGTTTCCTTCCTGTGTAATTTCGCAGATTTTGATGATTTTTTCGTCCTTTTTTATTGTAGTAAAAATAAGTAATCCGTGTTTTCTGGCCTCGTCGATTTTTTCCTGGACTGATTGTGGTTCTTCTATCAGATATTTTGCAATGTCTGACTCTTCAAATGACTTTACTTGGAGCAACCTTAGGATCCTAGTTTGCAGTGGCGTGTCTTTGCCCCAATAGATCTTTTTTGCCACATCTGTGATTCTAAATGATTTCCCGTCCAACTGGATCAGGTTGTTTTCTTTGAGATATGCTAGCTTGTCAAGCGTTCTGCCGACACCAAGATAGGCAAGTTCCGACCCTGCCAGGTCTTGCTCGTCGAATTTATCATTATGTGATATTGCCAGGTGCAAAAATGCCAAATCTATTTGGTCAATCTTCATATGTTTTCTCAAAACGGTATCATATGACCAAATATAATTTACTGGTAAATTCATGCAGCTCCGCTGTATTGGTGAGAAATACTGTCTTGTCATGGGTGGACTCGGAATACTTGCTGTTATTAGAATTACACTTACAATAGTTTTCTGATTATCAAAATGGCTATATCGGGCATCTAAAGTCCATAATTTACCTTGGACTTTATGCTAGAAGAAGAATTAATTGATCTGCTAACATTCTGTTTACAGAATTCGGATTCGTCAGACGT
>Ga0194112_10000031_pt1 | contig 181524 bp, 179 predicted proteins | sample TA2MahC400mmetaG_FD_146191 | JGI IMG/M metagenome (GOLD analysis project Ga0194112, IMG submission 146191) | Freshwater microbial communities from Lake Tanganyika, Tanzania - TA2015016 Mahale Deep Cast 400m | ecosystem: Environmental > Aquatic > Freshwater > Lake | place: Tanzania: Lake... | reverse complement strand
CCTACCAGCGCTCGAACGACCAGCCCGTGGGTCGGCCATCGGCGTACGGCATCACCCCGTGGAAGGCGCGAGGGTCGGCGTCGAACACCAAGGGAAGGAAGAATCGATCCCCTTCCCACATGGGCAAGTCGGCCGCGTCGCGCGGAGCGGGATCGTTCGCGCACGCGCTCAACACCCGGGAGATGGGTATCCACTCGAGGTCTCCCTCGTCGTTGTGGGCGGGCGGTTCGCCGGTGAACTCGGTGACCAAGAAGATGGGCGAGAGCCAGTCCTCGCCGTGAGGCCCGAAGCCGGGCCACGACACGGTCCCGCGCAATGACATCGCGGTGACCTCGATCGAAGCCTCCTCCCGAAGTTCCCGTCGAGCGCACGCGGCGAGATCCTCGTCCGGCTGGACCTTGCCCCCGAGTCCGTTCCACTTTCCGAGATGCTGGTCGTGGTCTCGCTTGTTGCGGTGCACCAGGAGTACGTGTTCATCACGAACCACGTACACGAGGGTACCGATGATCGGCGTGTAGGGCATGGGCTCTCTTGTATCAGAACGTGCGTGGCCCTGACGGTTGGTTGGGCAGACTGAGACGGTGAGTGTGGCCTCCGACTACCAACGCGACGGGGTGGTGGTGTTGCGCGACGTGCTGTCGCCGAGCGAGATCGATCGTCTGCGGTCGGGTATCGACGAGGTGGTGGCCCGTCCCAGTCCTCGCGCCAAGGTGGCCAGCGCTCCCGATGATCCGGGATTCTTCATCGAGGACTTCTGCACGTGGCCTGAGCATCCGACCTTGGAGAGCGTGATCCGAACGTCACGGCTGGCGGAACTGGCCGCGGATCTGATGGGCTCGCGAACCGTGACCGTGTATCACGACCACATCCTGGTGAAAGAGCCTGGCACTCGGCAGCGCACGCCATGGCACCAGGATCAGCCGTACTACGACGTCGAGGGTCGGCAGAACGTGAGCTTTTGGATTCCTGTGGATCCGGTATCGCGTGAGGATTGTTTGGAGGTGGTCGCGGGCACGCACCGTGGTCCGTGGCTGATGCCGCGATCGTTCCTCGATCATCAGGCGAAGTGGTTCCCCGAGGGATCGTTGACCGAGATGCCCGATTACGAAGCCGAGCGTGACCGACACCCGATCGTGACAGCGGATCTACGGCCGGGTGACTGCATCGCGTTCCACATGCTGTCGGTGCACGGGGCGCCCGGGGTATCGGGGACAAATCGGCGACGTGTCTTCAGTTTGCGGTTGTTGGGTGACGACATGGTGTACGCACCGCGCAAGTGGGTCACATCACCGGACATGATGTCGGTGTTCGACGGGCCCGATGTTCGGGTGAGTGGAAGAGGCTTGTCGGGCGAGTGGTTCCCGCGCCTCCTTTGACCCGACACCGGTCAATCGGGGATGGTGGTGGGGTCCAGGGGGCGATCGCCCAAGTCGATGAACAACACCTTGCGGTCCTCGATCACCGGGTACTCACCGTTGGTCGGTGGGGCCAGTTCGCCGACATCGACCGTTCGGTTCTCACAGTCGGTGAACTCGTCCGTGCCCTCGATCTGCTCCACTGCGCACGACGCGTCGCGATCTGCGGGATGGGCGTAATACACGATCCACCCGCGCTGCGGGTCCGAGCCGTTGTGGTCGAGCACGATCGTTCGTTCGCCCGTCAACGTGCCCAGACCCGGAAAGAGCACCGGACCGTTGGCATCGATCGTCTCGGACCAGCGTTCGACGTTGCCCACCTGCAGGCGGTCGGGGATGAACGTGGAGGTCTGGGCTTGCTCGCCCGACATCAACGCGGCGATGCCGAACAGGATCAGAGCCAGTACCGCGAAGAACCCGATGCCCCCCAGCACGGGGGCCACGGCTCGGGCGCCAGGGGAGGACAACTCGGGACGACGCACTCTTCGAGTCTGCCCAGCTTGAGAGGGATTTTCTAACTCTCCGCCAACTTTCCACCGGATCTTCTCGGTTCGCTGTCGTCGTCCGCTGTCGGCACATCGGCCCCGCGCGACACGAGGGATCGTCGATCCGACTCGACCACCGACCTGATCACGAGGATCGTCGACGGGCGGTTCGCCGTGGGATTCGACTCGATCGACACCGGCACCAGTTGCGTGCTCGGGCGGATGGTGCGCGGAGGTTTTGTGGTGCGGGTTTCCCGTTTTTGTCGCGATCGGCGAGTCAGGGTGGCGGGTGCTCGGGGTGTACCAAATGTGTGGGAAACCCCCGTAGGGCGTAGGGTTTCGCTCTTGTGAAGAGGCCCTATCGAGTCGTCGTCGCCAAGCCCGGTCTGGACGGTCATGATCGAGGCGCCAAGACCATCACCCGCGCCCTACGCGACCATGGCTTCGAGGTCATTTACACCGGCTTGCATCAGACACCGGAGCAGATCGCCGAGACCGCCCTGCAAGAGGACGTCGACGCCGTCGGGCTGTCGCTGTTGTCCGGGGCTCATCTCACCTTGTTCCCTCGCACCATGGAGGAACTCAAGAGCCGTGGGATGGACGACGTCTTGATCTTCGGAGGTGGCGTGATCCCCGACGCCGATGCCCGTACTCTGCGCGAGCAGGGCGTGGCCGAGATCTTCGGACCGGGGTCATCGCTGAAGGCCATTGCCCAGTGGCTGGAGACCACCCTCGACGACCGAGAGTGATTGCTCACCACACCTCGTCGTCGATTCACCCGTCACCTCGCACGCCATTCATCAGGAGGAAACAAACACATGGACCTGTTCGAGTACCAGGGCAAGCAGTACTTCGCCCGCTACGACATACCGGTCAGCCCCGGCGGCGCTGCTGACACCGTCGATGAGGCCGTGAAGGTCGCCGATCGGTCCGGTTACCCGGTGGTGGTGAAGGCCCAGGTGCAAGTCGGGGGTCGCGGAAAGGCCGGTGGCATCAAGTTGGCCAACAACGCCGAAGAAGCCCGCCTCCATGCCGGCAACATCCTCGGCATGGACATCAAGGGCCACGTGGTGAGGCGCCTGTGGGTCGAGCACGCCAGCGACATCGCCGAGGAGTACTACGCCTCGTACACCCTCGATCGCGCGGCCAAGAAGCACCTCCTCATGTTGTCGGCCCAGGGTGGTGTCGACATCGAAGAGGTCGCGGCCAAAGACCCGGGCGCGATCGTGAAGTTGCACATCGATCCGGTCGACGGGCTGAGCGTCGCCGTGGCCCGCACGGCCGCCGTCGACGCCAAGATTCCCGCCAAGGCCCTCGACGGTGTGGCTTCCATCCTCGCCCAGTTGTATCGGTGCTTCACCGAGGGGGACTGCGATTTGGCCGAGATCAATCCACTCATCTTGAAGCCCACCGGCGAGGTGCATGCGCTCGACGCCAAGGTGAGCCTGGACAACAACGCCTCGTTCCGTCATCCCGAGTGGGAGGAATACCGCGCCACCGAGGAACTCGACGCCCGCGAGTTGTTGGCCCGCACGCATGATCTGCAGTACATCGGTCTCGACGGCACCGTGGGCATCATCGCCAACGGCGCCGGTTTGGCCATGAGCACCCTCGACGTGGTCAACCAGGTCGGTGGTACGGCGGCCAACTTCCTCGACATCGGTGGTGGAGCCAACGCCGACGTGATGGCGGCCGCTCTCGAAGTGATCAACTTCGATCAGAAGGTGAAGTCGATCTTCATCAACATCTTCGGTGGCATCACCCGTGGAGAAGAAGTGGCCAAGGGCATCGTCGAAGCACTCGGTCGGGTCGACCTGAAGGCTCCGATAGTGATTCGTCTCGATGGCACCAACGCCGAGGAGGGTCGCGAGATTCTGAAGAACGCCGGAATTCCCGCGTCGAAACTCGTCTCCAAGCCGACCATGCTCGAAGCGGCCGAAACCGCCGTGGCGATCGCGAAGGGAAAGTGACGACATGGCTATTTTCGTGAACGACAACACCAAGGTGATCGTGCAGGGCCTCACCGGAGGACAGGGCAAGTACCACGGTCTGCGCAACAAGGCCTACGGCACGCAAGTGGTCGGCGGCGTGACGCCCGGCAAGGGTGGCACTGACGTCGAAGGCATTCCCGTGTTCGACACCGTCGCCGAGGCCGTGGCGGCCACGGGTGCCGACGCGTCGTTCATCGCCGTTCCGCCCAAGGCCGCCCCAGCGGCCATCTTGGAAGCCGCCGCCGCGGGTATCGGCTTCGTCGTGTGTATCACCGAGGGCATCCCGGCTCAGGACGAGGCGAAGGTCTACAACACGCTCGTGCGTGACTACCCGAACACGCGCTTGTTGGGCCCGAACTGCCCGGGCATCATCAGCCCGGGCAAGTGCAACATCGGCATCACCGCCGGTGAGATCGCCGAGTTGCCCAAGGCCGGCCGAAAAAACGTCGGCATCGTGTCGCGTTCGGGCACACTGACCTACCAGGCGCTGTACGAGTTGAAGCAGCGGGGCATCGGCGTGAGCACTTGTGTGGGTATCGGCGGTGACCCGGTACCGGGGACCAACTTCATCGACTGCCTGCGCGAGTTTCAGGCCGACCCCGAGACTGACGCGATCATCATGATCGGTGAGATCGGTGGTTCGGCCGAGGAGGAGGCCGCCGAATTCATCAAGGCCAACGTCACCAAGCCGATGAGCGCCTATATCGCTGGCGTCACCGCTCCGGCCGGCAAGAAGATGGGCCATGCTGGCGCCATCGTGTCGGGAGGCAAGGGAACGGCACAGGGCAAGATGGACGCACTGCGTGCCGCCGGCGTGAAGGTGGGCCAGAACCCCACCGAAGCCGGTGACCTGATGGCCGAGATCATCGCCAGCATCAGCTGAGAAAAACATCGGCTGGTTCGCCCAGCAGCGATGAACGGGGGCCGTGGGTTTCCCCCGAGACTTTTCGAATATCGCAGAGTTGTTGCCGAGTCGGGCGGGGTCGCCACACCAGCCTCGGTCGAAGTCACCCGTCGACTTCGCGATGTCTTTCTGGTCGTCGATTTTTACGCCGCTCTCGTCGAAGCCGATGAACGCGCGGGCGGCGGCCACCAAGAGGACGTTTGTCCATGACTCGGTACCGAACGCAACGGGGTCGAATCAGCGATCCGGGTCACCAGTTGGTGTGGGTATCGTCAAGGGGTGCCCACAGCTCTGCTCAGCGTGTTCGACAAGACGGGAATCATCGAGTTCGCCGCCGAACTGTCTCGCGCGGGTTGGAACCTGATGTCCAGCGGTGGCACCGCCACCGCATTGCGCGATGCCGGTCTCGACGTTGTCGACGTGGCCGACCTCACCGGCTTCGACGCCATGCTCGGGCACCGGGTGGTGACCCTGCATCCCAAGGTGCACGCCGGAATTTTGGCCGACCTCGACGACGAGACCCACCGTGCCGACCTCGCGCGGTATGGCATCGAACCGATTTCGATGGTGGTCGTGAATTTGTATCCGTTCACCTCGGATCCGAGCATCGAACTGATCGATATCGGCGGCCCGACTCTGGTGCGAGGCGCGGCGAAGAATCATGCTCACGTCACCGTGGTCGTTCGACCCACGGATTACGACATCGTCCTCGACGAAATTCGTGTGAACGGTCAGGTGTCGTCGTCGACGCGACGCGAATTGGCCGCCCTCGCCTTTCACGAGATCGCGGCCTACGACATCGCCATCGCCGACTGGATGGCCGGTGATTCATCGTCGACCCTTCCGTCGCATCTTCTCATCGGTGCCGAACACGCTCAGGACCTTCGCTACGGCGAGAATCCCCATCAGCTCGGTGCGCGTTACCGGACGACGGGGGCGACGAGTTGGTGGGACACCGCCGTCCAGCACGGTGGCAAGGAACCCAGTTACCTGAATTTGTACGACACCGAGGCGGCCTGGCGCATGGTGCACCAGTTCGGCGCTCCCGCCTGCGTCATCGTGAAGCACGCCAACCCCTGTGGTGCCGCGGTGGCGAACGATGTCGAAGAGGCGTACCGGGCAGCCAATGAGTGCGATCCCGTCAGTGCCTTCGGAGGAATCGTCGCCGTGAACCGCAACGTCGACGCCGCCACCGCGGGGGCACTGGCCCCCGTCTTCACCGAGGTCGTGGTGGCCCCGTCGTACGACGTCGATGCGCTGGAAATCCTCACCGCGAAGAAGAACCTGCGGGTGATATCGGCCTCGCCCCCATCGCCGCGCGGATTCGATGTTCGCTCCATCGACGGCGGTTTCCTCGTTCAGACCGCCGACGCGGTGAACCTCGATCGATCGACGTGGAAGGTGGTCACCGAGTCGACACCGTCTCCATCACAATGGGACGACATCGATTTCGCGTGGCTGGTGTGCGCCGGGGTCAGTTCGAACGCCATCGTTTTCGCCAAAAGTCAGATGGCTCTGGGTATCGGAGCAGGACAACAGAACCGCCTGGACTCGGCCCGCATCGCCGCCACCCGTGCCGCGGGTCGGGCTCGCGGTGGAGTGTGTGCGAGCGATGCCTTCTTCCCGTTTCGTGACGGACTGGACGTGGTGGCCGAGGCCGGCATCGCCGTGGTGATCCAGCCCGGAGGCAGCGTGCGCGACGACGAGGTCATTGCGGCAGCGAACGAACATGGCCTTGCCATGGTCTTCACCGGCGAACGTCACTTCAAGCACTGAGCGCGGGGGCGCTCACTCGACCGGAGTAGTCGAGGAAGTTCGGTCCTGCGCCGCTTTATTGATGATGTAGGGAGTCAGGGCCAGGGTGCCCCCGGCAGCGATGAACACCACGGCGGTGCCGGAGCTGGAGTCCGGGGTGAAAGCTCCCAAAAAGAACCCGGCCACACCGATGGCGGTCACCGCGGCGCCCCACCAGGTCATGGCACGACGTTCGCCGCGCGAACCCACGTAACACAGGGCCAACCCGGCGATGGCGGCGAGAACACCGGCCCCGGCGTTGGCCATGCGAAACGCCATGAGGAGTGCGCCGACCAGAATGGCGACCATTCCGGCCGGTATCAACGCGGTTCCGACTCCGCGGTATCCGCGTCGGTCGAGGGTCGCCACGCCGAGAATCAAGGCGGTTCCTGCGATCAGGTAAACCGCGCCCTGTTTTCCGAGGTACCCGCCCACCGAGCTGGGGAGATCCAAAAGATCGTCCTCGTAACACTCGTCGGGAACTTCTTCGTCCGAGTAATACAACTCCTCGCAACGTTCATTAGTGAGGACCTCGCCCCCGATGGCCGAGGACAGTCCGAAGATCAAAGCCAGTGCGGCGAAGCCGAGGAAGATCGATCGACCGCGGAACCCCGGTAGCACCCACACCGCGACGTGCAAGACGGCGGCGAGGATCAGCCCGAGGCCCGCGTTGATCTCGGAGTCACCGATGAGGGCGACGCAGAACATCAACAGAGAAGTGATTCCGGCTCCTACGGCGGCCGCTCGCAGGTCGGCGTTCTTGTTGGCTTTCAATCGAATGACGAGGCCGGCACCGAAAGCGGTGACGGTGCCGGCGTACAAACCACCCGTTCCTTCGGAGTCTCCGGCGAGGAGACCGACCCAACCCACCGTCAACAGGAGTCCAGCGAGACCGGACAATGCGGTACTCAGCCGTGGCTCGGGGCGATCTTTCGCCTCGTCTCCCAGCGAATCGAGGAACTCCGTGATGTTCCTCGGTTTGGGTGATCTCGACGAGGTGGGTTCGGTTGGCGGTGGCGGCACGGGTGGTTGGAACGCGGTCATCGGAACCTCCTGATCAAGGTGTGGTCTACCAAATTCCGGGTCGCAGGATTCGCCATACCGATCGGGGTGGATGCCGAGCCCCTTGCGTAAACTCGCCGTCGTGGCACGAATCTCCGATCTCATCGCCAAGGGTCGCACCTTCTCCTTCGAATTCTTCCCACCCAAGACCGATGCCGCCCAACTGTCACTCGGTCGTGCCATCGGTGAACTCGAGTTGTTGGGTCCGAGTTTCGTCAGCGTCACCTACGGTGCCGGAGGTAGCACCCGGCAACGCACGCACGCCGTGGTGTCGTGGATCCGCAAGGAGACCTCGTTGACACCGATGGCGCACCTCACCTGTCAGGGTCACGTGCGCGCGGAGATCCGAGACATCATGGACGCGTACGCCGAGGACGGTGTCCAGAACATCCTCGCCCTGGGCGGCGACGTTCCCGTCGACGGCGAGTCGGCCCCGAGTGACTACACCTTCGCCAGCGACCTGCTGGATGATGTGTCGGCCGACGGACGCTTCTCGGTCGGGGTGGCGGCGCACCCCGAGGTGCACCCGCGTTCACCCGACCGCGCCAGTGATCGGCGATTCCTAGCCGCGAAGCTGGCCCGAGCCGACTTCGCCATCACCCAGTTCTTCTTCGAGGTCGAGGTGTACGTGCGAATGATGAACGAACTGGCCGACCTCGGTGTACACAAGCCGGTAGTGCCGGGCATTATGCCGGTCACCAACAAGAAGCAGATCGTGCGCATGGCCGAGATATCCGGTGCGGCTATGCCCGAGTGGCTGGTCGACCGTCTCGACAAGGTGGATGACCCCGATGACGTGCGTCGGGTCGGTGTGGAGGCGGCCACCGAGCTGTGTCGCGACCTGCTCGATGCCGGGGCGCCGGGATTGCACCTCTACACGATGAATCGGGGTACGGCGACTCGGGAGATCCACGCGAATCTCGGCCTGTCATCGGCTCGCTGAGAACTCCGGACGGTCCTCGCCCTAGCGTGAGGGCATGAACACTTACGACAAGATCTACATCGACGGCGCCTGGGTTCCCTCCGAGGGTACGGGCGTTCTGGAGGTCACCAACTCGGCCACCGAGGAGGTCATCGCCACGATTCCCGACGGAACCGTGGGCGATGTCGACAAGGCCGTCGCGGCGGCACGCGCGGCTTTCGAGGGTTGGAGCACCCTTCCCAAGGAGAAGCGCGCCGACTACCTGATGAAGATCCACGCGGGTTTGGAAGCGCGTACCCAGGAGATCGCCGAGGCGGTCGCTCGGGAGGTGGGCATGCCGGTTGGGTTGTCCACCATGATCCAAGTCGGTCTGCCCAAGGGCAACTTTGCCATCACCGCCGGACTGTTGTCGACCTACGAGTTCGAGGAGCAGATCGGCAACTCGCTCGTCGTGCGTGAACCTTTTGGTGTCGTCGGATGTATCTCACCGTGGAACTACCCGTTGCACCAGATCGCGTTGAAGGTGGCGCCGGCACTGGCCGCCGGCAACACCGTCGTGGTGAAGCCGTCCGAGGTTGCTCCGATCAACGCGTTCATCCTCGCCGAGATCGTGCACGGCGCCGGCCTGCCCCCCGGCGTTTTCAACTTGGTCACCGGTGTGGGCCCCGTCGTCGGAGAGGCCATCGCCGCGCACCCCGACGTGGACATGGTCAGTTTCACCGGTTCCACCCGCGCCGGTAAGCGGGTGGCCGAGGTCGCCGCCCAGAACGTGAAGAAGGTGTCACTCGAATTGGGTGGCAAGAGTCCGAACCTCATACTCGACGACCTCGACGACGAGGGGTTCACCAAGGCCGTGGCGGCCGGCGTGGGCAAATGCTTTCTCAACTCCGGTCAGACATGCACCGCGTTGACCCGCATGTTGGTGCCCCGAGCCCGCTTGGCCCAGGCCGAGCAGGTGGCCGCGGCGACCGCGGCCAAGTTCACCGTGGGCGACCCGTTCGACCCCGCCACGCGTCTCGGACCGTTGGTGTCGGCGGCCCAGCGCGAGCGCGTTCGCGGGTTCATCCAGTCGGGTATCGATGAGGGTGCCACGTTGGTGACCGGTGGAACCGACAGCCCCGAGGGCTTGTCGGCGGGCTTCTTCGTACGACCCACCGTTTTCTCCAACGTCACCCCCGACATGACCATTGCACGCGAGGAGATTTTCGGACCGGTGTTGTCGATCATCCCGTACGACAACGAGGACGAGGCCATACGTATCGCGAACGACTCGGTGTACGGGCTCGCCGCCGGCGTCTCGAGCGCCACGCCCGAGCACGCCAAGCAAGTGGCCCGCCGCCTGAAAGCCGGTCAGGTGGAGGTGAACGGCGGCTCGTTCAACCCGATGGCCCCCTTCGGCGGCTACAAGCAGAGCGGTCTGGGGCGCGAAGCGGGAAAGTTCGGTCTCGAAGAGTTCTGTGAAGTGAAGGCGATGCAACTCTGATTCACGGCAAACTTAGGGTCTGATGTCGTCGACTTCTGAGACCTCGCGTTCGTCCCAGATCAGTCGGGTTCCCTATCTTCCCGGACTCGACGGCTTGCGAGCACTCGCCGTGATCGCCGTGGTGATCTACCACGCCAACTCCGACTGGTTGCCCGGTGGTTACCTGGGTGTCGAAGTGTTCTTCGTCGTCAGTGGTTATCTCATCACCCTGTTGTTGGTGGCTGAGTCCGAGCGATCCGGTGCCATCGAATTGCGTCAGTTTTGGGCGCGACGCGCGCGAAGGTTGTTGCCGGCTCTGTTCACGATGATGGTGTTGTTGATCTTTTGGACCGCCTTTTTCGAGCGTGATGCGTTGGGCAAGTTGCGTGGCGACGTCGTCGCGGGTGTGTTGTACGGGTCCAACTGGTTCCAGATCTGGACCGGTGCGAGTTACACCGCGGTCAACGATTTCGCGCCGTTGCGCCACTTGTGGTCGCTCGCAGTCGAGGAGCAGTTCTACCTGGTGTGGCCACTGGTGATGTTGTTCGTGCTTCGGCGAGGCCATGATCGACTTCCCAGGGTCGCCATGTGGATGGTCGGCATTGCCGCCGGTATCGCGTTGGTGATGGCCCTGCTGATGCCGACGGCACGCATCGGATTGGACTGTGCCAGCACACCGGATGCGTACTGGAAAATCGGTGGCCGTTGCATCAACGGGGTCGATGCGCTCTATCTCTCCACTCCCACCCGAGCCATCGGTTTGTTGCTCGGCGCGGCGTTGGCGTTGGTGTGGCGCCCCTACGCGTTGCTGCGTGGCCCGATGAAACACAAGGGTCCGATACTCGACCCGGTGGCGATCATCGGTGTCGGTATCGTCGGATTGCTGGTGTGGAAGGTTCACATCGTCCGCATGCTCGGCGAGGACGGACTGCACGCCGATGCCTGGTTGTTCCGTGGCGGTTTGTTCCTCGTCGGAATCGGATCGCTGATGCTCATTGCCGCCGTCACTCACAAGAAGGCGTATGCCGGGCGAGTGTTGGGGAATCCGGTTCTCCGAGCCATTGGTGAGCGTTCGTATGGTCTGTATCTCTATCATTGGCCGGTCTTCCAATGTCTGCGACACGAGACCGGGATCACCTTGAAGCCCCACGAATTCGTGGCCGCCATGATCGTCACGGTGATCATCACCGAAGTCTCGTATCGTTACATCGAACTGCCCATTCGTGAGCGGCGTCTTCGGGAGTCCTTGGGTGCGCTGTTGCGCAGTGGCCCCGGGGCGTTGCGTCGCCGTGGTTCTTTCGGGATCATCGTCTCGGCCTCGGTCCTGTTGCCGCTGTTCGCCGGAGTGAGTCTGGTGACAGCCGATCTGAAGCAAAACGCCGTGCAGACCAGCCTGAACGCGGCGGAAGGATCCGTCACCAATGTCGTCGAAAGCCTGACAGCGACGACACCCCCTCCCGACACGCAAGCGACGGGTTCGATCGCCCCGGTGACCACCGTGGCCCCACCCCGGTACGACGTGTTCGCCATCGGTGACTCTGTCATGAAGGGCGCCGCACCGTCGTTGGTCGATCTGGGCATCGTGGTCGACGCCCAGCAGGATCGTCAGGCCCGCATGGGTGCCGAGATCTTCCAACAACTCCAAGACCTCGGCGTCACCATCGACGTGGCCGTGGTTCACCTGGGGACGAACGGCCCCGTCAGCCAGGAGACCTTCGACTTCTTGATGGAGGGCACCAGTGGCATTCCCAAGGTGATCGTGCTGACCCTCACCGCGAACCGGGACTGGACCGCGTCCAACAACGCCAAGATCCGCGCCCTGCCCGACACGCACCCGAACGTGACCGTTCTCGACTGGCAGTTGGTGTCCGAGCTTTGTACCGGTGATTGCTTCGCGGCTGATCGAATCCACCTGGGTCGAGCGGGAATGCGTTTCTACGCCGCCGAAATCTGGAAGGCGATGGGTCGCGAACTGCCGTCAGATTGGTGAAGTGTCCTAGCCTTCGGGTTATGAATACTCCCGTACGCGTCGTCGTGACCGGTGCCGCCGGTCAAATCGGTTACAGCCTCCTCTTCCGAATCGCCTCGGGAGCCATGCTCGGTGCCGATACCCCGGTGATCCTGCAATTGCTCGAGATCACCCCGGCCCTCAAGGCCCTCGAGGGCGTGAAGATGGAACTCGACGACTGCGCGTTCCCACTTCTCGCCGGTGTGGTGTGCACCGATGATGCCAACGTCGCTTTCGGTGACGCCGACGTGGCTTTGCTGGTGGGCGCGATGCCCCGCAAGGCTGGTATGGAGCGCGCCGACCTACTCAGTGCGAACGGCGGCATCTTCAAGCCGCAGGGCGAGGCTCTCGCTCGCGGTGCGAGGAAGGACGTGAAGGTGCTCGTAGTGGGTAATCCGGCCAACACGAACGCGCTCATTGCGCAGCAGAACGCCAAGGGTCTCGACGCCGGTCGCTTCACGGCGATGACGCGCCTCGACCACAATCGCGCCGTCACTCAGATCGCGCAGAAGTTGGACCAGTCGGTGTCGGTCGTCAAGAAGATGACCATCTGGGGCAACCACAGTGCCTCACAGTATCCCGACCTGTTCCACTGCGAGATCGCTGGCAAGAACGCCTACGAGGCGGTCAACGACCACGCGTGGGTCGATTCCACGTTCATCCCCACCGTCGCCAAGCGCGGTGCGGCCATCATCGAGGCCCGCGGTCTGTCATCGGCGGCATCGGCGGCCAATGCCGCCGTCGACCACATCCGCTCGTGGCACGAGGGCACGGCTCCCGGCGACTGGGTGAGCATGGCCATCCCCAGCGACGGCAGTTACGGCGTGCCCGAGGGACTGATCTCGTCGTTCCCCTGCGTGTGCAAGGACGGTAGGTACGAGATCGTGCCGGGTCTCGAGATCGATGCGTACAGCCGGGGCAAGATCGACGCGTCGACGGCGGAGTTGGCCGACGAGCGTCAGGCCGTTCGCGACCTCGGTCTCATCTGATCATCAGCCGAGCGGCGATCAGGAAATGGCGACGTCGCAGGCGATGCTCATCATCTGATCGACGCCGCGCTTCAACGCTTCGTCGGAGATTCTCTCCACGTTGCCAGCGTCGGGATCGATGACGTCGCTCACGGTCATCATCGCCAACGCCTCGATTCTTTTGACGGCCGCGATCGTGTACATCATCGCCGCCTCCATCTCCACGCCGAGGTGGCCGAGTTTGCGCCACATTCCGAAAGTGTTCGGATCCGGATCGTAGAAGAGACCACTCGTCACGATGGAACCGATGAACACACGGTCACTCACGGCCTTGCTCATCGTTGCCGCTAATTCCACCAACGAATACGTGGCCGATGGAGCGAACCCGTCCATGCCGGCGTAACGCGTGGGGGTGCGATCATCGGGTGACGCCGCCACGGCGATCACCGTGTCGGCCATGCGTAGATGCGGTTGCAGACCTCCACATGTACCGACACGAATGAGACGCTCGACTCCGAGCATCGCCAGTTCCTCGAAGACGATTCCGGCGCTGGGGGCACCCATGCCGGTGGTCTGGACGCTGATCGGGCGCCCCTTGTAGGTGCCGGTGTAACCCAACAATCCGCGCTCTTCGTTCACGGTGCGAAAACCGCCATCGAAAAATGTGTTGGCGATGTACGTGGCACGACGTGGATCACCGGGGCACAGCACGGCAGGGGCGTAATCACCGGGTTCGGCACGCAGATGGATGGGCATGGGACGAGCGTAGGCGAGAACGTTACGCTGGACGTGTGCTCGTGGACAGCCTCATCGACTCGGCTCGTTACGACCTGTTCGATCAGGCGTCGACGTCTGAGTACCACGCACGGTTCCGTCGTGATGGCGTCTGCGTCCTACCGGGATTCCTCGGCAGGGACGCGGTCGAGATTTTGCGCCGCGAGTGTGACCGGTTGGCGCCGCTGGCCCACCGCTCGTCGACCACCGCTTCGCCGTATCTCGCTCCGATCGAGGAGTCCTTCCCCGAGGGTCATCCCCGACGAGTGGTGTCAGCCAGTTCGGTGGAAGTGGTGGCCTACGATTTGTTCCCCGCTGACAGCCCTCTACGCCGGCTGTACGAGTCGGACTCACTTCTCGACTTCGTGCGCCGCTGTCTGGGTCTTCAGGATCTGCACCGTTACGCCGACCCCTTGGGTGCGTTGAACCTCGCCATCATGCGCGACGGTGACTGCTTGGGTTGGCATTTCGACATGGCCGACTTCGTGGTGTCGATCGCCATCCAATCGTCAGAAGGCGGCGGGGAGTTCGAGAACGCCAAGCAGATCCGCTCCGCTCAGGACGAGTGCTACCCGGACGTCGCCGAGGTGTTGAGTGGTGGACGACCCGATCGGGTGTTCACCGAGCCGATGACCCCGGGAACGTTGATGCTGTTCGACGGTCGCTGGAGCCTGCATCGGGTCACCACTATTCGGGGCCCCGTTCCGCGCTACGTCGCGTTGCTCGCGTACGACAGCGAGCCCGGCACCGACTCGTCTGAGACGTTGAAGCTCTCGCGCTACGGACGACTGCCCGCCGGGGTACCGACGAAGGACATCGATTCATGAACGGGGTGGCTGATCCGGTGTACGAGGTTGGCGAATCGTTCGTGGGTGATGGGGCAAATTGCGCGCACATCAACACCGTTTTCGGCCACCGCGTCGGTCCAGTGGGTACCGCTTTTGCCATCGCACTGGCCACCCCGTCGGCCGGACACGTGCCGTTCTTGGTGGTCTGGAGACCCGATGAACCCGTCGCGCCAGCAACCCTGTTCATCAACAAGGCCGCCATAGCGAACGCTCGACATGGTGAACTGACGTGGGGTGCGGCCCAAGCCGGGGTGGCTCAAGGGGTGACCGAATACATGGATCGACGATTCCCCGTCGAGGAGGATACGTCTCCATTTGTCCTGCTCACAGCAGTGTGGGTCGATCCTGTGGCCGATTCGGACCACGAGGTGTTCGACAACAATCGGAGTGCGACGGTCCGGGCCTTGGAGCGGGGCGAGAGGGGCATTCGACCCGGCCAGGTCCGTCAGGACTGGCGGACCGGTTCGACGCCGTGGAACCCGTACTTACGTCTCGACTGAATTCTCCTGAGGTCGCCAGGCTCCCCGCTTGCGAATGTGTCAGGCCCACTCGCAGGACTTTTACAAAAATCCACCTTGCGCACCTGGGTGTTGCTGGGTGAGAATGACAGGCGTGTAGTTACACGAGTGTCCCGAGCCCTGCGCGATTGCGGACTCGGACACTCCCAACGGCCCGCGGGCCGGGACGACGAGGCGGGTCCATGGACGAATTGACGAACGACGCGAACTGGCAGGACCAGGCGAACTGTTTGGGGGTCGACCCCGACCTGTTCTTCCCGGAGCGGGGGGCCTCCACCCGCGAGGCCAAGGAAGTGTGCCGGGGCTGTGTGGTGCGCATGGATTGTTTGGAATACGCCCTCGTGAACGGCGAGAAATTCGGCATTTGGGGCGGTTTGTCCGAGCGGGAGCGCCGTCGTCTACGCCGCCAACGCGCTCAGGCCACGCGTCGAACCGCTACTGCTTGATCAAACTCGTTCCGCCAATCGGTGCTCGACGGTCCGGTCCTCGGACACCGCGAGCCAGCGCCGCATGTCGCGCGGAATCTCTCGAAGAACGCGTTCGCTGAGTAGTCCGACCAATTCATTGTGTTCGATCGAGCACCCCACCTTGCGGCACGCCTCGTCGACCGCGCGTACGGCCTCAGCCGGACCGAGGACGAACGGTTCGATCAGGTTCATGCTCACCTGAACCCGATCCCCGACCGCCAACCCCAGCGTCCTGATTCTGGGTTGGCGCACGCGACGAGCGATCTCGCGAGCCGTGTCGAGCGAGGTTCCTTTCTCCAGCCAACAGTTGTAGGCCACCAGTTCATCGCGCACACCGACGCACGCCGCGCCCGCAAAGGGATGCGGGTGACGGGGCCCGACATCGGGGAGCAACGACGTCCAAGCTCGACGACGGATGTCGGGCAGCGCTCGCTCGGGTCCGTACAGGAAACTCGGAACCTCGTGGGTACGAGTGAGCCAACGCGCGAATTCGTCGCGGGCCCTGATCGCGTCATCGAACGACGAGTCGGCCAGGGGAACGAAGGGCACCACGTCGATCACCCCGAGACGGGGGTGAGCACCCACGTGTTCATCGAGGTTCAATTTTTCGACAGCGAGCGTCACCAGGGCGCGCACCGAATCTTCACCAACGAGAGTGAAGACACTGCGGTGGTGGTCGCCATCAGTGTGGCGATCGAGTAAGTCGCTCCCGCACGCGGCATCGAGAGCGGACAACAGCGTGTGATCACGTCCCTCGCTGATGTTCACCACGCACTCCAGCACGATCTCACTCTGACACAACCAGTGGTAGGTTCGCCCCATGTCTCATGACCGTGATCGACGCGGATGAAACTCGATCATCCCGCGCCATTCGCCAATCATTGGCGGGCGAAATGGATCTGGCACGGCCGTCCGAAATTGAAGATGGAGACTTCGACACGAAGTGCACTCGCCGATCCACGGGACCAGATCGTCCTGTTTCGTCGCGAGTTCACCCTGACGACCCCACCCGCCACCGCTCCGGCGCGGGTCTGGATCGATGGCCGCTACATCCTTTACGTGAACGGTACCGAGGCCGCTCGGGGTCCGGTGCGCAACGAGCCGCGCAGCGCGCGATACGACTTCGTCGACATCGGACCGTTCCTTCAGACGGGCGTCAACACCCTGGCGATTCTGGGACGACGTTTCGGACAGTCGACCTCGTGGTGGGTGCCGGTTCCGCCGACGTATTCGTTGGGCGCGGGTTCATTGGTGTTCGAGGGTGTCGTGGGCGACGAGTGGATCGTGAGTGACGCGTCGTGGCGATCGTCCAATGGCGAGGCCTGGACCCCGGTTCCCATGCCCGGTGACGTGGCCTGTCTTCCGCTCGAATCGTTCGACGCACGCGCTCATTGTTGGGGGTGGATGGATTCCGGCTTCGATGACACCACGTGGCGCTCGGCGTTCGAGATCACGCCGATGCACACCGGGGCCGATGGTCGACGCTCGCCACCCAGTTCGCCCTTCGGGGCCTTGCGGCCACCCGTTCGTCGTTACTTCCCTGGTGGTGCGCGACACGTGGCCGAGCAGATCGGAGTCGAGTGGGTGGTGGGTGCGCCGGACCACGAGGACCCGGTTCGTCAGGTGTTGCTGGACCAGGACTCGATGACCGGGTCGTCGGGATCCGTACGACTGCATCGATTCGATCTCGGGCACATCGCGGCTGGCTCGGTGACGCTCGGAGTGGTGGGAGCCGAGCCCGGCACGCGAGTCGACGTGGCCGCCTCCGAGCACGTGGATGACCGGGGTCATCTGGTAACTCTCGGGCAACACGCTGGATTTCGATACCTCTGTCGTGGTTTCGACGACACCTTCACGACCTTGGACTCCATCGGTGTTCGCCATCTCAATGTTGTCGTGCGCGGCCCGAGGGGGTCGGCATCGGAAGCGGAGATTCGACTGTCGGTGACCGACCGTCATCGTCCACGGCCGAGTGGGGCCTCGTTCGAGTGCTCGGACGACTCACTGAATGTGATCCATGCCATCGGTCTGCGCACCGTCGACCTGTGCGCGCTCGATGCGTACGTGGACTGTCCGACCCGAGAGCAACGTGCCTGGACCGGTGACTCGGTCGTCCATCAACTGGTCGACTTCGTGTCGAATCCCGATTGGTCGATGGCGGTGTGGCATCCGCAGCTGGCCACCCACGCCCGGCCCGACGGCATGCTGGCGATGGCGGCGGCCTCGGACTTCGCCGCTGACGACCAGATGTATCTCCCGGATTGGTCGTTGCACTGGATTCGATCGGTGTTCAATGTCTTGTCGTACACGGGGGACCGTGAGTTGGTCGCCGAACTGTTGCCCGTCGCCGAGCGGGTGTTGCGCTGGTTCGAGAGCTTTCTCGGCCCCGATGATCTACTGCACGACGTCACGGGATGGGCTCTCAGTGATTGGGCCAGTGTCTACATGAATGGTTGCTCCTCGCTCACCAACGCGCTTTGGGCGCGCGGCTTGCGGGATTTCGCCGAGATGAGTTCGTGGCTCGGCAACGAGGCCAGTGCCGAATGGTCTCGCACGCGTCACGATGCCGTTCGTTCGGCGTTCGAGGTCTTCTGGGACGAGCAACGGGGCGTCTACATCGACCACATCGTCGATGGAACGAAGCGACGCGAGGCCGCGCAACACCCCGGAGCGATGGCGATCGTGGCCGGGCTCGTTCCCGAGGGTCGGATGGCTCGGGTGATCGAGGGCATCACCGACCGTCGTCGTTTGATCCGACATTCGTTCGTGATGGATCGGCTCACGGTCGACGGCGACGGACAGGGGTTCGTGTTCCTGATGAACGGCTTTCCGGACGAGCCTCCGTGGGACGTGGAGAACCAGATGGTGGAGGCCGAGCCCTTCTTCCAACATGTGGTGCACGAGGCGATGGTGATCGCGGGTCGACCGAATTTGGTGATCGAGTCGTGCCGGCGGTGGCAGGTGTTCGTGGATGCCGGTGAGACCACCTGGCCCGAATGTTGGGTCGGGGGCACGCGCTGTCACGGGTGGTCGTCGACGCCCACCGCTGATCTGGTGCGCCACGTCCTCGGAATCACGCCGGCCGAACCGGGGTACGCCAGTGTGCGCGTCAGCCCGGCGCTGGGCGACCTCGACTGGGCCCGGGCCACCGTGCCCACCCCGCACGGCTGGATCACGGTGGAGGCCCACGCCGACGGACGCTTGCTCATCGACAGCCCGGTACCCGTGGTGGGCGCCTGAACGGCCGTGGACATCAGGTGATACCCTGACGCCATGATCGCTGCCCTCGGTTCGACCGAAATCATCGCTATCTGCGCCGTCGTCGTTGTTCTGTTCGGCGGAACGAAAATCCCCAAATTGGCGCGCAATCTGGGTCAGGCCCAGAAGGAGTTCAAGAAGGGTCTCACTGACGGAGCCAAGGACGAGGACTCCGCGAAGGAGTAGCCCCTAACTCTGGGCGATCGTCAACATGAGGCGTCGGCGTTTGTTGATTCGGCGACGCTCGCGTTCGCTGCAACCGCCCCAGACACCATGGTCGATGTGGTGCGCTAGGGCGTATTCGAGGCACTGCGCCGTGACTGAGCAGGTAGCGCATATCTTGCGGGCGCGGTCGACGCCCACACCGTCGCTGGGGAAAAACGTGTTCGGGGGGAAGGCCCGACACGCGCCTTGGATCATCCAGGCTTCGATGGTCTCGCCATTCACGATGTTGTCTCCTTGTGCGAAGTTGGTTTCCGCCCGCTTCGCCCTCTGAGAAGCCGCTCGTCGAATCGTGATGTTCGGTCAGAGGTCTGACGTTCCCATCGGTTTCTCGGAGCCAACCACCCCCAGTCAAGCACGGGAGTCCGGTGGCCTCCAGTCGCCTGACCCTGATTTCGGTCCGATCTCGCGAGTCCGTCACGACGTCACGCTCGATTCGGTGGGGTTGACCAGCGGTTTTCCCGATTTCGGGATTCTCTGATGGAACGTGAGAATTCGGAAATAACCTCTGACCTGCACCTTCCCTATTTCGAACAAACGATGGAGTCGCCATGTCGGACACGTACACCAGCGCCGAACCCGCGCGAGCTCATGTCCGGATCGTGTACATCGGCCCGGTGGCTCCGCATTGGGAGGTGGTGGGCGACTTCGGTGACCGCACCGTGGTCGGGGAATTCCGCACCCGGGCTTTGGCTCGTTTGGTTCTGTTGCCCTACACCGACCCTCAGTTCAAGCGGAACCGCGAGCGCATCATGCGCGATGGCGAACGTGAGAACATCACGGTCGAATGGGACCTGGGCTTCGATGAGTCCCTCATCGAAGGTTCCCCCGGCGGCCGGTGAACTCTCGGGAGGTCGAGCGAGTTGTCGACGAGGGTGAATTCTCGGGGGAGCTCCCCGCAAAGCCCATTGTCGCCTGGTCCACTGTTCGAACCGTGAGTGATTTGCCGCCCAGTGGGCTTCCCCGCAACATCATCAATCGTGAGTTGAGTTGGCTCGATTTCAACGAGCGGGTGTTTCGTATGGCCACCGAGCCCGGCGTTCCTTTGCTCGAGAGGGTGAAGTTCTGTTCGATCTTCTCGTCCAACTTGGACGAGTTCTTCCAGGTGCGTGTGGCGGCCATGACCGATCAGGAGGCGGCGGGTATCACCGCGTTGTTGCCCGACGGCATCTCGCCGGCGCGACAGCTGAAGATGGTCCTCGAACGGGTCAATCACCTCTGCGCGCGCCAACAGCGCCTGGCCCTCGACGTTTTGCTGCCACAGTTGGCTCGCGAGGGAATCCAGATATGCCGTTGGAATGATCTGACCGGCGAGGAACGCTTCGCCTGTGAGCGCTTCTTCGATGAGCGAGTGTTCCCGGTACTGACGCCACTGGCGGTCGATCCGGCGCACCCGTTCCCGTATGTCTCCAACTTGTCCTTCAGCATCGCGGCCATGATTCGCGACGATGCCACCGGCGAGGAACGCTTTGCCCGTGTGAAAGTCCCCTCGCTTTTCCCTCGCCTGTACGAAATCCCGGGGACCACTCGTTTCATCCCGGTGGAGGACGTGATCATCGCTCAGTTTGGAACCCTGTTTCCAGGCATGACCATCAGTTGCACCACCACTTTTCGTGTCACTCGGAACGCCGATCTCACGTTGGAGGATGAGGAGGCCGACGACTTGCTGCAGGCGGTCGAGTTGGAGTTGCGCCGCCGACGATTCGGTCGCGCGGTGCGATTGGAGATCGATCGTTCGGCCAACGCCGAGATGCGTCGTTTGTTGATCGAGGAGCACGATCTCTCCGACCGTGATGTCATCGAGGTGGACGGCCTCATCGACCTCACGTGCCTGATGCAGATTTACTCCATCGACCGGCCGGAATTGAAGGATGACCCGTGGCGGCCGGTCACGGCGGGCCGTTTGGCCGCCGCCGAGGAACTCGATCGCTCGATCTTCGCGGTGGTTCGCGAACGAGCATTGTTGTTGCACCATCCATACGAGAGCTTCGCCACTTCGATCGAGGAGTTCCTCTCGCAGTCGGCCGACGATCCTCGGGTGCAGAGCATCAAGATGACCCTGTATCGCACGAGCGGCGACAGCCCCATCGCGCGTCACCTCATTCGGGCCGCCGAACGCGGGGTGCAGGTGGCGGTGTTGGTGGAACTGAAAGCCCGTTTCGACGAGGCCACCAACGTCACCTGGGCCAAGGCCTTCGAACGAGCCGGTGTGCACGTGGTGTACGGCGTGGTGGGCCTGAAGACCCACGCGAAGTGCGCATTGGTGGTCCGCGAGGACACCGACGGATTGCGCCGCTACGTGCACCTGGGGACCGGAAACTACAACTCGCGCACCGCCCGCCTCTACGAGGACCTGGGTTACATCACGTGCGAGCCCGACATCACGGCCGATGCCGCCCAGTTGTTCAATCACCTGACGGGCTACAGCCGCAACGTGCAATACCAGCGACTGGTGGTGGCTCCCGACCATCTTCGGGGCCGATTGATCGATCTGATCGACCGCGAGGCGTCATACGGACCTTCGGGGCACATCACCATCAAGGTGAACTCTTTGGCCGACCCCGAGATGATCGAGCACCTCTACTCGGCCTCGGCCCGCGGCACGCGCGTCGATCTGGTGGTACGGGGCATCTGTTGCCTACGCGCCGGAGTGCCGGGTTTGAGCGAGAACGTCAGGGTGCGTTCGGTGCTCGGGCGCTACCTCGAGCACTCGCGCATCTTCCGTTTCGCCAACGGGCAGGGGGAAGGGCAACCGCTGCACCTCATCGGTTCGGCCGACCTGATGGGTCGCAATCTCGACAAGCGCGTCGAGGTGCTCACCCCTCTCACCCATCCCCGTCACCAGGACTGGCTGGATCACACGCTCGACGTGTTGCTCGACGCCGACGCGCCGGCCTTCGAGATGGCCCCCGACGGGGCATGGGTGCGCATCGGTCCGGCTTCGTTCGAGCCGCACCCGCAACGTCGCCTCTACGAGTGGGCCTCGGCCCAACAGACGCGTCGCAGCGGTGGCCGACCCTGACGGGTCGACCGAGTCGGCGAGGCCAACCCGAAAATCCAACTGCCGTTCATCTCTCGTTCATCCGAACAGAAGGTGAACTTTACGATGACTGCATACGTTGAGAGTGCGCGGACGTGTACCCGCGCCCTCACCCCAAGGAGATTCATCGATGAACATCAAGCGTTGGTCCTTGCTGGCGGCAATCGCCGTGGCGCTCCCGCTGGCGGCCTGTGGTGGCGACGACTCGTCGTCCACCAGTGACGCCCCAAGCTCATCCGAGGCCCCGTCGGAAGGCGGACTGTCGGGTTCGATCTTCGTCTCGGGCTCGTCCACCGTCGAGCCCATCACCACCGCCGTCGCCAAGTTGTTCAGCGATGCCAACCCCGACCTGGCCATCCAGGTGGAAGGCCCCGGCACCGGTGACGGTTTCGCCAAGTTCTGCGCCGGTGAGGCCGACATCTCCAACGCCTCGCGCGCGATCAAGGACGAAGAGGCCGCGACGTGTGCTGAGAACGGCGTGGAGTACATCGAGTTGAAGGTGGCCATCGACGGACTGTCCGTCATCACCTCGGCCAAGAACACCGCCGTCGAGTGCGTCAGCTTCGCCGACCTGTGGGTGTTGCTCGGACCCGACGCCACCGGCCGCAACAACTGGAGCGACGCCGACGAGGCCGCCGCCGAACTGAGCGCGGCGGTGGGCACCGACTTCGGAACCCTCCACGCCCCGTACCCGGACGCTCCGCTGACCGTCACCGCCCCCGGTGAGGAGTCCGGCACCTTCGACTCCTTCGTCGAGATCGTGCTCGGCAAGGTGGCCAAGGCCCTCGAGGCCGAGGACGACGCCCCGCGTCCCGACTACACCGCCAGCCCCAACGACAACGTCATCATCGAGGGCATCGCCGCCAATGACACGTCCCTTGGCTGGGTCGGATTCGCCTTCGTGGAGGAGAACCTCGACGTGGTGAAGCCACTGCAGGTCGACAAGGGAGACGGTTGCGTCGGGCCCACCAACGAGAGCATCGCCTCGGGTGACTACCCGATCGCCCGTTCGCTCTACATCTACGTGAGCAAGAACAAGTTGGCCGAGAGCCCCGCTCTGGAGGCCTTCGTGGACCTCTACCTGAGCGATGAGGGGATGGCGGTCATCGGAACCGGAGAGGGCCAGGTGCCGTACGTACCGATGGCGGCGGCCGACCTGGAGGCCACCCGTGCCGCTTGGGCCGCCCGCTGACCAACTTTGTCGGCATTGAACCGCGGGAACGAGTGCCGCCCCCTCGGGGGCGGCACTTTGTCGTGGTGGCACCATGACACTCGGGGTGGGAACCACGGGCGGACCGTGGTCCGTACGCCGTTTGTGCATGGTGAAGAATGTCAGCAAGACTCCGAGTGTTCACCGGACGGGAGACCATGAGTTCATCGACGACCCAGAGTTGGACCGTGGCCGACCTGCGCCTGGCCGGAGGTCGCCGTCGAACCGACGTGCGGATGCGACGGCTGTTCGTCGCCGCCGGGTTGACCACCCTGTTGGTGACCGGCCTCATCGTCTACACCCTCGTCAAGGATGCGGTCTCCTTCTTCATCGACGTGCCGAAGCAGGACCTGTGGACCATCGGGTGGTTCCCTCGGCGTGGCCTCTTCGACATCAAAACCCTGGTGGTCGGCTCGCTGATGGTCACCGGGGTGGCCATGCTCATCGCCGTGCCCCTCGGCCTCGGTGTGGCGGTCTACCTGTCGGAGTTCGCCCGCCCGCGGGTGCGCAGGGTTTTGAAGCCGGTCGTCGAGGTGTTGGCGGGGATCCCCAGCGTGGTGCTCGGCTACTTCGCCATCGCGTTCATCAATCCGAAGATCATCACTTTCCTCGCGCCGGGCGCCAACAAGGCCTTCAACATCGCCGCCGCCGGAGTGGCGGTGGGCATTCTCACCATTCCGATCATCGCCTCGGTGGCCGAGGACGCGTTGCGTGCGGTGCCACTGGCGCTGCGCGAGGCGTCGTACGGATTGGGTGCGCGTCGCGTGTCGACCACCTTCCGTGTGGTGTTGCCGGCGTCCATCTCCGGAGTGGTGGCCGCGTTGATCCTGGGTATCTCGCGAGCGGTGGGTGAGACGATGGTGGTGGCCATCGCCGCCGGAGCGGTGGGGGGTGGCCTGTTCTCCACCGATCCGTTCCAGCCGGGCCAGACCATGACCGCGGCCATGGCCGCACTCGGTTTCGGTAGCGACCAAGTGGCCGGCGACGGCTTGGCCTTCGAGAGCCTGTTCTTCATCGGATTCCTGCTGTTCGTCCTGACGTTCTTGCTCAATTTGCTGGGCGATCGCCTTGTTCGTCGTGTGCGAGAGGAGTACTGAGGTGGCCCTCTCCACGCCGTCGAAGTTCGCAGTGTCCAGTGCGGTCGGACTCACTGAGCGGATCACCAGCGGCAAACGCGACGTGAGGGGTCGCGTGGTCGAGTGGTTGCTTCTCTCGACGCTCGGTCTCACCCTGCTTGTTCTGGTGGCCCTGATCGTCAATCTTCTCGATCGAGCGTGGCCGGTGTTGGATGGACGCTTCGGCGACTTCTTGTCCTCGGGCCTCGATGCATCGAACGCGCAGGAGGCCGGAGTCTGGCAAGCCATCCGCGGGACCGTGACCTTGGCGATCATCGTGATCGTGGTGTCGTTTCCGCTCGGAATCGCCTGTGCGGTGTATCTCGAGGAGTACGCCAGTCGGTCGCGCTTGGCCCGCTCGATTCGCATCAACGTGCGCAATCTGGCCGGCGTGCCGTCGATCGTTTACGGAATCCTCGGTCTCACCATCTTCGTGAAGTTCGCCGGCGGAATCACCGGGGGACGAACGGTCATCGCCGGTGGACTCACGCTCTCCGTGCTGGTCCTACCGGTGGTCGTCATCACCGCGTCGGAGGCCTTGCGCGCGGTGCCCCGTTCCATACGAGAGGGCGCCATGGGTGTCGGGGCCACGCAATGGGAGACCGTTCGTTCGCACGTGCTGCCGTCGGCCGCTCCGGGAATTCTCACCGGCACCATGCTGGCGTTGTCACGCGCGGCCGGGGAGGCGGCACCGTTGTTGCTCGTCGGTGGCATCACCGGATTGCTACGCACCGGCAACCTCGGGCTCTGGGAGCAGATCACCAAAGGCGGCTTCACGTCGGTGCCGGTGGCGATCTTTTCCTACGCCCGTCAGACCGGGGCCGACTTCCAGGCGGTCACCGCTGCGGCCTCGTTGATCCTTCTGGTGTTGGTGGTCGTCATCAACGGTTTGGCCATCTGGCTGCGCAACCGATTCGAACGGAACTGGTGAAGTCATGAGTGATTCGCGGAATCTCATCGAACAGGAGACTGTGTTGGAACAGAACCATGAGGAAGCAACCACTGGATCCGACGCGTCGAACAATGACGTCCCGGTCTTCCGCACCAAGGACTTGTCGGTCTTCTACGGTGACTTTCGAGCCATCCGCGACGTCAGCGTCTACATCAAGGCTCGCGAGATCACGGCGTTCATCGGACCGTCGGGTTGCGGAAAGTCCACGGTGTTGCGTTGCTTCGACCGCATGAACGATCTCATTCCCACGGCTCGGGTGGAGGGCACGGTCGAGTATCACGGTGTGAACCTGTACAACCGCGAAGTGGACGCAGTGGAAGTTCGTCGCCGCGTGGGCATGGTTTTTCAGAAGCCGAACCCCTTCCCCAAGAGCATCTACGACAACCTGGCCTTCGGTCCGCGTCTCAATGGCATCAAGAAGAAGGCCGATCTCGACGTGATCGTGGAGTCGTCGCTGAAGCGGGCGGCCCTCTGGGACGAGGTGAAGGACCGTCTCAAGGCGTCGGCCATGGGCCTGTCGGGCGGCCAGCAACAACGTCTCTGCATTGCCCGCTGCATCGCGGTCGAGCCGGACGTGATCCTCATGGACGAACCCTGCTCGGCGCTCGATCCCATCGCCACCGCCCGCATCGAGGATCTGATGCAGGAGATCAAGCGTGATTTCACGATCATCATCGTGACCCACAACATGCAACAGGCCGCCCGCGTGAGCGATCAAACCGCTTTCTTCACGACCGAGGTGAACCCCGAGAGTGACCGGCGCACCGGGGTGCTGGTGGAGTTCGACAAGACGCAGAAGATGTTCTCCAACCCGTCGGACTCGCGCACCGAGGCCTACGTCACCGGACGCTTCGGCTGAGAGGAAGATCATGGAAGAAGCCCGCAAGTCTTTCCACCGGGAACTGAACGACATCCAGCAGGAGCTCGTGCGCATCTCGGCGGGTGTGGTCGAGAGCATTCCCCGTTGCACGACCGTTCTCCTCGAACAGGATCTCTCCGCCGCCGAGGCGATGATCATGGCCGACGACGAAGTGGACGCCCGAACGATCGAGCTCGAGGACCGTTGCATCCAGATCCTGGCGCTGCAGGCCCCGGTGGCCGGCGAGCTTCGTCAGGTCATCGCGGCGCTCAAGATCTGCGCCGAGATCGAACGCTCCGCCGACCTGGTGGTCAACATCTGCAAGGCCGCCCGTCGCATCTACGGTCACGAGTTCGACCCCAAGTTGCGAGGGCTGGTTCTCAAGATGTCGGACCAGGCCCGGCATCTCTTCAGCGAGGCCACCAGCGCGTATCACGCTGCCGACGCCTCGCGGGCCGCGGCCATCGACGACATGGACGCGTTCCTCGACGATCTACAGCGTCAGTTCATCCAGGCCATCTTCGAGTCGCACGCCGCCGGACGCATCGATCTTCAGGTGGCCATCCAACTCGCGGTGGTCGCCCGCTTCTACGAGCGCATCGGCGATCACGCCGTGAACATGGGAGAGAAGGTTCGCTTCCAGGTCACCGGTTGGCTACCCGAGCAGACCGGTGCGGCCCGTCATCGTGAGCGCAGTCTGCAGGACCCGACCCCCTCGGGAACCATCCGTCCGCCCACGGGGGAGTCGTCATCGGACACCTGAATTCGTCACCTGTTCACCGCGCGTTCACGGCCTCTACCGAAGGTGGACAGACGGTGGCCCTAGTTTCGTTCACCGTGGCGACGTCCCTCATTCAGACATCGGTTTCCGCCGGGAGAGGTGGATCGCGATGAACCGTCTGGCGCACGAGGAACTGACCGATCTGCGCTCCGAGGTGTTGCGAATCGCCGCGAACCTCATCGAGAGCATCCCGCGCGCCACGCAGGTTCTGCTCGATCAGGATCTCGAGGGCGCCGAGTACCAGATCCTCGCCGACGACGAGTTTGACCTGCGGACGATGGATCTGGAGGAGCGCTGCATCGCGTTGATGGCCCTGCACGCGCCGGTGGCGAGCGAACTGCGGCACGCTGTGACCATCATGAAGATGGCCGCCGATCTGGAGCGATCGGCCGACCTGGTGGTGAACCTGTGCAAGGTGGCGCGACGGATCCACGGTTACGACCTGGACCCGAAGTTGCGGGGGCTCATCACCCGCATGGGGCAACAAGCCCAGAGTCTTTTCAAGCACGCGTTCGAGGCGTACGCCGATCTCGACCTGCCGGTGGCCAAGGCGGTCGACGACATGGATCTCTTCCTCGACTACTTGCACAAGCAGTTCATCCAGGCCATCTTCGAGTCCCACAGCGCGGGCCACATCGACCTTCCGATCGCGGTGCAGATGGCGATCACCGCCCGCTTCTTCGAGCGCATCGGTGATCATGCGGTGAACTGTGCCCACTTCGTACAATTCCTCATCACCGGCGAGCTTCCCCCGGCCGGCGATCACCGGCGTGGCGGGCGTGGTTCCCTCGATCAGACGCCGGCTGGTGGAAACGCGATCCTCGGAGGCACAGCACCGTGACCACTCTCGTGCTCGTGCTCGCAGCGCTGGTGGTCGGGTTCGCTATCGGCCTGAGGCGCGCTCGGTCCGAGAAGTCGGCGTTGATCGAGTCCCCCGCGCGCCTCGCCGTGACCGAGGCGAAGGAAGACGACAATGTGGCGCTTCGAGTGCGCGCGGCCCTCGATACCTTGACGGTGGGAGTCGTGGTGGCCTCGGAAAACGGAACGATCGTCTTTCGCAACGTGATGGCCCGTGGCCTCACGGGTGCGGTCCATTCCGACGTTTTGGTCGATGAAGCAGTCGACGTCCACCTTCGAGGAGCACTCGACGGCGATTCGCGACGACAGGTACTGGATCTGTTCGGTCCACCGCGCAAGGTGGTGGCGGTGTCGGCCATGCCCTTGTCCACCGGTGGTGCCGTCGCCATGGTCGAGGACATCACTGAGCGTTCACTCATCGATGCGGTACGCACTGATTTCGTGGCCAATATCAGCCACGAGTTGAAGACCCCGGTGGGAGCTTTGGCGGTGCTGGCCGAGGCGTTGTCGGCCGAGGACGACCTCGACGTCATCCATCGGTTGTCGGGGAAGATGGTGGACGAGGCGCTTCGGGTGGGTCGCACCATCGACGACCTCTTGGAGTTGTCTCGTATCGAGTTGGGTGGAGAAGCGGTGAAGGAGGCAGTCGGCGTATCCCGGGTGATCTTCGACGCGGTCGATCATGCGCGACCGCTCTCGGAGAGTCGTTCGATCGAGATAGCCCTCGGCGAGACGAGCGATCGCATGAGAGTTCTCGGCGACTGTCGTCAACTGGTGTCAGCGTTGGGCAACCTGGTCGAGAACGCGGTGAAATACTCCGAGCGGGGTTCGCGAGTGGAGGTGTCGGCTCGATCAGACGGCCAGTGGGTCGAATTCGAGGTGCGCGATTACGGTCTCGGGATCCCGGCCCGTGATCTCGACCGAATCTTCGAGCGTTTCTATCGCGTCGATCGTGCGCGTTCGCGCGAGACGGGTGGCACGGGCCTCGGACTGGCGATCGTCCGACACGTGGCCACCAACCATGGTGGAGAGGTGTCGGTGTCCAGCGTCGAGGGCGAGGGTTCCACCTTCATTCTCCGGGTGCCGGTCGCCTCCGGTTCGGTGATGACGACGATGTCGGAAGCGGGATGAGGAGCTGAATATGGGCATGCAGACAGTGCTGTTGGTCGAGGACGAGGAGAGTTTCGTCGACGCCCTCACCGTCGGGTTGAAGAAGGAGGGATTCCGCGTCGAGGTGGCGCGCGACGGTATGGAAGCCCTCAACAAGTTCGACGCGGTGCAACCCGACGTGGTGCTCCTCGACGTGATGCTTCCCCGCATCTCGGGTATCGACGTGTGTCGTCAACTGCGCAAGAAGACCCAGGTCCCGATCATCATGGTCACCGCCAAGGGGGCCGAGATCGACACCGTGGTGGGCCTCGAGGTGGGTGCAGACGACTACATCACCAAGCCGTATCGCACGCGCGAGTTGGTGGCCCGTATGCGGGCCGTGATGCGTCGGGTGCCGAACGATTCTGCCGCGAGTGTGGCCGATCTCGACGGAAACACCCTGGTGGTCGGGGAGGTCGTGCTCGATCCCGATCAGCACAAGGTGTTGGTGAAGGGCGCCGAGGTGGCCATGCCCCTCAAGGAATTCGAGCTGCTGCACATCCTGTTGGCCAACGCCGGTCGGGTGTTGCCGCGCGAGACGTTGATCGATCGAGTGTGGGGAACCGACTACGTCGGAGACACCAAAACTCTCGACGTGCACATAAAGCGTCTGCGGGCCAAGATCGAGGACGATCCGGCCAATCCCACCCGCATCGTGACCATTCGCGGTCTCGGCTACAAGTTCGAACGGGTGCGCGTCTGAGGGGTCGGGCGTGATCGCTCCATGAAGCTGAATGGAGCGAGAGCCGTTGTAGCCAGCACCTAATCTGTGGACGTGAACGACGCGGCCGCCTCGAGTCTGCCGGGTCGTGGTCGGGGTGGTGGTTACGTGCCGCCGCGTCACCAGCATCGATTCGTTCCGTCTCCTTTCACCCGATTGGTTCGCGTGCACGCTCTGATGGCCGCCGGTGAGGCGTCCATGACGGTTGCCCTGGCCGACTCATTGTTTCTCTCGATCTCTCCCGGTGAGGCTCGTGGCCGGGTGTTGCTGTTCCTCGCGGTCAGCTTCGCGCCCTTCTTGATCCTCGGTCGCTTCATCGGCCCAGTGATCGATCGGATGCCCGGTGGTCGACGTCTGTTGATCGTTCTGATCGCCGCCCTGCGCTCGGTCGTGATGTTGGTGATGGTGTCGCAACTCGATTCGTTGTTGTTGTTCCCTCTCGCCTTCCTCGCCATGGTGTTGAGTAAGACCTACGGCGTTTCGAAGTCGGCGGTGTTGCCGTCGTTGTTGCGCAACGACAAGGACCTCGTTCAATCCAACTCCCGTCTCGGAATCACCGCCGGGGTGATCGGCTTCTCGGCGGCCCTTCCGGCCGGCATTCTCAGCGCCCTTTCGCCGAAACTGTCGCTGATTTTCGGCGCGCTGATGTTCCTGCTGGCGATGTCCAACGCCATGAAATTGCCGCGACAATCAGTCACCACCGGTGAGATACAGCAGTTGGAGATCGAGGAGCTGCGTCAGCCCAACGTCTTGATAGCGGTGTCGGCGATGAGCCTGGTGAAGGCCTCGGTGGCCTTCACCTTCTTCCATCTGGCCTTCTATTTTGCCGACCGGCCCCGCGTGGAGCGTTTGGATCTCGCCCCCAACGGTATGTGGTACGTGGTTCGCTATCACTTCGGTCCTCAATTCGGCACCATGTGGTTCGGCATCGCGGTCAGCCTGGCGGCCATTGGCTCGCTACTCGGCAACCTCAGCGCCAAACCGTTGAGGCGACTCAATCACATCGAGAATCTTCTGATTGTCGCGCTCATCCTCATAGGTGGAGCAGGATTGTTCACCGCGCTGACAGCGACGACATTCACCGCTCTGTTGTTGATGGCCATTGTCAACTACGCCGCCGCCGTCGGCAACATGGCGTTCGAGTCGATCGTTCAACGGGATGCGCCGGATGCGAACCGTGGTCGCGCTTTGGCCAACTATTACACCAAGTTTCAACTGATGTGGGTGTTGGCCGGCCTCATCCCGGTGCTGTTGAAATTGCCCGGGGTGGTGGGCTTCGCGGTGGTGTCGGCGATCGGCTTCAGTGGCGGCCTCATCTATTGGTTGAGCAATCGACAAGTGAGCAAGGGTCTCGAACCGTCGTCGGTCGTGGCGCGGTTGCGGCAGCGTTTCAGTCGCCGCTGACCTCGAGACGGGCCAACCACAATCCGGGGGCCGCGAGTTCGGCGGGTGTCGGGAGATTCGCGGCTGCGTCGTAGAGAGGGAAGAGTCCTTCGGGGCCGGCGCGCTGGACCACGCCATCGACGAACGACCGACCGGTCTCCACTTGGTGGCGGGTGGTGTGGACGCCGAGTAACCGCTCGACGAAGGCGGTTTCCTCACCACCGTCGACGCGACGACGACGAGCCGCTTCGGCGATCCGGGCCGGATTACCGAGGATGCGACCACCCACTAGATCCGTCATGTAATCACTCCAACCGATGACCACCGACAAGATGGTGTCCATTTGGGGACGAAGACGGTCCTGCTCCGGCGTTCGCACGGCTCCGAGCAACAATTCGGGATCGCCGAGAATGGCTCGCAACGATGCCATCATGTCGGCCGGGTCCGAGGACTCGATCGACGACAACTTCTCGCTGATTGCCTGGGGGTCGGGCCGAAAGGCCGCCACGTGAGCCGAGACGAGCGAGTTGACCGTTTCGCGTACGTGGGCGAGTCCGTAGATCTGATGAGTGACGAATTCTCGAACGAGCGTCCACATACGAACGTCGTCGCGAGGTAGATCCCAATCCGATGCGAAACCATCGATGTTGTGCGCCAACAGGGCGACCCGATTGCCGTGAGGGCGAGGTAGTGGCAGGTCGTATTGTCCGAGCGAACGCTTCGCGATGAGCCCGACCATCGAGCCGACCGTCATTCCCATGGTCATGGGAGCCAGCATTCCGGTGAGATTCGCGAACATGTCGGACATTGGGTCGGCGGATTCGTCGTTGTCGGGATCGGGTCGAGGGCCACCGAGGGCTGTCGCCAGATCGGTGAAGAGTGGGCGGTAATCGTCGAGCGTGCGTTGGGCGCATTGACCGGACGTCACCATTTCGGGCTCCATTCCAACGACGTCATAGCGATCGCTGATGCCCGTTCCCATTTGTACTTGCATCGTGGCGATGCGCGCCAACTCCTCGAACTCGATTCGAACCTTCGGGTCGATGTTCGACTCGGGTGTGCCGGTGGTCGCGGTCGATTGGGCGATCTGGCGCGCGACGTCCCATTGGATGGGACCCTGCCCCTGGAACATCTTCATCATGTCGCCGAACATTCCTCCGAACATTCCCCCGAACATCTTCGAGAACGGGTCGTCACCGTCACCGGAACCGAAATCGAACGGGCGGGGGACGTCATCGGCCATGAACTCGAGCCTACGACCTGTGCCCGGACGTCGCTTGTCGGGTCTCGTGCGACGATCACCGCGCCGGAGGGGAAGTAGCGTTCGGTGTGTGACCGCGATGGACGCTCCGCTCGACTCGGTGGACCCGCGGACCGAGCGATCATCGGTGGTCGTCACCGGAGCGCTCTGGCCGTTGGGTCGACGGGTGGTGGAGCGTCTGTCGGTCTCCGGGCGGTTCGCGATCACCGAGATTCAGCGCACCGAAAACACCATCGATGGCCCGGTCGATGTACTCGTGCATTTGGCCCCGGGTGATCATGACGCGCTGGCAGCCCGAGGTCGAAGCGCGGTGGTCGGAACGCCCGAGTTGTTGGCGGAGGCATCCGAGCACGGCGTTCGTCACGTGGTCCTGCTGTCGTCGGCGATGGTGTACGGCGCCTGGCCGAACAATCCGGTCCCCATCACCGAGGACGCTGCGTTGCGTCCGGACTTCGGGTTCGCCTTCGCCCGTCAACTGGCGACGGTCGAGCAGATGGTCGACGATTGGCGTGAAGCCCTGCCCGGTCGGACCACATGTGTCCTTCGACCCGTGCCGGCGATGGCCGCCGACGGCACCAGCAGTCTCGTACGGGCGTTGGCCGCCGGCATGGGGGGACGGCTGGGTGAGGACGACGTGCCGGCGCAGTTCCTGCACTTGGACGATTTGGCGTCGGCCGTCGCGTTGGTCGTCGAACGCGGTCTGGACGGCGTGTACAACGTGGCTCCTGACGGTCATGTGCCCGGATCGCGCGTGCGCTCACTGTGGGGGATGGCACCCCGCTTGCGTCTTCCGGATCGCGTGGCCGAAGTAGTCGCCGACCTGCGATGGCGTTTCCAGCGTGGTCCGATCCCACCGGGTTTGCGCCCCTACGTGCGTTCTCCGTGGTTGGTGTCCAACGGTCGTTTGCGGGCCCAAGGTTGGGCCCCGACGGTCACCAACGAGCAGGCCTTCGTCGAGGGAACCGACGCCAAGTGGTGGACGATGCTCACTCCGAAACGTCGTCAGGAGTTGGCTGTCGGGGCGATGATCGTCACCACCGTGGTGGGTGCCATCTCGCTCGGTGCGTGGTTGCGACGTCGTTTGCGGGCGCGTTAGTCGCCGACGACTTGTTTGAGCAGTCCTTCGATGTCCCCGATGGGGACGACACATGGTGTCGACGTCTCCTCGGTGTACAGCCCCGTCAACTTGCCTGACCCATCGAAGACCGGGGCGCCTTCGGTGACGTCGAACTCGGTGGTCGTCGTGGGAGACAAGATGATCAACCCGTCCGCGGTGCGTTCGCCGACCCGGAAAAGCCCGCCGGTACCGTCAGCTACGAAGACATCTTGTCCCGTCGCCATGTCGGCCAACAGTGGCAATTCGCCGCGATCGATCTCGAGCCGCTCGTCGACTCGGAGCACTGCTAGGTGCAGTCGCTCGTCGGACATGACGACGTTCGCGGTCCGACGACTCCCGTCGCGGGAATCGATCGTGATGATCTCGTCGGACCCGGCGGCCGCCCAGGTGGTGATGATGAAGTTGCCGTCACCGACGATCATTCCCAGGGGGTGCTGCGTTCCGCCGCGCTCCAACTCGACCACGATCACCGACCGACTGGTGAGTTCGAGAACACCCGTGGCATTGTTCTCGGAGGTTCGGGGTTGCACGACGAGGATGAGGCCCACGAGCATCAAGCTTCCGGCGACGATCGAAAAGAGCAGAAGACCTCGGCCGTTTCGTCCGATGTCGGGTCGTTGCTCGACGCGCACGGTATGAGCAGCGAAGCCGAGTTCGGACGGATGGCGCCAGACGCGCTCATGTGGTGGCTGAGGCGCCGGTGGTAGGGCGTCGTCCTCGTGCTGGCTCACGAAGAGGTGAGGTTAGTGAGCCGAGTCGCGTGAGTGTTGTCGGGCGAGTCCGACGGTACGGGTCAACCGCTACGATTCGGCTGTGATCTTCGAGCGGACGTCCGACGAGTGGTTCGCTATTGGTGACGAGCCCTTGGCGGTCGGTGCCCTGTACGAATGGGCGGTCCGACCGGACTGCGGTGCCGTGGTTGTCTTCTCGGGAACGGTGCGAGATCATGCGATCGAGGGCGAGGAGGTGCGCCACGGGGTCTCCCACCTCGAGTACGAGGCCTACGTGTCCGAGGTGGTTCCCAGTTTTCGGGAGATCGCGGTCGAGGCCCGCCGACGTTGGGCCGATCTTGGTCGCATCGCTCTTCATCATCGAACCGGACGCATCGAGTTGGGTGAGAGTTCGGTCATCGTGGTGGTGTCAGCCCCTCACCGCCCCGAGGCTTTCGCTGCCGCCCGATTCGCGATCGATGCCCTCAAGGCCGGTTCTCCCATCTGGAAGCACGAGACCTGGAGTGGTGGAAGTGACTGGGGGACCGGCGCGACTTCGGTGACCGCCCCCGGTGACGTGTCGACCGCCATCGATGGAGTGGGAATCTGAATGGTCGCCGTGCTCGTCGTCGGTCTGGTGTTGTGTTTGATCGTGGTGCTGTGGGTGGCGGCGAGTCGTCGCACTCCGGCCAGTGACGACAATGTCGACGACTTTCGACGACACCTGAATGCACTCTCGCCCGAAGTTCGTCGGACCGTGGTCGATCGGCCCGTGCCGTTGACCGGTATAGACGATGTCGTGAACGGTGACGATCCGGAGAGAACCCATGGCTCGTGACCTGGCGATCGACCTCGGTACGGCGAACACTCTGGTGTACATGAAGGGTCGCGGTATCGTGCTGAATGAACCGTCGGTGATCGCCCTCAACCGGCAGACGGGTGAGGTGTTGGCCACCGGGCACGATGCCTGGCACATGATCGGACGGACCCCCGGCTACATCGTGGCGGTGCGCCCACTACGCGGAGGAGCCATCACGGACTTCGACGTGACTGAACGAATGATTCGCCTGCTACTGCAGCGGGTTGGCGTGAGCCGCTTTACCCGCCCCAAGGTGGTCATTTGCGTCCCCTCAGCCATCACCGAGGTCGAGCGTCGCGCCGTCACTGATGCGGCCCGTCGCGCCGGGGCCGCCGATGCGCAGTTGATCGAACAACCGATGGCCGCCGCCATCGGTGCACAACTCCCCATCGACGAGCCGGTGGGCAACATGGTGATCGACATCGGCGGTGGCACCAGCGAAACCGCGGTCATCAGCCTCGGTGGAATCGTCGCGTTGGAAGCGGTGCGTGTCGGAAGCTTCGACATCGATGCGGCGATCCAGAACTACGTCCGTCGCGAACACGGCATCGCCATCGGTGAGCGCACCGCTGAGGAAATCAAGAAGGCGATCGGCTCGGCCGCCCCCACCCCCGACGAGGTCGACGCTGAGGTGAGTGGCCGGGACCTCATGATGGGTCTACCCAAGACGGTCGTGCTGACCCCCGAGGAGATCCGGTACGCGATCGATGACGTCGTCACGCAGATCGTGCAGTCGGTGGTGCGCTGTCTCTCCAAGGCGCCGGCGGAGTTGGCGCAGGACTTCTTGATCCGTGGCATGTATCTCGTGGGCGGAGGAGGATTGTTGCGCGGCTTGACCGATCGCATCCAGCGCGAGACCCAGGTGCCGGTGCTGATGTCGAACATGCCTCTGGAGGCCGTGGTGCTCGGAGCTGGACACTGCATCGAGAACTACGACGCGCTGAAGCGCATGTTCATGGGCCAGCGTCGCTGAAGCGAGCGCGTCACGATTTCGTCAGGTAGGAACGATGGGGACCAGCAGACCATCCTGCGACAACACCCACAGTTCTCCCGAGGCATCGGCGAGCACGCCGACCGCATTCGAGACCATGCCGAGTGTTTTGGTGCCACACTCGGCGCGCTGGTCATCGAAGCAAGTGGCGAACACCTCTCCGGTGCACCAGTCGGCATACACGTACCAGGTTCCCGATACGCCGATGCTCTCTCCTCGGTACACTGCCCCGCCTGAGATGGAGCAACGGCCGTCGGTGTGTTGGTATTCGAAAACCGGTAACACGGGAGAGAGGGCGTCGGCGGTGGCTTGATCGGCGTTGAAGACGGCGGTGCCCTCGAGATGGCTCCAGCCGAAACTCGCTCCATCGATCTCGGAGCGGGCGACGACGTTGATCTCCTCGATTTTGTTTTGGCCGACGTCAGTGATCCAGAACTCGTCGGTCTCCTGATCGAGGAACACCCGCCAGGGATTGCGGAGTCCGACGGCCACCACCTCGCCGTCGGTCCAGCGACCGTCGACCTCGGACATGCGGATCACCTTGCCGAGAGGATGGGAGGGATCCAACGCCAGCCGTTCGGGGTCGCCCGCCGAACCACCGTCACCGGTGAACACCCAGAGACTGCCATCGGCCCACACGATCTCGCCGCCGTTGTGGTTGGGGTAGGGCTGCTCGAGGAAGTAGATGCGGGTGCGCGAGGTCTCGTCGAAGGAGCCGTTCGAACGCACAAGATATTGGTCGATGTTCGTGTGGCCATCGAGGTCGGTGTAATTGACGAATGCTCGCGCACCATCGAACGAGAAAGCCAAACCCAACAATCCGCGCTCGCCCTCGGCGCGCGTGAGATCACTCATGTCGAGAGCGAGCAGTCCTCTCGTGCCGTCGGGATTCATCATCGAGACCACCCCGGTGCGCTCGACGAGATAATCGGTCGGTGCCGTGTCCGGGGTGAAGCGCGACGTGATGTCGACCGGCTCGGTCCATCCGGTCACCGGTTTGCCGAGTCCCGCGGAGAAGGCGGGTTCGATCTCCGAATCGGAGTCGCTCGGTGGGGTCGGCGCCGAGGTGGTGGAAGCGATCGGCGTCGGCCCGGACTCGATGTCGGGGTCGGCTCTTCGGGCCGATCCGCAACCGACCAGCACAATCGCCCCGAAAACGGCGAGAACGCGGGACCCGATCACGACCGTTCGCGGCGGATGAGACCCTCTTGGACGACGGTGATCGCCAGGTGCCCGTCGTGGGTGAAGATCGAACCCGAGGCCAGGCCTCGAGCATTGGACGTGCTGGGAGTCATCTGGTCGTAGAGCAGCCACTCGTCGGCTCGGAAGGGGCGATGGAACCACATTGCATGGTCGAGGCTGGCCATCTGCACTCCACTGTCGGTCCAGTTGAGCCTGTGGGGCAGGACCGTGGTGTCGAGCAAGGTCATGTCACTGGCGTAGGTGACGATGCAGGCGTGCAGCGTGGGATCGTCGGGCAATTGCCCATCGGCACGTAACCACACCGACTGTTGCATCGTCGGCTCACGAGAGCGCGACATGGGATCACCGTGCACGTAACGGATGTCTATGGGTCGAGGTCGCTCGTACCAATCTCCGAGTAAATGCTTGTGTGGAGCCATGCGTGTCTTGAAATCGGGCAATGTTTCCGCGGCTGGCACCCCGGGCATGTCGATCTGGTGTGACAGGCCCTCCTCGGGGGCGTGGAAGCTGGCCTGCAGATTGAAGATGGGCTGACCGTGTTGGACGGCCACGACGCGACGGGTGGTGAAACTCTTGCCGTCACGGATGCGGTCGACGTCGTAGAGGATCGGAGCCATCGGGTCGCCGGGGCGCAGGAAGTAGGCGTGCAGCGAATGAACTCGCCGGTCGCGGTCATCGACGGTGCGCGAAGCCGCCACCAGCGCCTGTCCGGCAACTTGCCCACCGAAGACGCGTTGACGGTTCTCCTGGGGCGATCGACCCCGAAAAATGTTGACCTCGATGGGTTCCAGATCCAAGAGGGAGATGAGGTCGTCGAGAGCGTCGAAATCCGAGTCACCGGGGCTGGGGGAAACCATCTACTCATCTTGGCACGAACTCGGCTGAGAGTCGCCCTCATCGAGGGAGGTAGGATGAATCCGTGGCCCTTCTTTCTTTGAATCCTGACGAACTCCTGTCCACCACCCGAGCGGTCCGCAAGCGGCTCGATTTCGACAAGCCGGTCTCCGACGACTTGATCCGCGAGTGCGTGTCCTTGGCGATGCAGTCGCCGTCGGGATCCAACAACATGACCATGCAGTTCGTGGTGGTCAAGGATGCCGCCAAGCGCAAGGCCATCGGAGAGGTGTACCGCGAGTGCTTCTCGATCTACCAGCAGATGGACGGCATTTACATCCGCACCATCGACAAGGGCGACGAACTGATGAACAGGCAACAGCAGCGCTCGGCGGACTCGGCCGATTACCTCGCCGACCATATGGGTGAGGCTCCGGTGCTGGTGATCCCCTGCAACCTCGGCGCGCGTTCCGAGGCCACGGGTGGTATGGGCATGATGGTGTCGTCGGTGATGGGCAACATCCTGCCGGCCATGTGGAGCTTCATGCTCGGTGCCCGTGCGCGCGGACTCGGGACCGCGTGGACCACGGTTCACCTGATGCAGGAGCAGCGGGTCGCCGACATTCTCGGCATTCCCTTCGACTCGGTTCAGCAGGTGTGCCTGTCCCCGTTGGCGTACACGAAGGGCACCGACTTCAAGGCGGCGGTTCGGCCCGCGGCTGAGACCATCATCCACTGGGACACCTGGTGATCACGGGGCGGCTGCGCGAAGCCGCCCTGGCTGCTGTGGGTTTCATGCCTCCCGACGAGGGAGATGCCTTGCACGAAGCGGCATTGGTGGCGGGTCGTGAGGGGCACGGCTCGGTGTTTCTCGAGGTCGGCTCGTACTGCGGTCGCTCGACGATCTGGCTGGGTGAGGCAGCGCGACTGTCGGGAACCGTGCTGTTCGCCGTCGATCACCACCGAGGTTCGCTGGAGAATCAACCAGGTTGGGAATGGCACGATCCGACCCTGGTCGATCCGTCGGTGGGCAAGATGGACACGTTGCCTTTTTTTCGCCGCACGATTCACGACGCCGGGCTCGAGGATCACGTCATCGCGGTCGTGGGCCAATCATCCAGCGTGGCCCGTCGATGGACGACACCGCTGTCGTTCCTTTTCATCGACGGTGGGCATGGCGTCGAGCCGGCAAGATCGGACTACGAACTGTGGACCCCCCACGTCGTACCCGGGGGGACGCTGGCGATTCACGACGTGTTCCCGGATCCGGCCGACGGTGGTCGCCCCCCGTACGAGCAGATCTATCTTCCCGCGGTGCAGTCAGGCCTTTTCATCGAAACCTCGGTGACGGGAAGTCTGCGCATCCTGCACCGGGTGGCCTGATCCGGCGCGGACGGAAACCGGGAATGGCGGTTCAGCGTGGGCGTTGGGCAGCTCGCAATCCGGCCCAGGCCAGATCGCTCACCTGTTTCGCGATCAATTCGGGATCGAAGTCGCCACCCAGTCGTATGAGCCGACGCGACACACCTTCTGACAGCCCGACGATGGCGTGAGCCAACGTGCGTCGATGCTCGGCGTCGATGTCGGCGGTGATCAACGGTTCGATCACGTCGGCGATCATCGACGTGAAGCGACCGGCGGCCTCGCTGAACTCGGCGTCGCGGCGCGAGCCACCACCGAAGAGCAATTGAAAGGCGTCGTTGTCTTCGTGGACCCACCGGAAGTAGGCGATGAATCCGAGTTCGGTACGTCGTCGGCCCTCGGTGGTGGCGATGCGGGGATCGGTGACCGCAGCGAGCAAGCGAGTACCAGCCTCCTCGATGAGGGCCAGGTACAACTCGCGTTTGGAGGCAAAGTGTTGGTAGAGAACCGGCTTGGTGATGCCAGCGGCGTCAGCGACGTCGTTCATCGACGTCTGGTGGTATTCGCGTTGCGCGAATACGTCCATCGCAACGGCCAACAATTGTTCGCGTCGTTCGGCGGCCGGGAGTCTCATCGACATCACCCGACACGGTACTCGCCAACCGACGACACGATCGCCGGTGGGGGTCAGAGACCGCGGGATCGATCCTCTTTCTCGGCGGCCTTGACGGCGTAACCGAGCACGATGGCAGGAGCGAGCAGGATCGACCCCAGCACCAGAGACACCGTGATGGCCGTGACGATCGCGCCTTTGAAACCGAAGGCGAAGGCCATCACGAACAGGGCGATGGCTACCGAGTAGAGCAGATACCCGATGCGATTGGCCAACAAAGTCCACTTCGCGATGCGGGCTCGCCGCTCGCGAACCGGGTCGGACGGAGAAGTGTTCACCCCCGAACAATGGTGCATGGCTGACGGTTGGTGCCAGTCCTGACGATTACGGTGAACTCGTGGCTGTTCACCTGACGTGGAACGGAGACGTCTGCTCCATTCGCATCGATCGTCCCGACAAGCGCAACGCCGTCGACCTGGCAACCTTGCGCGAGCTCGCCGTCGCGCAATCGGAGGCCGCCGCGAGACGCGCACGAGTGGTGGTGTTGTCGGGGGCACCACCGGCGTTTTGTAGCGGTGCGGATCTCGGTGGTGTCGAGTTGGGGCTCTTCACCGACACGCTTCTCGCGGTGTTGCGTGGATTCGGGGAGCTGCAATGCATCACGTTGGCCGCGGTCGAGGGTGCGGCCCTGGGGGCGGGTTCACAATTGGCCGCCGCCTGCGACCTACGCATGGCATCGTCGGACGCGCGGTTCGGAGTGCCAGCGGCCAAGTTGGGCTTGGCCGTGGACACGTGGACCGTGGCCCGCCTCGGTCGCGAGGCCGGTTGGAGCGTGGCCCGTCGCATGTTGCTCACGGGCGAGGCCATGGCGGCCGGGGATCTGGTGGGCGGCTTCGTCCATCGACTCGGCACTTGGAGCGAGGCGATGGAATGGGCCGAGGAACTGAGCGCCTTGGCGCCACTGACGGTGAAGGCGCACAAGTTGGCCCTCGAGAGTCTGTTTCCATCGGTGGCCGATGGTCGAGAAGATCCATCGATCGCCGAAGTGGAGCGAGCGCGACTGACCGCGTGGGCGAGCTCGGATGCCATCGAGGGCCGCACCGCTTTCAAGGAGAAACGGGCACCACGCTTTGGCGGCGAATGACGAACGCTATGCGCGTCGACGGTCGCGTGATCGCACGGAGAGGTAGACCCGCACGAAAATGACCACCATGCCACCGAGCATGATGCCGAACAGCGCCAGCTGTTGCCATCCGCCACGGTCACCGGGGCTGGTGGGCTCGCGACCACAACCCGGCATCGGATTCGAGCTGACACAGGAGGTGAGATCCCGCTCGAGGTCCATGAAATCGTTGACCGTGTCCGATGTGACGGAGCCCGGTGTCGTCGTGTCCGGAATCGTCGTGTCCGGAATCGTCGTGTCCGGAGGCGTTGCCGCCGCCGAGGAAAATCCCCCGACGATCGCCAGCGAGGCGAAAACGACCACAAGGGTTCGACGAACTGACGACACATCGTCATCGTTCCACGTGGGTGAGCCGATCCACTAGTTGGTGGTGCGGACTACGCTGTGACAGTGAACGCGCGTCGCACCGTCCTCGTCGTGGATTTCGGCGCGCAGTACGCCCAACTCATCGCCCGACGGGTACGCGAGCACCAGGTCTATTCCGAGATCGTTCCCCACTCGATGTCGGCCGCCGACATGGCCGTGAAGTCACCAGTCGCCATCATCTTGTCGGGAGGGCCCAAGAGTGTTCACGTCGTCGGCGCGCCCGCTCTCGATCCCGAGGTGTACGACCTCGGCGTGCCCATCCTGGGCATCTGCTACGGCGCACAGTTGATCGCCCACCAACTCGGTGGCGAGGTGGGCCGGGGATCACGTGGTGAGTACGGGCGCACGCGCATGTCGCGCATCGCCGGGTCGGACTCCACGTTGCTGGTCGGTGACATCCCCGCCGAACAAGACGTGTGGATGAGTCACTTCGACGCCATCTCGCGGGTTCCCGACGGGTTCGTGGCCACGGCCGCCACCCCCGACGCGCCAGTGGCCGTACTCGAGAATTCCGCTCGTCGTATCTGGGGTGTGCAATTCCACCCCGAGGTGGTGCACTCGCCGTTTGGTGCCAACGTGTTGCGGCGTTTCCTCCACGATCTGGCCGGTGCTGACATGTCGTGGACCATGGGCTCGGTCATCGACGAACAGGTGGCACGCGTGCGTGCACAAGTAGGGGACAAACGCGTCATCTGTGGTTTGTCCGGAGGGGTGGATTCGGCGGTGGCTGCGGCGCTGGTCCACAAGGCCATCGGTGCGCAACTCACTTGTGTCTATGTCGACACCGGATTGATGCGCAAGAACGAGAGTGACCAAGTGGTCGAGACTTTCAAGCGCAACCTCGGCATCGAGTTGGTACACGTGGACGCCGGAGCTCGTTTTTTCGAGGGATTGAAAGGCATCACCGAGCCCGAGGCGAAGCGCAAGGTGATCGGCGAGTTGTTCGTTCGTATTTTCGAGCAACATACCGGCGGTGTCACCGACGCCGAGTTCCTCGTGCAGGGAACGTTGTATCCCGACGTCATCGAGAGTGGCGGCAGCGATGGCAGGGCGGCGGTCATCAAGAGTCACCACAACGTGGGTGGTTTGCCCGAGGACATGACACTACGTCTGCTCGAACCGCTGCGCTCGTTGTTCAAAGATGAGGTGCGTCGCTTGGGGCTCGAATTGGGGCTGCCCGACGAGATCGTGTGGCGTCAGCCGTTCCCGGGCCCCGGACTGGGCGTGCGCATCATCGGCGAGGTCACCCCCGACAAGGTGGCGTTGCTACAAGACGCCGACTTCATCGTTCGCGAGGAGATTCGTCTGGCCGGCTTGGAGCGCGACATTTGGCAGGCCTTCGCCGTGCTACCCGACATCCGCTCGGTGGGCGTGATGGGCGATGAGCGAACCTATGCGTACCCCATCATCATTCGGGCGGTCACCAGCGACGACGCCATGACCGCCGATTGGGCCCGCCTGCCCTACGACTTGTTGGAACGCATGTCCCGTCGCATCATCAACGAGGTTCCGGGGGTGAATCGGGTGGCCTACGACGTCACGTCCAAGCCCCCGGGAACCATCGAGTGGGAGTGAGTCCGCCGAACTCGGTCGAGACCGAAATACCCCTGCGAGCAGGTCCGATGACTGCCATCGCACCCTGCTGACTAGCCTCTCGAGGGTCATGTCGCTGCTCTCGTTGCGAACTTCCGGCCGGCGTCTCGCCGCAGCTGTCACCGGTGGAGTGACCATCTTGGCCGGTGCCGTGATCTGGGTGGGTCCGGCCCGAGCGGACTCGGTCGATGACGCCCGACGCAAGGTGAGCGAAATGGCTGACCGCTTGGAAGCCGCCGAGGCCGAGGTGGATCGCCTCAGCGAGGAACTTCGGGTGGCCGAGGACGACAAGGCGCGCCTGGACATCGAGATCTCCGAGGCCGAAGTGGCGATCGCCGTGATGGAGACCGAGGTCGGCGGGCTTCAGGCTCAGCTGTCGGACCTCGCCGTGCAGGCCTTCGTCGGTGGTGGTGGCGCGGGAAGCCTGACCGGACTTCTCGCGGTGGGGGCCGGTCCGAACGAGGCGGTGCAGCGGCAATACCTCACCGAGATGGCGCTGAACTTCGGATCGGCCAACTCGGACCAACTGGACGCGCTCATCGACGACCTGGGCGACAAGAAGACCGAACTCGAGCGGAATCGAACCAACGCCGAGGAGCTGTCGACACGTATTCGAGAGAGTCAGCGCGAGGCCGCCGACGAGATCGCCAAGTACACCGCATTGAGGGCCCAGGCTGAGCGAGAACTCGGTCAGGCCCTGGCCAAGGAGCGTGAACGCCGCGCCGCGGCCGCCGCGGCTGCCGCTCGCGCCCAGGCGAACGCGATCACGGGCAATCGGACGACGGGTGGCGCGACCACGTCACGTCCGCGCTTCGATCCCTCCAGTATTCCGGCCAGTAGTTCGCGGGGGGCCATGGCCGTTGCCGCGGCCCGCAGCCAGATCGGTGTCAAGTACGTGAAAAACGCCGCTGTCGAGAACGAGGCATTCGACTGTTCGGGTCTCACCATGTGGGCGTGGCAAAAAGCGGGGGTCAGCTTGCCACACCAATCTCGTCGACAGTTCTCCTCGTCGCCGCGCATTCCGGTGGAGAACATCGAGCCGGGAGATCTGATCTTCTTTTACAACCCCATCACCCACGTTGGGATATACGTCGGTGACGGCATGATGGTCGACGCTCCCGGTGTCGGACGCTCTGTCCGACTGACCGCGGTCAGTTGGAACAAGGTGGTCGGGGTGACCCGTCCAGGCTGAACGCTCATGGCGACCGCGCACTACCGTTCGTCGGTGGGGGACATGGAATGACCGTGCAAGGGATCGACGTCGACAAGGTGAGCGCGTGGCTCCTGGCGAGCATCGACGGCGCCCGAGAACCTTTCTCGTTCGATCTCATCGCTGGTGGGCGGTCGAATCTCACCTATAGGGTCACCGACGCCAACGGCACGCGTTTCGTTCTGCGTCGACCACCGTTGGGTCACGTGTTGGCGACGGCTCACGACATGGCGCGCGAGTTCCGCATCATCGCCGCCGTTGGCTCCACCACGGTGCCCGTGCCTCGTGCGATGGGCCTTTGCACCGATGAGAGTGTCAACACCGCCAATTTCTACGTGATGGGCTTCGTGGACGGCGTGGTGCTCGACAGCGCCGACAAGGCCGCGGCACTTCCCGTGGGTCTCCGCCCGGCTGCGGCGCACCATCTCGTCGACGTCCTGGCCGACCTGCACGCTGTCGATGTCGACGCGGTCGGGCTCGGTGATTTGGCGCGTCGTGACGGCTACATCGAGCGCCAGTTGAAGCGGTGGACCACCCAATGGGAGAACTCCAAGACACGCGATCTTCCCGAGATCGACGAAGTGGTGCGACGTTTGAGTTCTCATCTGCCGCGACAGCAAGGTGTCGTCATCGCGCACGGTGATTTTCGCTTCGGCAACTGCCTCACCAACGTGTCCTCGGGCCGAATAGCCGCGGTGCTCGATTGGGAGTTGTGCACCTTGGGAGACCCGCTGGCCGATCTCGGCTACTTGGGCGTCTACTGGAGCGACGGTCCATCGAACGCGCTGCGCGCCAATGACCCCACACCGGCGGGAGGTTTCCCGCCCTATCACGATCTCGTCGAGCGGTATGCCAGCAACACCGGTCGTGACGTATCGGCAGTCGACTTCTACGTCGCCTTTTCGTGTTGGCGTCTGGCCGTGATCAGCGAGGGCGTCTACGCCCGCTATCTTCATGGAGCGATGGGTCAACAAGAGGGCATCGATCTGTCGACGATGAAATTGGGAACGGAGACGTTGGTCCAACGGGCCCTGGAAGCGGCGAGGAGCCTGACTTGAGCGTGGATGTTTTCAGAGGATGGACCAAGACCTCCTTCACCGCGACGGGTATCACCCACGACATCTTTCGCAAGGGGTCGGGTCCTTTGGTGGTGGTCGTGCACGAGGTCCCCGGCATCACCCCGAAGGTGACGGCCTTCGCCGAGGAGGTGGTGTCGGCCGGCTTCACTGTTGCGATGCCCGATCTGTTGGGCACACCGGGTAAAGCGATGTCGAACGGCTATGCACTGTCGTCGCTGGCCAAGGTTTGCGTATCCAAGGAGTTCACCGCCATGGCCCACAACGAGACCTCGCCGATCATCGGTTGGTTGCGCGCTCTCGGACGGTCGCTGCATGCCGAGGTGGGTGGCAAGGGCATCGGAGCCGTGGGCATGTGTTTCAGTGGCGGGTTCGCGCTGGGCATGATGCTCGACGATCACATGCTGGCCCCGGTCTTGAGCCAACCCTCGCTCCCATTCCCGGTGGGCAGACGTCGGGCCGCCGACCTGAATCTGTCACCTGACGATGCTTTGGTGGTGAAACATCGGGCCGCCCAGGGTTGCCAGGTTTTGGGTCTGAGATTCGCCGGCGACCGCTGGGTCGGCACACGCTTCGACTCGTTGCGCCAACTCCTTGGCGATGCTTTCATCGCCATCGAACTGCCCTCCACGAAGAAAACCGACCACTCGGTGCTGACCGAGCAGCGTGACGAGGCGAGTGTTCAGCGGGTGGTCAGCTTTTTTCGCGAGAAGCTTCACTGATCCCGAGGCGAAAGCGCGGGTGTTTCCACGCCCGTAAAGCGTCGGCGGGGGCCTGCTCGGATTCCAGCAGATGGCGCGCCAGCATTCCTTTGGCCGCTTTTGCGTCGTGACCGGCAACCTTCCCGGATTTCTCGATGAAAGTCACCGAGTTGAAACTCGTGAACGAACCCGGGGTCGGGGTCCATGCGGCACGGTGCTCGTTCGGCAGCAGATCGATCACGTGATGTCCGGCGAGCCGCACGTTCAACGCTTTCGACAACGGTTCGCGCCACCAGGTGGCGAGTTTGCCGACGGAGGGCAATGACGAACCGATCTTCAACTTGTAGTCGGGGATCGGATCGTCGAATCCGACCAGGCCGAGCAGTCCGGAGATCACGAGGATCGATTCGCTGGCGCGACGACGAAGAACGGCCGTCATGGTGGAGGGGGCGAGGTGATCCCACACCACACCGGTGTAGCGCTGGTGGGCCGGCAAGGTTGGTGAGCCGAGTAACGACAAGTTGGCGCTTTGCGCCACCGCCAGATTGCGGCCGCTGACGCCCAGCAACTTCGCGTCACCGCCTCCGACCGATGTCAACGCCGTGAGCAGTTCGGTCCGCTGTCGGGCGAGGGTGCCTCCGAACTCCCCACTACCCGGTCGCCAACCGGGTTTGGAGCCCCCCACTGCCTTGCCCTCCGACGGCGGAAGCAGAATGACGAGGGGGGCGTTCGGTGCGAGGGCTTTGCGGGGAGGCACGCCCCAAATTCAACTCCACGTGGCACAGGACTAGGGTGATTTCATGCGAATTCACGTCGATGCCGACAAGTGCCAAGGCCACAATCGTTGTTACGCCCTTGCTCCCGAGTTGTTCGACGTCGACGACTACGGCAACGCAGTGGTCATCGGCGACGGAACCGTGAGCCCCGAACTCGTCGAACGGGCGAAATTGGCGGTCGCAAACTGTCCCGAGTTCGCCATCTCCCTCTCCGAGTGACGACCATCGACTGATGTCCTCGATCAAACCCACCGTCTCGATCTACGGTCCGGTCACCGACTGGGCGACCGATTTCGATCATGCCGACCCGGCCTACAACCGCAATGCCGATCGCATCTGGGGTGAACTACGACAAACGTGCCCGGTGGCGCACAGCGACCGATACGGCGGGACGTGGTTGCCCGTCACGCACGAAGCCGTTCGCGAGATTGCCTACGACACCGAGAATTACACCAGTCGTGCGGTGGTGGTGAGCACGGTCGTTCCCGATGACCCCGCTCCCGTCGGAGGGGCACCTCCCATCACCAGCGATCCGCCGTTCCATCACGATGCTCGTCGCTTGTTGCTCCCGCCGTTCTCACCCAAGAAGATCGCCGAGTGGGAAGGCGAGATCCGTGTTCTTTGCCGGTCCTTGCTCGACGGCATGCAGGCCAAGGTCGCCGCCGGTGAGCGCGTCGACGCCGCCATCGACTACGCGCAGCACATTCCGGTCAACGTCATCTCGCGAATGTTGGGTTTCCCGCTCGAGGACGACGACATCTTCCGCGGATTCGTGCACGACATTCTCGAAAGCATCAACGGCGACCCCGACGAGCGAGTGAGATCGTTCGAACGAATCGACGCCTATCTGATGGCGCAGATCGAGGACCATCGGACCAATCCGCGCGACGACCTGACGACGTATCTCATGGACGTCGAGATGTACGGCGCGAAGTTGCCCGACGACATGGTGGGCGGTGTCATCTTGTTGCTGTTGGTGGCCGGTATCGACACCACGTGGAGTGCCATCGGTTCCAGCCTGTGGCATCTGGCCACCCACGACGAGGATCGGCGACGTTTGGTGGCCGATTCCGGTTTGATGACCACCGCCATCGAGGAGTTCCTGCGGGCGTACGCCCCGGTGACCATGGCGCGACTCGTCGCCAAGGATCACGATTTCCACGGTTGTCCGATGAAGAAGGACGAATGGGTGTTGCTCCCGTTCCCGGCAGCCAATCGCGATCCCGCCGAGTTCGTCGACGTCGACAAGGTGCTGATCGACCGACAGGAGAATCGTCACGCCGCCTTCGGGCTCGGCATCCACCGTTGCCTCGGGTCGAACCTGGCGCGTCTCGAACTTCGCGTGGCCGTCGAGGAGTTCATCGGGCGTTTTCCGGACTTCTCCATCGACGGCACCGAGGACGACGTGGTCTGGAGCGTCGGTCAGATTCGTGGTCCCCGTGAGTTGCCCGTGCGGGTGACGCGCGACTGAACGTGTCGGAGACCGTCGCTTTCACGCCCGCTGGAGTGCGGTGGGCCGAGATGCTGGCGAGTTGGGTCATACCCGACGAGATCGTGGCCCGGGGTGAGGTTCCACCGTGGTCGCACGATCCGGCCACCTTCGCCATGGACGACACGGCCGACCCGGCCAATCCCATCTTCGAATTGGCCCGTGAGCTGTTACCCATCGATGGGGGATCGGTGCTCGATGTCGGATGTGGGGGAGGACGTTCCTCGCTGCCCTTGTTCCCGCGGGCTCGCCACATCACCGGTGTCGACTCCAGTCGAGCCATGCTCGACCAGTTCTCCGATGCGGCAACTGACGTCGGTGTCGACCATCGCGAGATCCAAGGACGTTGGCCCGATGTGGCACTCGAGGCGGAATCGTCGGATTCCCCACTGGAACGTGTGGATGTCGTGGTGTGTCACCACGTCTTTTTCAACGTCCCCGACCTGGAGCCGTTCGTCGTGGCTCTCACCACGATGGCGCGCTTGGGAGTTGTCGTGGTGTTACCGCGTCGGCATCCGATGTCGGCATGGAACGCCGCGTGGAAACACTTCTGGAACATCGACCGTCCCCACGGACCGACGTCGGACGACGCGGTGACGGTGTTGAGGGCGTTGGGGATCGAGCCGGAGGTGTTCGAAGTGCCCCGACCGGCCATGTCCCGTCATGCCGATGACCCGGCTTCGCTCGTACGGTCGGCGCGTCGACGCTTGTGTCTCACGTCTGATCGCGACGACGAGTTGGAGGATTGGTTGCGCGTCAATCCGCCGGACTTCATGCGAGACGTGGTGGTGCTGCGTTGGCCCGGCGGTCTGGAGCACGAAGTTCCCCGATGACTTCGGTCAACGAGTCGAGTAGATGCCGTCACGCGGCGACACGGCGTAGGCGATCACTCCGACGATGGCCGCCGGAACGGCCGTGTGAGTGCCGAATAATTCGATCACCAGGACAGCGCAAGCGACCGGTGTGTTCGACGCGGCACCGAACACTGCACTCAGGCCCACTGCGGCGGTGGCCGTGGGTGGTAATCCGAGCGGAGCCGACAGGACCGACCCCAGGGTCGCTCCGACGACGAACAACGGGGTGACCTCACCACCGGGGATGCCACAACCAAGGGCCACGGCGGTGAAGATGATCTTCAACAACGGATCCCACCAGTCGGCAAGGTCGCCGGAAAGCGCTTGGTCGACGAGGGGCAAGGAGAGGCCCAGGTAATCCCGTCCGAACAGCAGCATCAGCACCAACGTGGCGAGACCACCCACCACCGGCCGCAGTGGTGCGAGAGCCAGCGTGCGTTCGGTGGCATTCTTCACGGTCCGCACCAGAACGATGAAGAGTCGGGCCGATAGTCCCGCCACGGTCCCGAGTACCAACAGGCGCGTCGCAACCCACCAGTCGATGTCGATCACCAGATTGGCAACGGGGGTGGAACGCCCGAGACCCTCCACCACGAAGTCGGCGGTGACCGAGGCGGCCAGCGCGGGGATGATGCCCTCGTAACGAAGACGCCCAGTGCGCTGAACCTCGATTCCGAAGATCGCGCCGGCCAAAGGCACTCCGAAGGCCCCACCGAAGGCGCCGGCCATGGCGGCGGTCATCAACAAGAGCCGGTCGCCGTCTCTCAAGCGCAACGGTCGAGTGAGGAGCGAGGTGAGTGAACCGCTGATCTGCAGCGCGGCACCCTCACGTCCGACGGAGGCACCAGTGAGTTGGGCGATGTACGTGGCACCGAAGATCATCGGGGCCATACGGGCCGGCACGGGTTCGACCGGGGTCGTGTCATCGCCCCCGTTCGCGTTGGCGATCACGATCGAGGTTCCACGATTGGCCGCACCACCGAACCTCCAATAAACGAATCCGAGCACGCCGGCGGCGATCGGCATCAGCCAGACCAGCCAGTCGTGATCGAGTCGACCGGAGGTTGCATGATCGAGCGACTCGAAAAGAGTCCACGAACCGAGGCCGGCGACGCCCCCGACGACGATTGACATCAGAGCGATCGACAAAAGGTGGGCGAACCCTTTCACCCCGTCCAAAAGCACCCGATCAGGGTACTCGTTGCGATCTTCTCACCCGACTCTTACCCCGCATCGGGCAGACTTCCCGCGTGGTGAATCGAGTCTTGGTGGCCGATGATGACAAGGCGGTGCGCGAGTCGCTCGTTCGTGCCCTCACCCTCGAGGGCTACATCGTGTCGTCGGTCAACGACGGTGGGCAGGTGCTCGAGATGCTTCGCGTCAATGAGAGCGACGCACTCGTGCTGGATCTGATGATGCCCGTCATCGATGGTCTCACCGTGTGCCGGGTTCTGCGCTCGGAGAAGAATCGCATTCCGATCCTGATGCTCACCGCGCGCTCGGAGACCCTCGATCGTGTTCAAGGTCTCGACGCCGGCGCCGATGACTACCTTTCCAAGCCATTCGCCCTCGAGGAGCTGTTGGCTCGGTTGCGGGCCCTGCTTCGTCGAACGAACCCGACGGTCGATGGGGAGAGGCACGACGATCTGGTGTTGGACGATCTGCACATCGACACCGCCGCGCGTCGCGTCCGGCGTGGTTCGCGGGAAGTGGAGTTGTCCAAGACCGAGTTCGATCTTCTCGAATTGTTGGTTCGCAACAGCGGGATCGTGTTGGACCACTCCACGATCTACGACCGCATTTGGGGCTACGACTTCGGACCCGAGTCCAAGAACCTGGCGGTTTACATCGGGTACATCCGTCGCAAGGTCGATTTCGATGGCCACAGGAGACTCATCCACACCGTGCGCGGAGTGGGCTACACGGCCCGGGTCATGTCATCGTGAGCCTGCGTTGGAAACTCACCATGGCGTTGGCGATCATCGCTGCCGCGGGCACCGGCATCGTCGGTGCGTTGTCGTATCAATCGACGCAATCAAGGTTGATGACGGAGATAGATCAGTCGTTGATCAATGCAACCGGTCGATTCCTGGATCGGCGAGGCGGTGTTCTTGGAGACAGGCCGGGTTCCTCCAACAACCTCCGTCTCGCCATCCCGGAACGTCCCTTGGGCATCGAGCAGTTCGTCGTGCAGTTGGTCGATCCCTCCGGAGACGTGCTGGCGGCCACCGACGGCGTGACGATCCCCGTCCCGTCGACGGTCATGGGTTCGACACAGGGCGATGGTACGCCGTGGATCTCGACCGAGCGGGCAAACGATGGCTCCATGTATCGCTTGCGATCGTTCGCGACGCCCATCGGGGTCGTGCGGGTGGGTCGCGATCTTGCCGAAACCGAAAATGTTTTGGCGGACCTTCGCGAACGAACAGTGTTGTTGTCCTCCCTGGTGGCGGCACTGGCCGCCGCGGTCGGTTGGCTCATCGCCCTACGGGTCACCTCGCGACTCCGGCACCTCTCGCTGGCCGCCGAGAACGTCGCCGCCACGGGACGACTGACGCTCGACGTGCCGTTGTCCGGTCACGACGAAGTGGGTCGATTGGGGCGCTCATTCGACGAGATGCTCGTCGCCCTGTCGCGGTCCAAAGAGCAACAGCGACGTCTTGTCGAGGACGCCGGTCACGAACTGCGAACCCCGTTGACCAGTTTGCGCACCAACCTCGACGTGCTGAAACGACATCCGGCGATGGATGATGGGATGCGCCGGCAGATACTGGCCGAAATCGATCGTGACACGTCGGAGTTGACCAGCCTCGTGGAGGAGGTGGTCGCCGTTGCCGCCGATCGACACGCCACCGAACTTCCCGAGCCCGTGCGGTTGTCCGAGGCTGTCGAACGCGTCGCCGACAAGGCCCGGCGCCGCACCTCGAAGGACATCGTGGTGACACACGACGATTCGATCGCAATGGTGCGGCTGGCTCTCATCGAAAGAGCGATCTCCAATCTCATCGACAACGCGCTGAAGTTCGATGTTTCCGACGCCCCGGTCGAAGTGAACGTGCACCGAGGCACGATCGCCGTGGCTGATCGCGGTCCAGGAATTCCCGCTCCGGACCTTGCGCACGTGTTCGATCGATTTCACCGTTCGATCGAGGCGCGCTCGACGCCCGGATCGGGGTTGGGGTTGTCGATCGTGGCCGAGGTGGCCGCGATGCACGACGGAACCGTGTTCGCGCGCAATCGCATCGGTGGTGGTGCCGAAGTGGGATTGAACCTGCCGAACGAGTGATGAGGCCCTTCTCACCGGGATGCTCCCACCCGTGTCGCTGATTCTCACCTTGTTCTCACGTGGCTCGGCGTTGCTTCTCACCTACGAAGCGCACCCTGAAGACACACCAATGAATCACAGCTGAGGCACGAAGGAGTTCTCGACATGAATAGACCGAAGGACAAGACGAAGAAGTTGGCCATCATCGGCGTCACCGCCGGACTGGTTGCCGGTGCCAGCGCCGGATTTCTGATGAACCTGCCCGACGGCGTGGGGGCCGCTTTCCCGGTGGCCGTTGCAGATGCCCCCGTATCGTCGGTCGATGGAGAGGGCGGAGAAGTCGAGGGTAGACGCCCCGGCGGCCGTCGTGGCATGGACCCAGCCGCGATACGGGCTCACATTCGCCGGGTCCTGAGGCCTCTGGTCGAAGCCGGCACCATCGACGCCAGCGAGGTCGAGGCGATCGTGACAACGTTGACGACCCGGCCAGCGACTCCGCCGACCGGCGGTGGGACCCGCCCCGAACCGGGCGAGCGCGCGACCACCCGCCTGCAGTTGCTGGTGGACGATGAGACCCTGACCGTCGCCCAGCGCGATGCCGTGGTCGCTGCCCTCGAGGCGGGTCGTCCGGATCACGGTGGTCGTCCCGGTCACGGTGGTCGTCCCGGTCACGGTGGTCGCCCCGGTCACGGTGGTCGCCCTGATCGAATGCGAGACGAGATGCTCGATGCGGCGGCGACCGCCATCGGTATCACCGTCGAGGAGTTGAAGACCGAGATCCGGGACGGCAAGACGATCGCCGAGGTGGCGGTGGAGAGCGGCAAGACCGCTCAGAACGTGATCGACGCATTGGTGGCCTCGGCCAGCGCCGATCTCACCCGGCGCATCACGGACATGGTCAACGGGGTTCGCCACTCTGCACCGCAGGCCGGGGTGGCCCCGATCCCCGGAGCCTGAGTTCTCCAAGATTCCCGACAAGCCGACGTGGGTCCGCTCCCGTCGCGACGAGTGGACCCGGCTCCGGACGGGTTCGTTCGCGTTGGGGCTTTGTTTCTCTGATCTTTCGGACACCTCCGATCTAGGCTGAACTACCCATGACCGGACCCGAGCCTTCCTTCGATGACGATGACATCTTCGGCCTCGAACCCCCGGCTCGCGAGGCTCCCGACGATCTCGACAACGATGCCTCGGACGTTGGCGTCGACGGAGCATACGAGCCCGCTCCCTTCGCCGCTCGCGCACCTCGCAATATCGCCCCGATCTCGCTCGATGGACTGAACCCCGATCAACGCGAAGCCGCCGAACACGTGAGCGGGCCCTTGCTGGTGGTGGCCGGGGCCGGTTCGGGCAAGACCCGGGTTCTCACGCATCGCATCGCCAACCTCATCTCGCGCCACGATGTGCATCCGATGAGCATCTTGGCCATCACCTTCACCAACAAGGCCGCCGGCGAGATGAAGCATCGTGTGCAGAGCCTCATCGGTCCGGTGGCCAAGTCCATGTGGGTCTCCACTTTCCATTCCGCTTGTGTGCGGATCCTGCGCGTCCACGCCGAGCGTCTGGGATACCCGAAGAACTTCAGTATCTACGATCAGGCTGACGCCCAACGACTCACCGGGTACGTCATACGCGATCTCGGTCTCGATCAGAAGCGATTCACGCCCCGCAACGTTCATGCCGTCATCTCGAACTGGAAGAACGAGTTGTGGTCACCGGCCGACGCCGCTGAACGGGCCGCCCATATTTTCGATCGCAAGCACGCCGACGTGTATCGAGAGTATCAAGAGCGGTTGGTGAAAGCGGGCGCCATGGACTTCGACGATCTCCTCGTCAATGTCGTGCATCTCTTCCGCGCGAACCCCGACGTGCTGGGCATGTACCAAGATCGCTTCAAGCACGTACTCGTCGACGAGTATCAGGACACCAACGTGGCACAGAACGAGATCGTTCTGATGCTCGGCGCCCGCCACCACAACGTGTGTGTGGTAGGAGACACCGACCAGAGCATCTACAAGTTCCGCGGTGCTGATTTCCGCAACATCACCCAATTCGAAGACGCCTTCCCCGACGTGACGGTGGTGATACTCGAACAGAACTATCGCAGCACCCAGACCATTCTCGACGCGGCGAACGCGGTGATCGCGCGCAACTTCGGTCGTAAACCCAAGGCTCTGTGGACCGAGGCCGGTGCGGGTGAACCGATCGTGCGTTTTCACGCCAATGACGAGGGTGACGAGGCCGCATTCGTGGCCCGCACCATGATTTCGCTCCAGGGCGCTGGTCGTCATTGGGGTGAGATGGCCGTCTTCTACCGCACCAATCCTCAGAGTCGCGTGGTCGAAGAAATCCTCATGCGCTTCGGCGTTCCGTACAAGGTCGTGGGCGGAACGCGCTTCTACGACCGCCGCGAGGTGAAGGACGCCGTCGCCTATCTGCGCGTCGTCGCCAATTCGATGGACGAGGTCAGCGTCAAGCGCGTGCTCAATATCCCCAAGCGCGGAATCGGCGAGACCAGCGTGAAGCGACTCGACACCTTCGCCAAGGAGGAGGGCATCTCGTTCTTCGACGCCCTGCGGCGAGCGGGTGACGCCGGAGTCTCGGGTGCGGCCAGACGAGGTATCGAGAACTTCGTCGACCTGATCGAAGGCGTAGCGGCCGACGAGGACCGCAGCCCTGGTCACCTACTGGAGCGAGTGCTCGACGAATCCGGCTACGTCCGGGAATTCGAGGGTGACGACAGTATCGAAGCGGCCGGTCGTCTCGACAACGTCGGTGAGCTCGTGTCGTCGGCCAAAGAATTCGCCGTGGTCGACGAATTCCTCGAACAGGTGTCACTGGTGTCCGACGCCGACGAATTGGACGACGCCGAGGCAGCCGTGCTGATGACCATTCACTCCGCCAAGGGACTGGAGTTCCCGATCGTGTTCATCGTCGGCGCCGAGGAGGGGCTGTTCCCGCACAACCGAACGCTGACCGACCCCGACGAACTGGAAGAGGAACGAAGGTTGGCCTACGTGGGAATCACGCGTGCGCAAGAGCGTTTGTTCATCTCGCACGCCTGGAGTCGTCAACAGTTCGGAACCACTCAGTACAACCCGCCGTCACGATTCCTCGACGACATCCCGGCCGAGCTGGTCGACGACGAGGGAAACGTCGGCACCCGTTCGTCGGCCCGCCTCACCCGCGAGGAGAACTGGACCGCTCGTGGCAAGGCCACCTCGTCGTTCGATCCCGACGACGAATTCCGGGAGCGTCAGGTGGACGCGGCGATGATCGCCGGCCGGGCGCGTCGGGTCGAGCAATCGACCGCGCACGACATCGCCCTGAGGGTGGGCGACACAGTCGAGCACGCCGTGTTCGGTGAGGGCGTCATCATCGACATCACCGGCAGTGGTGAGAAGACCGAGGCCGTGGTCAACTTCCGTGATCGGGGCCGAAAGCACCTGCTTCTGGCCTGGGCGCCGCTCAAGAAAGTGTGAGCCGGCCCCATCGGCATGGTTGAATCGGGCGTATGAAAGCCGCCCTGCTCGTGGAAAGTCTCACCGGGAACACGTGGAGAGCCGCCGAGTTGATCGCTGGCAATCTTCAGCAAGAGGGTTGGTCCATCGCGGGACTGATGCCGTTGCGCGGGCCCGATCACGGAGCGTTGCAGGCCGCCGACCTGGTCATCGTCGGCACGTGGGTGCACGGCGCCTTCATCATCGGACAGGCCCCGTGGGGTATCGGGGCGATCGACGCCCTTCCCGCTGTCGGGGGTAAGCGGGCCGCCACTTTCTGCACCTTCGCGTTGAACCCGGGCAAGACCCTGGTGGCGATGGAGAAGTCGGTGACCAGATTGGGTGCCGACGTCATCGGCGGATTGGCGTTGCATCGCTCGAAGTTGGCCGCCCACAGCGAGGAGTTCGCAGCTCGTCTCGTGTCGGCTCTGGTGTGACCGTGCCTTCGTTGACCGTCGCTGCCATTCAGATGGCGATGGCCGATGGTGATCGGGCCTGCAACGTGGCCACGGCCGAGCGCTTGGTGCGCGAGGCTGCGGCGCGGGGTGCACGACTGATCGTGATCCCCGAACTGTTCGAGGACCGTTATTTCTGCGAGGACCAACGCGCCGAACACCTGGCCAAGGCCCGTCCGCTCGCCGGACATCCGACCGTCGACCATTTCGTCGCGCTGGCCCGCGAGTTGAGGGTGGTGCTACCGGTCAGCTTCTACGAGCGGGCCGGCAATGAACTCTTCAACTCCTGCGCCATCGTCGATGCCGATGGCACCACGCTCGGGGTCTATCGAAAGAGCCACATCCCCGACGGTCCCGGCTACAGCGAGAAGTACTACTTCCGGCCCGGCGACACCGGTTTTCGCGTGTGGGACACCGCGGTGGGTCGCATAGCCGTGGGCATCTGCTGGGATCAATGGTTTCCCGAGGTTGCTCGTGCCTTCGCCCTCGCGGGTGCCGAGGTCATCTTGTATCCGACCGCCATCGGCAGTGAGCCCACCGAACCGGCGTGGGACTCCGCCTCGCACTGGCAGCGAGTCATGCAGGGTCATGCCGGAGCGAACCTCGTTCCGGTGGTGGCCGCCAACCGGGTGGGCGTGGAGGTGGGCTCACGGTTCACACTCACGTTTTACGGATCGTCGTTCATCGCCGGCCCGACCGGCGACAAGGTGGTCGAGGCCGATCGCACCAGCGAGACCGTGCTCACGGCCACCTTCGACCTCGACGAGGTTGCGACGTTGCGTCGTTCGTGGGGTGTCTTCCGTGACCGACGGGTCGACTTGTACTGACTCGTCAGACCGGAGCGTCGACGCCTCGTCGCTCGACCATGGCCGGCAAGTGGTCCCACATGTCGGCGATGAGATCGTCGCGCAGAGTGCGGCGCGATGGGTCGTCCCAGAGGTTGTTTCGCTGAAGGGGGTCGTCGGCCAAGTTGTACAACTCGCCCTCCGTGCCGACGTGCAACGTGCCGGGCAAACAGGTGGTGGCGATCCAACCATCACGACAGATGGTGCGCATGTGCAGGATCTTGCCGAACAACACGCTGTCCCACTCGGTGAGCACCCGTTCGTGTCCGAGGGCGCGGACCTCGTCCACGTCGACCGGGAGTCGGGGGGCCTCGGCGTAGTCGGGTGCGGGGAGCCCGGCGATGTGACAGAACGTGGAGGCCAACGAAACGTGGCCGACCGGAGAGTCGATGATCGCGGGACCGACACCCGCTGACGGCGCAGGTCGCCAGATGAGTGGGATTCGCATCAACGAATCGACGTGGTACGGACCCTTGAACAACAATCCGAAATCGCCTTGTAACTCACCGTGGTCGGTGGAATAGAGGATGTCGGTATCGTTCGCCCAACCGCGCTGCTCGACACGGGCAATCACCCGGCCGATGGCTTCGTCGATGAGTTCGTTCTCGATATGGGTGAGCGCGTTGATCTCGCGCACCTGGTCATCGGTGAGGGTATTGGGCACCCATCGCGCCGGGGCCTCGTAATTGGAGTAGAACTCGCCGTCGTACCACTTGCGCCAGTGTCGGGGCTTCGCATCGAGAATGCTCTCGCGCTCTGCGCGGTCGACGGGGTAGCCCTCGGGGAGATCGAGGTCACGCCAGTTCACCCGGTTTCTTTCCGAGGACGGTGGGTCCCACGGGTGGTGGGGGTCGGGGAAACTGACCCAGCAGAACCAATCGGCGTCGGGGTCGAGTGAGTCCAGCCAGGCGATGGCGCGATCGGCGACCCAGTCGGTGTGGTACCACTCGCGTGGAATCGCGTTGTCGTGCACTTGGGGTCCGCCGGTGTCGCCACCACCCGCGGCGTTCACCTGCAACTCCATGTCGAGTACTCGGTAGTACATGGCCACCGCTTCGGGATGGCTCTTCATCAGCCATTGTGCGTAGTGGAAGGTACCCATGCCGCCGTGCGACGCGGATTCCATGTGGTCGAATCCGCGATGGAGTTGGCCACCATGTAGCCCCGAGTGCATCATGGAGAACTCTCCACTCATCGCCAGCTTGTTCTCGGTGTAGCGCAGGAACGGATCCATGAAGGGCTCGAAGTGTGCCTTACCGATGAGGGCGGTCTTGTAGCCCGCGTCGTGCAGGGTTCCGGCCACGCTGGGCGCATCGACGGGCAGCGGGACACCGTTCATCCACACTCCGTGCGACGACACGTGTCGACCGGTGACCATCGTGGAGCGAGACGGCATGCAAACGACACTTTGGGGGTGGGCTCGCCGGTAATTGATGCCACTGTAGGCCAGTCCGTCGATGACGGGCGTGCGGGCTATCGAGCCTCCGTTGCACCCGAGTCCGTCATAACGCTGTTGGTCGGTGGTGAAAAACAGGATCTTGCGGCCCATCACTGGACATCCACGCGGTCGGGGAAAATGTTGTGGAGTTCGGCGAGTCCTGCTCCGGCACCACCGGCGATGATGAGGGCCATGACCTCGGGGTCGAGGTCGGTGGAGTACACGACGAGACAGCGATCGGGGCCGTCGGCGATGACATCGACGGTTCCGAGGTGCTTCTTGATGATCGGATTGTTGACGATCGTGTACTGGAAACGTCGCAGATCGTGATCGAGGGTGATGATGTCCTCCTCGAATCGCAGGCCACTGGCCAGATCTATCCAGCGCTTGTCGCCCTGAACCTCACAGCCGACGATGGGAAACCATTCGTGAAGGCGGGACGGGTTGCCGACCAGCGACCACACGGTGTCGGCCGACGCATCGACGAATGTCTGGCGACGCACCGTGCCCATCGGCACGAGTCTACCGAGTCGAGGTAGTTGCAGTTCATGCGCCAAATGTCTTGCCCGCGGGCTGATGACCGTGTGGTAGAAAAAGGTCGTGGTTGGGGGCAACAGTAGTTCAGTCAGAAGACCGCTTTGAGATCGAGTGCGTCACCGACCGTTGGTTCGAGTGCAGCGCGCCTGGTTGGTTCGACAGCGGTGAGCTCGGTTGGTCGGAGTGCATGGCGAACTGCTCTTCCGCTGTCGCCGGCGATCGCTCTCGTGGCCGTGCAACTGATTTTCTTCGGTCTTCCCGCCGGGGCCTGGGTGCGCGGGGTCGTACTCGGATTACTGACCGCCTTGCTCGCCGTGGGTATGGCGCTCGTTTATCGCGCCAATCGGGTGATCAACTTCGCTCAGGCTGACTTGGGATACGTCCCGGCTGCGCTGTCCGTCGGGCTCATCGTCTTCAATGGTCTTCCGTACCTCCTCGGTCTGTCCATCGGTCTCGTCTCGTCGATCGTCCTTGGGGCCATCGTCGAATTGGCCATTGTGCGACGATTCGTGCGATCACCGCGGCTGATTCTCACGGTGGCCACCATCGGCATCTCCCAACTGTTGTCGGTGATCGCACTCTCCTTGCCGAGGTTGTGGGACAAGTCGGCCGCGGCCGAGCGGGTTACCCCACCCTTGGATTGGAAGCTCACCATCGGAACCTTCATCCTCAATGCCAACGATTTCATCGCCTTGATCGTGGTGCCCCTGGTGATGATCGCTGTGGGTCTCTTTTTGTCACGAACGCGTATCGGTACTGCGGTGCGTGCTGCCGCTGAGCGCAGTGATCGCGCCGCTCTGCTCGGAATCCCGGTGGGATGGTTGTCGACGATCGTGTGGATGATCGCCGCGGCGTTGTCGTTCATGGCGCTCTTCCTCCGAGCCGGTATCCTCGGCTTGCCCCTCGGTGCTGCCGGATCGGTGTCGGGTTTCATTCTCGCTCTCAGTGCCCTCGTGATTGGTCGACTGCGCAACCTACCGACCATCGCGGCGGCCGCAGTAGCGCTTGGAATTCTCGAGTACGGGATCATGTGGAACGCCGACAGCCCACTGCTGGTTGCTCCGTTCGTGGGCGTGGCAGTCATGGTCGCGTTGCTGATGCAACGTAGGGGTAACACTCGCCTCGACGACGACACCACCGCCTCCTGGCGTTTGGGTGACGAGGTACGAGACCTTCCTGCCCATCAGGCACGTTTTCCGTTGGTGCGGTTGTTGCGTTGGGGAACGATGGCGATCATCACCGCCTTCGTGGTGGTAGCTCCCCTCATCTTGCGCACCGATCAGATCATCAAGATCACGGCGATCTTCGTCTACGCGATCATCGGTTTGTCATTGGTCGTGCTCACCGGATGGGCGGGCCAGATCTCTCTTGGCCAGGTCGGGTTCGTGGCCATCGGGGCGGCGGTGAGTGCGAAGTGCACCATGACGTGGGGTGTCGACATGATTCTGGCGGTGCTCATTGCGGCCGTTTCCGGGGGCTTGGCGGCCTTCATCGTCGGTGTTCCGGCGCTCCGACTGCGCGGGTTGTATCTTGCGGTGGTCACCCTCATATTCGCCGTCAGCGTCACGGAGTGGTTGTTGAACGATCGATTCTTCGATTGGATTCCGAATGAGCGTGTGAAGCGATTGCCGTTGCTGGGCCGACTCGACATCGACACTCCGGTGCGCTTCTACGCGTATACCCTGTCGATTCTTCTCGTGGTGTTGGTCGCGGTGCGGGGAATTCGCCGCAGTCGCACGGGTCGGGCGATCCTGGCGTTGCGCGACAATGAGAGAACGTCACAGTCTTTTGCGGTGCCGGTGCTGCGGCTGAAGCTGACGGCGTTCACCATCTCCGGTGCCGTGGCGGGCACTGCCGGTGCGCTGTACGCGCAGTTGAACTACAGCTTCGACGTCACCAGTTACAACGTTGCCCGATCATTCGAGGTGTTCACGGCCTCCATAGTCGGTGGACTCGGGTCGCTGTTCGGAGCCGTGCTCGGAGCGGCCTACCTTCGTGGAGCCGAATGGTTCGTGACCGCGGATGAGTGGAGGCTTCTCTCCACGGCGGTGGGTGTGCTTTTCGTGCTGCTGGCTCTTCCCGGTGGGCTTGGTGCGTTGGTCATCCGAGTCCGTGACGACCTGGCGCATCGCATCGAACGTCGCGCCGGTCGGGGAGGGACCCCTTCGTGAGTACCCAACGTTCGCTGAAGCAGAGCATTCGTCATCCGGTGGCAACGTTACGTGACATCTGTGGTGGGGAGGCGATCTTCCCTCTCATGATCTTGTTTGCCCTCAACGCGGTGGACGAACTCGATCGCGCCGCCTTCGGTGTGTTGCTTCCGGAGATCCGTGACCACTTCGGATTGGATCTCAGCACGACGCTCGGTCTGGTGGCTCTGGTGGCCGTGGCCGCGCTCGCGCTACAGGTTCCCATCGCGCAATGGGCCGACCGTTCCCGCCGCATTCCCTTGGTTGTGGGTGGCGCGATCGTGTGGGGAGTCTTCTCGGGGCTCACGGGAATGGCAACGGGCCTCATCATCTTCGGCATCGCGCGCAGTGGGTCGGCTCTCGGCAAGGCCGTCATCGACCCCACGCACAACTCGTTGATCAGTGATTACTACCCGATCGAGTCGCGCGCGAGCGTCTTCTCGGTGCACCGGGCGGCGAACGCCGTGGGTGCGTTTCTCGGCCCGATCTCGGCCGGCTTCTTGGCCTACGCCTTCGGATGGCGCGCACCGTTCATCATCTTCATGATCCCCACGATGATCTTCGCGATCATGGGGATGCGTCTACGTGAACCGATTCGCGGACTCTGGGAGCGCCGAGCCATGAACGTCTCGGCCGAAGTGGCCGAGACCGAGGAGGAGGCCCCGTCATTCGCCGAGAGTTGGCGCACCGTGCACAAGGTGCAGTCGTTGAAACGCATCTGGTGGAGCTTGCCCTTCCTCGCAACCGGTTTGATCGGATTCGTGTCGTTGGCCTCGTTGTTGTACGAGCGAGAGTTCGGGCTCGACGAACGAGCCCGCGGAGTGGCCGCCGCTATCGCCGAGCCGTGTCAGTTGATCGGCCTGGTGTTTGGTGCTCGTTGGATCGCAAGAAAGTTCGCGGGCAACATATCGGGACTCACCCGTGTCGGAGCGACGGTCTCCATCGCGGCCGCCTTCCTGTCGGCGGCTTTTGCCCTGGCTCCGAACATCTACATCGCCGTCGCGGTGAATTGCGTCATCTCCGCAGCGTTGGCGATGTTGGCACCGGCCATCTTCACCGGTTTGTCGTTGGCCATTCCTCCGCGGGCCCGAGCCACCGGATACTCGGTCGCCTCGCTGTGGATCATTCCCGGTCTGGCAGTGCTGCCGATGATCGGTTGGCTGGCTGACAAGTTCACTATTCGAGTGGGCATGCTGGTGATGATTCCCTTGTTCATCGTCGGCGGTTTGATTCAGCGCTCCATCAGCAAGGTGATCATGGACGACATCGGGCAGGTGTGGCAATCGGCGGCCGCTCGATCCGAGGCGCTCTATGACCGACGGCAGGGGCACACGAAACTGTTGCTCTTCCGTGGTGTCCACTCCGGATACGACGGTCGTATGGTGTTGCAAGGCATCGACATGGAAATGGAGGAGGGCGAAATCGTGGCCCTTCTCGGAACGAATGGTGCGGGTAAGAGCACCTTGTTGAGGACGATCAGTGGGACCGTCGAGGCCGATCGCGGAGCTGTCATCTTCGATGGACGTGACATCACGCACGCACCACCGAACGAGATCGCCACGCTGGGAGTGGTGCAAATGCCCGGCGGCCAGGGAGTTTTCGGGTCGTTGACGGTTCGGGAAAATCTGGATCTCGCCGGCTGGACCCAACGTCGCGATCCCGAGGGAGTGGCCGCTGCACGGGCCGAGGTGCTGTCGATGTTCCCGATTCTGAAAGACCGATTGGAAGAATCGGCGGTGAATCTCTCCGGCGGTCAACAACAGATGCTGGCTCTGGCGATGAGTTTCATCATGAAGCCGAGGATTCTGCTCATCGATGAACTTTCTCTGGGCTTGGCACCGGTGATCGTCAGTCAGATGCTACCGATCGTCGAACGCCTGTCGAAGGAGGGTGTCACGGTCGTTCTCGTGGAGCAGAGTGTGAACGTGGCTCTTACCGTGGCGCATCGTGCCTACTTCCTCGAACGTGGTGAAATTCGCTTCTCGGGACCCACTGCGGAATTGTTGAATCGCCCGGACATCTTGCGCTCGGTGTTTCTGTCGGGTGCAACATCTGTCCCGTTCGAAGCGTCGGACATCTCGTCGGTTCCCTCGCCGGCCGCCCGCTCCGAGGTCGTGGTTCTCGAGACTCACGAACTGTACGCCGGGTTCGGAGGCGTCCGCGCTGTCGACGGAGTGAGCCTTCGGGTGCACGCCTGCGAGATCGTCGGCATGATCGGCCCGAATGGTGCCGGCAAGACCACCTTGTTCGATCTGATCTCGGGCTTCACACCGCTCATCGACGGAAGGGTCGACATCAATGGTCGCGACGTGACTTCAACGTCTCCACCGTCGCGCGCGGCCAGTGGGCTGGGACGTTCGTTTCAGGACGCCCGCCTCTTCCCCGAACTCACCGTGCGTGAAACGTTGTCGGTGTCGCTCGAGCGCTGGGTTTCCAACCGGAGTGCGTTGGTTGCGGCCATGTATCTGCCTCCCGCGTTCGAGTCGGAGCGGTCGATCGGACGACGGGTGGACGAGTTGGTGGACATGCTCGGATTGGGGGACTACCAGCACAAGTTCGTGCGTGAGCTGTCGACTGGCACCCGGCGAGTCGTCGACTTGGCTTGTCTGGTGGCCCATCGACCGAGCGTGATCCTGTTGGACGAGCCGACGTCGGGTCTGGCCCAGCGCGAGGTGGAGGCTCTGGCCCCGGTGGTTCGGCGACTACGCGACGAGATGGGGGCGGCATTGTTGATCATCGAACATGACATACCATTCGTCTCGTCGGTGGCCGATCGGTTGATCGCCCTGGATCAGGGGAGGGTGATCACCGAGGGCCCGCCGGCGGGGGTGCTTTCACATCCGACAGTCATCGAGTCATATTTAGGCACATCGAGTGCCGCGATCGCCCGATCAGGGCAGGGGGGATAACCATGCAACCAGCAAGCAATGACACGGCGGGATCCGGAGGGCCCTCGTCGTTGAAGAAGTGGGGCCCGATCGGTGCCATCGTCGTGATCGTCGCGATCATCCTCGGCGTTGTCCTTTCCTCGGGCGGAGGTGGTTCGGACGACGACGCCGAACCGCCGGTGACCGAGGCTCCGACGGAGCCGTCGGAGCCGTCGGGAGCAACCGATTGGGAATATCCCTTGTCGATCGATGAGGCCGTCGAGCTCGGAATCGTCGACACCATCGATTGGGGATCGCGTTGCGACGTGGAGCGAGGAGCGTTGGCGATTCCCGATTACTTCGCTCCCGCCTGCATGGCTCCGTTCGAGGGCGACAACGGTGGAGCGACGGGCCCGGGCGTGACCGCCGAGGAGATCACCATTGTTCACTACATGGGTCCCGATGATGATCCGATCATCAACTACATCACTGCGGCCGTAAAGGTGGACGAGACCAATGCTCAGGAGTCCGAGACCATCGAGGGCTTCATCGAGTTCTACCACACCTTCTATGAGTTCTACGGTCGCAAGATCAAATACGTGGAGTACGTGAGCACCGGACTGGCCAACGACGAGGTCACCGCCCGCGCCGATGCCCAGCGCATCGTCGAGGATTACAAACCCTTCGCCGTCATTGGTGGCCCCGCCCTGACGAACGCTTTCGCCGACGAGTTGGCCGCGCGCGAGACGCTGTGCATCTCTTGCGGGGGAGGAACCGCCGAATGGTTCGCCGAGCGCGACCCGTACGTGTGGGCCATCGACGGCAGTGGCGAGCAGAAGCAGGTGCACGTGGTCGAATTCATCGCCAAGCAATTGGCTGGCAAGCCGGCCTCGCACGCCGGTGAGGCGCTGAGGGCCGAGGACCGCACGTTCGCTCTGGTGTACGAAGCCAGCGGAGGGGCCGAATCGGAACGTTCGGCCGATCTCTTCGAGGCGCGTCTCGAAGAGCAGGGCGTCGAGTTGACCCAGCGTCTGCCGTACACCTTGGACCCCGGCACCATTCAGCAACAGTCCTCGCAGATTGTGGCCAAGATGAAAGATGCCGGAATCACCACGGTGATCTTGGCGACCGATCCGGTGTCGCCTGGTGATTTCACTCGCGAGGCCACGGCACAGGAGTACGAGCCCGAATGGTTCGTGGCCGCGGCCACGTTGACTGACACCAACGCCTTCGGACGTTCTTACGACCAGGCGCAATGGAAACGCGCCTTCGGTGTCACGTCGCTCTCAGCCCGAATCGACCCGACCGTCGCGGGCACGAACGTGTTGTACAAGTGGTTCCACGGTGTGGATGCTCCGGCACGCATGTCGTCGCCGGTGTTCATGCCCGGCTTCAACCTTTTGGCCTCGGTGTTGCAGAGCACCGGTCCGAATCTGACGTACGACACGTTCGTGGCGACGATTCGTACGCTTGCCACCACGCCCGGTATCGCGGCACCGTTCCTGAGTTGGGGTGACCAAGGCATCTGGGAGGGGAGCGACTACAACGGTATCGACGACGCCACCGTTTTCTGGTGGGATGCCGACGAGGTCGGCCCCGACGAGAACAATCGTGAAGGCTCCGGCATGATGAAGTTCGTCGATGGCGGTAAGCGCTATTTGCCGGGAGAGTGGCCTTCGGAGAGCAAGCTGTTCGTCGACGAGGGCGCCGTGGCGATGTATGACTCGCCGCCGGCGGACGAGGCTCCTCCCAGCTATCCCAGTCCCGCGGGCTGATCAGTCCGGGATCGCCCAGTCGATCGGCTCCTGGCCGCTCTCCCGCAACGCCTGATTGGTGCGGGAGAACGGTCGGGAGCCGAGGAACCCGTTGTGAGCCGACAGTGGCGAAGGATGCGCCGACTCGATCACGACGTGTCGATCACCAACGATGAGCGACCTTTTTTTGCGTGATGCCGCCCCCCACAACAGAAAGACCACGCGGGTCGGCTTGGCCGCCACCGCGGAGATGACCGCGTCGGTGAAATTCTCCCAGCCACGACCTTGATGCGAAGCGGCGGCTCCTCCCCGGACGGTGAGGGTGGTGTTGAGCAGAAGTGCTCCTTGGCGCGCCCAGTGTTCGAGATTTCCGTGAGAGGGGACGGGACAGCCGAGATCGTTGTGCAACTCCTCGTGCATGTTGCGCAACGACGGAGGAGTGGGAATGCCACGACGGACCGAGAAGCACAGACCGTGGGCTTGCCCCGGACCGTGATAAGGGTCTTGGCCGAGGATGACAACCCGGGTGTGGGCGTACGAGGTGAGGTGGAGCGCGGCGAAAACCTCGTCGTGTGGGGGGAACACCGAACCCCGATCACGTTCGCCTCGGACGAAGTCCTGCAAAGGTCTCCAGTACGGCTTTTCGAACTCGTGACGCAGCACGGGGTTCCAATCAGTCGTCGGCACGATCACCATTGTTGTCAGTCGAATTACCCATTGGGGAATCAGAACGATTGGCGAAGTCGTTGCTCCTACTTTCAGGGTCCTTATCGATTCCGACATCCAACGAGGCCCGGCTTTCCTTGTACGCGATGCGCACCTTCGATTTGGCCTCCACTTTGCTCTCGCCGGCGGTGTGGAGGTGCGCGCCGCTGTCACCGCGGGTCTCGGCCTATGTCAACGGGGAGCGCCGAAGTTCAGCCGGTGGCCATCCATGGTCTCGATGCCGAAGTCGCGCATGCCGTACGGCTCGTCGCAGGGCGGGAAAACGACCGTCACCCCGTTGCCGGTGAACGTCGCAAAGAGCTCGTCGATACCGCCCTCGAGGTAGAAGTAAGCGTCGTAGTGCATTGGGTCGCGTTTCTCCGGCGCGGCCCGGCGCTGCAGGTGCACGCCGGCTCCGCCACGGTCGAGAATGGCGTAGGTCACAGGCCCCCCGGGGTCAGCGCGCCACAGCCCTTCGTCGGGATCGAGATCGAATCCGAACTGGTCTCGCCACCATGCGGCGCTGGCCGCGACGTCTCGACAGCCGAGCACCGGTACTACTCGCCATGACATGACCGGAGCACATCATCGAGCTGCCGCTCGGCCCTAGCCTGCGCTCATGGCTTCGACGGCGCACGAGGGACGATTGGGTTCGTGGAACGGAGCCCCGCGCATTCGATTGGCGACGTTACCGACCCCCCTCGAACCGGGTCCCGAGTTCTTGGGCGGTCCGCGTCTGTGGGTGAAGCGCGACGACCTGACCGGCCTCGGTATGGGGGGCAACAAGGCCCGCAAACTCGAGTTCCTCTGCGGTCAGGCGCTCGTGGACGGGGCGACGTGCTTGATCACGGTGGGGGCGGGCCAGTCGAACCATTGCCGAATGACGGCCGCGGCCGGCGCGGTGCTCGGGCTCGAGACCCATCTGGTGCTGGCCGGTGATCGCCCCGCGGTCTTGGAGGGGAATCAGCTGCTGTCCGATCGCTTCGGCGCTCATTTGCATTTCACCGGCGCCGGGTCGGCGGAATGGGGGACGCTCGAGATCGCTCGCGAGGCGCTCACCGACGAATTGTCGGCCCTGGGTCTGAGGACCAGTTCCATCCCCATCGGTGGATCGACGGCGATCGGTTCGCTGGGGTACGTCGTAGCGTTCGACGAGATCATGTCGCAGTGTCGCGAGGCGGGTTTCGTTCCCCGGGCGATCGTCTTCACGTCGTCGAGCGGCGGAACCCACGCGGGTCTGGTGGCCGGTCGCGCGGCATGGCGCGCGTCTCGTCCCGGCGAGGCCCTTCCCGACGTGGTGGCCATCGGCGTCGCCAAGGGAGTGGTGGCAGGTTGGCCTTCGGTCGGCGAATTGGCGCGCGAGGCACTGGCGGTCGCCGGTCTTCCCGGTGAGGTCGGCGAGGACGACGTCGAGGTCGACGGAAGATGGCTCGGAATCGACTACGCGATCCCCACCGCGGAATCGTGCGCGGCTCGCGGTTGGGCGGCGCGCAACGGGGCCTGGGTCGTCGACGACGTTTACACGGCCAAGGGAATGGCCGGGTTGCTCGGCAATATCGAACAAGGTCGGTGGGGAGTGGACGACAACGTCGTTTTTGTTCACACTGGCGGTCAACCGGAGGTGTTCGTTCGTCATGAATCCTGAGAATCTCTCGCCCCGCACGATTGCGGTCACTGCCGGTCGCCCGACCGGTGAGGGTGCTCCGATAAATCAGCCCATTGTTCTGGCATCGAACTTCCGTGATTCTCCGGGCTACGCCCGCACCGACGGCACCGAGTCGTGGCAGTCGTTGGAACGAGCGGTGGGAGCACTCGAGGGAGGTAGTTGCGTGTCGTTCTCGTCCGGACAGGGAGTGGCCTCGGCGATCATCTTCGCTCTACGCCCCCGCGTGGTGATCATGCCGACGGTCAGCTACCTCGGAGTGCGCAAACTGCTCGACTTGATGCAGATCCGTGAGCAATTGAAGGTGGTGCACGTCGAGATCACCGATACTGCCGACGTTCTGGCCGAGGTCGACCGTTGCGTAGCCGCCTATGGCGCCGAGGCAGTGCTGCTCTGGATCGAGTCACCCACCAACCCGACCCTGGACGAGGCGGACGTCACGGCCTTGTGCGCCGCGGCCTCTCGCGTCGGGGTGCGCACGGCGGTCGACTCCACGTTGGCCACGCCGATGGGTCAACGAGCCCTGGCCGATGGTGCAACGGTTGTGATGCACTCGGGCACGAAGTTCATCGGTGGCCATAGTGATCTCTTGATCGGATTGGCGTGCACGACCGACGACACCGTGCACGCTGCCCTCATCGAGGCTCGCACGTTCGTCGGGGCGACACCGGGTGCGCTCGAGGCCTTCCTGGCGTTACGGGGTCTGCGCACGTTGCCCATTCGGTACGAGGTGTCCACGAGAAATGCCGCCGAGTTGGCGAACCGTTTGTCGGGCCATCCAGCCGTTCAATGGGCCAAGAGCGTCGGACCGATGCTCAGCTTCATCTTGAAGGGTGGGGCGAGCGCAGCGGATCGCTCGTGCGACGCGGTACGCCTCATCGTGCAGGCCACCAGCCTCGGTGGAGTCGAGTCCACCATGGAGCGTCGCCAAAAGTACGCCGGAGATTCCCACGTGAACCCCGGTCTGATCCGTATGAGCGTTGGTATCGAAGATGTCGAGGACCTGTGGAGCGATTTGTCGGTGGCATTAGCGTCATGACCATGGCAGAACATATTCTCGACGTCGACTTGTTGGCCTTCGAGAAGGGTGACGAGACACGCCGTCGGGCGGTGGTCGACGGTGTGCGTCGCAGCCTGGCCACCGGATTCGTCTATACCAGTAGCGATATCTCCGAGGACTTGTTGGACACGGCGTACGGAATGTTGCGCGAGTTCTTCTCGATGGACCAGGAGACGAAGCAACGATTCGTGGCTCCCGGAGCACACGGACAGACGGGTTACACCGGTCTCCTCGTGGAAACTGCCGCCTCGAGTGACAAGCCGGACTGGAAGGAAATGCTCAATTGGGCGTCACCGGTTGCCACCGGTCACCCATTGAAGCGTAAGTTCCCCGGCTCGTATCCCGAGCAACTGCTACCTGACGCCGTGGTACCGGGGATGTCGACGGTCCTCTATCGATTCCACGACGCGATCGCCGACCTGCAACGTCGATTCCTGCGCGTGATCTCGCTCGGTATCGGTTGCGCCGAGACGTTTTTCGACGACATGGTGCAGGACGGCCCCACGCTCACCCGGGCCATTCGTTATCCGTCCATGAAGGATGCCCCGAGTGGGGGTCACGTGTGGGCCGGAGCGCACGGCGACATCAACCTCATCACGGCGTTGCCGCGCGCGACCGCGCCCGGACTGCAGGTCGAGGTCGGTGGTGAATGGGTCGATGCGATTCCTCCGGATGGTCGCGTGATCATCAACACCGGCATCATGCTCGAGCGACTGACAAACGGCGTGATCCCCATCGGGTGGCATCGCGTTGTCGCGTCACCAGGCTTCGAGGACGAGCGATACAGCGTGGTGCAGTTCTGCCATCCTCGTCCGTGGACCATGCTCGAGCCACTCCAATCGTGTTGTACCGCCGAGAATCCGCAGCGCTATTCCACCATCAGTGCGGCTGACGCTCTCGACGAGGTTTTGTATCAGATCAACCTCATCGAGGACGCTCGCCGAGTGGGCGACTGATGTCGGAGTCGAACCCGGCAAGCGAACGCGTTACCGAGGAAACGTCCGAGAACCCCTCCGCTCGGGAACTCGCTCTGGCCGTCGACATCGGGGGCACCAAGATGGCCGTGGGCCTGGTCACCCGCAAAGGCGAGATGATCGACCGGGACATCATCCGTACCGATCGTGACAAGAATGCCAATGATCTCTTCGATTCGTTGGCCGTGATCGTCAGACGTCAAGTGGAGCGGGCGGGGGAACGCCATGGAGGTCGAGTGGTGGTGTGTGGCGTCGGTTCGGCCGGCCCCATCGAACCCGATTGTGCCACGGTGTCGCCGTTGAACATTCCGGCCTGGCGACGATTCCCGTTGCGCGAGGCCATCGCCGGGATCGTTGGCGTTCCGGTTCACGGAGATCTGGACGCCAAGGCGTTCGCTCTGGCCGAAGGCTGGCTCGGTGCGGCCAAGGGACACTCGAACTACCTCGCGATGGTGGTGAGCACCGGAGTGGGAGGTGGGGTGGTGGTCGACGGGAGGCTGATGGACGGCGCCTCCGGCAACGCCGGCCACGTCGGCCACGTCATCGTGAATCCCGACGGACATCGCTGCGGCTGCGGAGCTCGCGGGTGTCTGGAGGCTGAGGCATCCGGGTCGGCGATCGAGGCGATCACGGGTCGTCCGGCCACCGAGCCGTCGTACGAGACGATGCAGCGAACCGGTCGCATGGTCGGACGCGCGGTGGCGTCGATGTGCAACTTCTTCGACCTGCCGCTGACCGTCGTGGGCGGATCCGTGGCCCTCGGGTTCGGACCCACGTTCTTCAATGCGGCTCAAGAGGTGATCGACGCTCACTGCCGACTCGATTTTTCGCGGGGCGCACGAATCGTGCCAGCCCGACTCGGCGACCGCTCTCCGATCGTCGGCGCCGGTGCGGTGGCGTGGCGCGGTCACAATCGTCGGTGGGCGTCAACCCCCGATGAGGCGGTAGAGCCGTTCGGCGGGTCCGAGTCCGATGTGCTCTCGCCACCAGGATGACCCCAGAACGAAAGCGACCCAGAACGCCATCGAGACGATCAATGCGGTCGCCAATCCCCGCGTGTCGACGACGGACCACCAGCGGAAGAGCACGTAGTAGACGATCACGTGCGCCAGGTACGTGGTCAAGGTCATCTGCCCCGCTTGTTGCAGGACACGCATGACTCGCGTCGATGCGAAACGTTCGACGGATGTGCACACCAGAGCGAAGACGGTGATGGCGATGGTGATGGTGGTGACGGAGTAACCGAGGCCGCGCTGGAATGGTTCGGTGCCGATGAAGCCCTCGATACCGGAGCCGTCCGTGACGAGGTCCGACACGATGTGATGGATCAGGTAGGTGCCAGCGGTGAGAAGTCCACCGATCAGGGCGATCGATGGGCCATGTTGCTGGAAGCGTTTCGCATGCCGGCCGACGACGATTCCGGCGATGAAAAAGGCGAGCCAGGGCAAGACGGGGTGCGTGTAACCGGTGAAGGTGCGACCGATGAGGTCCGCCACGGTGTCGATCTCTTGGGGGTCGAGCCACTCGATGCGTTCCGAGTCCGATGGGCGCGATGTGAGCCAGGCGTTCAGTCCGCCGGCAGCGATGACCGTGGCCGTGGCCAGCGCGACGAGTGTGCGATTGGACAAACCGACGATGACCGCGGCGATCACCAGATAAACGCCGTAGTAGAAGAGGATCGTTCCCGGCCACGCGTGATTCAGGGCCAGCCCCGTGGCGTAGAGGAGAAGTCCGCGCCGAGCCAAGCGCAATCTGATCGTGCCGAGTTCGTGGCGGTCGTTCGAACGAATGGCGGCCGACGCCATGAGGGCGACTCCGATTCCGGCCGTCAAAACGAAGGTGCCGGCGAACCGCGTACTGAGCACGCCATTGAAGGGGTGGAACAGGCGATCCCAGAATCCGTCCCCCAACATCTGGGGGTTCAAGGAACCGTGGTAATTCATGACGACCACTCCGAACATTGCGAGACCTCGCGTGACGTCGGGTGCCACCCGACGCGGGAAGGGCGACACTGTCGACACCGCTGTCAGGTCCAGTCGACGCGATCGACCGCGGTCATGATGAGTGGCCGTTGCACATCGACGTGGTCGCCGATGCCCGGTGTCGGTTGATCGCGGGCGATGACCACCATGCTGGTGTGCATGTGCGGTGGTTCGAGCAAGGCCAAGCGCCGTTGGGCGAAGTGGAACGGAGATCGACCGTCGTCGAGTGGCACGACCCCGTGCGCCGAGCCACAGCCGATGATGGCCACCGAGCCGTCTTGTTCGATCGTCGTGAGCCGATAGCCAGCTCGGTCGCCGCGGCGAACGTGATGCACGTCGATGACATCGGCACCGAGATGGAACATCGACTTGTCGCCGTGCCACAACGCGGTCCCGAGCCGCAAGAACCACTGGCGATCGGCAAACTCGCGTCGAAGTTCTCCGAGTCCGTCGCCGTCTATGTGGCTGACCCAGACCGGAAGTCCGTTCAGCGACGCATCGAGCGACCCGAGGATGTCGACGATTTCGCGCACGTGATCGTCGACGGTGCCCTCCAGTGGCGGATGGATGGACAAACCAGCGATCGAGGAACCGGCGCGACGAGCGGCGTCGGCCAAATCGGCGACCTGTGATGGCACGCACCCGTGGCGGTTCATCGACGAGCGCACCTTCACCAGCACGGGTCGTTCGGCCGCGGCAACCACGTGAGCGAGCGAACCGATGGTCACGACGGCGTCCTCGCGCAGGTCGGGTCGGGGGGTGACGAGGGGTGTGAGGACCACCGGCGTTCGGTCGGCGGGCACGCTCGAGGCCTCGTCGGCGGTGCCGACAGCGAGGTGAGAGGCCAACGCGGCGGCGCGCCGGGCCAACCAATCGCGGCCGAATCCGTAGCCGTTGCCCTTGACCACGGGAACCAGGCCGTTCACACGGGAGGCCACCGAGTCGACATGGGATTCCCACGTCCGTCGGGTGACGGTCAGAACCAGGGTCACGGTGCGACGCTACCGAGACTGCCCCGGGGGCGGGGTGCCGGGTGTCCTGGCCCGCCGGGAAATACGACTTGTTCGGTCGGGATTTCGACCATAGCCTGACGCCGTGTCGACACGCCCGCCAACCTCGGTCGACCAGGCTCTGTTCGGCTTTCCCAACCCGGTGAACGAGACGTCGGCTCGACTGGTGGCCGCCGGCGCCGTGGCGCAGTCGGTGTTGTTCCTGATCGTTCGACAGTGGTGGGTGCTCGTGCCGTTGACATACGGCTTCGTGGCGCGAGTGCTGACGGGTCCGACCCTCAGCCCATGGGGAACCATCGTGACCCGATTCATCACCCCGCGTATCGATCGTGAGCACACGTTGGTGCCCGGTCCGCCGAAGCGATTCGCTCAGGGGATCGGAGCCATGTTCACGATGGGGGCGTCGGTGGCGTGGGCGTTGGGTGCCCCGACGGTGTCGTACGTGTTGATCGCGGGCTTGATGTTGGCGGCCAGCCTCGAAGCCTTCGCCGGTTTCTGTCTCGGTTGCGTGATCTTCGGACGGTTGATGAAATGGGGCGTGATACCTGCTGACATCTGCGCGGAGTGCAACGACATCTCCGAGCGCCTCGCGCGTCCCACCCCCTGACCCGAGCGTGTCCCCGGCTCGGGGGTCAATCGATGATGGGGACGAGGGGACCGAGGCGACGAGATCGTCGGACACCCGTCCACACCCCGGTGCCGTAGGCCATGTCATCGAGCGCGCGCATCGACACGTAGCGAACAACGTCGAGGTCGGGTCGCGTCGTCCACCACGAGAAGACGTTCGGCACGACCACCGCGCACAACGCCACGCGACGCGCGCGTCGTGAGAAGAGGCTGACCATGAACGTGAGGGGCCACCACGTTCGTGTCAGCGCACCGGCGATGAGGCGGCCGGCGTGCAGATTGCCACGACCCGCCAGTCGCACCGCGATCGACGTTCGGTTCTCCACGGTGTTCAGTTTGCGGACCAGCATCGCGGTCGAGACGGCGGCGGTGCCGACACCGACGAGCGTGTGACCGGTGGCGACCAAAAGCCAGGCGACCAGGCTCCAACGATTCACTCGAAGAGGTGCCACTGCACCGTGATGCTTCGCGTCGAGTCCGGCCGCGGCGGATCCGTACGATGCTCGTTGTCTCCACGCTGCCGTCATCGAGGTGCGCGGTCGATGGACGACTTGGGTGTCGGCCTCGTAGCGACAGTGGAATCCGGCGCCATCCATTCGCCACACGAGATCGACATCCTCGCCGTAACGCAGGGACTCGTCGAATCCACCGATGGAACGCACGACCTTGGTGCGCACCATGATCGCCGCCGCCGGCACGAATGACACCCGCGTGCCCGCTCGCACTCGGGCCGACTCGGGTCCGAGGTCGAGAGGGGATCGGGCGCGCTCGTACCGTTCGAGAACGGATGGTCCGGGGCTGCTCGTGACGCGCGGGGCCACCGCCGCGACACGCTCGTCGTCGAAGTGCTTCAGAAGCGGCAGCCAGACCTCGGTATTCCAGATCACGTCGGCGTCGATGAAGAGTATCAACTCGGTTTCGACGACCGCCGAGCCAGAGTTGCGGGCGGCGCTCGGTCCACCAGGCGAGTCGCGCCGGATGATGTCGGCTCCCGGGATCGCGGCCAAGGGGATCTCGGAACCGTCATCGACGACGATCACGCGGGCCGCCGGTGCCACCGAACGCACGAGTTCGACGATCTCGTGGTGTCGCTCGTTGTGCACGGGGATCACGACCGTCACGTCGGCGACCGTGAGGCGTGGAGTGGCATCGCTGTCGATGATCGGGTGGATGGCACCGTTGTCGAGCAATCGGTGTATCAGCGATGGACTCGGAGTGGGTGGCTCAGTTCTGCCCTCCAAAGCGTCGAGAAGGGGGCCGGCGCGGGGATCGAGTCGCATCACTCGTACCGGTGAGCCAGCCACCAACGTCTCCCCCGTGGGTGAGGTGCGTCGCCACCACGACGAGTCGACCACGTACCTCATGGCATCTCTCGAAGCCAAGTTCGCACGGCGTCGACGAGGGATCTCGTCCACGTGTCGAGAATGATGCGACCATCATCGGCATTGGCGCGGGTCGGATCGCCCAACACACCGTTTTCACTGATCGCGCGTACACCGCTCTCACGAAGTGTCGAAGCGACATCGGAAATCCTGGCTGTCGTTCCGACCACGGCGCGATCCATCCGCACCCGTGCGGGGTCGATGGCCAACATCACCGACGTTTCGACGTGACCGGCGTGCGTGTCGGTGGGGTCAGAAGAGGTCGGTGACCACATCATGACCCGTCGACCCTCGCCTCGGATGATGGTCGACGCCTCGACGATCGCGTCGTGGTTGCCACCGTGACCGTTCACGAACACCGCGCCGTCGGACCAATCACAGGATCGCGCGACTTCCACCAGGACCCGCGTCGTCGCCCCAGTGCCGATGGAGATGGTGCCCGGGAAGCCGGCGTGTTCTCCGCTGGCCGAGAAACCGATCGACGAGGCGACCAACGTCGGCACATCGTGCAACGCCTCGGATGCGCGTCGAACGAGTTCGGTGGCGATGACGGTGTCGGTGTCGAAAGGCAGATGAGGTCCGTGCTGCTCCCACGAACCGATGGGGACGAGCACGATCGGTCGCATCTCGATCAGATCGATGATGGTCCGGGCCTCGGGCATGGACCCATCATGCCGTCCCGTGGACTATTCGTCACCGACGGCGTAGAAGAAGCCACCCCGGCTGCCCACGTAGATGCGGCCGTTCCAGATCGCCGGGCTCGCTTCGATGTTGGCCGAGAGGCTGATCTCCCAGAGCAAGGAGGGCTCTCCGTTGGCGAGCGACCAGGCTCGCAACTGGCCAGCACCGTCTCCGAGGATCAAGGTGTCGTCGACGACCAGGGGCGAACTCAGCACCGGTCCGCTCACCTTGATGGTCCACACGATGGCTCCGGTCGACCGATCGATTCCGTACACCTTTCCCGGTTTGGTGGGCCAGATGACCAGGTTCTCGTGGAAAGCCGGGGTACTCCATGTGCCCGAGTCGACTCCGTTGTTCACGTCCACGCGCCACACCACCGGATCGACTCCTTCGGCGGTGACGCGCGGGTCGACCTTGAGGAGTTGACCGACTTCGCGGGCCCGTCGAAGGTTGCGGTCGACCTCCACGCCGACGTAGAGAAAACCTTCCTCGTCGATGACGGTCGTCGCATCGCTGTCATCGCCGGTCCAGAATCGGAATGTCTGTGTGACATCACCGTCTCCGGTGCGGATGCTGGAGATGTCCCAACCTTGCAGCAACCCGCCACTGCTGTTGAGATACGCCGTGTCGCCGTAGACGGCCACGGACGATTCGAGGCTCACGCGATCGTCGCCGAGATCACGCAGTAGTTGGTCGTCGAATCCCGGCACGCGGAACTTCTCGACGGGAGCGACCGTGACGGAGCCGTTCGCCGCATAGCCTCGATTCAACGTGAAGCCGAAGAACCAGGAGTTCTCACCACCTGTGATGAGGGTGTCCTTCAGTATCAACGGAGCGGCGTCCCAGTCGTTGTTCCACCGGCGGGCCTCGATGCGACCGTCGAAACTCCACAATTCCCGCGGCCCGGTACCGTCGAAGGCGATGACCCGCAACATGTTGTCCCGTGAGCCGTGATACACGAGCGGGTAGCCGTCGGGATCGACGGTGACTGTCCCCTTCGCCAGATCCTTGGTGGGGAAGGGGGGAATGATTTCCTCACCGGTCATGCCGTCGACGAAGTGGATCTTGTAGTCGTAGGCACCGAACACCACCCACGTACGTCCGTCATGTTCGAAGACCGCTGGTTGACCCACCCAACCGGTGCCGCACCACGTGCGCACCTCGCCGTACTCGCTCGACTCACCACACATGCGTTGGTTCGGGTAGGTCCACAGCACGCGGGGAGCCTCGGGCACGGGCCCGGTCCCGTTGAACGTGCGCGTGGGGTTGCCCTTGAAGGTGAGGACACCGGCCACGTCGTCGCCCCATGGCTGTCCGACGGAGCGGGGGTCCACCAATGGCAAGGTGGTCGTGGTGGTGCTCGTGGTCGAGGTGCTGGAGGTCGTCGTCGAGGTGGACGACGGGCTGGACAATGTGGACCCGACCGACATCGGGCCTCCCGAGCAGGCCCACGACAATCCGATGGCCAGTGCGCCGATCGTCGCGATTCGGGCTCGGCGATTCACAACATCGAGTCCTCGATGTAGCCCCAGGCCCGCAGGCTGTCGAGTATGCGGCGCGCCGCCTCGGCCGGTGAGAGCGTGACGGTCTCTCCGTGCCCCTTACTCGAGGACGTGTCGGTGATCTGTCGAACCCGGTCGAGTGCCGAGGACCCTGTCGGGGAGGGCACCACGCGGGCCCGTGGTCGATACGGACGCAGCGGAACCGCCTCGGGCGTTCGTCGGATCGCTCCCGACCCGTCGTTGGTCACCACATCGATGGTGGCTTCGTTGGCCGCCAAGGTCGCGCGCATCGACGCTCGGCGTAGCCGGGCTACTGAACCTTCGACGGACAGGATCGCGGGTCCGGTGATCGACAGACGTTCGCGACGTCCACCGTCGAGCCGTCGAACGACCGACAAGGACTCGCCAACGATCTGCACGTCGATGAGACCGAGGGCTTGACCACGCTCGAGTCGTGCGGCGATCAGCGCGGGTACCGAACCGGAGCCTCGGTCGCTGGAGTAATCGCCACACACCACGAATCGCGAGGACTCGCAGAGAATCGCCAGCAATCGGGCGGTCTCGGCACTGTCGGTGTCCGCCGGCGCATCCATACGTCGCGCATCGTGGGCTCCGCAAGCGAGGGCCTCGCGCAGGGACGTCTCGGCCGCGGCGGGGCCGACCGTCACGACGGTGCAGGTTTCGCCGGACGCCTCGGCGATGCGAAGGCCGGTCTCCAATGCGGCCTGGTCCGCCAACGAGATACCGGCGAAACGCTCGTCGCCGTCGAGATTGGGCAGGACCCACTTGACGCACACGGCGATGGTCATGGTCGTGGATCAGGTGCGATGGAAGACGATGCCGTAGCCGCCTTCGGGGTAGGTCCAACTGATGGCACCTTCGGTGTTGCACACCAGATAACAGGTCCCGCACTCGAAACAGTTTTCGTAGTTGAAGAGGATTCCGCCATCGCTGGTGGGAACGAACAGGTTCGCGGGGCATGCCACCACGCATTCGCGCGTCGTGCAGCCCCGACACGAGTCCCCGTTCACGCTGATGTGAGCCTTCTCGTGAATGCGGAACTCGGCCGTCCCGATGCGCTCCTCGAAGGAGATTTCGGGCCACGCGTTGTCACGTTCGATGCGGGTGGTCGGGCTCATCAGCCGAATCCTCGCACACCGGTCCAACCATCGCGTAACAGGTCCCGCAGTCTGATGCCGGCCTTTTTACGCTCCTCGCGCACGATCCGACGCACACCAGGCTTGGGGTGTGGATTGTCGACGCGGAACACCCGCTCGACGACCCCGGCGACGAAGGCTGGATACTGGTGTTGGACGCGATCCGACAGCACGAGATGAGGGATCTTGCGAAGCTTCTTGTGATCGCGCAATACGAAGGACGTCTCGAGTCGATTCGTGTAGCCCGACAACCCACGCGCCGAGACGTCGTTCTTGGTGAGAGCCTCGGCAGCGGTCTGACCGGCGTACATCCCACTGGCCATCGCGAAGTTGACGCCTTCCAACCAGATGCCGGCCGCCAGACACAAGGCGGCTGCGTCACCAGCTACCAACATGCCGTCGGCCACCATGGTGGGCATCATGTCGAAACCGGCCTCGGGGATGACGTGCGCCGAGTATTCCTTGACCTCGGCACCCTCGATCAACGGAGCGATGGCGGGGTGGCGCTTCAGGTCGGCGATGATCTCCTCGGGTCGCTTGCGCTGAGCCGCCAACTTGGGGAGATTCAACACCACGCCGAGTCCGATGGTGTCGAGGTTGGTGTAGATGAATCCGCCACCGTTGACCCCGCTGGTGCCGCCGAGGATCTCGATGTCGACACCATGGTTGTCGCGAACACCGAAGCGTTCGTCGATGATGTGTTTGGGTAACGCCAGCGTCTCTTTCACCCCCAGGGTGAAGTGGGATGCGTCGGTGTGCGGGTAAAGCCCTGACTCCTTGGCGAGAAAACTGTTCACACCGTCGCAGGCGATGACGACGGGCGCTCGCAGATCTCCGTCGGGTCGGTCGGTTTTGACACCCTCGATCCGACCGCGGGCATCGCGCAGCAGGCCGGTGACGGTGGTGGAGCACACCAATCGCGCGCCGGCGTCGACGGCACGACCCGCGAGCCAGTTGTCGAAGTCGGGGCGATACGCCGTGGCTCCGTTGTAGGGAGGTGCGCCCCACGCATTGGCTCGGAAATCGACGTTCAGTGCACCGGTGTCCGACAGCAACATCGTCGAGCGCTTGACCACCCAACGTTGCACCGGTGCGGTCTCCCACCACGAGGGAACGAGTTCGTCGAGGATTCGCGCGTACACGACCCCGCCGTACATGTTCTTCGACCCGGGGAAGGGCCCACGCTCGATGAGGATGACGGACTTTCCCTCCCGCGCCGCCGCGATCGCCGCGCACGACCCTGCCGGACCGGCTCCGACGACGATGATGTCGGCGTCGTGGGGCGCGGTTGGACGGGAAGTCACGGTCCGACTCCGAGGAGCACAGCGAGTTCGCGCAGTACCTGGTTGGCATCACTGACGATCGCCAGATCGGACATCTGCATCATGGGGCAGTGGGCGTCGGTGTTGACGCTGATGATGTGCTCGGGTTGGCCGAGCCCGCTGGTGTGTTGCACCGCTCCGCTCACTCCGAAGGAAACATACAGATCGGGATCGACCACGACACCGGTGGTGCCGATCTGGCGTTCGTGTGGGACCCAGCCTCGATCGGTGATCACACGAGTCACGCCCATGGATGCTTGGAGGTTCGCGGCCACCCGGCCCAACAGTTCGAACGCCGGACCGTCGCTCAATCCGGCGCCGCCGCTGAGGATGCGGGGAGCCTCGGCCAGATCCATGGTGGAGACGTCGGGGGGTGCCACGCCATCGCTGCGGACCGCCGATGACATGGACGATGGGACGATCGACGGTCGTTCTTCGATGATCGTTCGACGAGCGTCGTTCTCCGATCCTCGAACGCCGAGCTGGAGCGTCGCCACGAAAGGCCCGGAAGGATGGTGGTCGGCGATGGACAGACCTCCGCGCACCGACACGCTCACCCGGTCCTCGGTGATCGTGATGGCACCGGCGTACAGCGTTCGTCCGAGGCGGTGAGCGATGTGGGGAGCCAGATCTCGTCCGTCGGGACTGGCGGGCAACACGATGGAGTCGAATCGCCCCGACGCGGACAGGACCTGCTCGATGTCGATGGCGACCGCGCGTGGGTCGAGATCGGCCTCGATGGTCCAATAGTGGACCCCGTGATCCGACAAAGCCTTGGCACCGACGTCGGAACCGGTACCAATGATGATGGCCTCACCATTGGCTTCACCGATTGCCTCGTCGGCACCGGCAGGCGGTACTCCATCTCGGACGGGTATGACGGCGATCATGACGCTCTCAGATTACGCCCGAGGGCCCGGGGAAACCCCCACCGGGTAGCGTCAGTCACTACCAAGTTTCTTGCGCGCGTAGCGAACGATCTCGATGAGCACGGTGACGGTGAGGGCGGCCCCGAAAGCGAGTAGGAAAGCCGTGGTGTGATCGTCCTCGAACCGGGAACCGAAGCTGTAGCCGAGGATGGAGGCGTAACTGGCCCAGATGGTCGCGGCCACCGCGACCCACGATGTGAACCAACGCTGCGACTGCCGGGTGAGACCCGACGACAAGGTGAGCAGGGTTCGACCACCGGGGATGAACCGCGCGGTGATCAGCAACAGTCCTCCGCGTTCCTCGATCTGCTCGTGCGCCCACGCCAGTTTCTTGGCCGTCGATTCCTTCTTGGCCGCTCGTCGCTGAACGAATCCACTGGCCCGCAGTCCTATTTGGTAGCTGAGGTTGTCGCCGCAGAACGCGCCGACTGCGGCCACCACGATGACGAGCACCACCGGATACGGACCATCCCCGGCATTACTCGCGGCCACGCCACCGATGATGACCGTGGTCTCGCTCGGCACCACCGGAATGACCGAGTCGAGCAAGGCGATGATGAGGATCACCGCGAGGAACCACCAGTTGCTGGCGACATCGTTGAGCCAGTCAGTCGTGTCGTCGATGGGACCCCAGGCCGCGAGCATGCGAGGACTTTAGTTGTGCCCGAGTTGCCGGGTACCGCAATCGACCGAGCTTCGGCCTAGTTTCGGAGTATGCCGGCAATTCGTGAGATCGTGATCGACTGCAACGACGCCGATTCGCTGGCCGCGTTCTGGGCCGGCGCATTGGGCTTCGAGATTCAGGGTGCGGCGGGCTCGTATCGCGCTCTGAAAGATCCCTCCGGTGGACCGAAGTTGATCCTGCAAGAAGTTGACGAGCCGAAGGTCGCGAAGAATCGGGTGCACTTCGATCTGGAGGCCGTCGACATTCGAGCCGAGGCGCGACGCATCGAGGCGCTCGGCGCGGTGTTGCTCAACGATCGCCGACCCATTCAGGAACACAAGACGCAGTGGATGGTTCTGGCTGACCCGGAAGGCAATGAGTTCTGCATCTGTCAGATCGGCAAGATCCCCGAGGGGGACGACGGCTACCCGGCCTGATCGCGTTCACACACCCGAGCCGGCACGCTCGCCGTCGACGACGGCCGCATGTGCTCGACGCGGCGCCACGCAGTCACCCACGCGTTCCACGCTGATGCCGGCGGCCTTCAGATCGTTGTAGAGCCACTCGACCGGGTTCGGGGGCACGGCCAACACCACCCAGTCGGGTCGGCGCGTTTGGTTCACGCCCGTGGGGTGATGCAACAACGTCAACTCGCCGTTGGCGAAGCCCATCGGGACGAGGTCCGTGCTCTGCACGATGCCCTTGGCGCTGGCGCGCATCCACCAGGTCTCCATGTCGAGGGTGATCCCCAGATCCTGACCAACGACCATGCCCGGCGTCACGATTTCCACCGTGCAGCCGCGATCGGACAACACCTCGGCCGTCGACGTGGCGTGATGGAAACCGATTTCGTCGATGACCACGACGGAGTCACCCTCGCGCGGTCCACCCATCGGGGCGGAACCGTCGAGCACGTTGCGCACGTCGCACACGCGTCGCGCGCTCTCGTCGGACTCGGGGTCGGCAACCCACCACGGATTCGACGGTTCGGCACCGGTTGCCACGATCACGTGATCGGGGCGCTTTTCCTCGACCAGGCCGGGCCACACCCCGCTGCCGCAGACGATTTCGACCCCCAGTCGCTTGCACTCGGCCAGTTGGTTGCGGATCATGTCGCCGAACTCGGCGCGATTCGGGACGCTGGCGGCGATTCGTACCTGACCCCCGGGTACTGCCTCCTTCTCGTACACCGTGACGCGGTGACCTTTGCGGGCGGCGGCGATGGCGGCCTGCAGTCCGGCCGGGCCGGCGCCCGCGACCATCACGTTCTTCGGCTTGGATGAGATCGCAATGTGGCCATCGACGAGCCACTCGTGTTCGCGACCGGTACGGGGGTTCTCGATGCACCCGAGCCAACGATTCAGTCCCATGCGGCCGACGCACTCCTGATTGCAACTGAGGCAGAGACGGATCTCGTCGGTGGCGCCGGCGCGGGCCTTGGCGGCGAAGTCGGGGTCGGCGATCTGTCCGCGCACCACGCCCACCAGGTCGCAATGACCTTCGGCGAGCGCTCGCTCGGCCTGCAGGGGATCCTTGAATCGCCCGACACCCACCACCGGCAGATCCACGGCCTTTCGGATGGCACTCGGGATGAACATCGCGTAGCCCGGCGGGATGTGCATGCTCGCCTCGATCATGAACAAACTGGCGGTGGCCACCCCGATGGAGGTGTTGATGTAGTCGACGTTGCCGGTGGCCTCGACGATACGCGCCACCTCCACGGCCTCGTCGATGGTGGTGCCACCGTCGATGACCTCGTCTCCGCACAACCGCACGCCGAGCGCGAGCCGATTGCCGATGACCTTGCGCACTGCGGCGATGATCTCCACCAGGATCCGAGCGCGGTTCACGAGCAGTCCCCCGTACTCGTCGGTACGGCGATTGGTGACGGGGGAGAGAAAGCCTCGCACGATCGACGAGTGACTGCATTGCAATTCGATGCCGTCGAAGCCACCCTCGGCACAGTGTTCGGCGACCAGCACGTAGCCGGCGATGATCTCGTCGATCTCGGCGTGTGTGACGGCCTTGGGCACCTCGCGGAACAGCGGATCGGCTACGGCCGAGGGTGCCCATACCGGAAGCCGGCTGAACATACTGCTGGCTTGTCCACCGTTGTGGTTGATCTGAGCAAAGACCGGCACGCGGTGCCGATGAACGGCGTCGGTGATGCGCCTGTAACCAGGTATCACATCGCGATGGAACCCGTGGATCAGTTTCTCGTAGGGCCAATCCGTGGGGTGTGTGCTGTGTTCCTCGGTGATGATGAGGCCCGCACCCCCGGCGGCGCGAGCCGCGTAGTACGCGGCGTGCTGTTCGGTGGGCTTGCCGTCACGGGCGTAATTCGTGAGGTGGGCGCTGAACACGATGCGGTTGCGAGCTGCCACTGGTCCGAGTTGCAGCGGGGTCCACAGGTACTGGTACGCCATAGGCGGAACGCTACGCCCGGTTCCCGCCGGGTGTCTCGTTCTGGGCCGGAGAAAGAGTCGGTTTCGGGCACATTCGCGATCCGCAACGGGCGATAAGAATGGGGTATGGAAGATCTTCGGGGGAAAGTAGCGGTCATCACCGGTGCCGCCAGTGGAATCGGCCGGGCCATGGTCGATCGCTTCGTGGTCGCGGGTATGAAAGTCGTGCTGGCCGACGTCGACGAAGTGAAGTTGCGCAACGCTCACGCCGAACTCTCCGAGAATGGTGCCGACGTGTTTCCGGTTGTGGCCGACGTGAGCCTGGGCGAGAGCCTCGAGGAGTTGGCCCGTCGCACTCTCGAGAAGTACGGCGCAGCCCACGTGTTGTGCAACAACGCCGGTGTCGCCGGTGTCGGCGACCAGTGGACCGGCCCTATGAGTGTGTGGGACTGGGTGATCAACATCAACTTGTACGGCGTGGTGCACGGTATCCGCTCGTTCTTGCCGATCATGCTCGATCAGAACGAGGGCCACATCGTGAACACCGCGTCCATGGCCGGTCTGGTTGCGATGCCTGGTTTCGGTCCGTACAACGCCACCAAGCACGCAGTGGTCGCTATCAGCGAGGGTCTCTTCCTGGAACTGGCGGCCAAGGGGGTGAAGGTCGGTTGTAGCGTGCTGTGCCCCGGTTTCGTGAAGACCAATCTCACCACCGACATCAAGTGGAGCGATCGATTGGGCGCCCAACCGGCCGAGCCCACCGATCCGATCAGCGCGCTGATGAACGAGATGTTGAAGACCGGGGTCGAAGGGGGAATTCCGGCCACCGATGTGGCCGACCAGGTGCACGACGCCATTGTGGCGAACCGGTTCTGGATCCTCACCCATCCCGATTTCCGTCAGGTGCCCGTCGAGCGCATGCAACGGGCGGCGTTGCAACAGAATCCCTGAACGGGGATTACTCAGGGGTGTCTTTCAGATCGAGTTCGTCCCCGTGCGCCAATCGCCTCAGGTTGGGCAGGTGGCGCCAGATCACGAAGGCGCTCAACGCGGCACCGGTGGCGATCTCGCCCCACGGTCGACCGGCGATGGCCTGCGAGACGGGAAGGCCGACGGCGATGGCGAGTGAACCGAGCGAGGCCTTCTTCGTCAACTTCGCGGTGATCAACCACAACGCGGCCAGGGCCGCACCGATGACGGGGTAGAGCGCGATAACCGAACCACCCGCGGTGGCCACCCCCTTGCCGCCCTTGAAGCCTCGGGTGACGGGGAACACGTGACCGACCACGGCCGCGCAAGCAAGAGTGAGCGCACCCGCGTGTGCGGCGATCGAGAAACCCACGCCGACCGAGATGGCGCCCTTCGATCCATCGAGCACGAAGACCAGGACACCCATTTTGCGTCCGAGCAAACGTCCGACGTTGGAGGCGCCGGGATTTCCCGACCCGCTCGTCGTGATGTCGACACCCCGACTGCGCGCGACCATCAGTGCACTCGGAAAGGTTCCCACCAGATACGCGATCGGGGCGAGCAGGATGACGACGATCACGCGATCATCTTGGTGCGTCCGTGGGGTCGCGGGCCGGCATACCCGCCTGAGCACGGACGCGATCAGATACTGGCGGCGGCGCGTCGACCTTCGAGAACTGCTTCGAGGATGGTGCGCGGGGCGACACAGTCGCCCACTTGAATGGCGCCCTCGATGGGGTCCGTGGGTAGGCGGAATCCGGCGTCGACCACCGCGACGGCCCCGAGTTCGTCGATGACTCCGCTGAAACGATCCTGCACCCGCACGACGAGGCCGTCGCCTTGTCGCGAGATCGAACGCACCACCGACCGTCTCTGAACGGTGACACCGCGTTGGGCCAGTCGCACGTTGGCGGGGGCCAGGTCGCCGGTGCGCGACAACTCGTTGCCGGCGATGTTGTCGGGGGTGACGAGCGTGGCTCGATCACCCAATTCCTCGGCGAGGGCCACACCGACAGGTCCACCGATCGGGTCGAGGATCACGATCGGACCGTCGGCAGGTAGGCGTCGGGATCCACGTCGAACGTCGGCGATGTCGAGAACGTCCGCGTCGGCGTCGATGGTGTGGTCGGGCGTTCCGCGTCGTGATCCGGTGGCTTGAATCACTTCGTCGAATCCGGAGCGGTTGGTGCCGTCGGTGGACGTTTCGATCGACACGCCAAGAGAGAGCACTTGCCGTGTGAGCCAGTCCACCAGTGCTGCTCCCGGTCCGGCGACGACGGCCAACCCTCCTACGCGATCGGTGACTTCGCGAACGGTCACGCGATGCCCGCGCTCGGTCGCCACCCGCGCCGCCTCCAGTCCGGCGACACCGGCACCGATCACGAGCACGCTCTTGGGTGCGGGTGCCGAGGCATACCAGTCGGGATCACCGGTCTCGTGTCCACTGGTGGGTTCGCCCACACAGGTGACGATGGGATTTCGCGCGTCTCGCACCTGACACGTCTGATTGCAACGGATGCACGGACGAATGGATTCGACTGCGTTCGTCGCCACCTTCGTCGCCAGATCGGGGTCGGCGATCTGGGCGCGGGTCATCTCGATCCCGTCGCACACACCGTTGGACAGCGCCCATTCCGCTTGGTCGACGTCGACGATGGACCCTTGGAGAAACACGGTGGTGGTCGAGGGCACAGCCGCACGAACGGCTCGACACACGTCGATGTTGAAACCAGTCGGCTCGTGAAAGTCGGGTCGGGTTTTTTCCAACGAGAAAATCGAACCGCGCACCACCACCACGTAGTCGAGTCCGAGGTCGGCCAACTCCGCAGCGATGGCCGGCGCCATCTCGGGGGTGATACCGGCCCAGGGGGCCAACTCGTCGCACGACAAGCGCAAACCGATGATGTTGTTCGGACTGGTCGCGCCGCGAACCGCCTCGATCGTCCGACGGGCGAACAATGTGCGGTCGGCCCAGTCGTCGCCGCGATGATTCGTGAGACCCGACATGAACTGACGCACGAGGCTGTGTTGTCCGGCATTGATCTCCACACCGTCACAGCCGGACTCCACGGCCAGACGGGCGGCCTCGCCGAATCCGTTGATGACGGCGGCGATGTCCTCGGGCTCCATCCACTTGGGCACTTCGCGACTGTTGACCTCGGGAACGCGCGACGGCGCCCACAGGGGAAGTTGCGAGTACGCGGAGGAGCCCTGCCCGCCGGCGTGGTCGAGACCGGCGATCACCAACGAACCGTGGGCGTGGCAGGCATCGGCGATGGCTCGCCAACCGGGACCGCACTTCGCCGCCAAGGGCGCACGCTCGTAGGGCCAATCGCTCGTGTGCACGCTGGCGCCTTCGACCACGATCACACCGCATCCCCCACGGGCCCGACGTTCGTAGTAGGCGACGTGTCGCGAGGTGAGGGAGCGATCGTCGTCGCCGAGATTGGTGACGTGCGGACCGAACATGATTCGGCTCGGGGCGGTGCGACCACCGATGGTGAGGCTCCGCGAGATCGACATCGAGCACAGTCTCGCCGCCCGGTCGAGAACTTGGAAACCCGAGGGCACGAAATCCGATGGCTAGCGTTCGGGCGATGTCACTCACTTCGGAGAGGCGATGGTGGGCCCGGGTCGGGCTCATCGCTGCGGTCGGTGCCGCAGTGCGTCTCGCCTTCGTGTTCGGCGTGGCCCGGTACGACGGACCGTTGGGGGATCAGCTCTATTACTCCGCGCAGGCCCTCACGAACGCACGGGGACGATGGTTCGAACAGCCTTTCGTGACTGGTGCTCCGGCGGCCGATCATCCGCCGATCACGGCGGCGCTGTTGACCCCGATCACCCGTCTCGCCGAGTCGACCGGCTCGTTCGTGACGGCCCAACGGCTGATGATGATCGTGATCGGTCTGCTGGGGCTCGTCACGGTGGCGCTGCTCGCTCGTCGCATCGCCGGACCGCGTGTCGGCCTGATCGCCGCGGCGATCACGGCGGTCTACGCGAACGTCTGGGTGAACGACGGACTGCTGATGGCCGAGGGCCCCACCTTCGTGTTGGTGGCGACTGCGACTCTGGTGGCCGTCGACTATCGCCAGCGACCTTCGACCTCGCGCGCGGCACTGCTCGGCTCGCTGGTCGGAATCATGGCGCTCACCCGTGGCGAACTGGGCCTGACGGTCTTGCTCGCGTTGGCACTCGTCGCGGCGACGAACCGGTCGGATCGGAGCGGCACCGCGCGTCGCGTGGTGGTGCTGGTGGTCTCGACGGTGATCGTGTTGGCCCCCTGGGTCGTCTGGAATCGAGCCCGCTTCGACGACTCGGTGTTCCTGTCGACGAACGACGGTCTCACCCTCGCCGGCGCCAATTGTGACCGTGCCTACTACGACGACGTCGGTTCGTGGGACATAAGTTGCGCGTACGACGTCGAGGTGCCCGCCGGTGCCGACGCGTCGGTGTCGTCGTCGGTGTGGCGCGCCGCGGGGCTCGAGTACTGGTCGACGCACCTCGGTCGTTATCCGGTCGTGGCGGCCGCGCGGGTGGCGCGCGTGACCAGCCTCGGATATCTCGGCTCGGTGATCGAGGCCGGCGAGGCCGAGGGACGACCGAGTTGGGTGACGGTGCTCGGGGTCGTGCAGTTTTGGGCACTGGTGCCGTTGGCCGCCATCGGATTCCGGTCGATCGGCGATCGGGCCCTTCGGCTCGCTTTGCTGGCATTCTGGCCGATCGTGCTGATCACGGCGGTCGTCGCCAACGCCTACGTTCGCTTCCGGATACCCGCCGAGGTGGGGCTGGTGGTGTTGGCGTCCGTCGGGGTCGCGACTCTCAGCGAGCGACGAGGGTGTTCTTGCGCGTCAGCGTGACCGGCTTGGTGTGATCCATCGCCGGCTTGGGCGCCGAGCCCGGCTGCACCACCGACAAGGCGTGTTCACCGTCACCGCCGACGCATTCGGGATCAGGTCCGTCGAGCGGGATGCCGGTGAAGAACTTGGCCGCCATACAGCCACCTTGGCACGCATCGTACGAACCGCACGACGCGCAAGCTCCGGCTGATTGCGGCTCGCGCAACGACCGGAACAAGTCGCTTTGCTTCCAGACTCGCGAGAAGCCACCCTCGTCACGCACATTGCCCGCCTTGAACTCGTCGTGGATGACGAAGGGGCATGCATACACGTCGCCCACGGGGTCGATGAGACACACCACTCGGCCCGCGCCGCACATGTTCAAGCCGGGCAGGGACTCTCCGAAGGCGTTGAGATGGAAGAAAGAGTCCCCGGTGAGCACGTTCTCGCCGTGCTCCATCAGCCAGTCGTAAATCTGGCGTTGTTGTCCGTTGGTGGGGTGCAATTCGTGCCACGTGTCGGCACCGCGACCAGAAGGCCGCAGACGCGTGATGCGCAGTTGTGCGCCGTACGAGTCGGCGAGGGCCTTGAATCGATCCAGTTGGGACACGTTGTGGCGGGTGACGACCACCGAGATTTTGAACGGACCGAAGTTCGCCGCGGCGAGGTTGTCCATTGCGCGGCGGGCCGTGTCGTACGACCCGACGCCGCGGACGGCGTCGTTGGTTGCCGCGTCCACCCCGTCGAGGCTGATCTGGATGTCGAGGTAATCCATGGCCGCGAGACGTCGGGCCTTCTCGGCGTCGATGAACGCGCCGTTCGTGCTGAACTTCACGCCGATCCCGTTGCCCACCGAGTACTCGAGCAGTTCGAAGAAGTCGCGACGCACCATCGGCTCGCCACCACCGATGTTGATGTAGAACACCTGAAGGTCGCGCAGTTCGTCGAGCACCCGCTTGGCCTCGAGCGTGGACAACTCCCGCTCGTCGCGTTGGCCGCTCGACGACAAACAGTGCACGCACTGCAAGTTGCAGGCGTAGGTGAGTTCCCAGGTGAGGCAGATCGGGGCGTCGAGGCCCCGCTTCATCTGGTCAACAAGTGACGATGCGCTCACGAACGATCTCCGATTTCTGCAACGAGGCGAGAGCGGCCAGGAAAGAGTCGTGCCGGTCGGGGGTGATGCCACAGGCACCGAGGGTGGCGGCCACGTCGGAGTGCTCCGCGAGCCGCTGGACCACCCGCACCACGTCGGGGTGCTTCAAGAAGATCAGGCGGCGGTTGCCATAGTGGTACGCCAGAGCCCCGAAAGGTTCGGGACGAACCGCGACCTGCGGATGCAGCTCCAGGACCGAGTCGAGGTCGATGGTCACGACGGGCTGAGGCTGCTCAGTAGACGCCACACATGCCGTCGATGCTGATCTCCTCGACGAGTAGATCATCGTCGATGACGTCATGGTCGGTCACGTCATGGTCGGTCACGTCATGGTCGGTCACGTCATGGTCGGTCACGGCGTTCACCGCGTCGGTCGACGTGGGGAGGGGGGTGTCGCGAGTCGTGGTGGCGGGGGTGATTGGGCGATCCATGGGGAGAGCGTACAACGATCCCGCGCGGCACCGACTACCGTTTCGACAGAAGTTGGCGGTCGCCAGGGGTGCCCGCCCGGAGTGTTCCAGGGGGAATCGTGAAGTCGTCAGCAGCCATCTTGTGGGAGACCAACCAACCCTGGAGTGTCGAGGAGTTCGAACTCGACGATCCCCAGCCGGGCGAAGTGTTGGTGGAGATGAAGGCCTCGGGAATGTGCCACAGCGACGAGCACCTCGTCACCGGCGACCTACCGTTCGCGTTGCCCATCATCGGAGGTCACGAGGGTGCCGGCATCGTGCGCAAGGTGGGCGAAGGTGTCAGTTGGTTGACCCCCGGCGATCACGTGGTGTTCGGCTTCATCCCCTCGTGCGGTCGTTGCCGGAGTTGTTCGACTGGCCATCAGAATCTGTGCGATCTCGGTGCACTCATGGGTGGAGGACGACAAATCACCGATGGTGGTGCTCGACACCACGCGCGCGGGCAGGATCTGGGCCTCATGTGCCTCCTTGGCACCTTCGCCAAGCACACGGTCGTGAACGAGGCCTCCTGCATCAAGATCGACGAAGATCTCCCCCTCGACAAGGTCTGTCTGTTGGGTTGTGGCGTGGTCACCGGTTGGGGCTCGGCGGTGTATGCGGCCGAGACCAGACCCGGCGACACCGTGGTGGTCGTGGGAGTCGGTGGTATCGGCGCCAACGCGATTCAGGGCGCCAAGTTGGCCGGCGCCAAGCGCATCGTGGCCATCGATCCCGTGGAGTTCAAGCGCGAAAAGGCCATGGAGTTCGGCGCCACGCACACCGCCACCAGCATGACCGAAGCCGTGGCTCTGTTGCAGGACATCACTTGGGGAACGATGGCCAACAAGGTCATCATGACCATGGGGGTCGGACAAGGGTCGGTGATGCACGAAGCCATGGCTTTGGCCGCCAAGCGTGGACGCGTGGTGGTCACCAACATCCACCCGGCCCTCGAAATGGGCGCCAGCATGAACATGCTCGACATCACGCTCATGGAGAAGCAGGTGGTGGGTTCGCTCTTCGGTTCGGGTAACCCCCGTGCCGACATCCCCAAGTTGGCCGGTCTGTATCGCGAAGGACAGTTGGACCTCGACGGCCTCGTCACCCGAACCTATCCGCTGGAGGGCGTGAACGAGGGCTACGAGGCCATGCGCAAGGGCGAGAACATCCGCGGCGTGCTGGTCTACTGAACCGCCTCGTATGGGGCCGGCGCAGCCCGAGTGGCTAGCGTTCGAGGTGCCGGACGAGGACCGTCCGCGCAGGGGGTAGCCAATCATGTCCGGAATCCGAAAGTCCAAGGCCGCGGTCCTGTGGGGCCTCAATCAGGAATGGAAGATCGAGGAGATCGAGATCCATCCGCCCAAGACCGGTGAGGTGTTGGTGCACTGGAAGGCCGCGGGTCTGTGTCACAGCGACGAGCACCTCGTCACCGGCGACATGGTCCCGCCCGAAGAGGTGTGGCCTCTCATGGGCATCGAGAGTTTCTTTCCCATCATCGGTGGCCACGAGGGCGCCGGAGTGGTGGTCGAGGTCGGTCCCGGCGTCTCCAGCGTCGCCGTCGGTGATCACGTGTCGGCGTCGTTCGTGCCGTCGTGCGGACGTTGCCGTTACTGCTCGACCGGGCGCCAGAACCTGTGCGACAACGGCGCCAAGACCTTCGTGGGTGGAATGATCACCGATGACACGCACCGACACTTCGTCAACGGAAAGCCGATCACGCTCATGGCCAAGGTCGGTACGTTCTCGGAGTACGCCTGCGTCAGCGAGCAGTCGATCATCAAAGTGGAAAAGGACATCCCGCTCGAATGCGTGGCCCTCGTGTCGTGTGGCGTGGCCACCGGTTGGGGTTCGGCCGCCAATCGCGCCGGCACCCAACCAGGGGACACCGTGGTAGTGGTGGGTATCGGTGGTATCGGCATCAACGCCGTGCAGGGTGCCCGTATGGCCGGTGCCAAGCGCATCATCGCGATCGACCCCGTCGAGTTCAAGCGCGAGAAAGCCATGGAGTTCGGAGCCACCCACACCTTCCCGTCGATGGCCGATGCCATGTTGTCGGTCATGGAAATGACCTACGGGCAGATGGCTGATCGAGTCATCATGACCCCGGGTGTTCTGCACGGCGAGATGATGGGCGAAGCGATGAACCTGGCGGGTAAGGGCAGCACCGTCGTCGTCACCGCCATCTCGCCGATGACCAGCGAGACCGCGAATATCAACTTGTTCAACCTGGCCATGTGGAACAAAGAGATCAAGGGCACCATCTTCGGCTCGCTGAACCCCCGGGCCGACATCCCGGCTCTGCTCGACATGTACCGTGCCGGTCAGTTGAAGTTGGACGAGCTCATCAGCAAGACCTACACCCTCGATGAGATCAACGAGGGTTACGAGGCCATGCGCCTCGGTACCAACATCCGTGGCGTCATCCTGAAGTGACCACACCGATCTCTGCGCTCATCGAGTCGCTCGACGACGTCGTCATCGGTCGTCGCCGCGAGGTGGAGTTGGTGGTGGCGGCCCTCGACGCCGATCGACACGTTCTCCTCGAGGGCCCTCCGGGGACCGGAAAGAGCACTCTGTTGCGCGCGGTGGCCGGTGGCCTCGGCATCGGTTTCGTCTTCGTGGAGGGCAACGCCGAACTGACGCCGGCGCGACTGGTCGGTCACTTCGACCCCGCGCGGGTGTTGACCGACGGCTACGAGGCCGATGTGTTCGTCGATGGCCCGTTGATCACGGCCATGCGCGACGGCTCACTGTTGTACGTCGAGGAGATCAACCGCATCCCCGAAGAGACGCTCAACGTCCTCATTACCGTGATGAGTGAGGGCGAACTGCACGTGCCGCGTTACGGGCGTGTGGCCGCCAGCCCCGGTTTTCGCCTGGTCGCCGCCATGAACCCTTTCGATGCCGTTGGCACCGCTCGAATCAGCGGCGCCGTGTACGACCGCGTGTGTCGCGTCTCGGTGGGCTACCAGTCGGCTGCGGTCGAGACACGCATCGCCGCCCGCGGGGTCGACGGCTTACCGAGCGGTTGGCTCGACAAGGTGGTGGATCTGGTCCGGCGAACCCGCTCGCACGGTGACTTGCGCGTGGGCTCGTCGGTTCGGGGAGCGATCGACATGCCCGCCATCGCTTCGTCCCTCGCGTCCCTGCGCGCCAGCACGGTGAACGACCCGGCCGTGTCACTCGATGCGGCACTGGTTGCGTTGTCCGGACGCGTGCGAGTCCGCGAGGGCTGTTCGCGCACGAGCGAGGACATCATCACCGAGTTGTGGAACGAGGTGTTCGATCCTGCGTCGGCTGGTCAGTCGGGAAAAGTAAGCGCCCCGTCGGGGGCGACCCGGTAGCCAAGGAAGGCGCTGCCGCCGATGAAGCGGTGAACGAGGCCTCCAAGAAGACGAAGTCGCGCCGCGAGTTGGCGCGGAATGAACAGTTCGAGCAGGTGTCACCCGAAGTGGGCGAGATCGACGAGGAAGCCGTCGACGAGGCGATGCGAGAGGACACCGATGTGGCTTTGGCCTTGCTGGCCGACCTCACCGGGGCCACCGATCCGAAACTGCGCGAATTGGCCAAAAAGTTGGCGGGTCGGTTGTTCTTGGACGTGTCGAGGCGTGGGCCGGTACGACCGCGTGGCATCGGTAAAATGAACACCGTTCCGTATCGACCCGAGGTCGGTGATATCGACCTCGACGCGTCGCTGGAGGAGATCGTCGGTGCACGCGCCGCAAGACGTGTTGTCGACGTCACCGAATTGAAAGTGCGCAGCTGGGTCCGCCCCGCGACGGCGATCGCTTTGCTCATCGACCGAAGTGGCTCCATGGGTGGCAAGCCGTTGGCGACTTCGGCCATGGCCGTGGCGGCGGTGGCCTGGCGTAGCCCCGAGGACTACAGCGTGATCGCATTCGGCAAGGACGTGGTGGTGACCAAGAGCCAGAACTCCACGAAGGCCGGTGAACGGGTGGTGAACGACGTGTTGTCGCTGCGTGGTTTTGGCACCACCGATCTGGCCGGTGCGTTGCGCGCGGCGGGTGAGCAGTTGTCGCGCACGAGGGCCGGTCGTCGCATCACCATCGTGTTGAGCGACTGCCGCGCCACGGTGGAAGGTGATGTGGTGGCGGCCGCGTGTTCGTTGGAGGAAGTGGTGATCTTGGCCCCCGCGGGTGATGACGCGGAGGCCCGCGTGCTGGCGCGTCAAGTCGGGGCCCGCGTGGCTGTCATCGACGGACCGACCGATGTGCCCCGTGCGTTACGCGAAGTGCTGGGTTAGCCGAATCGTCTCAGCGACAGGCGGGGTCGTCGGGGGGCAAGATGCCGTAGGTGTTTTCGTCCACGTACACGGGGGCGGGAGAGGACGCGACGGTGGTGGCCGGGGAGGCGTTGGTGCCGGGCGCGACGGTGGCGGCCGGGGAGGCGTTGGTGCCGGGCGCGACGGTGGCGGCCGAGGTCGCACTGGTTCCTGGCGCGGCGGTGGTGCCCGCATCGTCGGTGGTGGGCGCTTCGAAGAGTTGCTCGGGAGCGTCGACCAAACGAGCCTTGCCCTGGAACACGGCCAACACGGCCTTCATACTGTCGGACCTCAACAACGGCTCGAGCACCGACTGACCGCTCTTGTCCACACCACGTCCCTCGATTTGATAGGTGCGCATCGTCGCCGGGTCCAGATCCCTCATCGCCGAGGCCAACTCCATCAACTTGCCGGTCGTCAGGTTCGCGTCGAGGATCACGTTCTGGATGCCGGCATCGATCAACTGCTTGGCGACAGCCGGATTTCCGGCACCCTTGTCGAGTGCTTTTTGAATGGCGCGTCGCAGAAAATCCTGTTGGCGCGAGATGCGCCCGCGATCCGCGGCTGGATCCGCGACCCATTCCTTCTTCTTGGGGTCGAAGTACTTCAAGTAGCGCGATCGTACGTACGCGAGGCCTTCCTCACCGTCGAAGGTATGACAGCCAGCGACTTCGATGAGCAGATTCGTGCTCCGGTCGCGCACGGGTGTGGCGAACGGAACGCGAACGCCTCCGACAGCGTCGACGATCTGCTTGAAGGCACAGAAATCGATGTTGACGTAGTGGTCGGCGAGGATACCGAAGTTGTCCCAGATGGTGAGGATGAGTGGGTTCGGGTCGTCGGCGTTGAACGCACTGTTGATGCGTCCCATGCGCTTGGTACCCCCGATGCGAACCCACATGTCGCGAGGGAACGACAAGACCGCGGCGGTGTTCGTCGCCGGATCGAGACGCAGGATCATGATGGTGTCGGCGCGCTCGCCGAGCCCGCTGCGCTCGCCAAAGGCCGCGGCGTACGGCGAATCGGGGTCGACGCACGCACCGTTGTCGCTACCTGTGATGAGGAAGTTTTTTGCCGTCAGGTCGACAGGCCTCGGGGCCTCGGTCGAGATCGTCGATTCGTCTTCGTTCACGGGCGCCGAGGTGCTCGGCAGGGTTAGTTTCGGCCCACCCTCGGAACCGATGATGGATACCACGCGCCGGTCGTTGGCCTTCTCGTTGCCGTAGTAGACGCCGATGGCGGCTCCGAGGCAGGCGATGACCACCACGACGTTCAAACCGAGGACGAGTCGTTGGGGCCAGGTGCGGCGACGACGGGGGGCCGGATCGGGACGCAGCCTGGCGAGTTCGTTCAAGGTTTCGTCGCCGACGATTGGCTCGTCGCCGTTGGGCGGATCAACCTCGGTCACAGAGGTCAAAAACTACCGTTTCCGAGCGGTCATTGGGTGTCGGACGTTGCCAACACGACCGTGACCCTCAGGGGCCCCGCACCCTCGACGAGACTCCAGGACCGCACACTGCCCGCCTCGGAGAGGTCGGCTCGGGCGGTCGTGACGGCTGCCAATTCGGTCGAACTTCCGACGACCTCGGCCGAGGTGACCGTGGTCTTTTGAGAGGTCTTGGCCTCGGTCTTGGCGCGGCGGACCTGAGCCAACACCTCGCTGATGGGCGTGAGCAAAGTGGCGTCTGCGCCATCACCCAACTCGGTGACGGTGGGCCACGATGCACGGTGTACCGAGCCGCTCTGCCACCAACGCCACACGGTCTCGGTGGTGAAGGGAATGAATGGCGCCAGTAATCGCTGCAAAGACGACAGCGCCAGGCGTAACGCGAGTTGCGCTGATGCGGCTTGCTCGCGGCCTTGGCTTTCGTAGGCGCGACCCTTCACCAGTTCCACGTAGTCGTCGCAGAACCACCAGAACAACGCCTCGGTCCGCTCCAGTGCCCGCGAGTAGTCGTACTGTCCGAAGGCTTCGGTCGCCTCACCCACGGTTGTGGCCACCCGGGCCAACATCGCACGGTCGACGTCGTTCGAGACGGTCGCGTCCGAGCCCGGTTCGGGGAATGTGAGCACGAATTTGCTGGCGTTGAGCAATTTGGTGGCGAGTTTGCGACCCACCTTCATCTGCTCTTCGCTGAATGCGGTGTCGACTCCGAGACGTGCCGAGGTGGCCCAGTAACGCACGGCGTCGCTCCCGAACTTCTCGAACAGGTCGACGGGAGTGACGACGTTGCCCTTCGACTTCGACATCTTCTTGCGGTCAGGGTCGAGGATCCAGCCGGACAATGCCACGTTCGACCACGGCAGTGAGTCATGCTCGAAATGCGAGCGAACCACCGTGCTGAACAACCAGGTGCGAATGATGTCGTGACCCTGGGGTCGAAGGTCCATGGGAAACACGCGCGCGAACAGGTCGGCGTCGTCCTCCCAACGGCCGGCGATCTGCGGTGACAGTGACGACGTGGCCCAGGTGTCCATCACGTCGGGGTCACCGATGAATCCACCAGCCACGTTGCGTTGGTCGGCCGTGAATCCCGCGGGTACGTCGGTGGAGGGGTCGATGGGCAACGACGACTCGGTGGGGAGGATGGGCCGATCGTGGATGGTTTCGCCGTTCTCGTCGAGCGGGTACCACACGGGGATGGGCACGCCGAAGTAGCGCTGACGACTGATGAGCCAGTCGCCGTTCAGTCCCTCGACCCAGTTCGCATAACGATGGCGCATGTGGTCGGGATGCCACGCCAACTGATCGCCCCGACCGAGCATGGCGGTGCGCAAGTCCGGGTCGCGACCTCCGTTGCGGATGTACCACTGTCGACTGGTGACGATCTCGAGCGGTCGGTCACCCCTCTCGAAGAACTTGACCGGATGGGTGATCGGTCGCGGCTCACCGAGCATCGCACCGCCCTCGCGCAACGCTTCCACGACCTTGTTCTGGGCCTGGTTGACGAACAATCCGGCGATCCGCTCGTAGGCCGCGCGACCCGCGACGGAGTCCAGCCCGGTCGGTGGGGTGGAGATGATGCGACCGTCGCGCCCGATGATGGCCCGGGTGGGCAGGTTCAGTTCGCGCCACCAGATGACGTCGGTGACGTCACCGAAGGTGCAGATCATGGCGATGCCGGTTCCCTTGTCGGGTTGGGCCAACGGGTGGGCGACGATGGGCACCTCGACCTCGTAGAGGGGCGTTCGCGCCGTCGTTCCGAACAACGGCCTGTACCGCTCGTCGTCGGGGTGAGCCACCAGGGCGACGCAGGCGGCAATCAACACCGGTCGTGTGGTATCGACCACGATGTCCCCACCGCCGTCAACACGCGGGAACGCGATCTGATGATAGGCACCGGGCCGCTCGCGATCCTCCAGTTCGGCTTGGGCCACCGCGGTCTTGAAATCGACGTCCCACAAAGTGGGCGCCTCCTGGGTGTAGGCCTCGCCCCGGGCCAGATTGCGCAGGAACGCCCGTTGGCTGGCGCGTCGACTGCGCTCGTCGATGGTGGCGTACAACAGTGACCAGTCGACCGACAGACCGAGACGGCGGAACAGATCCTCGAAGACCTTCTCGTCCCGGTGCGTGAGTTCCTCGCACAGCTCGATGAAGTTGGGTCGCGAAATGGCCACGGGTTGATGATTCTTGGGTGGCTCGCCTCGAAATGGTGGCTGGAAATCGGCGACGTAGGCCACGGTCGGATCGCACTGCACGCCGAAGAAGTTTTGTACTCGCCGTTCGGTGGGCAGCCCGTTGTCATCCCACCCCATGGGATAGAAGACCGATTTTCCCGACATGCGCTGAAAGCGGGCGATGGTGTCGGTGTGGGTGTACGAGAACACGTGACCCATGTGCAACGAACCACTCACGGTTGGTGGGGGTGTGTCGATTGCGTAGACGTCGGCCCGTGTCGCCGAACGATCGAACGAGTATGTCTGCTCCTGCTCCCAGACATGCGTCCACTCTCCCTCGATTCCATCGAGTGAGGGTCGATCGGGAACGGACACCATGAAGTGAAAGGCTATCGGTGGAGCGACGTGAGGGCGTAGGCTCGTTGCATGTTGAGGTTGTACGACACCGCCACGTCGGAAGTTCGTGAACTTCGTTTGCGCACTCCGGGCAAGGTAGGTATTTATCTGTGCGGCCCCACGGTCTACGGTCCGCCCCATCTCGGTCACGGTCGGGCCACACTCGTCTACGACATCTTGCGTCGGTACCTCGAATGGTCCGGCCTCGAGGTGCGCCTGGTCTCCAACATCACCGATATCGACGACAAAATCATCGACCGCGCCAACCGGGAAGGCCGTCCGTGGCAGGACATCACCCACAAGTGTGAGAACGTCTGGTTCGACGCGATGGGCAAGTTGAACGTGTTGCGGCCGACCGACGTCCCGCACGCCACCGAGTACGTGGAACAGATGGTCGACATGATCGCCACCCTCATCGAGCGCGACAACGCCTACGTCACCGAGGACGGCGTTTACCTGAGCGTCTCGAAGGTGCCCGACTACGGCTTACTGGCTCACCAAAGTCTGGAAGACATGCTCTCGGGAGGCGGCGACCGCGAGGTGTTCGGTGCCGACAACAAGCGACACCCGGCGGACTTCGCCTTGTGGAAGTTGAGCAAGCCCGGTGAACCGTCGTGGAGGTCGCCGTGGGGTGATGGTCGTCCCGGTTGGCACAGCGAATGCGTGGTGATGAGTTTGTCGATCCTGGGTGACGGCTTCGATCTTCACTGCGGAGGGATGGACCTGAAGTTTCCCCATCACGAGAACGAGCGCGCTCAGGCGGTGGCGCTCGGGCGTGAATTCGCCAACCACTGGATGCACAACGGTTTCGTGGTCGACACCGAGGGCGAGAAGATGTCGAAAAGCCTCGGCAACGTGGCCAATCTGCTCGACCTACTCCAGCACTACGACGCGCGCGCCTATCGATTGCTGCTGCTGCAGACGCACTACCGCAGTCCGGTGCGTATCGGCCGAGACAACATCGACGGTGCGGTGAACACCCTTGGGGGCCTCGATTCCTTCGCTGCTCGGTCGCAACATGCGCCGACGGTCGATCCCGAAGCCGACGTCATCGAGCGTTTCCGAGGTTTCATGGATGACGATCTCGACACGCCATCGGCGGCGGCACTGTTGTTCGAGACGGTGCGTCGTGCCAATACCGCACTCGATGCGGCGGACGCATCGGCCCCGGCGTTGGTGGCCGCGGTTCGTTCGATGTGTGCGGCGTTCGGTCTCGATCTGAAGCGGGCCTCCGACGTTCCGGGCGACGTCCTTCGGCTGGCCGCCGAATTGGACGCCGCCCGCGCCAGCAAAGACTTCGCCACGGCCGATGCGTTGCGCGCGGCCTTGCAGGGCGACGGCTGGATCGTCGAAACGAACAAGGAGGGCACCACCGTTCGTCGCTGACGAGTGGTGAAACCAGCGATGGCCCGACGGATAACGAGCGTCACGCGCGAATCCTTGCCCAAGGGTTTCGTCACCATCTGGATCACGGTGGCTCTCGACCTGGTCGGTTTCGGCATCGTCGTACCCATCCTCGGTCGGTACGCCGAGCGATTCGGCGCCAGTGGGTTGGAGGTCGGGTTGTTGTTCGCCTCGTTCTCGTTGGCCCAGCTGGTCTTCTCACCGATTCTCGGGAAGTTGTCCGATCGCATCGGGCGCAAGCCGGTCATTCTCATCTCGTTGCTCGGCACGGCCATCGGATCGTTCGTCACCGGGGCCGCGGGCGCATTGTGGGTGTTGTTCCTCGGTCGAATTCTCGACGGTGCCTCGGGAGCCAGTGTGGCCGTGGCCCAGGGCGCCGTCACCGACGTTGCCGCTCCCGAGGAGAGACCTCGTCTCCTCGGCTTGTTGGGTGCGGCCTTCGGCGTCGGATTCGTCGTGGGTCCGGCATTGGGCGGTTTGGCGGCCCTCGGCGGGGAACACTTACCGTTTTTCGTGGCGGGCACGGTGGCATTGATCAATGCGATCGTGGCGTTCTTCCGTCTGCCGGAGACCCGACCGGAGGAGGCGCGCGTGATGGTTCGCGAATCTCGGGAGTCCGAGCAGGTCTTGGTGCGTCTGTGGGGCCTTGCGGTGGCGGGCTTCGTCGCCATCGTGGCGTTCAGTGGCTTCGAATCCACGTTCTCTTTGTTGGCGGGAGATCGCTTCGACCTCACCGAGGCCGGGGTGGCGGCGGTGTTCGTCGGTGTGGGACTCACGTTGGTGGGAGTACAGACGTTGTTGGTGCGGCCGGTGAATGCCGCGTGGGGCACCGAACGTTCGGTGCAAGCGGGTCTGGCGTTGAACACCGCCGGACTGGTGGTCTTGTCGCTGGCCGAACAGTGGCCGTCGCTCGTGGTGGCCCTGCTCTCTTTGACCGTGGGCCAGGGTCTCGTCACTCCCAACCTGTCGGCACTGGTGTCGGGCCGGGTGCCCGATCATCGTCGTGGTGAAGCGTTGGGATTTCAGCAGGGCGTGAACGCGGTGGGGCGCGTAGCCGGTCCGGCGTTGGCAGGCTTGTTGTACGACAATGTGTCGATCGGTGCCCCGTATCTGGTGGGAGGAGCCTTGTGTGGCCTGGCCCTGATGGTGGTCAGCGGCGCACGAAGGAGTCACTCGTAAACGGTCGACTCGCGCACGGTGGAGAAAACCGCGTCGAGCGCGGCAAAGACCGGCGTGCTCTCGCCCAATTTCTGTTGATCACCCGTCAGGCGAATGCGCCCCGTGATGAACGCCTGCTGAGCGTTGAGCGTGCCGGTGGCCACGGCGACGGCGGTGTCCCACTGCTGCTCGAAACGCACGTCCTCGGGCCACGCGGCACCGGGTCCGAAGGCGGCCGCGCCGTTGGCGATCTGCAGGTGATACGTGACGTCGCCCTCGGGTCCTCCGGTGACCGTCTGGGTGATGCCCACCGTGTGCTCGTTGGCCACCGCGGCCATCGCCCTGCTGGCGGCCACTTCACGGGACAGGGCGTCGATCCACTCGAGGCTCAGGTAGCGCACGGTGCCGTTGCTCATGACTTCGTAGTCTGCCGGACGATGACCGTTTCCGATCATGACGAACGGGCGCATTCGGATGCCCTGCACGAGGAGTGGTCGTTCGCATGGTGGGACGCGACGGTCGCCAGTGGTGGGTACACCTCGTATCGACTGCGACGCGGGGCGACCTCGTGGTATTGCTGGGGTTGGTGGCGACGAGACCACCCGTTGATGCACGTGGTCGAGTTCGACATCCCGCGTCGTTCGGACCCGATGATCGCCAAGGCCGAGGCCATGTGGGCCGAGTACACCTGCGAATCGGCGCTCGAGCAGTGGACCATCGGGAACGAGACCCTCGCGGTCGAGTTGGGCGATCCCGCCGAGGCGTTGGGCCGGGTGCGCGGCACCCTCGTGCCCGTGGCCAGTGATCTGGAGTGGTACGCGACGGCGAGGGTGGAGTCGACACCCGATGGATATCGCCAACGCGGGGTGTTGTTGGGTGAGGTGGAGACGCGGGACGGTCGAATCACCATCGACGAATGCGACTCGGTTCGTACCCACCGCTGGTCGACAGAACCGTTGTCGGTCGATCCGTTCGATGTCGCCCTGGCTCATCTCGATGCCCGGATACCTTTCCGCTTCCCCGATGGTTCGGTATTGGACTTGGTGGCGACGCCCGACGGATGGGCGCGTCGATCCTGACCGATCGACACGGGTTCTCGCACCGATACGTGGGCGGGGAAAAGCGAAAGAGCGCCCCGGTGACCCGGCGCGCTCCCTCGACGAGTGTTCGGGGCTCAGGCTTCGCGGGACGCCATGCCGCCGATGCCATCGGTCTTGCGACCGGAGAAGATCAGTGAGCCGATCAGGACCACGAGGGCCGCGATGGCGATCGCGTAACGCACACCGTCGTTGTCCTGCTGGGTGATGATCGCCGGGAGAATCAACAACGACACCAGGTTCATCACCTTGATGAGCGGGTTGAGAGCCGGACCGGCGGTGTCCTTGAACGGGTCACCCACGGTGTCGCCGATGACGGCGGCCTTGTGGGAATCGCTGCCCTTGCCACCGTGGTAGCCGTCCTCGATGTACTTCTTGGCGTTGTCCCAGGCGCCACCGGCGTTGCTGAGGTAGTTCGCCATGAGCTGACCGACCAGGATGACCGCGGCCAGGAACGCGCCGAGCGCCTTCCAGTCGATGCCGAAACCGATGACGACGGGCGTCAGCACCGCCAGCAGGGCCGGGGTGGTCAACTCGCGCAGCGAGGCCTTGGTGCAGATGTCGATGACCGGGCCGTAGTCGGGCTCTTTGGTGCCGGCCATGATGCCGCCGTCGGCGAACTGGTCGCGCACTTCTTGCACCACCACGCCGGCGGTGCGGCCCACGGCGCGGATCGCCAGGGCCGAGAACAGGAACGGAACCGCACCACCGATGAGCAGGCCGATGAAGACCTTGGGCTCGGCGACGTTGATGGCCAACTCGGGAAGTTTGAACACGCCGTCGGCGAGGTTCTTCACGCGGTCGACGAGCGGTTCGCCGGCGGCGTCTTTCAGGCTGGCGCCGGCGATCTCGATGAACGAGGCGAACAGGGCCACCGCGGCGATGACCGCCGAACCGATGGCGAAGCCCTTGGTGACGGCCTTGGTGGTGTTACCCACGGCGTCGAGGGCCACCATGATCTTCTCGGGCTCACCGTGGAACTCGCCCGACATCTCGGCGATGCCGGCCGCGTTGTCACTGACCGGACCGAAGGTGTCCTCGGACACGATCACGCCGGTGGTGGCCAACATTCCCATGCCGCACAGGGCGACCAGGTAGAAGCTGAAGGTCAGGTTGCCGCCGCCGAGGCCGATGGCCACGCCGATGGCGACCGCGATGGCGACCACCGCGTACACCGAGCTCTCGAGACCCGAGGCCGTACCGGACAAGACCACCGTGGCGGGTCCCGTCTCTGACGACTCGGCGATCTCCTTCACGGGGCGGTAATGCGTGCTGGTGTAGTACTCGGTGAGTCGGCTGACCAACTGGGCCAGGATGAGGCCCACGGCCACGGCGCCGAACACGCGCCAACCGGCCCCGCTCAGCAACACGACCTTGCCCTCGTCGTCCACCTTTCCTTTGTCGTTGCCGACGTAGGCCAGCGCCAGAGCCAGCGTGCCGACCAAGGTGAGCACACCAGCCACGAGGAAGCCCCGGTTGATGGGCTTGAGCGCGTCGGTCTCGCCTTCCTTGGCCTTCACCGCGAACACGCCGGCGATGGAGGCGATCACGCCGATGGCCCGCGCAGCCAACGGGAACACCAGGCCGAGGGCCGGGTTCAGACCGATGGAGTTGAAGGCGGCCACACCAAGGATGATCGAGGCCACCAAGGTGACCTCGTAGCTCTCGAAGAGGTCGGCGGCCATGCCGGCGCAGTCGCCCACGTTGTCGCCCACGTTGTCGGCGATGGTGGCCGGATTGCGGGGGTCGTCCTCGGGGATACCGGCCTCGACCTTGCCCACCAGGTCGGCGCCGACGTCAGCGGCCTTGGTGAAGATGCCACCGCCGACGCGTAGGAAGAGCGCCAACAGCGATCCGCCGAAGCCGAAGCCCACCAGGATCACCGACGAGGTGTTTTGAAACGCCATGATGATGGCGGTGGCACCCAAGAGGCCGAGGCCCACCGTGAACATGCCGGCCACACCACCGGTGCGGAAGGCCACGGTGAGAGCGCGGGGCATGCTGTTGCTCAAGGCGGCGGCGGCGGTACGAACGTTGCCCTGAGTGGCCAAGGTCATGCCGATGTAACCGGTGAGACCCGAGGCGAGACAGCCCAAGATGAACGCCACGGTGCGCCACAGGCCGGCTTCACCGAAGGACAACGCGACGCTGTCGTCCGGCTTCAGGATTTTGGTCGATGTGACGAACACGATGACGGCCAGTGGCACCAGGATGACCGCAATGGTCTTGAACTGGCGCTTCAGGTAGGCGAGCGCCCCCTCTTGAATCGCCCCGGCGATCTCCATCATTTTCGGGGAGCCTTGGCTCTCGGACAGGACCTTCTTGACGAGGAAGAAACCCACGCCGAGGGCGAGGAGGGCCGCGGCGGCGGACAACCACAGGACGGCCCATTCACCACCTTTCAGCGTGAAACTCTGCCAACCGCCTTCTGCGGCAATAAGTGACGACACCGGTTCTCTCCTCGGGACACTCAAAGACGGTCGGGTTGACCGCCCGGCCAGGGGCGACCGAAGTGTAGAGACTCCGAGGGCCCCCGAGCGAGATGGCAGGACCTCGACGCCAAAACGGCCTGCGCGAGTGGGTTTGTGACTGTTGGCTCTGGGGCCGGATAGGTCGGGGACAATTTCGGGGTCGCGAGGGGCCGAGCGGTAGCGTCGGAAGTGTTCACCAAGCGGTGAATCACTGGTGGCTCTTCGGGGCCGTTCGGGAAAGGCGCAGGACGAGATGGCGCAGACAATCACCAAGAGGGGACCGGTCTCGGGTACCGCGGTCGCCCGGGTGTCGCGCAAACGCAAACCCTTCCTCCTCGACCTTTACGGCACCGCCGTGGGCAAGAAGTACGCCATGGCCATCAGTGGTATCGCCCTCATCGGCTTCGTGGTGTTCCACATGATCGGCAACCTCAAGATGTACATGGGTGCCTCGGATCTGAACCAGTACGCCCACTTCCTGGAGAAGTTGCTCTACCCGATCCTGCCCGAAAAGGTCATGCTCTGGATCCTGCGTGGTGGCTTGATCGCCATGTTGTTGTTGCACCTGCACGCGGCGTACACCCTGACCGTGCTGAACCGCCGGGCCCGCCCCGTGAAGTATCAGAGCGAGCGCGACTACCAAGTTGCCAGTTTCGCCAGTCGATCCATGCGCCTGACCGGCATCGTGGTGTTGTTGTTCGTCACCTGGCATCTGCTCGATCTCACCTTTGGCGCCGGCTCCATCAACACCTACACGGGCTCCAAGGATGCCGAGGGCCTGAAGGATGTTTACGGCGCCGTGGTCTTCAGCCTGGAGCGGGTGCCGGTGGCCATCTTTTACGTGTTGGCCAACATCATGTTGGGCACCCACTTGTTCCACGGCGTCTGGAGCCTTTTCCAGTCGCTCGGTTGGAACAACCCCCGGTTCAACAAGTGGCGCACCAGTGCCGCCACGGGCATCTCGACGCTCGTCGTCGTCGGCAACGTTTCGTTCCCCATCGCAGTTCTCGCCGGAATCGTCGGCTGATCCCGGCCATCAGGAGACCATCACATGACGATCACACTCGACTCCAAGATTCCGAGCGGCCCCGTGGCCGACGCCTGGAGCACCTACAAGAGCGACGTGAAGTTGGTCGCACCTGGCAACAAGCGCAAGTTCAAGGTCATCGTGGTGGGTACCGGCTTGGCTGGTGCCTCGGCGGCGGCGACTTTGGCCGAGTTGGGTTATCAGGTGGATGCGTTCACGTTCCACGACACGCCGCGCCGTGCGCACTCGATCGCGGCGCAGGGCGGCATCAATGCCGCCAAGAATTATCAGGGTGACGGCGACAGCGTTTATCGCTTGTTCTACGACACCATCAAGGGTGGCGACTTCCGCGCCCGCGAGGGCAACGTTCACCGCCTCGCCGAGGTGTCGGTGAACATCATCGACCAGATGGTGGCCCAAGGAGTGCCGTTCGCTCGCGAGTACGGCGGTTTGCTCGACAACCGTTCGTTCGGCGGCGCTCAGGTGAGCCGCACGTTCTACGCGCGTGGCCAAACCGGGCAGCAGTTGTTGCTGGGGGCCTACCAGCAGCTGGCCCGGCAGATCGGTCTGGGCAACGTGCGCTTGTTCAACCGCACCGAACTGGTCGACGTCGTCACGGTCGAGGGTCGTTGTGCCGGCATCGTCACCCGAGATCTCATGACGGGCGACGTGGTGTCCCACGCCGCCCACGCCGTGGTCATGGCCACCGGCGGTTATGGCAACGTGTTCTTCCTCTCGACCAACGCCATGGCCTGCAACGTGACGGCTGCGTGGCGCGCGCACCGCAAAGGCGCGCTGTTCGCGAATCCCTGCTACACGCAGATTCACCCCACGTGCATCCCGCAGAGCGACCCCACACAGTCGAAGCTGACCCTCATGTCGGAGTCGTTGCGCAACGACGGTCGCGTCTGGGTGCCGAAGAACCCCGACGAAAACCGTCCAGCGGCCGAGATTCCCGAGGACGAGCGCGATTACATCTTGGAGCGCCTGTACCCGAGCTACGGAAACCTGGCTCCTCGTGACATCTCGTCGCGGGCGGCGAAGCGTTCGGTGGACTCCGGTCGTGGTGTCGGCCCGTTGAAGAACGGCGTGTATCTCGACTTCAGCGACGCCATCAACCGTCTCGGTCGCCACGTGGTCGCCGAGCGTTACGGCAACCTCTTCGAGATGTACGAACGTATCGCCGGCGAGAACCCCTACGACATGCCCATGCGCATCTACCCGGCCTCGCACTACACGATGGGTGGACTGTGGGTCGACTACGAACTACAGACGACCATCCCCGGTCTGTACGCCGCGGGTGAGGCCAACTTCTCCGATCACGGTGCGAACCGTCTCGGCGCTTCGGCGCTCATGCAAGGTCTGGCCGACGGCTACTTCGTGTTGCCGTACACCATCGGCAATTACCTGGCGCCCATGCTGAACAAGCCCATTCCGGGCACCGATCATCCGGCCTTCAAAGAGGCCGAGCAGGCCGCGCGCCAGCGTTTCCAGGGTTATCTCGGCATCAAGGGCACGCGTTCGCCGGATTTCTTCCACCGTGAAGTCGGGCGCATCATCTGGGACTACTGCGGTATGGAACGCACGCAACAGGGACTCGAAAAGGCCCTGTCGGAACTGCCTGCGCTGTACGAGGAATTCCGGAAGGACCTGCGGGTCACCGGAGATGGCACCAGCTTGAACCAGACACTGGAAAAGGCTGGTCGTGTGGACGACTTCTTCCAACTCGGAATGTTGATGTGTCGCGACGCCTTGGAACGCGAGGAATCCTGCGGCGGTCACTTCCGCGCCGAGCACCAGACCGACGAGGGCGAGGCATTGCGTGACGACGACAAGTTCGCGCACGTGGCCGCCTGGGAATGGACCGGAGAACCCACCCAATCGGTTCGTCACACCGAAGAGTTGACGTTCGAAGCCGTCCACCTCGCGACCCGGAGTTACAAGTGAGCAACCATCTCAAGAACCTCAAACTCAAGATCTGGCGTCAGGACGGCCCCAACACCGCGGGTCGATTCCAGGACTATGTCATCGACGAGATCAGTGACGAAGCGTCGTTCCTCGAGATGCTCGATGTTTTGAACGAGCGCCTCATCTCCGATGACGAACTGCCGGTGGTGTTCGACCACGACTGCCGAGAGGGCATCTGCGGAACGTGCTCGCTGATGATCAATGGTCAGGCTCACGGTCCCGAGCGTCGTACCGCCACCTGTCAGTTGCACATGCGAAAGTTCAAGAGTGGCGATGAGATCGTGATCGAGCCATGGCGCGCCTCGGCGTTCCCGATCATCAAGGACCTCATGGTCGACCGTTCGGCCTTCGACCGCATCATCGAGTCGGGCGGATTCATCACCGCCCCCACCGGTGGTGCTCCGGATGCCAACCTGATCCCCATCCCCAAGCCGGTGGCCGACGCGGCCATGGATTCGGCCGAGTGCATCGGCTGTGGAGCCTGTGTGGCGGCGTGCCCGAACGGAGCGGCCAACCTGTTCACCGCGGCCAAGATCAACCATCTCAACGTCCTGCCCCAAGGACAGGCCGAGCGCTACAAGCGCGTCGAGGCCATGGTCGAGACCATGGACGAGTACTTCGGGTCGTGCACCAACCACGGTGAGTGCCAGGCGGCGTGCCCCAAGGAGATCTCGATCGACGTGATCGCGCTCATGAACAAGGACTATCGCAAGTCCAAAGTGAAGAATCGCAAGGAACTCAGCCGCGGCTGATCAATTCGCCGAGTGCGTGATGTAGCGGTTCGTCGCCACCACGTCTCCGCACTCGAGCGTCAGATCGATCGTGATCGCACCCTCGGCGAAAGGGGCGACGAACTCGATTTCCCCCACGCGGGTGCAGTCGTCGGCGGCGATGTCACCTTCCCACTTCCACATCTTGTCGTCGTGGGGCACCTCCACGCGCGCGGTCACGATGGCGTCTTGCAGGTTCTCACGGCGATCGCTGACCACGTGGATGTTCATCGTCACCTTCTCGCCGGGTCGCACTCGTGCCGGTGGCCGATCGGCCACCACGATCACCGGTCGACAGGCCTCGGCCAAGGCGGTGAATCCCACTTTTGGTACCCGTTCGTGATCGAGCACGCTCCACGAGACCATCGGCATGGCGTCGTTGAAGGCGAAGATGCAGAAACCACCGGTGGGTCGATACTTCAGGCGACGCAGAGTCTCGATGTGATAGCGGATGACGTCGGCCTGGTACACCTGGGTGGCCAGACGCCACTCGTCGAAGGTGTCGAATGTGGTCGGTGGGACTCGTTCGTCGAAGATCGACTTTTGCAGACCGTGGCTCGCACTCAGATGTTCCCAATCGAGGTCGGGCCACTGATGCGCTTCCATGAAGTCGGCAGAATCCGGAACGGCCTGGGCCCCGAACTCGCTGACGAAACGGACGAGTCGCGGAAGCATGGCCGCGAATCCGGGGAAGTCGCGTTCCTGGCCGTGGTACCAACCGAAATAGAAGTGACTGTCGGTGCCCTCCATTCGCGGTAGATGGGGCAGGATGCCGCTGTGGGCCACGACGGGTCGGGTGACGTCGGCTTTCTCGAGGGCTCGCTTCAACCAGCGATCGAGCACGCTCTTGTTCCACGACGGAAGTTGATGACCTGCGATGAACGGAACGGCTATTTTCTTGATGTCGAAGGTCTTGCCATCGCCCACGGGCAACGAGAGCGGCTCGTTGTGCCCGCACCAGGTGATGATCGACGGGTGATGCCCCAGGATGTTCACGGCTTCGGTGGCTTGGCGCACCGCTTCACGTCGAATCTGTCGGGCGTAGGCCCACTGGAGGGGAAAGTCTTGCCAGATCAGAACGCCCGATTCGTCGGCGGCGTCGTACAACTCGGGACGCGAGATGTGCCCGTGGACGCGCAACAAATCCAGTCCCGCGTCACGAGCCAACTCGACGTCACGGCGCAATTCGTCGGCGGTGGCATCGGCCAGCATGGCTCGAGTGGGCGCCAAGTTCGCACCCTTGACGAACAGGCGCTCGCCGTTGATGGTGTACACCCAGTCGCGCATGGCGACTTCGCGCAGTCCGGTGCGGCGATCGGCTACGTGACTCGTCACGCCATCGCACACCACCTCGACGCGCACATCGGTGAGGTTCTGCTCACCGAGAGACCAGGGCCACCACAAGGCCGGTTGGCTCACATCCACGTCCCACTCGATTTCGTTGAGTCCGACGGCGACCGTGCGCCGTTGCACGTCGGCCACCTCACCGTCGATGTACGTCACCACCTTCACGGCCCGTTCGCCGTCGCTGTCGAGGCGGGCGTGCAGACGCAGATTCGCCCGCGCCTCGTTGGCATCACGGCACAACACGCGCAAGGCGTCGATGCGCACGGGGCCGGTGGTCTCTATGCGTACTGCGCGCCAGACACCTCCGGGATTGAAAAGCGGGTCGATGCAATCCCAATGCTGGAAGACGCCGGTGATGTTCCGCTTGTTCTTCCGGTCTCGCTGGGGCGAACAGGTGGCACCGATGGCCAGCACGTGTTCGTCGTCCAGTCGCGAAAGGGCCGTCACGTCGTACGCGTGCGGGATGAAGTAACCCTCGGGGTCGCCCAGGTAGGCGCCATCGAGCCACACGTCACCTTGGTAGAAGATTCCATCGACCACCACGAATCGACGCTCTCCATCGACGGGGGCCGGCATCGTGAAGTCTCGGCGGTAGAGCAACGGACCGTTACTGGTCGCGAAAAGGGGGTGGGCTTGCCAATGTCCGGGTACGGTCGTCTCGGGCCACTCGGAGTCGTCGGTGTCCAGTCCCACGCTCGTGCGCAACGCATCGTCGGAGGCGATCGAAACCTTCCAAACGCCGGTCAAGTCGAGGCCGAGTCGAACGACTTCTCCGGCACGACCTTCGGCTTCGGTGCTCATGACATGAAACCGTAGTGGACTCGCGCTTCCACCATGTCGTCAGCGACCAGCACCAACTACTGTCGGCGCATGTCCGAATCACGAGCGCCCGAAGTTGCAACCATCAAAGAACTGAGGGCCGCTGGCTGGGTGTCGCGCCCGGTGAAAGAAGAGATGCGATTGAACGCCGTCGCCCGCATCATGGCCAAGGAGCCTCTGTTCGAAGGTGTGCTGGGTTACGAGGACACCGTGATGCCGCAGTTGGAGAACGCCATCCTCGCGGGGCACGACGTGATCTTCTTGGGAGAGCGCGGACAAGCCAAGACCCGAATGATCCGAAGCCTGATCGGTCTTCTCGACGAGTGGATGCCCATCGTCGCCGGTAGCGAGATCAACGACGATCCCTACAACCCGGTGTCCAAGCACGCTCGTGATCTGATGGCCGAGATGGGCGACGAGACCCCCATTGCCTGGGTACATCGCTCCGATCGATTCGGTGAGAAGTTGGCCACCCCCGACACGTCGATCGCCGATCTCATCGGCGAGGTCGATCCGATAAAAGTTGCCGAGGGTCGTTACCTCAGTGACGAACTAACGCTTCATTACGGACTTGTTCCCCGAACCAACCGGGGCATCTTCGCCATGAACGAGTTGCCCGACCTCTCCGAGCGAATCCAGGTCGGTCTTCTCAACATCCTCGAAGAGCGCGACGTGCAGGTGCGCGGCTACAAAATCCGTCTTCCGCTCGACGTGTTGTTGGTGGCCTCGGCGAACCCCGAGGACTACACCAATCGCGGCCGAATCATCACGCCGTTGAAGGACCGCTTCGGAAGCCAGATCCGAACGCACTATCCGCTCGAGGTGGCCACCGAAGTCATGATCGTTCGTCAAGAGTCGCGTCCTCCGAGTGTCGGATCGATCACGGTCACGGTTCCGTCCTACATGGAACTGATCGTGGCGTCTTTCAGTCATTTGGCCCGCGCCAGTAGTCAGGTGAACCAGCGCAGTGGTGTGTCGGTCCGCCTCAGCGTGAGCAACTACGAGGTGATGGCCGCCAACGCACTACGCCGCGGCTTGCGATTGGGTGAGACCAACGTGGTGCCCCGCGTGTGCGACCTCGATTCCTTTGCCGCGTCCACCGGCGGCAAGATCGAGATCGAGGCCATGGAGGACGGTCGTGAGGGACAGGTGTTGCGCGAGTTGGTGAAGGCCGCGGTGCTCACGTCGTATCGCGATCTGGTCAGCCCCGAACTGACCCGCGACATCGTCACCGCGTTCGAGGAGGGGGCGGTGGTTCACACCGGAGAAGACGTGCCGTCGTCCGAGCAAGCCGCCCTTCTCGAGCAGATCCCGGCGTTGAAAGCGGCGGTGTCACCATTGCTCGCCGGTGACGACAGCCCGGCCAGTGTTGCCGCCGCCGTCGAGTTCGTGTTGGAGGGAATGCACCTGTCGAAGCGACTCAACAAGGACCAGAGTGCCGGCAGTGGCGGCACCTACCGCAGTCGTTGACCTCTCGGTCAGACGGTGAGGGGGACGACGACCCGACTCATCGTCCGCCCAGTTTGTTCTCGATCTCCCTCAGAGCATCGACCACGCGGTCGGTTTCGCTGCGGTGCTCGTGAACCAGGCGAACCAACCAGAAGCGCATGAAACGAGCCAGCGAGTAGCGCACGAACAGGGCGGTGCCGGCGATGACAAGAGCCAGCCCGATGAGCGTGCCGGTGGCGAGAAATGCGATCTGGTCACCCAGTTCGGTGGTACCGCTGGCTTGGAATCCGCCCACGATGGCCATGGCGACACCGGCGATGAGAGCCACGGTGCCGATGGCCAGAAGCCAACGTTCGCGGTCGGCGCGGGCGCCACGCAATTTCAATTCGCCGATCTCCTCGGTGAAGGTCTGGATGCGGTTCTCGTTCATGGCTCGTTCCGTTTCTCTGTTGTTGGGGAAATTCTCGATCTGCGGTTGCTCGACATGACGGTCACGGGCCTAGGTAGGCCCCCGCCAATACATCATCGCTGATCTCCGATGCCTTGCCCGACATTCGCACGGTGCCGTGAGCCAACAAAACGGCGGTATCGGCCACCCCCAACACCGTGCGGGCGAACTGTTCGACGACCAGCACCGACACCCCCTCGGTGGCGATGGTGGCGACCTGGGCGTACAACTCGGCCACGATGAGCGGGGCCAATCCCATCGACAACTCGTCGAGCAACAAGATGACCGGGTCAGTGGCCAGAGCACGTGCCAACGAGAGCATCTGTTGTTCGCCTCCCGACATGGTCCCGGCCAGTTGTGTCCGACGCTCTCCCAGTCGCGGAAAACGCGCGTAGGTCTTGTCCTCGATGTCGCCCAGCTTTTGACCACTGAAGGTGGCCATCAGCAGATTTTCGCGCACCGTCAAGTTCGGGAAGACTCCGCGACCCTCGGGGATGGTGCACAGACCGGCGCGAGCAAGTGCGCTGGCCGATGCGCCGGTGACATCGCGACCAGCCACGATGAGATGACCCGCCGACGGTCGCAGTAAACCGCTGATGACCTTGATGGTGGTGCTCTTCCCGGCGCCGTTCGGGCCGAGAAGCGCCACCACCTCTCCACGAGCGATCGAAAGGTTCACCCCGTGCAACACGTTGATGGAGCCGTAGCCGGCTCGGACGTTGCGCAATTCGAGAATGGGCGAAACGCTCATGTCGTTCCCAAGTAGGCCTGCAACACCGCACCGTCGTTTTGGATCTCGTTCGGAGTACCGCGGGCGATGATGTTGCCCAGATCGAGAACGTGGATGTGATCGCACACGCGCATCACCAGGCCCATGTCGTGCTCGACCAGCAACACACCAAGGCCGTCGGTGGCCAATTCGCGCAACAGGCGTCCGAGTCGCTCGGTCTCGGAATCGTCCAGACCCGACGCTGGCTCGTCGAGCAACAGAAGCCGGGGCTCGGTGGCCAAGGCGCGGGCGATCTCCACCAAGCGCGCCGAGCCGGTGGGCAAATCACCGGCCGGGAAATCGGCCAAATGCGACAGTCCGACTCTTTCCAACAACGCATCCACCCGGCTGCTCACGTCGAGAATGGTCGTAAGTTCGGTCGCCACGCGGACGTTGTCGCGAACCGTGAGCGACGAGAACACCTCGAGACGCTGGAACGTTCGGGCCAGGCCCCGTTTGGCGCGCCGGTGAGGGGCCTGGCGCGTGATGTCCACCCCACCGACGAAAACTTGTCCGGCGGTGGGCTCTTGCATGCCGCTTATCACGTTGAACAAGGTCGTCTTGCCGGCGCCGTTGGGGCCGATGAGGCCGGTCACTTGACCGGCCTCCGCGTCCAGGTCGACGCCACCGACGGCCATCACACCACCAAATCGGACCATCACCCCACGGATTTCCAGCAACGGCATCAGAGCACCACGCCGATCTTTTGCTCGGCCAACTCGATGTCTTCACGGCTGAAGTTCGCGTCCAGGCCCGCCAGGTCGGGCGACGCCACGTGCACGCGGGGAGCGTTCTCGGCAACACGTTGCGCTCCCACACCGAACAACGCGACCAGCCCGATGGTCAAGATGATCCGCTTGCCGGTGGCGTCGAGGGCGGTGCTCCAGTCGATTCCTGCAGCGATGGCCATTCCGATGGCCAACCACACCCCCGCCACCAGGCGACGGCGAGAGCCAGCGCTCATGAGTGCCGCCAGATTGGGGGAGACCGCCAGGATCCACACCACGCTGGCCACGAAGAACGACCAGTGAGAGATGATCTCGGTGGCGTCGAGGGCCCAAACACCGATAGACCCCGCGGCAGCAATCGCGATCAGTCGAGGTTGTTCGGTCAACGGCCGAAACGCATCGCCGATTTGGGCTGCCGCACCCTGAGGATTGCGACCGAGGGTGATGCCGACCGTGCCCGGACCGATCTTGGTGAGGTTCTTGACCGTGGGCACGATGGTGGCCAGCACCGAGTTGCCACCCAACAACAATCCGCCGAAAAGCGCACCAGCCACCGAACTCACCCCACCGACCACGGCCAAGAGCACGATGGGCAGACTCTGCGTGAAGTCGTATTGCTGCGGGCTCACCTTGTCACCAGCCAGAGCACCGGCACACGCGGCGATACCGGCCGAAATGGCAAAGGCTGCCAACTTGGTGCGGGTGAGGCTCATGCCCAACGTGGCGGCGGCAACGGGCGAGTCCTTCAGCGCCACCAAGCGACGGCCGAGGCGACTACGACGCACCGCCACCACGATCAAGCCGAGGAGAGAGAAGCAGACGGAAGCCAGAATCAGTCGGGCTCGCGGAGAGTCGATGGTGATGAAGGGAACACGCAACACGGGCACGGTGATGTTGCCGGTCTGGAAGGTCTGGCGTTGGTTGAAGACGATCTTGCTGACCATCACCGCGAATGCCGCGGTCGCCAAGGCGAGATAAATGCCCGATAAACGCAGCGCGGGGAGTGCGACGATCGCTCCCACGATCGCGACGATGGCGATCGCCGCGGCCAAGCTGATCAGGTTGCCGTTGCCCGGAAGTTTGGACATGGCAATGGCTCCGAGCCCCGCGAACGTGAGAGGTGCCAACGACATCTGGCCGGCGTAGCCGGTGAGGGGCACGAGCGACAAGGTGACCATCGCAAAGGTGAAACCGTTCAGCAACAGCAAGGTGTTCGATCTCGTGAGCATTCCCGAGATACCGACGATCACGGCGACCAGGCTGATGGCACCGAGGATCGCCGTGCGCCATTCAGGGACATCGTTCGCCTCGCGCAATTTCGTCGTGCCGACGCGCAAACGACTCTGGGGTCGCACCAGCAACGCGATGAACAACACCATGGTCGGCAGAGCCGCTCTCACGCCCGACAAAGAGAAGCCGAAGACCGATTGCGGAAACCAATCCTCATCGGACACCATCAGGTAGTAGGCGTCGAGGAGGCCCAGCAGCCCGGCACCGAGGAATGTGAGAGGAAGGCTCTTCAGTCGGCCGATGATGGCGGCGGCGTACGCGTTGATCACGAGCAACACCAATGGTTCGATGTTGAGCTGTTGATCACCGGCCAGGAGGATTCCGGCGAGTCCGGCCAGCGACGCGCTGATCCCCCACGCGAACATGGAAACGCGATCGGGTCGACCTCCGTTCAGTTCGGTGAGGTTGCGATCATCCACGACCGCGCGCATCGCCACACCCATGCGGGTCTTGTACAGAACGATGCGCAGGATGATGGCCACCACCACCGCACAACCGAAGGTGATGAGTCGGTGCCAACTGACGTTGAAGCCGCCAACGGAGATGCTGTTACCCTCGAAGAACTTGAGGAAGGCTTCACGACTGGCATCGTTGGGCCAGATCCAGTTGGCCAGGCCGATCATGAAGGCGAACAGGGCCACGGTCACCGACAGTCGCACCACCTCGGTGGTTCCTTGCAGACCTCGCATCACGAAACGCTCGGTGGCGATGCCAAACAGCGGACACAGTACGAACAGCGTGATGAACAAGGCCACCGGCGCCGGTAGGTCCCAATCGAATCGTATTTGCCAGTACGTGAACGCCGACAACATACCGGTGGCGCCGTGGGCCAGGTTGAAAATGCCCGACGTGGTGTAGGTGACGACCAGTCCACTGGCCACCACCGCGTAGATGGCTCCCGTCGACAGACCGATGATGGTGAACGTCAGAAGTTGCTGCATCAGCGGCCGGTCGTCCGGATCATGAATATTCGACTGTCGTGTCGGAAGATCAGTTGGGTCGCGTCGGATCGATGGCCACCGACGGATCACCGAAGTCACCTTCGATGGCGATGGCACCGTTTTCCTCGTCACAATGCCAGCCGTTGCCGTTGTCGTCGGCACTGCCGCGCTCGGGGTACACCCGTTGCCATCTTCCATCGACCACGCCGATTATGAGTCCGCACTTCGGTGGCTCGTTGCCACCGGGATTGGACTCGGCGTGGAGACCGCCCGCCGTCCACGAGGTGACTTTCTTGGCTTCGGCCAACGCGCATTCGCGCTCCAACACGTTGTCATTGGCGTCGAGACACGCGTTGGCCGACTGCACGAAGAGCAGCATGGCCGACACGGTTTGCTGGCCCAATCCGGCGATACGCCCATCGGGCTTGTACGTGGCCATCATCTTGAGAAACTCGGCCAGCGCGGGGTTCTGGTCACCCTCCTCGAATGGTGTGTACACGGTGCGCACCCGCAGTCCCTCGGTCGACTGGGCGTTACCCTCGGCGACCAACTGCTCGCTGTAGTGGTTGGAGTCGTTCAACACCAGGTCAGGCACGTAACCCACTTCGCGCATGGCCTTGTAGAGCAGGATCATGTTCCCGGGCTCGCCCACCATCGTGAGCATCGTGACGCCCTCGTCCTTCAACTGTTGAGCGAAGGGTGTCCAATTGGCCTCACCCACCGGGTTGTAGGGGATCATCAGGGGATCACCAAAGCCGCCGACGGCGACCATGGTCGCCTTGAGCTGCTCGGCCACCATCTTGGTGCTGACGAAGTCGCCGTACACGATGGCGGGCTTCGCGATGGCGTCAGTTTGATACTGCTTGGCCCACAAAAACCACGAGGCGGGCTTGAGGTTCGGCGGATTGGGGATGGGCTGCACACGGCCGTTGGCCAACGAGGCCTCGGCGGTGACCGCGTAACCCGGGAACGACACCAAACCACATTCGTGGAAGCGCGGGTACATCTGGTTGTCGAACACCCAACCCCCACCAACCATGGCGAAGGTCTCGGCGCAGGCCTGCTCGGTGGCCGCGGGAACGTTGAACAACTTGCCGTCGAGATCCACGATCTCGATGGGTAGACCGCGCACACCTCCTTGAGCGTTGCACCAACCAGCGAAGGCCTCGGCGGCGTCGAGCATCTCGATCGTCAAGCCAGGCACTGCCTCGTAGCCGTGGTCGGTGGCGGTTCCGAGGCGCAGGGTGTCGCCACCGTTTTGGCCTTCGGCGATGGTGGGCACTCCGGCCTCGGTGGCCGGGCCACACGGACTGGGCATGTCCCCGAACATGACGGTGGTGGGCGTATCGTCGGTTGGAGCCTCGGTCGCGGACGGTGCCGCGGTCGACGGAGCGTCGGTCGACGCCCCGTTCGGCGCCTCGTCAGAATCCTGGCGGTTCGAGCAACCGACCGCGGTGATGACCACCAGGGCGACGGCGACCGCTACCCGGTTCGAGCGATTTCTGCTGACCATGATTCCCCCCATGATTCGGTTCGGAGCCCCCCGTGGCCCGACTCACGAGCGACACTAGCAAGCAGGGGTCCGATCGGATAGGGGCACCGAAGTCCGATTCCATGATGGGGCGGTGCGAGCCTGACCGGTGACAAGTGATAAGAACTTTCCGTGTCTGCAGCAACCACGCCGTCGACTCCGGGAGCCGACGGGATATTCGTCGCGCCGCTGGTCGTCGAGTATCCGTACAAGCGCACCGTCGGAACCTTGTTGTCTCGGTTTTTCTTGTCCTTGCAGGAAGGTCGACTGGAGGGGACACGGGGATCCGACGGCCGCGTGTTTTTCCCGCCCGCCGAGTTCGATCCGGTCACCGGACGTGCTTTGGACGAATGGGTGACCCTGCCCGAGACCGGGACGGTGACAACGTGGGCGTGGCAGTCGGTGCCGCAGCCGAATCAACCACTCGAACACCCATTCGCGTGGGCCTTGATCACCATCGACGGCACCGAGGTGCCAATGCTCCACGCCGTGGATGCCGGAGACATCGGGCGTATCCGCACCGGTTCGCGGGTGAAGGTGCGCTGGGCCGCCGAACGGTCCGGTGGAGTGCGTGACATCGCGTGTTTCGACCTGTTGGAGGAGGCCTCGTGAGCGAAGCCGACGGAATCATGCGACTGCGTCAGCCGATCTCGGTGACCTACAACTGGTCGGCCGGCCCGAATGCGACCAGTCACCTCAATGGTCTCCTCGCGGGAACCCTCATCGGAAAGCGGTGCCCGAGTTGCTCGCTCGTGTACTTTCCCCCGCGCAACGGGGTGTGTCCGAAATGTGCGCGCGTCCTGGGTGACGACGTAGTGGTGGGACCGCGTGGCACCATCACCACCTTCTGCGTGGTGAACGTGCCGTTCCTCGGCCAGAAGATCAAGTTGCCCTACGTGGCCGCTCAGATCCTGCTCGACGGCGCCGACATCTCGATGCAGCATCTCATACAGGAATGTGAGGCCGGTGACGTGCGTATCGGTATGCGCGTCGAACCGGTGTGGAAGGACCGCAGTGAGTGGGGTCCGTCGCTCGAGAACATCGCCCACTTCCGTCCGACCGGCGAGCCCGATCGTGACATGGGCGTCGAGGCGGGAGCCAGTTGATGGCGCGCCGTGACGTGGCCATCGTCGCAACGGCCCAGCGGCCCAACCAGGTTGGCTCCACCCTCACGTCGGTGGAGCTGATCCTGCCCGTCATCAACGAGGTGATCGAAAAGCTCGGTATCGAGCGCCAGAAGATCGGCTTCTGGTGCCACGGAAGTTGCGACTACATGAGTGGTCAGCCGTTCAGTTTCGTGGCCGCGGTCGACGCCATCGGCGCGTGGCCGCCCATCATCGAGAGCCATGTGGAAGGTGACGGCGCCCTGGCGCTGTACGAGGCCTGGGTGAAGATTCAGACCGGGGAGTGCGACGTGGCATTGGTCTTCTCCAACGGCAAGACCACCTCGGGCCCCATCGATCGCATTCTCAACCTGCAGGCCGACCCGTACATGGTGACGCCTTTGTGGCCGGGATTCGATTCGCTCTCGGCCCTTCAGGCTCGTGCCTGTCTCGACAGCAACGTCCTCACCGAGGCCGACATGGCCGAGGTGGCGGCGCGCAGTTATCGCGATGCTCTCAACAATCCCATCGCCTACGCCAAGGAGAACGTCACCGCCGAACAGTTGCTGGCTCGCCCCTACGTCACCGCTCCGTTGCGCGCGCACGACTGCGGGGTGCCCGTCGACGGGGCCAACGCCGTCGTTCTGGCCGCCGGTGACGCCGCGCGCGGCCTCGCCGAGCGTCCGGCGTGGATCCGCGGTATCGACCACCGTATCGACACCCAACGTTTGGGAGCGCGCTCGATGACCGAGAGTTTCTCGACCGCGGTGGCCGCTCACAAGGCCGGCGTTGGTGACGACCGCATCGACGTCGCCGAGTTGCACGCGCCCTACACGCATCAGGAGATTCTGTTGCGACGGGCCATGAATCTCGGCGAGGGCACGCACATCAACCCGAGTGGTGGAGCGTTGGTGTCGAACCCGGCCATGGCCGCCGGATTGGCTCGCTTCGCCGAAGCGGCCGAGAGTGTTTTCTCCGGATCTGCCGATCGTGTCTTGGCACACTGCACGAGTGGACCGATGTTGCAGCAGAACCTGGTGTGTGTGATGGAGGGTGAGTGAGATGGCTGATCTCTGTGCGGTAGTTGGTGTCGGACAAACCAAGCATGCGTCGTGTCGCGCCGATGTTTCCATCGCCGGCCTCGTGCGTGAGGCGGTCGATCGAGCGTTGGCCGATGCCAACATCGGGATCGACGACGTCGATGCCATCGTCATCGGCAAGGCCCCCGATCCTCTCGAGGGCGTTGCCATGCCCGAATTGTGGTTGGCCGACGCCCTGGCGGCGCACGGCAAGCCCGTCTTTCGGGTTCACACCGCAGGTTCGGTCGGCGGCTCCACCGCCATCGTGGCCGCGCAACACGTGATGGCCGGCATTCACGGCACGGTTCTCACCATCGGCTTCGAGAAGCAGAGTGATGGCAACGCCATGTGGGCGCTCAGTGTTCCGATTCCGTTCGGTATGCCGGTGCACGCCGGTGCCGGCGGGTACTTCTCTCCGATCGTGCGTGGCTACATCAAGCGTTCGGGTGCTCCGTCGCATGTCGGCGCCATGGTGGCCGTGAAAGACCGCACCAACGCTTGCCGAAACCCGTATGCGCACCTGCACGAACCGGACTGGACCCTCGAGAAGGCCCTCGAGAGCCCGATGATGTGGGACCCCATCCGCTTCGTCGAGACCTGCCCGTCGAGCGACGGTGCCATGGCGCTCGTGCTCATGAGCGAGGAGCGCGCCGACAAACATGCGGGCCCCAAGGCCTGGGTCCACGCCACCGCCATGCGCAGCGAGCCCACGGCGTTTGCCGGTCGCGAGCAAGTGAGTCCGCGCGCCGGAGAAATGTGCGCCGAGGATCTGTGGCGCAAGGGCGGAATCACCAATCCGGCCAAGGAGATCGACGTCGCGGAAATCTACGTGCCGTTCGCGTGGTTCGAGCCGATGTGGCTGGAAAACCTCGGTTTCGCGTCGCGCAACGAGGGATGGCGTTGGGTGGAGGATGGCATCACCGACATCGGTGGTGCGTTGCCCGTCAATCCGTCCGGTGGAGTGATGTCGACCAACCCCATCGGTGCCTCGGGCATGCTGCGCTTCGGCGAGGCAGCCATGCAGGTGATGGGTAAAGCCGGCGAGCATCAGATCGATGGTGCGCGCAAGGCGATCGGACACGCCTATGGCGGCGGCAGTCAGTTTTTCGCCATGTGGTTGGTGTCGAACGGCAAACCCTGACGCACCGGCGTCAGGTGCGGGTCCAAATGGGTGCGCGCTTTTCGGCGAAGGCCCGGGGACCCTCTTTCGAATCATTCGTGCTGAAGATGGGCCAGCCGATCTCGAATTCCAATTTCAACGCATCGGTCTCGGACAGGGTTGCGGTCTCCTGCACGGACTTGAGGATGGCCTCCACCGCGAGGGGCCCGTTGGCGCCGATCATCTCGGCCAATTCCATCGCCTTGTCGAGAGCCTTACCATCGGGAACGACATGACCGATCAGGCCGATCTCTCTGGCCTCGGTCGCCGTGTAGGCACGAGCGGTGAGCAGCATCTCGAGAGCGTTGGTGTAGCCGATCTGTCGTTGCAGGCGCACGGTGCTGCCTCCGACGGGGAAAAGACCACGACGAGCCTCGAACACGCCGAAGGTGGCGCTCTCGCCGGCGACGCGTAGATGCGTTGCTTGCAGAATCTCGGTACCACCAGCCACGGCGTAGCCCTCGACGGCGGCGATCAACGGCTTGCGAAGGCGGTAGTGACGCAGTAGCGCCTTCCAATGCAGATCGGGGTCGGCGGCCCAGCGCTCTTGGTACGGGTTCGGACCGGCGTCGTCGTTCGCCCGCGCCTTCAGGTCCATGCCGGTACAGAACGAACCGCCTGATCCCGTCAGGATCGCACATCGGATGTCGTCGTCGTCGTTCAGACGCACCCAGGCGTCGGCCAGCCCGACGATCATCGCCGAACTCAGTGCGTTCTTGGCCTCGGGACGGTTCATGGTGACCACCAGGGTGTGTCCCACTCGCTCGACCAGTAGATGCTCGGTGCCCGACATGTCGCCTCCTTACCCCGATGATGCCCCGTATGTGGTAGCACACATGTATGCCCGCTCGCACCTTCAACATTGCAGATCTCTTCGAGGCCGCCGTCGACGAATGGCCCGATCGGGAGTACGTGGTCGACGAAAACGTGAGGCGTACGTACCTCGAAATGGACCGCCGGGCGAATCGCTTGGCGCACCACTTGGCCGCCCAGGGCGTCGAGCCCGGAGACCACGTGGGCATTTACGCGCTGAACCGCGTCGAGTGGGTGGAGGCCCTGTGGGCCATTTTCAAGATCCGGGCGGTCTGGATCAACATCAACTATCGCTACGTCGAGGACGAACTGGCGTATCTCTTCGACAACGCCGATCTGAGTCACTTGATCGTCGAGCCGGAGTACGCCGAGCGTGCTCGTGCCGTTCAGCCCGACCTCGCGCAATTGGTGATGGGACCGGACTTCGAGGCGGCCTTGGCCGCTCAGTCCGACGAGCGCGACTTCGGGCCGCGTAGCAACGACGACATCTACATGCTGTTCACCGGTGGCACCACCGGCATGCCCAAGGGTGTGGTGTGGCGACACGAGGACGTGGTCATGGCGTTGGGCGGAGGTATCGACATCACCACCGGTGTTCGGATGACCGAGCCCGGCCAATTCGTGGAGAAGGGCCGCAACGGTTTCCATTTGTGCGGCCTGCCCATCGCCCCCCTCATGCACGGCGCCACGCAATGGAGCGTGATGGGTCAGAGCTTCATCGGTAACAAGGTGGTTCTGCGCGCCAAGTTCGACGCGGCCGATGTGTTTCGAACGATCGACGCCGAGAAGGTGAACCTGGTGATGATCACCGGCGATGCCATGGCGCGTCCGATGCTCGACCACCTCGTCGATCACCGCGCCGAGTACGACCTGTCGTCTCTGTTCGCTTTCAGTTCGAGCGCGGTGCTGTTCTCACAGGCGTGCAAGGACCAATTCATCGGTATGTTCCCCAACATCGTGCTGACCGACGCCGTCGGGTCCAGCGAGGGTGGTGCCAACGGCATCACGATGGTCGGCAAGGACGCGCCCAAGACCCCCGGTCTCACGGTGAGGGCCGCTCCCGACTCGGTGGTGCTCGGGGACGATTTGCGTCCACTGCCCGCCGGAGTGATGGGAAAGTTGGCCCGCACCGGCAATATCCCGTTGCGGTATCACAAGGATCCCGAAAAATCGGCGGCCACCTTCGTCACCGGCCCCGACGGCACGCGCTACTCCATTCCCGGCGACTTTGCCGTGTTGCAAGAGGACGGGTCGATCACGTTGATCGGTCGTGGCTCGGTGTGCATCAACAGTGGTGGCGAGAAGATCTTCCCCGAGGAAGTGGAGAACGCGCTGAAGTCGCATCCCGAGGTGTTCGACGCGGTCGTGGTCGGAGTGCCCGACGAACGCTGGGGTGAACGGGTGGCCGCGGTGGTGCAGGCCCGCGCGGGCACCGCCCCGAATCTCGAGAGCATCCAGGAGCATTGTCGCAAGCACGTGGCCGGCTACAAGGTGCCTCGCCAACTGACCTTGGTCGACACCATGGTGCGTTCGCCCGCGGGCAAGAGTGATTACCGCTGGGCGAAAGAGCGCGCGGTCGAGGACGTGGGTCGCTGATCATGTCCGGACCGCTCGCGGGCGTTCGGGTCGTCGAGTTGGTGGGTCAAGGCCCCGGCCCCTACGGCGCGATGATCCTGGCCGACCTCGGTGCCGATGTGGTGGCCGTCGATCGGCCCGACGTGGTCGCGCGCGCGAATCGTTCGCGCGTTGCCACCAATCCGATGATGCGCGGAAAGCGCGGGGTGTCGATCGATCTGAAGGACGACGAACATCGCGCTCGTCTGTTGCAGTTGATCGATCGAGCGGACGTGCTCGTCGATCCCTTCCGTCCTGGCGTGTGCGAACGGTTGGGGTTGGGCCCGACGGTCCTGTGTGAGCGCAATTCGCGACTGATCTTCGCGCGGATGACCGGGTGGGGTCAGACCGGACCTTGGACCGATCGCGCGGGCCACGACATCAACTACATCGCCTTGTCGGGTGCGTTGCACACGATCGGCTACGAGGGTCAGCCGCCGACGGTGCCCATCAACATGCTCGGCGACTTCGCCGGAGGCGGCCTGCTGTTGGCCATGGGTGTATCGGCCGCATTGGTCGAACGCCACAGCAGTGGGCTCGGACAGATCATCGACGTGGCCATGGTCGACGGGGCGGCCATGATCCTGGGTCCCTTCTTCGTGGCCGTCGACAGTGGTTTTTGGGGCGAACGTGGCACCAACCATCTCGATGGCGGGGCGCACTTCTACAACGTGTACCGAACGTCCGATGGTGGTTGGGTCTCGGTCGGGGCGATCGAACCGCAGTTCTACGCCGAGTTGGTGAGCCGACTGGGCGTGGCCGACGACGAATTGCTGACTCCCGCGCGTCAGAACGAGCGCACCGTGTGGGTCGAGGCGAAGAAGCGAATGGCTCAGGTCTTCGGCACGCGCACACGCGCCGAGTGGGAAGTGGTCTTCGAGGGGTCCGACGCGTGTTTCTCACCGGTGTTGTCGCCGAGCGAGGTGACCACCCATCCGCACACGGCGGCTCGCGGTGTCACCGTGAGCGTCAACGGCGTGACCCAGGCCCAGAGCGCGCCACGCTTCTCGCGCTCGGAGGCCGGCGCAGGTGTGCCTTGTCATCCCGGGGAGAATTCGGTCGACGAGATTCTCGCCGGTTGGAACCAGTGAGTCAGCGGCAGACCGTCGCACCGTCGACGAGCAACGACTCGCCGCAGACGAAGCCGGCTCGATCACTGCACAGCCACACCGCCGCCTCGGCGATCTCGGCGGGTTCGCCCAGATAGCCACGGCCGATCCCGCGGCTGACCATCTTCTCGATCTGCGGGTCGCCGTTGATGAAGTTTTCGATCATGGGGGTGCGTGTGGTGCCGGGAAGGATGGCGTTCACGCGCACACCCTTGGCCGCGTATTCCTGGGCGGCGCACTTCGTGAGCCCCAACACCCCGTGCTTGGCGGCGGTGTAATGCGGCAGTCCGGGTGCGGCCACCACACCGGCACCCGAGGACACGTTCACGATGGAACCGGCCCCCTGCGCGGCCATCACACCGAGTTCGTACTTGAGGCACAGGAAGACGCTGGTGAGGTTGGCGTTGATCATTTGGTGCCACTCGTGAAGGGGCAGGTCGATGAACGAGCCGAAGCGTCCACTGATGCCGGCGTTGTTCACGGCGCAGTCGAGGCGACCGTAGCGATCGATGGCGGTGTCGATGACCGCGGCCACGTCGTCCTCTTTCGTGAGGTCGGCGGCCACCGCCACGGCTTCGCCGCCGTGTTCTTGAATCGATTGCACCACCGCCCGTGCCGACGCCTCGTCGATGTCGCACACCAGGACGGCCGCACCTTCGGTGGCGAAGAGTCGTGCGGTGGCTTCTCCGATGCCACGACCGGCACCGGTGACGAGGGCCACCTTGCCCTCGGCCAGACCGAGGCGGAGTGGAAACGCGGCGCGGACGATCTCGTCGGTCTGCTCGCTGGGGAGGGGCAAATGGGGAGTGGGCTCGTTCGATTCGGACACGTCCGCCACGGTAGTTCGTCTACGGTGTTCGCATGTTGACTTCGGGGGCGGAGCGATCGATCCTGAATTTGCTCTACACCTACGCCGAGCGCATCGACGCCGGTGATTTCGACGGTGTGTCGCGCTTGTTCGACGGTGCTCGGGTGTTCATGGCCGGCCCCGATCAGCCCGCGGTGCCGGGTTCGCTGGTCGGCACGGTGATGGCTCGTTTCGTGAAGATGTACGACGGTGTTCCGCGCACCAAGCACGTGGTCACGAACTCCATCATCGAAGCCGAGGGTCCGTCGTCCGCGCTCGCTCGCTCGCAGTTCACCGTCCTGCAGGAGGTGCCGGGGGTGTTGCCGTTGCAGGTGGTGGCCGCGGGCCGCTACCACGATCGCTTCGTCACCGATGACGGAGCGACGTGGCGATTCGATCAGCGGGTGATGTTCGTCGATGCCCACGGCGACGTGTCGGCACATTTGAATCAGGAGGCGGGCCGGTGAGTGTCTTGGTGTTGGGCGAGGGCCCGATCGCGCGACATCTGCGGGCCACGGTGGTGTCCGACGTCGCGGCGGCGGTCGTCGTCACCGAGGTGGACGGCGCTCGGGGGGTCGGTCCCATCGAGGAACTCGACGACGCCACCATCGACGCGGTGTTCGAACAGCCGATGCAAAAGGTGATTGCCGGTCTGCAGCAGGCTCATGCGGCCGGGGTCGAGCGCATCGTCGTGATCGTGCCCACCATCGGAATGTCGGGTGGGGACCGACACGCCGTTCATGCGGCATTGGCCGAGGCGGCCCGTATCACGGTGAAATCGGCGGCGCGACAGTGGGGACCCGACGGGATCACGGTCAACGCGGTGGCCCTGGCTCCCGAGGAGTTCGGCGTCGATCCCGCGGTGTCGGGTCCGGTGGCCATCGCACCCCGTGCGATGAGGGGCACGGTCGATGCATCGAACACGGTGAATTGGTTGTGCAGTGGTGCGGCGGCGCACGTGACGGGACAGACCGTGGTGTGCGACGGAGGACTGTGGATGTGAGTCGCCTCGACGGGCGCGTGGCCGTGGTGACCGGTGCCGGTCAGGGCGTGGGTGAGGGCATCGCTCGTCGTCTCGCCTCGGAGGCCTGCCTGGTGGTCGTGGCGGCCCGACGCGCCGAGACCGGCGAGCCGGTGGCCGAGTCCATTCGCGACCATGGTGGGCGAGCGGAGTGCATCGTCACCGACGTCGCCGACGGCGACTCGGTACAGGCCTGCGTCGACGAGACGGTGCGACGCTTCGGACGGCTCGACATCATGGTCCACAACGCCTTCATGGGAGGAATTCCGCACAAACTGGAGAACGCGCGTATCGACAAGCACTGGATGAAGATGTCGCGCACCGGTGTGTGGGCCAGTTTGTTCTGCGCACGTTCGGCGATGCCACATCTGGTGGAGAGTTCCCGCCGTCCGCGTGGCACGGGTGGCGGCCGTCTGATCCTGATCACCTCGCCCTCGGGCGTGGAAGGAAGCGCCAACATCCCGCTGTATTCGTCGGCCAAGGCCGCGCAGCGTGCCATCGCCAAGAGCCTGGCCCGCGAATGGGGTCCGCACGGTGTCACTGTGAACTGCATCGGGCCGGTGGCGGGTAGTCCCGCGTTGCTCACCGCGTTCGAGCGTGATCCGGCATTGCGGGACGCCATCGAAGCCCGCACTCCGCTGGGTCGCGTGGGCGACATCACCGGGGACGTCGGTTCGGTGGCGTTGTTCCTCGCCAGCGACGATTCCGCCTACGTCACCGGACAAACGATCATTTGCGACGGCGGGTCGTTTCTCGGGCTGTAGACCGGCACCCTCGCGAGTGCGAGACTGGTTCCATGATCAAACTCATCTCCATGCTGAAGCGCAAGCCGGGCACCACGCACCAAGAATTCCTCGACTACTGGTTCGACGTTCACGGTCCGCTCATCAAGGCCAACTCGGCGGCCACGTACGTGCGTCGTTACGAACAACACCCCGCCGCCTGGCCGGCTGAAGGTAGTCGTCGGCCCGAGCCCGAGTTCGATGGCGTGACCATTCAGCACTTCGACTCCACCGAGGCCTTCTTCGCCCACATGACCGAACCCGATTTTCCCGAGGTCATGGCCGACACCGCCAAGTTCCTCGACTCGTCGTCGTTGAACTTCGTGCTCACCGAGGAACCGCGCATCGTCATCGGCGACTGACGGCGATGGGTCCGACCCCGACGAGGGTTGGTCGGCACGGGGCGTTCGTGCCCCTGTCGCTCGAGTTCCCGCAGGACAAAGTCACGCCGCTCGTGCAGTGTGTCTTCGACGTCGCCGGAGACATCGGACGCGCCGTCGGTTGCGCTCGCACCGACCCAACCACGTCGCGGGGGTGGAGGGCGTGTCGCGAGACACCGCCGTTCACTCGCTCGCGCGATCCGGATGGCCCGCGGTGAGAGCGGGCCTCGGGCGCCGCCTCGCCTGCGCGGGGTTTCCGGTCACGACGCTCGACCCTCTAGGGTGTCTCGGGGGGTCGAGTTGAAGAAGTATCCGATCGAATTGGGCACGTTGTTGTTCACCATGGTGGAGCCCCACAAAGGCCACGAGGTGGAGTACAACCGCTGGTACGAGCGGGACCACTTCTACGGGGGCGTTCTGGTGGGCGCGTATTCGTTCGCCGGTGATCGATTCGTGGCCACGCGCGACCTGAAGGCGTTGCGCTACCCGGCGGACTCGCCCATGACCCCGGACGTCGACACCGGTTCGTACCTGGCCATCTACTGGGTGCTGAAAGGCCACCACGACGATTGGAATCGCTGGAGCGTCGACACGGTCAAGAACCTGCACGCCACCGGGCGCATGTTCGCCGAGCGCACCCACATCCACACGCAGCTCTACGACAACCAATGGTCGATGACCCGTACCGAAACCACCACCAACATCGAGTTGGCCCTCGACCGCGGCTACCCGGGCATCGTGGTGAACGTGGGCGAGTTGAACGAAGGTGTCACTCACGAACAGATGAGCGAATGGATGCAGAAGCAGTGGGCACCCGAGGCTTTCGCCGCCTCGTGGGGCCCCGACGTGTTCAACTACACGAAGTTGCTTCCCTTGTTGCCCGACGCACCGCCCGATGTGCCGCGCGTGCCCAAGGCCGATCAGCGCTTCCTGCAGATCCACTTCGTGGATCACGCCCCCGAGAGTGAATGGGCGCAGGGCTACGGCCGATTCGGCGCCGACCTGGAGGCGAGTGGCCTGGCCCAGCACCTGTGGACCGCGCCGTTCAAGAACACCGTCTTCGGTACCGACACGTACACCGACCAGTTGTGGTGACAGGGGAGAGCATGGAGTCGATCAAGGGCAAAAAGATCCTCGTCACCGGAGTCACCGGCTGGGTGGCCGGACCACTCGCCGAATCGTTGGCCGCCGCCGGTAACACCGTCTTCGGAGCCGCTCGTTTCAAGGACCCTGACTCGCGTGTCCCGTGGCACGACAAAGGGGTGCGGACGATCAGCATCGACCTGGCCCGGGGCGACCTGGACGAGGTGCCCACCGACCTCGACATGGTGCTGCACTTCGCGGTGGCCAAGAGCAACAACTTCGAGGAGGCCTTCGCCTCCAACGCACACGGCAGCGCCGACTTGATGGAGGTGGCGGCTGCGCGCAGCGATTCGTTGACGTTCTTCCACTGTTCGTCGACCGCGGTGTACGAACCCAAGCACGGGTCGCCGCGCACCGAGACCGACCTGCTCGGAGACAGCCACCGCCCGATGCCGGGTATGCCGACCTACAGCATCTCCAAGATCGCCGGCGAGGTGTTGGTGACCCACACCGCCAAGCGGTTGGGCGTGCCGACCGTCATCGCACGCCTCAACGTTCCCTACGGCGACACCTACGGCTGGATGTCGTTCCACCTCATGATGATGGAGCGCAACATCCCGGTCCCGGTTCACGTGGACCGACCCACCACCTACACGCCCATCCACGCCGAGGACATCCACCGCAGTATCCCGTATCTGCTGTCGTACGCCAGCGCCGGTTCCACCGTCGTGAACTGGGGTGGTGATCAGTTGGTGTCCATCGAGGACTGGTGCGAGGAGATGGGACGTCTCACCGGCATCACGCCGACGTTCGCGCCCACGACGGCCACCATCGCGTCCATCGTCCCCGATCTGACGAAACTGCACGACGTCGGCTTCCACTCGTCGGTCGATTGGCGCGACGGCATCCGCCGCCAGATCGCCACCATGCGCCCGGAGCTGTTGAAGAATTAGGCGATCTGGTCGTACAAGAGGGCCTTGTGCATGATGAGGTCCTCGGGATCATCGGGCATCTCGCGATTGCCGTAACTGACCTCGCGCAACGACGTGCGAATGGCGATGGATGCGAAGCGCAGGCTCCCGTACACGATGTACCAGTCGAGATCCTCGGGTGCCGCGCCTCCGGCCTCCACGTAGGCACCGACCACGTCGTCGCGCCGACAGAATTCCGGGAAGCCGGGCATCTGAAACACGTCGGCCAACGACTGGAAGAACATGTGCATGAAGATGAGCCAGCCGACGTCGACACCGGCCGGCCCGAGGTTGATCATCTCCCAGTCGAGTACGGCCGTGGGATTCAGGCCGTCGAACAGCACGTTGCCCGGTCGAGCGTCGCCCCAGTTGATGACGGTGGGGCCGGGGTTCCTCGGTTTGTGTTGGGCCAGCCATTGGAGGGCGCGTTCGATGACGGGAAGTCGAAGATCGCCCCGAGCCCAGTCGTAATAGGCGCGCTGCTCGGCGAGCAGGCGATCGATGGCGTCACCGTTGCGATCGGGGAGGAACGACAGATCGAACCCCGCCGAGGCAGCCTCAGCGAGATCGATGCCGTGAATACGCGCTTGCAAGCGGGCCACCTCGCGACCCAACTCGCGTCGTTGATCGACGCCGAAGTCGTCCATGTAGCTGCCACCGAAGACGTAGGGCGGCATGTCGGGAAGAGCACGACCACCCACCCGATCCATCACGATGAATGGCGATCCGAGAATGCTCTGGTCGGTCTCGAGGAATCGCACGTTGGGTACCGGCACGTCGCTGAACGCACCGACCAACCGCATGGCGCCAGCCTGCGCGGCCAGGTCGTACACCGGGAACACCGGCCAATCGTTCATGTCGGGGCTCAGGCGGGTGACCACCGACTCGCTCTTGCCGTCGTGATGAATGGTGAACAGCAACGTCTCGCTGCTCATGCCGGTTCCTTCGGGGATGCCCACATCGGACACGGTGCAAAGATGGCCGAACTGGCGACCGAACCACTGCTCGAGGGTGCGGGCCAACTGTTCGGGATTGCGTTTCGAGGGAAGGGGCATGATCAGGCTGGCTTCACGTAGGCGAGTTGCTCGAATCGACTCTGGATACGCCAACCCTCCGGGGTACGCACGATGGCGTCGTTGTACCAACCGCTGGCCTGCATGTAGGTGGGCTGATCACCGGGGATGCGCATGGTCATGGTGTAGATCGATCGCACCGTGGCCTTGTCGTCGCCGACGAAGGTGATGGCCACGTTGCCACCTGACGACAGCGACACGTCGAACATCGACATCATGCCCGAGAAGGTGTTGGCCGCCTCGGTGGGGGTACCCACTGGTCCGCCAGCGGTGGAATAGTCCACCCGCGCATCGGCGGTGAAACAACTCACCCAAGTGCTCCAGTCGCGGTCGACCAACGCCCATGAATAGCGGGCCAGCAGGTCGGCGATCAACGCCCGGTCGAGTGCTTCGTTGCTCATTTTTCCCCCTCGATGGTGTCATCTCGAGTGTAAACGCTGCTCACCCCCCTCGGTTCTGCTGGCAGAATGGAACCATGCCGAGCAGCCCACCATCGGGTTCCCTCGTCGTGAAGGGCACGTGTCATCACGACTGTCCCGACTCGTGCGGTTGGGAGGTCACCGTCGAGGACGGTGTGGCGGTGAAGATGCGCGGCAACCCTGAACACCCGTATTCGCAGGGTGAACTGTGTCCCAAGGTGAATCGCTTCCTCGATCGTGTGTACAGCCCGCTGCGCGTTTTGACGCCTCTCATTCGGACCGGCGTCAAGGGGTCGGGCGAGTTCCGCGAGGCCTCGTGGGACGAAGCGACAGGCCTGGTGGCCGATCGATTGCACGACGTTCTCGCCCGCGACGGTGGTGAGGCCATCATGCCGTGGGGCGATGCCGGCACCCAGGGGCTGTTGCAGATGAACTCCCTCGACCGCCGGTTTTTCGCCCGCCTCGGCGCGTCTCGTCAAGTCGACTCGTTGTGTGGTGACACGGCCAAGATCGGTTCGGCCCTCACCTTGGGCTCGCCGTTGGGTTCGGACCCCATGGATGTTCGCTTCAGCAAGTTGATCCTGCTGTGGGGCACCAATACGCGTCTGACCAACCGTCATCTTTGGCCCTTCATCGACGAGGCACGGTCGGCAGGAGCCAAGGTGGTGGTCATCGACCCGGTGCGCACGGTCACTGCCGATGCCGCCGACTGGTTCATACAACCTTTACCGGGTACCGACGTCGCCCTGATGTTGGCCATGATGCACGTGATCATTCGTGACGACTTGATCGACCGCGTGTACGTCGACCTTCACACCGAGGGATTCGACGAACTGTCGACACACGTCTTGTCGTGCACACCGAATTGGGCGGCGAATATTTGCGGCGTCGAGGCGTCGCACATCGAGCAGTTGGCGCGTGAGTACGCCAGCACTCGACCAGCGATGATTCGCACCCTCATCGGCGCCGAGCATCGCGAACAAGGTGCCATGTTCTTTCGTACCATCACCTGCCTACCTGCACTCATCGGTTCCTGGCGCGAGCGTGGTGGCGGATACAGCCGAAGTGTCGGTTCGTACGCCAAGGTGAACGTCGACGACGGTTGTTTCGACGTTCCCGCGTTGGAGGTGAATCCGGAAAGTCGTTCGCTGAGCATGAACGCAATCGGCCGCAATCTCACCGATGCCAACCTCGCTCCACCGATTCGGGCGTTGTTCGTCTACAACGGCAACCCCTTAGTGACAGCACCGAACGCCGCCCTCACCCGCCGAGGTCTCGAGCGTGAGGACCTGTTCACCGTGGTGTCCGAACAGTTCGTCACCGACACCGCTCGCTACGCCGACGTCATCTTCCCGGCGTGCACTCAGATCGAACAGGACGACGTGGTGCCGGCGTGGGGCCATCTGTTCCTGGGTTGGAACCACAAGGCCATCGAGCCTCGGGGGGAGAGCGTGCCCAACACCGAACTGTGGCGTCGGTTGTCGCGCGCCATGGGGTTCGAGGAACCCGAGTTGTACGAGTCGGACGAGTCTCTGCTGGCGGGCGCCCTGCACGACCTCGACCTCGAGGCACTGAAGCGCGACGGTTTCGTGCGTCTGTCACTGCCCGAGCAGGTGTTGCCCTACGCGAACGGGGCGTTCCCCACGGCATCAGGTCGCGCGTTATTGGCCAGTCGTTCGTTCACCGCCATCGGGTTGCCGTCCCTCCCCACGTTCGTCCCGGGTCGTGAAACGTTGGGTGGTGATCCCGAACTGCGGGGCCGTTATCCGTTGGCGATGATGTCGTCCAAGATTCATCAGCGTTTTCTGAACGCCTCCTACTCGCATCTCGAGCACCACGCGGGTCCGGAGGGGACCATCTATTGCGAACTCCATCCCACTGACGCCGCGACACGCGGAATTCGCCACGGCGATCCCGTGCGGGTGTTCAACGACCGGGCCACGTTGATGGCCACCGCCCACGTCAGCGCGTCGACGTCGCGCGTGCGACCCGGAGTCGTTATCGTGCCGTTCGGTTGGGTCGGCGAGCGTACGAACGACGGCAACACCGTGAACATGCTCACCAGCGACACGCCCACCGACTGGGGTGGGGGGGTGGCGTTCTACGACACGCTGGTGGAAGTGGCGCCGTCCTGATTCGTCAGGTCGGGCGCTTACCGGCGGTCGTGTCGCCATAGTCGCCCACCAACTCGACCAAGGTGCTCTCGTCGCAGGCCCAACCGTCCTCGGTGAGGTCGGCGGTGTCGACGATCGTGCGGTCGGCATCGGTGGCTCCCAGCGGGGGATACAGACGGGTGAACGCCCCGTCCTCCACCGTGATCATCTGGTAGCAGGGCGACGGAATTCCCAGGCCGGCTTGCGACGGAGCGTGCAGGCCACCTCCGGTCCACGTGGTGTAACTCTTGGCCGCCTCTGTCACGCAGGCGCGCGAGAGAACACTCTCGGCTTCGATGCAATCACGAGCGGCCACGGCGAACAGCAACGAGGCCGACGTGGCCTGCATACCGAGGCCCGAGATCTTGCCGTCGGTGGTGTAGGTGTTCATCATGTCCACGTAGTCACGCACGGCCTTCACGCGATCGGCTTCCTCCAGCAAGGTGAAGGCGGTGCGGATGACCACGCCATCCACACTGGAACCGCCACGCTCGACCAACACCTCGGCGTAGAAACCGGCATCCACCATGATGAGGTCGGGTCGGTAACCGATCTCGTCCATCGCCTTGGTGAGTAGCACCAACACTTCGGGCACCCCGACGAAGGCGATCGCCCGAGCGCCCGTCGACTTCAATCTCTGGGCGATCGGTACCCATGAGGTTTCTCCCAACGAGTTGTAGGCGATGCGCTCGATCGTGGTGATACCACCGACGATCTCGGTGGCCTCGACGTATTGCTGTTCGACGACTTGGGCCGTGAGAATGTCGGAGTACACCGTGGCGAACTTGGTCATTGCTTCGCGGTGGACGGCCACGGCCCACTTGAACCAACCGGCATCCTTGCGATTCGAGGGATTGGGCATCGCCGAGATGAGGTTGTCCGACAAGGACTTGGCGGCACTCACGGTGAAGCCGGCGAAGTCGATCATGTCGCACTCGTGGAAGCGGGGGAATTGTTGATCGTCGAAGGCCCAGCCTCCGCCGACCATGGCGAACGCATTGGAACAGACGTTCTCCATCTGCGCCGGTACCTCGAACAATTTCGCGTCGGCGTCGATGACCTCGAGCGGAAGTCCGGCGATTCCACCCTGTTCGTTGCACCAACCGGCGAAGGCCACGGTGGCGTCGTACAGCTCGGCGTTCAGGCCGGGCACGGCCACGTTGCCCTTGTCGGATGCGGCGGCGATGCGAATGACGTCGGTGGCGCCGCCGCCCTCGCCCTCGGCGATCGTCGGGGTGACGCCCGCGGGGGCCGGACCACAAGGCGACTCCACGTCACCGAAGGTGATGGTTTCGGGGACGGGGGCGTCGGTGGACGACGCCGTCGAGTCGGTGAGTACCGAGGTCGTGGGGGCGACCGGCGTGGGGGTCGTGTCCTGGTCGCGATTGGCACACGCACTGAAGGTGACGAGAAAGGAGACGAGCAGGACTTTTCGAAGTTTGCGCACCATGTCATTCTGCCGAATCTTCCGGCTCCGTGCGTATCCGTGACGATGGGTGTGCGCACTGGTCGGCAGCCACAGTCGGGCTAGGGTTTTCGACGGGGGGTCGACAATGCAGGTGGACATTCTCGATCGCGACATGTATCAGGGTGATCCGTATCCGACCTTGGCCTGGATCCGGAACAATCAACCCGTGTATCGCGACATCAACGGCATCTGGGCCCTCACCAAGATCGAGGACATCCGCTGGGCCGAGCGACAGCCGACATTGTTTTCCAATGGTGTCGTCGGTTCACGCCCGAACGGGCAGGCTCAGTCGTCGATGATCGACAGTGATGATCCGTCACACGCGAATCAGCGACGAGGTGTGGCGCGCGGGTTCGGCCCCCGACAGATGTCGGCCTACGAGACCCACGTGCGCGAGGTGGCGTGTGCGCTGGTGGATGCCGTGATCGGTGCGGGGTCGTGTGACATCGTCGCCGACATCGCCAAGCCTCTGCCCATGACCCTGATCGGCGAGATGTTGGGGGCCGATCCGTCGGAGTACGACTGGCTACAGCACCTGTCCGACGTGATGATCACCGGAGCCGACAACCCCAAGTACGTCACCGACGAGGTGATCAACGCCGCCGTCGAGTTCTACACCTACACCACCAAGGCCATGGAGGCCCGACGTGGCGGCACCGGTGACGACCTGATCAGCAAGTTCATGACGCCGCTCGACGACGGCACCGTGATGGACGACGCCCACGTCATCGGCAACGCCCTCTTGCTGCTGGTCGGCGGCAACGAGACCACGCGCAACGTCATCGCCGGTGGTCTGGAAGCCATGATCCGCCGCCCCGACCAGATGGCCATCGCCCGGCGCTCACCCGAGGATCTCGAGCGGGCCATCGAAGAGAGCATTCGTTGGGTGACCCCCATCATCAACATGGTCCGTGTGACGACCCAGGACGTGGACGTGCGCGGCGTCACCATTCCCGCCGGTTCGCAGGTGTTGATGCACTACACGGCGGCCAATCGCGACGAGGAGTTCTTCGAGCGCGCCGACGAGTTCGACGTGACTCGGGAATCCAACCCGCACATCTCGTTCGGATGGGGACCGCACCTGTGCCTCGGTGCCAGCCTGGCCCGCCTCGAACTGCGGATCATCTACAACGAGATCTTCGAACGAATGGACAACCTGGCGTTCGCCGACCCCGGCTTCATTCCCGAGTACGGACACGCGTCGTTCGTGCGGGGCATGAAGAGCCTCCCCGTCACCTTCGACGCGCGTTAGCTGCGTTCGTTGCGCAGAGCCGAGCGACGCACCTTGCCGGCATCGTCGCGCACTGCTTCGCTGGTGAACTCGAACGATCGCGGCACCTTGTAACGCACCAGTCGCTCTCCGAGGAACGTGCGCAGTTCGTCCTCGTCGACCGGCTTGGACACCTGCACCACGGCGTGGATGCGGTTGCCCAGATCCTCGTCGGGCAGTCCGATGACGGCCGACGACACCACGTCGGGATGTTCGCTCAACGCGATCTCCACCTCGGCGGGGTAGATGTTGGCGCCCCCCGACAAGATCATGTCGCCACGGCGGTCGGTGAGATACACGTAGCCCTCGGCGTCGATCTTGCCCATGTCACCCAGGCTCTCCCAGCCGTCGGGTGAACGTCGGGCCTCGGCACCGAGGTACTTGTACGTGGTGCGGCTGTTGCGCATGAAGATCTCTCCCACGGTGTCGGGGGGAAGTTCCTCGTACGTGTCGGGGTCCAAAACCTTCATCTCGCCGGTGACGCAACGACCCACGGACCCGCGGTGGGCCAACCATTCGTCGCCACGAATGATGGTGACGGCCTGGGCCTCGGTGCCGGCGTACAGCTCGAAGATCTTCTCGCCGCCCAACCAGTTGCACCACTCCTCCTTCAGCCACGGCGGGCACGGTGCGGCCATGTGCCAGACGGTCGTGAGCGAGGACAGGTCGTAGCGGTTCTTCACGTCGTCGGGCAGACGCGAGATGCGCGACATCATCGTGGGCACGAACAAGATCCAGTCGGCCCGGTGTCTGTCGACGGCGGCCAAGGTGGCCTCGGCGTCGAACTGCGGCAACAACACCAAGTGATTGCCGTGGAACAGCGAACCAGCACCGAACGAGAACGGTGCGTTGTGATAGAGCGGTCCGGGAACGCACACCACACCGTCCACCTTTTGTCCCATACCGGGCGCACCCACCTGCACGACACCGGGATCTCCGGCCACGATCAACTTGGGTCGGCCCGTCGAGCCACCCGAGGTGGGCGCCTTCATCGCCGGGGCGGTCACGTCGGGCAATGGCGAGTCGTCGTACGCCGACGCGTCGAAACGCGCGGTCACGGTGTTGCGCCCCGGGTGTGCCGACGGCTCGACTCCCACCACCAGCGCCGAATCGGCCAACTCCACGATGGCCTGACGCTCACGGTCAGGTAGGCGGTAGCTCACGGGTTGGGGCGTGGCTCCCAACTTCCACGCGGCGATGCAGGCCTCGTAGAACTCGACCGAGTTCGCAAGTGCCACGGTGACGAAGCGTCCGTGCGTCACACCGCGCTCGGCGTAGGCGCGCGCCAGACGATTCGTGCGTGACTCCAACTCGCCGCGGGTGACGGTCTCGTCGCCGCAAGTGATGGCCGAGCGCGCCGGATCGGTGGCGGCCTTGTCGGTCAGAGCCTTCATGATGGAGACGACGTTCGGAGTGTTCATCGGATTCGTGCTTTCTGCGCGGGTTTCGGAGGTAGGGGCATATCCCAGAATGGTGCGGAATCAGGCCAAGGCTTCGTTCCAGGTTCGATGCCAGTGTTGCAACATGGGTTCGTTCGCGCCAAAGACGAAGTTCCTCAAACCCATCTCGGCACCGCGCTGACATTGCTCGGCGGCCGGGAAATCTTCCTTGCCCACCACCAACGCGGCGAAGTCGGCGCCTCGCTGACGCGCGGCCCGATCCTCGTCGTTGGTCAGCGGCGTCAAGGCGGCCTCGGTGAGGTCCACCGTGCACTCACCCACGGTGCGACCCGGATAAACGCGGAACATCTGGCAACTGACCGGGGTTTCCAGCAGCACCACGCTCGGGAACAAGGTGTGGATGATGCTGGCCGGTGCGACGGCTGGCCATTGATCCTCGGGCAGGTCCACCAAATGCTCGACGCCGGTGGTGGGGAAGCCCCAACGAGCGTGGCGACCGAAGGTGTCGTAGATCGGGTTGTGCTTCACCAGGTTCGACAGCGTCTCGCGATGGAGATAGTCGACGTGGTACGTCTCGAGGTTCACGTCGAAGGCGATCTTCCAGTTGGCTTTCAGGTGGAACGTGTGCTGGCACACGGTCTCGTGATTCTCGTATCCGCACCACCGCAACTCGGGTTCGATGTCGGCGAAGGCGGCCGTGGGGTCGACGTCCTCGCTCAGACCGACGGCGATCAATCCGGCCACGCTGGCCACCGGTAAGGGTTCGAGACCCAGCGTCGACCGGTCGATGGCATCGAAGGCGTAGGACTGCGGTTGACCGGCCAGGTTGCCGTTCAGTTCGAAGGACCACGCGTGGTACGGGCAGGTCAGTCGACGCGCCTCACCACAGCCGTGAGCCACCTGAGAGCCTCGATGGGTGCAGGCGTTACGGAATGCGCGCAGCTCGCCGTCCTCGGCGCGAGTGATCAGTACCGGATGCCCGGCCACGTCCTTGGTGACGAAGGTACCCGGGTGGGGAAGTTCGCCGGTCCAGCCGACGATGTGGGCGCCATGGCGGAACAGAACGTCCAGTTCGCGTTGGAAGCGCACCGGATCGGTGAACACCGATGCCGGCTCGGTGATGGCGGCCTCACAATGATCCAACGTCTTGTGGCGATAGTTGTCCACCAGGCGCCGCACCAATTCGCGCGGAAAGCGGACGGTCTGCATGCGATCATCGTCGACAGCGGTCATTTTTCCCCTCGGCCCCCTCGTTCTCGCCAATCACAAAGTGTCTGAAGTCGAATCGTAACTCTCGATCGCGACGAACAGTGCGTGGGACGTGGCGATGAGGGGTGCGTCGGGTCGATCCTCGCGCAGGTCGGCCACCAGATGCAGTTTGCGTCCGTCGCGTCGGTCCATCCGAGCCCGGATCACGAGCGGCCTGTTCAGTGGTGCCGGCGCCTCGTAGCGAACCGTGATCTCGCCCGTGTAGGCCACGGTGTGGATGATGTTCAACACGAAACCCATCGTGTCGTCGAAGGCCAGCGCCACGACGCCACCGTGACCACGACCGGGGGCGCCTTCGTAGGAGTCACCGATGATGAATCGCGCCTCGGCCACCTCGCCCCGACGCACGACCTCCATCTCGAGGCCGTGGGGGCTACCGGGTCCCGAACCGGGCCGGCAGATGTGGCTGGTCATCCGGGCACCGTCGGCGAAAAGGACGCGCTTGCTGTTCTTGAAGTTGGTGAGGCTGCGCTCGCGACGATCCGAGCGCTCGAATTCCTCGGCCAGCCGGGTCATCGATGCCGTGGCGTCGAGCAGTTGTTCGATCTCCACGTCGCGGGCCACGATCGCGTGGTTGAGGCGTCGAGCCGTGCGACCCAACTCCACGCGGGCCGCGTCATAGGTGGGATCATCCCCCTCGGGGTGGTTCATCGTGCTTCACCCGTGTCAATGGGCGGCGTGTCGGTCACGTCCTCAATCTTTGTCACGTCGAGGTCCGTCAACCAACCCCGACCGATCAAGAGCACGATGAGGGACAAGAAGACAGCTGCATCGATGTACACCGCCACCCGCATGGTGAAGATGTCGCCCAGTCGGCCCAGAGCGAATGCGCCGAGCGGGATGCCGGCCAAGATTCCGAGCACATAGAAACTCATGGTGCGACCTCGCAAGTGGTCGGGAACCGTCCCTTGGATGAGGGTGTTCAACGCCACCGCCGATTGCAGGTGTGCCAACCCACCGATGAAATACGCCATGAGACCTACGTTGTAATTGGAGGTGAGCGCGATCAGTGCGGTGCTCCCGGTGAACAGAACGAGAGCCACCATCACCCGAGTGGATGGCCTCAACTTGTCGCCGATGGCCACCGACAGAATGGATGACGCCAGCGCACCCAGGCCGAGCGCCACCAGCAATCCGGCGTTGTCGGTGGACGGTCGTGCGAAGATGCGGTCGGCGATGGCCGGTGCCACGTGTTGCAGGGCCTGACCACACAAGGACGTGACGAAAGCGAGAAAGACCGCCAGGCGCAGTGGTCGATTGCGCCACACGAAACGCCCTCCATCGCGCAGGACCTCGGACACCGTCGCTCCGTTCGGCGCCACGATGCTCTGTCGAGGATTGCAGATGAACAACACTCCGATCACCAGGAAATAGGTCATCGCGTTGATGAGAATGGCCGCTCCGGTTCCCATGGTGGTGATCACCACTCCGGCCAGACCCGGGCCGATGGCTCGCGCCAGGGTGAACTGCACCGAGTTCAACTTCACGGCATCCAACAACTCCTCCTCGGGCACCAACAGAGGCACGAAACTCTGCCACGCCGAGGTTTGGAAGCCGGTGGCGATTCCACCAACGAGGCCGATGATCACGATGAGGCCCGGACGAATCGCGTCGGCGAGATAAAAGCCCCACAGTCCGAAAGCGCACGACATCTGCACCGTCTGGGTGACCAACAGAATCGAACGTCGGCTCATGCGGTCGGCCAGCACCCCGGCGTGGAGGGTCAGGAACACGGCCGGAAACAAAGAAGCCATGGATGACACTCCGAGCCACGTGGAACTACCGGTCAGGTCGTAGAGCAATGCCGGGACGGCGACCATCTGCATCCAACTCCCACCGTTCGAGATGGCGGCTGCCACCCAGAACAATGCGAAGTCGCGGTGGCGCAAGGCGCCCAGCGAACTCTTTCTTCTTGCGTCGTTCACAAGTCGGCGATGGGGAAGTTGAAGTTGGTGGTGACGATGCCACCATCGACGGCGAGGATCTGACCGGTCACGTAACTCGAGGCGTTCGATGCCAGATACAGGACCGCGGCCGCGATGTCGTCGGGTTCACCCAGTCGCCGCAACGGCGTCCGGCTCTCGATGGAGGCTTTCAATTCGGGGTTGGCGGCCACCACCTCGAGGGCCTCGGTCAGGATCGCGCCGGGCGCCACCGCGTTCACCCGGATGCGGGGGCTCAAATCGGCGGCCATTAGTTCCACGGCATGATCGAGGGCGGCCTTGGCCGAGCCGTACGACACGTACCCGCGTCCGACGATGTGGCCGATGGCGCTCGACACCATCACCACCGATGCCCCACCGGGTCGATCACCGGCGGCGATCAACAGGTGCGGCACGCACTCGCGCACCAAGCGCAGACCGTTCACCACGTTGTTCTCGAACGAGTTCCGCAGATCCTTGTCGGAGGTGCTCATGAAGGGTTGGGGCATCGCGCCACCCACGACACTCACCACGGTGTCGATACGACCGAACTCGGCCACGGTTCGCGCCACCGCGGTCTTCACGGCCTCAGCATCGTTGGCGTCGGTTGCGATGGCGATGGCACGACGACCCAACTCGCGCGCACGGGCCGCGACGGCCTCGATCTGGTCGACGCTGCGTGCGGTGACGGCGATGTCGGCTCCGGCCTCGGCCAACGCCATGGCACTGGCGGCTCCGATACCACGCCCGGCGCCGGCCAACAGGGCGACCTTGCCGGTCAAGTCGAAGAGTTCGCGAACGCTCATTGTTCTCCTACGGATACGTGGTCGGGGTCGGCCGACGAGATGATCAGTACAACCAGCGACTGAGGGATTCGATCACGCAGGCGGGCTTGGATCCACCTTCGACATCGATGGTGATGATGATGGTGGTCTGCAGACCTCCGTTGACCTCCGAGACGGCGCTCAGTTCGGCGCCGGCGCGAATGCGCGCACCCACCTTGACCGGGCTCGGAAAGCGAACCTTGTCGACGCCGTAGTTGACGCCAGCAGAGAAGCCCCTCACCTCCACGATCTGGGGCAGAAAGAGATTGGAAACAGACAACGTGAGGTATCCGTGGGCGATCGGTGCGCCGAAGGGGCCTTGGTTGGCTCGCGCCGGATCCACGTGAATCCACTGGTGGTCACCAGTGGCGTCGGCGAACAGATTCACACGGTCCTGGTCGATCTCGATCCACTCGCTGTGACCCAGATGTCGACCGAGGTGGGCACGCACGTCGTCGGGTCCGTCGAGAACGGTGGTGGCCATGTCGTGTCTTTCGGGGTCAGGGGCCGGTGAGGTCCGACAGAATGGAGTTCGCCTGCGCGATGATGCGATCGACGAGTTCGGTGCACGAGGGCAGATCGTCGATGACTCCGACCACCTGACCGCTGGCCATCACGCCGCTCTCGGTGCGTCCGTCCACGAGGGACAACTTCAGCAACATCGGCGTATTGGCCGCCATCACCATCTGGGTCCACGTCAGATCCATCGACTTTTTCATGGCCAGACCCTCGCGCATCATCTCGGACAACTTGGCGCCGGTCATCTTGCGGAAACGCAGTGCGTTGATGCCCGCACGCGGGATGGCCAACACCTTGCCGCTGCCGGACTCCAGTTGGTCGACCAACTCGGTGCGCAGCACGCGGTGGGGAACGCCGTCCACTTGCACCGAAACCACGGTGTCGAGCACACCCTTTTCGATGTAGTAATCCTTCACCGACTGCGGTACCGACGAATCACTGGTGAGCAGGAAGCGCGTTCCCATGGCGACGCCGGAGGCACCGTAGGAGAGAGCGGCCACCAATCCTCGGCCGTCGAAGAAACCGCCGGCGGCGATCACGGGCACGCGACCGGCGACGGCGTCCACCACTTGGGGCAGAAGCACCGTGGTGGGCACCGATCCGGTGTGACCACCACCCTCGCCTCCTTGCACCAGCACCGCATCGACACCCCACTCGAGCACCTTCTCGGCGTGTCGTTTCGCCCCGATGGAGGGAATGACCACCACTCCGGCATCCTTCAAACGCGCGATCAGATCCGGCTTGGGAGCCTGCGCGAAGCTGGCCACCTTGACACCCTCGTCGATCATCAGGGCGATGCGATCCTTCACGTCGGCGGAGTCGGCGCGCAGGTTCACACCGAACGGCTTGGTGGTGCGCCCTTTGACCTCGCTGATGGACTGCTTCAGTTGATCGAGGTCCATGGTGGCGCTGGCGATGATGCCCAAAGCACCAGCGTTCGCGCTGGCGCTCACCAACCGGGGACCGGCAACCCAGCCCATGCCGGTTTGCACGATCGGGTACTGCACGCCCACCAGATCACACAAGGGGGTTCGCAATCGGGCGTGGGGGACCACAGTCACGAGGGCATCTCCCGATGACGCAGTCCCCGGGGGTCGATGCGTCCGATGGCGTCCATCTCTTCGGCCACCGGTGCCCGACTGATCGGAACCTCGGCCGGAATCGTCAATTCGAAGCCGGTGTTGGCCACCACGTCGCTCACGTGGACGCCGGGATGCACGCTGACGAGGCGCATCGAGTTGTCGGGTGTGGCGAAGTCGAGCACCGCGAGGTTGGTGACGACGCGACGCAGATCGTGGCGCTTGGCGATGAAGCCTCCGATCTTTCTCGCGCGGTCGTAGCCAACTCCACTGACCATGTCGACGACCGGGACGAACACCGACGGCTGATGCTTGGGGATGAAAAAACTGGTGGCATTGTTCACGGTGTTTCCCGGTCCTCCGCGTACGCCGAGCAGTTGGGCCTTCGGTTTGGCCCACGGCCCGATGTTGGCGATGTTGGAGTTGCCGTACTTGTCGATCTGACTGGCTCCCATCATCACGTGACGACGACCTCCGGTCAAGGTGTCGAAGACGCTGCGGAAGGGAATCCACCCCTCGACGGTCTTGTTGGTGCCACCGATAGGTAGATCGCCGGCCACGAAAAAGGCCTCACCGTCGGACACCATCAGATCGGGTTCGAACGTGGCGCGGGCCAGGCGCGCGCCGAGCATCTGCATGACGCCCATACCGGAGGCGAAGATCTCGCCGTCGCCGCGCCACGCTTCGGCACAGGCGACCGCGACGACGTCGGCCAATGCGGGTGACTCGCTCACGTCGACGCCCCCTTCGCCGTCCCGACGTCGGCTCGCCACGAAGAGACCGCGGTCTGGTACGAATTCTCGTCACCACTCAGGAAACGGTCGGAGAACGCCTTCCAACTGTCGGCGTCGCGCGCGGCATCGACGTAGGCCTTCTGAAAGGCCTCGTCACGTCCGTAGTCGGGTTCGCACGTGGTGAAATGAGCACCATTCGGGGCGTGGATCACCCCGTCGACCATGGAGCGATTGATGCGCAAGGTGTGGAAGGTGCCCTCGGTGAGAAGATCCTCGGTCGCGATGATCTTTTCGGCCGAGACGAACCGACGACCGGGCTCGCAGGCACCGAGGAAAAGGTCGTCGAAGTAAGGATCAGGTCCGAGGTATTGCGCGTTGCCCCGCGCGTCGGCGCGGTTCATGTGGACGAAGGCGGCGTCGAGGCGGATGGCCGGTACGGCCAACAACTCCTCTCCGTCGGCGTAGGGGGAGCGCACGGTTCTCAAGGACGGGTTCACGTCCATCACACCACTACCGAGACCAGCACGGGTGGGAAGGAACGGGAGGCGCAACGACCCGGCGTACAAGCCCCACTGCAACATGCCCTCGTCGTACTCCACGGGTTCGGCGATGGTGCCGGCCTGACGCGCCGCACGAAAGTGCGGCTCGAGTGCGATGGAATCCAGGGACACGAATCCGTAAACGAGTCGACGAACCTTGCCGGCCGCGCACAGCAGGCCGACGTCGGGTCCGCCGTAGGAGACGATGGTGAGATCGGTGACCTTCGAGCGCAGCAAGGCGCGCACGAGGCTCATAGGTTTGCGGCGACTACCCCAACCGCCGATGCCGATGGTCATGGCGCTCTCGATGGTGGCGATCGCCTCGTCATCGGTGATCACCTTGCTGCGCATCTGGCTCATGGGTCAGGGTTTCTTCTCGTTCTTCTTGTCGGTCCCGGCGAAGTCGTCGCGCAATTCGTCGCCGACACCCGTGAGGTTCAGTTCGAAAGTGAAACCCTGCTCGAAGCGGTAGCTGCGCTTCACGTCCCAGAGATCGATCCCGTTGAGGCTTTCTTTGGCGGCGCGAATCACGGTGGGGTGCTTGTCGGCGATGCGGGACGCGAGGGCCATGGCCGCGTCACGCAACTCGGCGCGGGGCACCACGTGCAGCACACTTCCGAAAGCGTGCAATTCGGCGGCGGTGGCCGTCGCCGCCGTGTACACCATGGCGCGCATCTTGTGTTGCGGCACCAGTCGGGCCAGGTGCGTGGCCGCTCCGAGAGCGCCGCGATCCACCTCGGGCAACCCGAAGAACGCGTCGTCACTGGCGATGATGATGTCGCTGTTACCGACCAATCCGATGCCACCTCCCACACAGAAGCCGGCCACCGCCGCGATGACGGGTACGGGGCAGTCGTAGATCGCGGCGAAGGCGGCGAAGCAACCCTTGTTGGCACCGATGAGGGCGTCGAACCCCTCGGTGTTTTGCATCTCTTTGATGTCGACGCCGGCATTGAAGCCGCGTCCCTCGGCGCGCAGGACCACCACCCGGACGGCAGAGTTGCGACCAAGCGCGCTGATGGTGTCGGCCAAGCCGAACCATTGGGCCACGGTGAGCGCGTTGACGGGTGGACAGTCCATGACGACTTCGGCGATGCCTCGGTCGTCGATCATCGAGGTGATTCCCACGGAGTCGAGCGTACTCGCCATCTGACGAAGCGTCAGATACGAAAGGAGATCCGGCACTAGGGTGCAGGTCGTGGCATTGACCATCGATTTCTCGGGGCGCGTGGCTCTCGTGACCGGCGGCACCAAGGGTGTCGGTCGGGGTATCGCACGTCGATTCGCCGACGCCGGAGCCACCGTCGTGGTGTGTGCGCGCAATCTGCCCGACGACTTGCCAAACGATTGGACGGCTTTCGCGGTCGACTTGCGCGAGCCGGGTGAGGCCGCGTCGATGATCGACGCGGTCGTCGGTCGTTTCGGTCGTCTCGACATGTTGGTGAACAATGCCGGTGGCAGCCCGCCGTCGGACACCTCCACCGCGTCGGCCAACCTCGCCCAGAAGATCGTGGCCGTCAATCTCTTTTCGGCGATGTGGTGCAGCCAGGCCGCCAATCGCCACATGCAGAATCAGACCGAGGGTGGCTCGATCGTGAACATCGGCAGCGTGTCGGCCGAACGTCCGGCACCCACGGTCGCCGCGTACGGCGCGGCCAAGGCCGGTCTCGCGAATTACACGCGCACCACCGGCCAGGAATGGTTGCCCAAGGTCCGGGTGAACCTGGTGACGGTGGGCATGGTGCGCACCGAGTCGGCCCATCTTCACTACGGCGACGAGGATGGCGTGCGTCGCACCGGCGCCCAGATTCCCATCGGTCGGCTGGCACGTCCCGAGGAGATCGGCGACGCGTGCGTGTACCTGTCCTCGCCACTGGCGTCATACGTCAGTGGCGCCACCATCGAAGTTCACGGTGGAGGGGACTGGCCTCCGTTCCTCGACACTCCGTTCCGGGACACCGGTCGTTGAATGCGCCCCCTCACTTTGGATCGAGACGTTCAATCCGACGCCATGCACGTCGTCTGGACCGACCTTCACCGTCGTCAGAACCCGAAGCTCGAGATCAACCTCGGACAGCCGATTCCCACCTTCGAGCGCGCCGAACGCGCTGAAACCATTCGACGCCAGTTGGAGACGGACTCGCGCTTTCGTTTCGTCGGACTCGAGGAACATGGACGGGCCCCCATCGAAGCGGTTCACGATCGTGGACTCATCGATTTCCTCGAAACCGCTTGGCCCGAGATCAGTCGTTCGACCGGTCGCGATGAGTTCACCCCCGAAGCGATGTTGCACGTCGGACTTCGCGAGGGGATGAGTGTGGCTCGTCCGCCCTGCGGAGCAGCGGCGGCCTTCGGATACTGGTGTTATGAGACCGCCACTCCGATGGTCGAAGGCACGTATCTGGCCGCACGCGCGTCCGTGGACGTGGCTCTCACGGCCGCCGACAAGGTGTTGGCCGGTGCGCCCAGTTCGTACGGGTTGTGTCGCCCGCCCGGGCACCACGCTGCGCGTCGTGTATTCGGTGGATTCTGCTATTTCAACAACGCCGCGGTGGTCGCGCACCACGTGGCGTCGAGCACCGGAACCAAGGTCACCGTTCTCGACGTGGACTACCACCACGGCAACGGAACCCAACAGATCTTCTACGATCGTGACGACGTGCAATTCGTGTCGTTGCACGGCAATCCGAATCGCGCCTACCCGTGGTTCGTGGGCCACGAAGATGAAACGGGTGAGGGCAAGGGTCGAGGTACCAACCTGAACGTGGTGTTCGAAGCCGAGACCGAAGATGACGAGTACGTCGATCGCCTGGGCATCGCCTGCGAGAGCATCGCCGCGTTCGGGCCCTCCCTGCTCGTCGTATCCCTGGGCCTCGACACCTATTGGAACGATCCCATCAGCGATTTGGCGCTCACCACCGACGGGTATCGCCGTTGCGGTGAGGTCGTGAAGCAACTCGGGCTTCCCACTGTGGTCTTGCAGGAGGGCGGCTACGACATCGAAGCCATCGGCCGTAACACGCACGCCTGGCTCACGCCACTGGTCTGATTTCAGACCTCCGATCGAGTCAGGTCTGCAGTGGCAGAAGTTCGCCGGCGGCCACGCCGAGGTGATCGACCCATTCGTCGGCGGACTCGGGCTCGACGATGGGAAGTACGACGAATTTCGAGAAACCCACGTCGACGAAGCGTCGGATCATTTGCTGCAATGCGACCCATCCTCGAGGCACCAGTTCGGACACATCCTCGAGGTCGGGTCGGCGCTGTTTCAGTCCCGCCAACAACGCGTCGGGCAACGGGCCGTGCGCGTAGGGGATCAACGCGCCGAAGTGCTCGGCTTCGATTTCTCGATCGTGTTCACGGGCCACCCGCTCGATTTCGATGCGTCCCGTCTCCACGTCGGCCGGGGTGACGAAACTCGGTAGCCAACCATCGGCCAGGCGACCGACGCGCTTCAATTCACTCGGTGCGATTCCACCCAACCAGATGTCGGGCGGTGTTTGTCTCGGCTTGGGAAGCACACGTAGGTCGTCGTAGTGGAAGAAGTCACCGTGATGGGTGACGGTGGACTCGGTCCAGCACTTGCGGATGACGGTCAGGGCCTCGTTGAAACGCTTCGCGCGCTCCTCACGGGCCACGCCGAAGGCTTGCTGTTCGTGGGGATCGGCCACGCCGAGTCCGAACGCCGGCAACAAGCGACCGCCGGAGAGTCGATCCAACGTGGCCAGTTCTTTGGCCAACACCACCGGATTGCGCCCGGGCAACACCATCACGCTCATGCCGAACTTCAGTCGCGTCGTGCGTCCGGCGGCGAAGGCCATGCCGACCAGCGGATCGGGTGCTTCGCCTCCGATGCGTTCGCTCAACCACAAACTGTCGAAGCGCAGATTTTCGAGGGCGTCGACCACGCGGGCGAAGCCCTCGTCGTTCAAGGTGGTGCGAACACCAAAGCCGTAACCGACGCGCACCTTCACGAGCGAGCGATCGCTTCCAAGATGTCGGCGGTCTCCGAAACCATCGACAGGAAGGGTGAGTGGTCGGTGTCGAGAACGACGGTGTTGGTGCACCGCTCGGCCATCAGCCTCTGGTGCGCGGGATGCACGGCGTCGTCGCGGTCGCACACCACGAAGGTGGAGGGGATCGTGTCGCGTGGCGAACCCTGGGCCGCTTGAGTGATGGTGGCCGTGGGTTGGGGCGACAGTCGGGCGATTGCCGCCTCTGCGGCGACCGGCTGGCAGTTTCCGTAGAGCACAGCCCCGGCGAGATCGGGGTTCAACACCGATGTGCCGTCGTCGCGATCGACCATCGCGGCTTGCAAGCCGACCGAGGCGGGCGGGAACGACATCAAGGCACCGATCACGCTTTCCCCGTCGTTCAGAGCGAACGCCGCGACGTAGACGAGATGCGCAACCTCCGGATGGAGGGACGCGGCGTGCGAGATGACCGCACCACCGTACGAATGACCGACGAGGACCGGATTCGTGACACCACGACCGCGCAGTACGTTCAAAGTGTCGGCCACGCATCGGGCGTCACCGTGCAGGTCGGTCAACGGCGCCGTCGATGCTCCATGACCCGGGAGATCGACGGCGATACTGGGAACGCCACGTCGATCGAGTTCGGCCTGCAAGGCCGACCAACACCAGGCCCCGTGCCAAGCCCCATGAACCAACACCACCTGCTTCGCGCTCATGGGGTCATCGTGGCACACGAACAGGTCGCTCGCCCTAGCCTTGCACCATGTCCTCGACGTCGCCCTCGTACGATCCCTTGTCGATCTTCCGCCTCGATGGTCGGGTGGCCATCGTCACCGGTGCCTCCTCCGGTTTGGGCGTTCACTTCGCTCGCGTTCTCCACGCCGTGGGCGCCACCGTGGTGTTGGCCGCCCGTCGCGCCGATCGTCTGCAGTCGTTGGTGGACGAGTTGCCCGGCTCCATCGCCATCGCCACCGATCTGCAAGTGCCGGCTGATCGCGAGCACCTGGTGAAAGAGACCGTCGAACGCGTGGGCCTGCCGCGTGTTTTGGTGAACAACGCCGGCGTGGGTCACAAGGTGGCGGTCGAGCATGAGGACCTCGAGACTTTCCGTACCGCGATGGAAGTGAACGTCACGGCCATTTGGCACCTGTCCAAACTGTGCGCCCCCCTCATGCGTGAGGCGGGCGGTGGAAGCATCGTGAACGTCGCGTCCATGTACGGCATCGTCGGCGCGTCGCCGGTGAAGCAGGCCCACTACTGCGCGTCGAAGGGCGCGGTGTTGAACCTGACCCGCGAACTAGGTTTGCAGTGGGCTCGTCGCAACATCCGCGTCAACTCGCTCTGCCCCGGCTGGTTTCCCTCCGAGATGACCGAGGCCATGAACGAGGAAGCCAGCATGGACTTCCTGCGTCAGAACTCGCCGATACCGCGCATGGGTGAACTGTCCGAATTGGACGGCGCCCTGTTGTTGCTGGCGTCCGACGCCTCCACCTACATGACCGGCCAAGAGGTCGTGGTGGACGGAGGCTGGACCGCGCGATGATCCTTCATCTGGCGGTACGAACCGACTGGGAGGTCGCCAAGCGTGAGGGCTCCTATCGGTGGTCGACGCGGGGGGTTACGGTGGAGCAGGAGGGTTACACGCACTGCAGCTTCGAGCATCAGTGGCGTGGCGTCCGACAACGCTTCTACGGTGACCTGCGTGATGACCAACTCGTGTTACTCGAGATCGACGAGACCCTCCTCGCTTCACCGGTCGTCGTCGAACGTCTCGGAGACGCGCCCGACGAGTTCCCGCACATCTATGGTCCGATCGATCTCATCGCGATCACGGCCGAGCGCGCGCTGGATCGTGCGCCGCTCAGAGATCGGGTGTCAGGTGTGCCCACGGAGCGGCTTGCTCCAACTGTGACGCCACCCGAATGAGAATGTCCTCGCGTCCGTAGGCGGCGACCAACTGGATGCCCACCGGTAGTCCGGCGGGGGTGCGATGCAACGGAAGGCTGATGGCCGGCTGTCCGCTCATGTTGAATTGTCCGGTGAACGTGACCCATTGACCCGCAGTGACGAGGGGCTTCATCGGGTGTTCCGGGTCGTTCAGCATCGAGCCCACCGGCAAGGGCGGTGCCGCCAGCGTGGGGGTCAAGAGCAGATCCCAGCCCTGCGACCACCACGACTGAACTGCACGACGGAACGTCACCGCGGCGGCCAACGAGGCCGAGTAGTCGACGCCACTGATGCTGTTGGCGAACTGTGCCTGAGCCCAGTTCATCGACTCGACATCGTCCACCGTCATTTCGCGACCCAAGGCCGCGGTGAAGCGTCGCAAGGACATGCCCATGTTCGTGCTCCACATTTGGCTGAACGTACGCCCCGTCTCGTTGTCACCCAGCACCTCGGGCCACGCCGGTTCCACGTGGTGGCCGAGCGACGCCAACAACCGGGCGACGTTGTGAACGCCGGTGACGCACTCGGGGTCAGTGACGAATCCGCGCGGGCTGTGATCGAGCAAGCCGATACGCAGTCGACCGGGGTCGGCGCCGACCTCGTCGGCGAAGGGTCGAATGGGAACGGGCGCGATGACCACGTCACCGACGCCACGCCCGTGCGTCGCGTCTAACAGCCGCGCCGAGTCGCGCACGGTGCGACTGACGCAATGCTCGACACCCAGGTTGCTCTCGTCGCGCAACGGTCCCATCGTGATGCGGCCTTGGGAGACCTTCAATCCGACGAGTCCGCAACATGCCGCGGGGATACGGATGGACCCACCGCCGTCGCTGGCGTGAGCGATGGGCACCATGCCCGCGGCCACCGCAGCGGCCGACCCGCCACTCGAGCCTCCCGCCGTGCGCGTGGTGTCCCACGGGTTGCGAGTCGGTCCCCATGCTTCGGGCTCGGTCACCGGGACACTTCCCAGTTCGGGGCTGTTGGTTCGACCGAGGCTGATGAGGCCGGCCGCCTTGTAGCGCGCCACCAACGTGGTGTCGGCGTCCGAGACGAAGTTGGCGGCCTTGTGCGCTTTGTTGCCGTTGCTCAGCGGCTTGCCGGCCTCGGCGGCGAACAGATCCTTCAACAAGTAAGGCACACCGCGGTACGGCCCGAGCGGAAGGTTGTTGTCGGCTGCCAAGGCCCGCGCGTCGTCGAACCACCGGTAGGTGAGGGCATTCAGTCGGGGGTCGTACCTCTCGATCCGCTCGATGGCGGCCTCCACCAGCTCGACCGGCTTCACGTCTCCGCGCGCGACCAACTCGGCTTGCGCGGTCGCGTCCAGCCATCGTGTCTCGTCGGCGAGCGAACCCATCCCTGAATTATTAGCAGGTGTCACTATGGTGAACGATCGATGTCTGACGAGTCCACGGCGATCGATGCGAAGAATGATGCGATGGCTTCCACCATCAGCACCCGGGCTTTGTTGCGGGTGGCTCCGGTTCGCAACCTCATGCTGTCGAGCATCCTCACCTCCAGCGGAGTCATGTTGCAGGCGACCGTTCTGGGCAAACAGGTGTACGACATAACCGGGCGCGAACTGGACATCGGCTTGCTCGGTCTGGCCGAGTTCCTTCCGGCGGCGTTGCTCGTTCTGGTCACCGGCTCCGTGGCCGACCGGTTCGATCGCAAGGTCATCGGTGCGTTAGCCGTGGGCGGCGAGGCGTTGTGTTCGCTGGCTTTGATGTTGTACGCATTGTCCGATCCGACCGCGGTGTGGCCCCTTTTCCTCATCGCCGTTTTATTCGGAGTCTCGCGTGCCTTCGCCGCCCCGTCGGTGCGTTCGATCCCGCCGATGGTCGCACCCGAGGGAGCGTTGCCGCGCACCATCGCTTTGTACTCGGCTACCTGGACCTCGGCGGCCATCGTCGGCCCGGCAATTGGTGGCTTCCTCTACGCGGTCGAACCGGCGTTGGCCTACGGAGTGTCGGCCCTCATGGTGGGCGGTGGGATGACGTTCCTGCTCGCCATTCGCTTCGTGAATCGCCCTCCTGGTGGCGAGCCGCTCGAGGAGTCGAAGCGGGTCACGTTGCACTCGGCTCTCGAGGGCCTTCGATTCATTCGTCGCACGCCCATTTTGTTGGCGGCGATCTCGCTCGACTTGTTCGCGGTGTTGTTCGGAGGTGCGGTGGCCCTGTTGCCGGCTATCGCCGAGGAGCGGCTCGGAGTGGGTGACGTTGCGTACGGTTGGTTGCGGGCCGCACCGGGAATCGGTGCGGCGCTCATGGCGCTCGTGTTGGCCTCGCGACCGGTGACGCGTCGCGTTGGTCCGAAGTTGCTTTTCGTCGTGACCTTGTTCGGCTTGGCCACCATCGTTCTGGGTGTCACCACCAGCTACGTTCTCGCTTTCGCGTCGCTGGTGATCCTCGCCGGCGCGGACATGGTGAGTGTCTACATTCGCGGCACCTTGGTTCCGTTGGTCACCCCCGACGACAAACGCGGTCGCGTGATGGCGGTCGAGAACGTGTTCATCGGTGCGAGCAACGAGCTGGGTGCGTTCGAGAGTGGGGTAGCGGCTCAAGCGTTCGGTACCCAGGCCGCGGTCATCGGTGGTGGCGTGGCCACCGTGGGGATCGTGGCGCTCTACTCGGTGTCATTCCCGTCCCTGCGGCGGGTGGATCGATTCGAGGATTTGGAAGTTCCCGATGTTCGGCGCTGACGCGTAGCGGTGGTATCAGGCGGTGATCGCCAACCACACAGCGAGAGGAATGACGATCCACGACAGCACGAGCAAGGCGATCGCATACGCCGCGAAGTTGAAACTCTCGTCGCGCGGCGGCTTGCCCGCCACCCCGATGGTCTCCCACAGCGCCTTGACGGGTTGATCCGTCGAGAGCCTGATACGACGTCGAGCGACTCCCGCGCTGTAAAGAGCGATCCACGACAACGCGGCCAACACAGCCATCACGATGACGCTGAGTACGATCACCCCGGCTCGCGAGTCGAGGGCGGCCCGGGCCACGCTCTGCAGCGCACTGGCGATCGACCCGAGGAACGCTCCCCCCAACAGGAATGTGGGCAGACCGAGCGCCTTGCCGTTCATTCCCGTTTGTACTCGTCGTGCGTCCAGACGCGCTCGGCGCAACATGGAATGCTCGCGCGACGACCAATTGCTGTTGGCCTCGCGGCGTTCGTACAAACCGCAGATTCGTCCCAGTAATCGCGAAACGTGATTACGAACGATCCAGCGCGTCACCAATTGCACCAACCAGGTCGCCACTGGTCGCAGAGGCCCGAGTCGGGGCAACACGGCGGAGCGTTGACCATTGCGATCGAGTACCTCGATCGCGCGCATCACCATTCGATGGGCCTCCTCGAATCGGTCGGGAAACTGGAGCGGTCGAATGGCGGCCATTTGGGTGACCATCTCCTGCTCGACAACGCCCTTGCCACCGATCTGCTCGAGGAGGGCACCTTTTTCCTCGTCGGAGTCGGCACGCAGGACCCGCAGCGAATCGATTTGATCCAGCAACAGCTCGGGAACCTGCGTGAGCGGTGTGCCATCGCGGTCATCGGCAGAGTTCTCGACCATGACGTCAGGGTAGTGTGAGCCCTGTTACCGCTTCGACGTCGGTAGGGTTTGCGCCTCGGAGGCGACACGATGAAGAAGCTGATGTTGGAATTCAAGACCTTCATCAACAAGGGCAACCTGTTGGCGATCGCCATCGGTTTCGTCGTCGGCGGGGCCTTCTCCAACCTGGTGACGGCTCTCGTGGAGAACGTCATCATGCCGTTGGTGGCGGTTCCTTTCGGTGAGCCGAAATTCGACGACCTCCTCATCTTGCATCTGAACGACGCCGAGATCCGTTTCGGATCGTTTCTCACCGTGGCGGTGACCTTCGTGTCCATCGCTTTTGTGTTGTTCTTGATGTTGAAGGCCTACAACAAGGCCACTGGCACACCAGCCGAGGCTCCCCCGTCGGAGATGGTGTTGTTGAGCTCCATCCTCGACGAGTTGAGACTCATCCGCGAGCAGAACGAGACGAAATGACTTTTTCTCGTCGTCGTCGACGATGGACGTTGGTGCCGTTGGTCGTATCGATGATCGGCAGCGCCGCCTGCGGTGGTGACACCGCCGCACCTCGACCGTCGGGGCCCCTCGGGACGGTCGCCGGAGTCGGCGTCGTGCCCGATCCCTCCGGATCGGACGTGCTCGGCGGCACCAGTGGTGTCACGACGGTCGCGTCGGGTCGTCAGGTGACCGTGGGTGAGGTGGCCGATGGCAACAAGGTGCTCTTCATCGGAGATTCGATCTTCGCCGCCTTGTCTCGACGATTCGACGGCCCGGGGTGCGATCTGTTGGTTCCCTTGGGTTGGCGGGTGTCGATCGAGGGTGAACGGGGCAAACCCATCGATCTGGGACTGGACATCATCGACAAGAAGTTGCCACAGGGTTTCGACGCCGCGGTGTTGTTCCTGGGCACCAACTACGGACGCGACCAAGCCAAGTACCGCGAAATGTTGCGCGAGATCCTCGATACCCTCGCGCCCCGGCCCGTGATCATCCTCACCGCCACCGAATTCAAGCCGTACATCGCCGAGGTGAACGAAGTGATCATCGACGAGGCGGCGGCCCGCGACAATCTGTGGTTACTGGACTGGCGAATCATCTCTCGAAGCCCCGGGCTTTTGTGGAAAGACGGTATTCACCCGGTCCCGGCCGGCAACGAACTGATGATGCGTCGCATCATCGAAATGCTCGGGATGGCTCCCGCTCCTGCCGATGGGAAGTGTCTGCCATCGGAGTTCACCGATGACGCGCCGTTGGCCAATCTGCCGCCCGCGGCCCCCACGACGACCGATCCCAACGCCACCACCACGACGCTGGACCCGACCGTGACCACCACGACGGTTTCACCGACGGTGCCGGGTGCGACGACCACGACGATCTCTCCGTCGACCACCAGCACGACTCTCGTTTCGAATTGATCGGCGACTCAGATCGCCCGGTTGTGACGTGCCCGGTTGTGACGGGGACCTCGACGGCACACACTTGAGAGGTGCTTCAAGTCCAGTCGCTCTCCGTCGAAGTGGGAGGTCGCGTCGTCGTTGCCGAGGCCTCTTTCACCGTGATGCCCAAAGACAAGGTCGGCTTGGTGGGCCGGAATGGAGCCGGCAAGACCAGTCTTCTCAAGGTGCTCGGCGGCGAGGCGGAACCCATCGCCGGCAGGATCGCCCGTCGGGGCGCCTTTGGCTATCTACCTCAGGACCCCCGAATCGCGGGAATTTACGACGGACGTTCGGCCATCTCGCACATCCTCGCCGGCCGCAACATCGACGACGAGCTGATGCGCATCGAGAAGTTGCGTATCACCATGGAGGAAGATGCGAGCGATCACAACGTGCGGCGTTTCAGCCGCGCCGAGGAGGAGTTCGCTCTGAAGGGTGGTTACGCCGCCGAGAGCGAGGCTCGTAGCATCGCGGCCGGTCTCGGCATGAGCGGCGAACGTTTGGATCTGCCGGTGGGCGTGTTGTCGGGTGGCGAGCGACGTCGTGTGGAGTTGTCACGCATTCTCTTCTCCGGAAGTGATGCACTGTTGCTGGACGAACCGACGAACCATCTCGACATGGATGCCAAGACATGGTTGCTCGGTTTTCTTCGTCAATACCGAGGCGCTTTGTTGGTGATCAGTCACGACCTCGATCTGCTCGATGAGGCGATCACCCGTGTTCTGCATCTCGATCGCGGGGCCGAGGACGCCACCGGGCACATCGTGGAGTACCGGGGTACCTACAGCCAATACCAACGGGCGCGTGCCGAGGACGAGGAACGACTGGCCAAGAGGGCCGCGTTGCAGGCCAAGGAGATCGTCCGACTGCAGGCCGTGGTGGATCGATTCGGTGCCAAAGCCACCAAGGCCGCGATGGCGCACAGCATCGAGAAGCGCATCGATCGTCTACAGGGTGAGAGGGTGAGTGCCCCCGATGCGACTCGACGAATCCAGGTGAAGTTTCCTGATCCGCCGTCGTGCGGTACCACCGTCATCGATGCTGAAAGGCTGGCCAAGGGATACGGCGGGCCGCCGGTGTTCGAGAACGTCTCGTTCGACTTGGGTCGGGGCGAGCGTCTCTTGGTGTTGGGTCTCAACGGGGCGGGCAAGACCAGCCTTTTGCGCATCCTCGCGGGTGAGACCAAGGCCGATTCTGGCCGTTTCGGCTTCGGTCACCAGGTCTCGTGGGGCTACTACGCGCAGGAGCACGACAATCTCGACACCAACGCCTCGTTGCTCGACAACATCCGTCGCCAGGTACCCCCCGGGGTGCAGTTGACCGAGACTCAGTTGCGGGGACTGTTGGGCATGTTCGGTCTGTCAGGCGAGAAGGTGTTCCAGAAGTCGGGCACGCTCAGCGGAGGTGAGAAGACGAAGTTGGCCTTGGCCATGCTGATGGTCGGACGCAACAACTTGTTGTTGCTCGACGAACCCACCAACAACCTCGACCCGCCCAGTCGAGAGGCGGTGGCCGATGCCCTGTCGGGATGGAAGGGCGCGATCATCTTCGTCAGTCACGACACCGAGTTCGTCGAACGTCTGTCGCCGACCAAGGTGTTGCTGATGCCCGACGGCCAGTTGGATTACTTCGGCCCGGACTGGCTGGAGGTCGTCAGCCTCGCCTGAGGTCCGTGCCGACGGGGCTGGCTCGCGCGGTTACGGTGTACCCATGCGTATTGGAATCTTCGGTGGAGCAGCGAACGACGGAACGATCGACGCCTTGGCGGCCGAGGCACGGGCGGCCGAGGTCGCCGGCTTCGCCAGTTATTGGGCCCCGCAGATCTTCGGACACGATGCGCTGACGGCTCTGGCCGTGATCGGTCGCGAGGTGCCCCGTATCGAGTTGGGCACCAGCGTCGTCCCCACCTATCCCCGTCACCCGATGATGATGGCCCAGCAGGCCCTGACCGTGAACGCGGCGTCGAATGGTCGTCTTTGTCTGGGAATCGGCCTCAGTCACAAGGTAGTGGTGGAGTCGATGTGGGGCATGAGTTTCGACAAGCCGGTACGTCACATGCGCGAGTACCTCGAGGTGATGATGCCGTTGCTCGAGGGCAAGCCGGTGTCGCACGCTGGTGAGGAGTTCCGCGTGAACGGTGGAGTGGCGGTGCCCGGGGGCTCCCGGCCGAGCGTGGTGGTCGCCGCGCTCGGTGAGCAGATGTTGAAGGTCACCGCGGCTCTCGCCGACGGCACGCTCACGTGGTGCACCGGTCCGCAGACCCTGAAGAACCACACGGTTCCCACGTTGCGCGCCGCCGCCGAGAAGTCCGGTCGCGACGCGACCCGCGTGATCGCCGCGTTGCCCGTGTGCGTCACGAAGGATCGTGCCGCCGCGTTGGAGCGAGCCGCCAAGGTCTTCGTGGTGTACGGCCAACTGCCCAGCTACCGCGCCATGCTCGACAAGGAGGGTGTGGCCGGACCCGCCGACATCGCCATCATCGGCAGCGAGGCCGAGGTGGCCGAGCGCATCGCGTCACTGGCCGACATCGGCGTCACCGATTTTGCCGCGGTCGAGTTCGGAGCCACTCCCGACGAGATCAACGACACGCGCAACGTGGTCAAGAGTCTGTTGAAGTAAGTCGCGCGAGGACAGTCGACGACTGGGGGAGTCATGAGTGCAGGGGTGAAGGTCTCGGTTGGCGGAGGAATCGCACGCGTGGTGTTCGATTACCCGCCCATCAATCTGTTCACGTTCGAGCAGTTCCTCGAGACCGCGCGCATCGTCGAGGAGTTGGGGGTGGACGATGCAGTGCGGGCGGTGGTGCTGTCCTCGGACAACCCGGACTTCTTCATCGCGCACTTCGACGTCGAGGCGATCCTGACGTTCCCGCCCGATCAACCCCCCACGACCGAGTTGGGTCCGTACCACCGTATGTGCGAGACGTTGCGCACCATGCCCAAGGTCACCATTGCGGTCATCGAGGGTCGCGTGGGTGGCGGCGGTAGTGAGTTGGCCGCCAGTTGCGACATGCGCTTCGCCAGCCTGCCGCATGGCGATCATCCCGGAGCGGTGTTCAATCAGCCCGAGGTGGCTCTTGGAATCATCCCCGGCGGAAGCGGCACCCAACGACTGTCGCGTCTGTTGGGTCGTTCGCGGGCATTGGAGGTGGTGCTCGGGTGCGACGACATCGATGCTCGCACCGCCGAATCGTGGGGCTGGATCAATCGCGCCTTGCCCCGAGACGAATTGTGGCCCTTCGTCGACCGGTTGGCCCGGCGTATCGCGTCGTTCCCCGCGCATGCGGTGGCCGAAGCCAAGGCATCGGTGTTGCGCGCCGAGAAGGACGTGCAAGCCGATCTCATCGCCGAATGGAACGCCTTCGCCCGTTGTTTGGGCGGCGAAGGAACGCGCGAGGCGATGCTGAAGTTCCTGGCCGAGGGTGGCCAAACCCGCGAGGGCGAACTGCGCCTCGGAGCCCTCTTCGACTGACTCCCTCGTGGTTCGCGGTCGGCTACTTCAATGAGACCGGGGTGCCGCCGAAGGGCTTGTTCACCAGATCGAAGAAGTCGTTGCCCTTGTCGTCGACCACGATGAACGCCGGAAAGTCCTTCACCTCGATCTTCCAGACCGCTTCCATGCCCAACTCGGGATACTCGAGCACCTCGACCTTGGTGATGCAGTCCTGGGCCAGACGCGCGGCCGGCCCACCGATGGAACCCAGGTAGAAACCACCGTGCCTCTGGCAGGCGTCGGTCACCGCACGCGAACGGTTGCCCTTGGCGAGCATCACGAAGCTGCCCCCGTTGGCCTGGAACTCGTCGACGTAACTGTCCATGCGTCCCGCCGTGGTGGGTCCGAACGAACCCGACGCCATTCCCTCGGGAGTCTTGGCCGGTCCCGCGTAGTACACGGCCATGTTCTTCATGTAGTCGGGCAAACCCTGACCGGCGTCGAGGCGCTCCTTCAACGTGGCGTGGGCGATGTCGCGGGCCACGACCAGCGGTCCGGTGAGCATCACGCGGGTCTTCACCGGGTGCTTGCTCAACTCGGCGCGGATCTCGTCCATGGGGCGATTGAGGTCGATCTGCACCACGGGCGAATCCGGCAGGTCGTCGTGGGTCACGTCGGGCAGGAAGCGCGCCGGATCGGTCTCGAGTTGCTCGAGGAAGATTCCGTCGGCGGTGATCTTGCCCAACATCTGCCGGTCGGCCGAGCAGGAGACCGCCATGGCCACGGGACACGACGCGCCGTGACGTGGCAGTCGAATCACGCGAACGTCGTGGCAGAAGTACTTGCCACCGAACTGCGCACCGATGCCGGTCTCTTGGGACAACTTCAGGATGCGCTGCTCCATGTCGAGGTCGCGGAACCCGTGGCCCAGCTTGGAGCCTTCGGTGGGCAACGAGTCCAGGTAGCGGGTACTGGCGAGCTTCGCGGTCTCCACGGCGTGCTCGGCCGACGTGCCGCCGATGACCACGGCCAAGTGATACGGCGGGCAGGCGGCGGTACCCAGCGACTTCATCTTCTCGAACAACCACGGGAACAACGACTTGTCGTTGAGCAACGCCTTGGTCTCCTGGAAGAGGTAACTCTTGTTCGCACTGCCGCCGCCCTTGGCCACGAAGAGGAACTTGTAGGCGTCACCGTCGACGGCGTTGATCTTGATCTCGGCCGGCAGGTTGTTACCGGTGTTCACCTCGTCGTACATCGTGAGCGGCGCCATCTGGCTGTAACGAAGGTTGCTCGTGAGGTAGGTGTCGAACACCCCGCGCGCGATGGCCTCCTCGTCGCCACCGCCGGTGAACACGAACTGGCCCTTCTTCGCCTTCACGATGGCGGTTCCGGTGTCCTGACACATGGGCAACACGCCGCTGGCCGCGATGGCCGCGTTCTTCAGCAGGTCGAGAGCCACGAAGCGGTCGTTGTCGCTGGCCTCGGGATCGTCGAGGATGTCTCGCAACTGCTGCAGGTGACCGGAACGCAGGAAGTGGGCGATGTCGCGCATGGCCTCACGGGTGATGCGGGTCAGCGCCTCGGGGCTCACCCGCAGGAACGTTCCCTCGGGGGTGTCGAACGAGGACACACCCTCGGTGGTGACCAAGCGGTACGGGGTGTCGTCCTCGCCCAGCGGCAGGATCTCGGTGAACTCGAACTCGGGCATGCCGTCACGCTACGCCCGCCGGTGTGCCGATAACCAGCCCTTCAGAGCGCCGTCTGCAGGACCAACAGCAACGCCGAGGTCGCGCACATCACCAGGATGAGCGGGCGCATCACCGCGGTCGACATGTGGCGCGCCAGCACGCTCGACAACGGCAACCCGGCCACCACGCCCGGCAGGATCATCGCCGTCAACGCCAACTCGTGACGACCGATCTCGCCCGACAACACGAAGCCGGTCACGGTGATGACCACGCCGATACTGAAAAAGGCCGCGATGGTGGCGCGCACCGAGCGGGGATCGCCGTCTTTGTACACCAACGCCATCGGTGGTCCCCCGATGGAGGTGACCGTGCCCATGAACCCACTGGCGAAACCGGCGGCGGTGAGGGTGGTGGCGTTCGCTGACACCACCTGTCCGCGTCGCGAGGTGACCACCGAGATGAACACGGCAACGGCCACCGACGCGGCGACGGCGTAGGCCAACAGGTCCTCGTCCATCGCGCGCAGAGCCACGAGACCGACGAACACCCCCGGGAAGCGTCCGAGGATCGCCCACTTGAATCCGGAAGCGTCGATGTGGGCGCGATCGCGGAGGGCCACGCCGAACGTCAACGGCACGACGGCCAGCATCATCGCCACCGGGATGAACGACGGATCGATCATGGCGAACAACGGAGAGGTGAGCATGCCCAAACCGAAACCCAACGAGCCCTGAACGCTCGAGCCAATCACCGCCAACATCGTGCACAACACCACCATCGGCCACGACAATCCGGCGATCTCGAATCCGATCATCAGAGGTCTTTCATTCGTTTGGGATCGGCGTTGGCCGGGTCCTCGGGCCATTGGTGCTTCGGATAGCGACCGGCCATGTCCCGTCGCACGTCGGCCCAACTGCCGGCCCAGAAGCCCGGCAGATCAGCGGTGATCTGCACCGGACGATCGGCGGGTGACAGCAGATGCAACACCAAGGCCACGCGACCGTCGGCGATGGTGGGATGCACCTTGGTGCCGAACAGATCCTGCACGCGTACGCGCACGACGGGCGCCGTGCCCTCAGCCACGGCGGTGGCGTAGTCGAGCGCCAACGCGCGACCCGAAGCCAGTGCGATGCGCGTCGGGGCCAACTCGTCCAAACGTGCGCCCCCGGGCCACGGCAACTGCGAACGCAGGAGCGTGGCCAGATCGAGCGACTTCAGTTCGGTTACCGAGGTCATGCCGACCAGGTACGGACGCAACCACTCGTCGATGGTCGCGAGCAGTGACTTGTCGCTCCAATCGGGCCACGACTCACCCATCTCGCGTCGCAAGAAGTTCACGCGGGCGCGTAGCTCGCTGGTGGCGTTGCTCCACGGCAACTCGGTCAAGCGCGTGACCGCGATCCGTTCCAACAACCCTTCGACCGCGGCGTCTCCGGGGGAGGGTCGCCGCGTCGTTTCACTGAGGCGCATCTTGTCCAGGCGTACCACCACCCGCTCCACGACGTCGCGACGCTCCTTGTCCCACACCACGCTGCGCTCGTCCACCACGTCGTCGCGCAACACGCGGGAGATCACCTCCTGATCCACGGTGGCACATGATCGAATGCGCGCGTTCTTACGATCACCGTCCAGGTCCGCCGCCACCACGAACGTCTCGTGAGCGAGCGAGTCGGTGGGACGGAACCAGGCCGCCGAACCCGTGCGCAATTGATACTGGCCGGGTTGACGTCGTACGGCGAGACGATCGGGGTAGGCCAGCAACAGCACGCGCCCGCAATGCTCGGCGTCGACATCACCCCATGAGAGTCGGGATCCGACGCGACGGGCCAGATCCTCGGCGCGATCGCGCACTCGCGCGGTACCACGTCGGTCGGCCCGATCGTCGTTGACCTCGCCGGTGACCACGCGCACCCGAAGCGCCATGTCGACGGGGAGTTCGTCGGGTCGTCCGCGCATCACGTCGCGATCGTCCAAGAGTGCGGCCATGACGCAGGCCAGCCCGTGGTCGTCCGTTTGCGAATCTCCGATCATGCGTGCCAACCGGGGATGCACCGGAACGTTCAGCATTCGCCGTCCGACCTCGGTGAGACGACCGTCGCGATCGAGGGCCCCGAGCATGGTGAGCAACTCGGTGGCCTGCTTCACCGCACCGCTCGGTGGTGCGTCGATGAAGACCAGTTCGTCGATCGCCGTTCCCCAGGCGGTGAGTTCCAACACCAGTCCCGACAGGTCCACCTGGGTGATTTCGGCGTCCAGATGCGCCCGTCGGCTGCCGTGCTCGATCTTGCTCCACAGTCGATACGCCACGCCGGGGCCCAGTCGTCCGGCGCGACCGGCGCGTTGGTCGGCCGAGGCGCGAGAGGTGGCGATGGTGGTGAGACGGCTCATGCCCGTGCGCTGGTCGAAGCGAGGCACCCGCGCCTGACCGGCGTCCACCACGATGCTCACCCCGTCGACGGTCAGGCTGGTCTCGGCGATGTCGGTGCTCACCACCACGCGACGTCGACTCGGAGGCGATGGTGCGAGCGCGCGATCCTGATCGGCCAGTGACAACGCGCCCGCCAACGCCAGCACGTCCACGTTCTCGGGCACGCGTCTTTCCAGACCTTGAACCACGCGATTGATCTCGGCGATGCCGGGCATGAACACCAATACGTCTCCCTCGTCGTCGCGCAAAGCGCGACTGACCACGTCGACCACCGCGTCTTCGAGACGTTGCTGCTTACCCGTGGGTGCCCATCGCACGTCCACCGGGAACTGTCGACCGTCGCTGGTGATCACCGGAGTGTCGTCGCCCAGAACACGCACCAGACCCTTGGTGTCGGCGGTGGCCGACATGGCCAGCAGGCGCAAGTCGGGTCGCAACGAGCGGCGTGAGTCGAGAGCCAATGCCAATCCGAGATCGGTGGGCAAGTTACGTTCGTGCACCTCGTCGAAGATCACCAGCGCGGTTCCGCTCAGGCCCGGATCGTTCTGGAGGCGTCGGGTGAGAATGCCCTCGGTGACCACTTCGATGCGCGTGTTCGCGCCGATGCGACGTTCGTCGCGCGTCTGGTAGCCCACCAGCCCGCCCGGCTCTTCGCCGATGAGGGTCGCCAGTCGTCGCGCCGCTGCGCGAGCCGCCAATCGACGTGGCTCCAACATCACGATACGACCATCACCGATCCATGGTTGGTCGATCAACCGCAACGGCACGAGAGTGGTCTTGCCCGCGCCCGGTGGTGCCACCAACACGGCGCACGAGTGATCGATCAGTGCGGTCCGTAGGTCGTCGACGACGTCCTCGACGGGGAGGTCGGTGAGCGGAGTCAGAATCAGCCGAGGGCCGGAGTGCCCGTGAACGCCGTGGGGTCACCGGGAGCGGGAATGGTCGGCGCGGTCCAGGAGGTGACGTCGGCAATGGTCTTGGTCACGGCCCGCCATTCGCCGGGGTTCCAGCCTTCGGTCGCCGCCGGGATGGTTCCGTCGGAGCGAACGAACACCAATGCGGGAAGCGTGGACAGTCCGAAGGCCTTCACGGCGGCGCGATCGGGGTCGGTGAACACCAGGAACTCCTTGACCAAGGGACCAAGGAACGTTCGGGTGTCGTCAGCGGAGGCCGTGACGATGAGGTTGGTGCGAACCGCGGCACCGGAGAAGGCCCGCAACACGCGGGTCGCGGTCTTCAAGATCCAAGAGCTTTCGTTCCGGTAGGGGTCGAGCACCACCGAGGCCAGGTGGAAGGTGGTCAGCCATTCGCTGAGCGGGCGCGCGGGAAAGCCTTTGGCTTCCAGGGACAGGGGCTCGAGAATCAGGTTGGGTGAGGGGGTCGACGCCACGCTGAGAACGGTAGCCCAGCCGATGGTGAACGCCCCAACACCGACGACGTCTGGTGACCCCGTGCGGTCAACAAAGCGAGCGACGCAGGAAATCCAGTTGGTGATGCAGCAGATTCTCGGCCACCACTGCCTGTGGGGTCATGTGGGTCACGCCTGACAACGGCAACACCTCGTGGGGTTTGCCGGCGGCCAGCAACGCCGAGGACATCTGCAGCGAGTGGGCGGCCACCACGTTGTCGTCGGCGAGACCGTGGACGATCAGCAGCGGACGCTCCAGTCGATGGGCATCGTTCAACAACGACGTGCGGTCGTACGGAGTCGGATCGCTACTCGGGTGTCCGAGATAGCGCTCGGTGTAGAAGGTGTCGTACAGGCGCCACTCGGTAACCGGAGCTCCGGCCACCGCGCAATGGAACACGTCGGGGCGACGCAGCACCGCGAGCGCGGCGAGGTAGCCACCGAAACTCCAACCGCGAATACCCACCCGCGTCAGATCGAGATCGGCGTTCTCGGCGGCCACGGCCCGCAACGCGTCCACTTGGTCCTCCAATACGGGTGAGGCCAAGTCCCGATGAACCGCGCGCTCCCAGGCAGTTCCGAGACCGGGAGTGCCACGACCGTCCACCACCAACACCGCGAATCCTTGATCGGCGAACCACTGCGAGGTGCAATGCGCGGCGTACGAATCCACGACCATCTGTGCGTGCGGACCTCCGTAGGGGTTCAGCAGCACGGGCAACTTGGTCCCGGGTACGTGATCGCTGGGCATCAGCAGCGCAGCGGGTATGCGTCGCGTGCCGACGCGCATGAACACCGGTCGGGGATCGACCAAGGCCGTCTCGGCGTGGCTGACGATCTCGTGACGTCGTTCGCCCGTGATCACCGTGGTGGTGGCCCGCGACTGATTCACCGATGACCGTCGCACGACGGTGGTGGCGCCGCCCGACGAAACCGTGTTGATCCCGTCGCGTGGCGTGAGGTCGGTGATGCCGGCCGCTGTCCAGCGATGGGCGCTCTGACACTCGGGATGATCGGCCGTGTTGGCGAGGAACACCACGTCGTCGTGACCCACCTTGGAGACCGCCCGCACCTGCATTCCCACCGGTGTCACCGCGACGCCGTCGACGATCAGGCGCTTCCAGCCGTCACGATCATCGACGAGCACCAACGAACCGTCATCGAGGTGAGCAGGGACACCGGGCACGATGTCGACCCAGGTGTCACTGGTGCATCGGGCGGTCTCCTTGATCGCTCCCTCGACGCGGTCGGCGCGCAGGGTGACCATGGTTCGTTGATCTCGCGAACACACGGTGAGCACCAGAGCGTCGACGTCGATCCAATCGACGTCGATCAGGTAGGGGAACGCAACGGCGTCCCACGTCACGTTCACCCGTGTGCCCTCCACCGTGTCGAACACGTACAACGACACGATGGCGTCGTCGGTGCCGGCGGCGGGATAACGCACCGTGCTGGCCGGTCGCTCGGGGTGCGCCGGGTCGGCGATGTGCCACACCGGCACCGGAGCCTCGTCCACGCGACACACCGCCACGTGCCGTGAGTCGGCGGACCACCAGAAGCCGCGGTGACGACTCATCTCCTCGGCCGCCACGAATTCGGCCGATCCCCAACCCACGGTGTCGGGTTCGCCGAACAAGGCCGGTCCGGCCACTTCGAAGCCGTGTTCGTCATCTCCCGCGGTTGCGACCACGCGCAACGCCCGACCGCTCACGTACGCCACTTGTTCGCCGTTGGGCGACAATCGCGGATCGAACACCGGTCCGGCACAGTGAATCTCGCGCACGTTCATCTGGTGCAGGTCGCCCATGAACAATCGTCCCGACAGTGTGCACACGAAGCGAGTGCTGGCCTCGTCGGTGGAGTAGCCGGTGATGCCACCGGCTCCCTCGCGCAGTCTCTCGCGACGCGCTCGTTCCTCGGGTGGCAGGTCCTGGGCGTCGTCGGCACCCAACATGGCGTGAGGGTGGGCCACCAGTGTCTCGTGGCCCGATTCCACGTCGAGCGACCACAAGGCGTTCACCGGATCGTCGCCGGCGCCGCTGCGTAGGAACAGCACTTTGCGTCCGTCTCTCGACACCGTGACGTTTCTCGGTTCGCCCAACGTGAGGCGTTGGGTGCGCGCGTACTGGCGAGGGAAGGTGTCCGCGGCCACGGGCGTCACGTCGGCATGACGAGGATCTTCGCGTGCGCCTCGGGGTTGCCCAGATCGCGGAAGGCTTGTGGGACGTCGTCGATACCTACCCGACCGGTGATGAGCGGCGAGAGATCCACCCTTCCCTCGGCGATGGAGTTCAACGCGTTGCCGAACTCGATGGGGCTGTAGCCCAACACGAAGTGCAGGCTGAGTTCCTTGCCGATGCCGAGCATCGGATGCAGGCGGTCCTCCTGCATGCATGCACCCACGATGAGGATGCGCGCGTCCTTGGGCGCCATGCGCATGGCTTGTTCGATCATGCCGGGAACACCCACCGCCTCGAAGATGACGAGGGGCTTCTTGCCGTCGATCTTGCGCCAGGCCGCAATGGCCGGAGTGTCACGGGGATCGACCACCGCGTCGGCACCCAGATGTTCGGCGAGGGCGCGACGGCGTGGGGAGAAGTCGGCCCCGACGATGGGACCGATACCCCGCATCTTGAGTTCGGCGACGCAGGCCAGTCCGACGGGACCCAGACCGAGGATGAGGGCCGCATCACCCGGTGCGATGCGACTCTTTTCCACGGCGTGCACGCCGACGGCGAGCGGCTCGGTCATGGCGGCCAGTTCGGGGGAGAGCCCGTTGGGCACCTTGATGCTCATCATCTCGTTGGCCACGATGCGCTCGGCGTAACCCCCCGGGTACTTGTTGCTGAAGCCGACACCGTGAACACCTTGTTCGTCGAAGGTGACGGGAAAGCTGACGATGATGTCGCCGGCCTTCAGGTTGTTGACGCCCGGACCCACCTCGAGCACCTCGCAGCAATATTCATGACCCATCACGGTGTCGAGGTGCGGTTCGAACATGATCGGCGATCCCGGACTCGGTTCGGCGCCGTCGGTCAGTTCCTGGTTCAGACGGCGACTCTCCTCGCCGTGAACGAGCAGGTGCAGGTCACTGCCGCAGATGCCGCAGGCCAGCACGCGAGTGAGAACTTGGCCTCCTCCGGGCACGGGCTCGGGGATGTCGTCGACTCGCAGGGACCAATCTCGCATGATGGCAGCGCGCATGCGCGAACCCTACTTGCACCGTGCTTCCGGGCCGGCTGTCGGACGTTCGGCACCCGAAAGCCGATCCCACGCGCCGATGGGGATCAGTGGCTGAAGTGGGCGATGGCCTCGCTCATCACCTCGAAAGCCGCCTCGGCGTCGACGGTCATCAAGACGTCGCAGTTGCCGGCTTTGACTTCGCGCAGATCGCGCTCGTCGATGAGGGTCATGCCCCGTGTGTGCGTGCCGTTCAGTTCGATCACCACGTGTGCGCTCTTGCGGGTGAACAGTTCCGGATGCGTCAGCACCATCACGGCCAGCGGGTCGTGCACCGCACCACCATCCATTCCGTGGTGACGGCTCATGTACATGTTGGTGAAGAACTGCATGAGGTCGCCCATCACGTTGGCCAATCGGCCGGGCATGGCCTTCACCTTGTCGATGCGGGCCTGGGTGGCGCGAAACTGGTGGGTCACGTGCAGGCCGGCCATGATGAGCGGTCCGCCGTAGCGATAGACGACGTCGGCCGCTTCGGGATCGACCCAGATGTTGAACTCGGCGGCCGTGGTGCGATTGCCGAAGGTTCCTCCACCCATCAGCGAGACCCCCGCGATGCGGGTGGCGATGTCGGGCGCCATTCGCATCGCCATCGCGATGTTGGTGAGCGGTCCGGTGGGCACCAACCACACACCCTCGTTCGCGCGCACGGTGTCGATGATGAAGCCCACCGCGTCGGTACCGTCGACTTTGCTGGTCGGCGCGGGAAGGTCGGCGCCGTCCAGCCCGCTCTCGCCGTGCACGTACGTGGCGTACTGCGGCGCAGCGACGATGGGACGCACTGCACCCTGGTGCACCGGCACTTCCAGACCGAGCAGGTCCTTCATCACCAACGTGTTGTGAGTGGTGGACTCGATGGGCGCGTTGCCCGACACCGTGGTGATGCCGAGGATGTTCGTGTGACGCGCCGCCACGATGATGGCCAGCGCATCGTCGTGTCCGGGATCGCAGTCGAGGATGATTGCGGGCGTCGTCATGTTTCTTCCTTGGTGTCAGCCTTCATCAGATGAGCAAAGTGCCGGTCTCGTCCAGGCGAACTGCGCGGCCGACCCATTCGCCGTCGCACATCGCCGAGGCGGTGTCACGATCCTCGCTGATGCCCCACGCGCGCGTTCCGTCGCCACGCAAGCACGACGCGATGGAGCGCTCCGGGTTGCCGTCACGATCGTGCATGACGGTGTAGGCCTCGATGGTGCCCGCACCGGCTGAGGCGCCCACGTCCACCACCGTTCGACGCGGCATCGCGTCGATCGCTGCTTGCGGATGTGCGTGTCGAAAACCATTCGTCGGGGGAGTGGTGGAGTACACGCCGAAGGAGTGTTTGGTGGCGTAACCACCGTTACCCCACACCAGGGCCTTTTCGTTCGTGCGAGAACGTAGTTCACCCACCACCGTGGCCACCGCGTGCATCACGTAGTTGTTCCACGGTCCGCCGGCGAACGAGAGTCCGCCGGTGCGCGTCAGTTGACGGTCCATTCCGAGGCCCAGCGACATCGCACCCAACTGAACCGCCGAGGGGAAGCACGAATACAAGTCCACGATGTCGATCTCATCGATGGATGTCCCACCCAACTCCAGGGCCAGGCGTCCGCCCAACTTCACGGCCGGCGTCTCGGCGAAGGTCATGCGCTCACTGATGTACTTGTGCTCGTGACAGTCGGTGCCGGCTACCGGGAACACCCACTTGTCGCGGGACACCCCCAGTCGCTCGGCGGCGGCCGCCGAACACATGATGAGGGCGGCCGATTGATCGACGTCGTTGTTGGAGTTCATCACTTTCGTGTAGGGAAAACCGATCATGCGATTGCGCGGACCGGTGGTGACGACCTCCGCCGGCGACATCTCCTTGCGGGTCCAGGCGTACGGGTTACCCGCTGCCACCCGGCTGAAGTCCGACCACAGTCGGCCCAGATGGGCATTGTGCTCGTCGATACCGCGATCGGCGGCCGCGCGCAACGCTGTCTCGAACAGGGGGTACACCTGAATCGGTGCCACGATGCGACGCGACAACTCGTACTCGTGGTTCATCACGAGGTCGGTCCCCACGACACGCGACGGTGTCACGTCCTCGGGCACCACCGGCCACGGCAGATCGATGTTCGCCGAGCGAGCCCGCTTGCGTGTGCGCGAGGTTTCGCCGCCGCACAGGATCACGAGATCGACGTCGCCGTTCTGGATGTCGAGCGACGTGGTGTTGATGAGCGACTGGGTGCTGTTGCCTCCCATGGTGGTGGCGACGGTCTCGCGCGGGTCGATACCCAACTCCCCGGCGATGAATCGCGCCGGATCGCGATAGCGCCACGACAGGAAACTCACCACGCGAACGGAGTCCACGTTCGGGACCGCACTCAAGCCGGCGTCGCGGGCCGCGGCACGGACCGCCTCGGCGATGAAGGGAGCGGGCGCGAGGGCCGCCAGCGGGTCGTCGATTCGCTGCAGTTGTTGTCCGACGCCGACGATCACGGGGGTGCGGGGGTCGAGAGCCACCGGGGCAACTTACCCGAGGTTGTCGGACGCGAACGAGGGCACGAACGTGGTGACCCCCGGGATTAGGGTGCGGTCATGTCCGCACCATCACTGCGTATCGCCATCGGCTCCGACCATGCGGGGTACGACCTGAAGCAACATCTCGTGGCTTTCCTCACCGCGGCCGGTCACGCGGTCGACGATCGGGGCACGCACTCCACCGAGAGTTGTGACTACCCACCGATTTGCGCCGGAGTGGGTCGCATCGTGCGCGACGGGGTGGCCGACTTCGGCATCGTCATGGGTGGCAGTGGCCAGGGCGAGCAGGTGGCCGCCAACAAGGTGCGCGGCGTGCGGGCCGCGTTGTGCAACGACCTGTACACCGCGCGCATGGCTCGGGCGCACAACGATGCCAACGTGCTGTCCATCGGCGCGCGCGTGGTCGGTGTCGGTCTCGCTGAGGAAATCGTCACAACGTTTCTTTCCACCGCCTTCGAGGGGGGTCGTCACGCCCGTCGGGTGGCACAATTGGCAGACATCGAGAACGAGTTCTGACCAGCAGAGAGCCCCATGCCTTTCCCCTCCGACACCGACCCCGATCTCGAGATCGAGCGACTCCTCACCGACGAGTTCACGCGCCAAACCACCGGTCTGCAGTTGATCGCCAGTGAGAACTTCACCTCGCCGGCGGTCATGAACGCCGTCGGGAGTGTTCTCACCAACAAGTACAGCGAGGGTTACCCGGGCAAGCGCTACTACGGTGGCAATCAGGTGGTGGACGACATCGAAGCCATCGCCATCGAACGTGTGAAGGCCCTGTTCGGCGCCGATCACGCCAACGTGCAACCGCACTCGGGTGCCAACGCGAACATGTGCGCGTACCAAGCGTTGTTGAATGCGGGCGACACGGTGCTGGGGCTCAGCCTCGATCACGGTGGCCACCTCACTCACGGATCGCCCGTGAACGCCAGCGGGAAGTTGTACAACTTCATCCCCTACAAGGTCACCCCCGGCGACGAGCGAATAGACATGGACCAAGTGCGCGATCTGGCGCTGAAACATCGCCCTCGCATGATCGTGGCCGGCACCACCAGTTATCCGCGTCGCATCGACCCCGCCCCGTTTCGCGCCATCGCCGATGAGGTGGGTGCCTACTACATGTACGACGCGGCCCATTTGGCTGGTCTCATCGCCGGAGGCGCTTATCCGAACCCGGTTCCGTACGCCGACGTGGTCACCTTCACCACCCACAAGACCCTGCGCGGTCCGCGCGGGGGTTGCATCTTGTCCAAGGCCGAGCACGCCGCGGCCATGGACAAAGCCGTGTTCCCCGGTTGGCAGGGCGGGCCGTTGGAGCACGTCATCGCCGGCAAGGCCGTGGCCTTCCGCGAGGCGTCGTCCGACGCCTTCAAGGCCTACGCCCACCAGGTGGTGGCCAACGCCTCGGCCTTGGCCAACGCCCTGGCCCAGAACGGTTTCCGCCTGGTCTCTGGTGGCACCGACTGTCATCTGATGGTGGTCGACCTGCGACCGTTCGACGCTGATCTCACCGGCAAAGAGGCTCAGGCGGTGCTGGACCGGGCCGGAATCACGCTCAACAAGAACACCATCCCCGACGATCCGCGAAGTCCCTTCGTCACCTCGGGCGTGCGCGTCGGCACCCCGTCGGTGACCACCCAGGGCATGACCGAACCGCAGATGGACTCCATCGCCCACCTCATCGCCCGGGCCCTGCGTGATCGGCACGACCCGGACAAGGTGGCCCGGGTCAAGGTCGAAGTAGCCGAACTCTGCGCCGCTTTTCCCGCCTATCCCGTCTGACCGGCGGCAAACCGCCGCGGAATAGTCTCGGGGCGTGCCCGACACCGCCGGTTACCTCTTCATCGGAGCCGTCGCCGCCGTCGTCACCTTCTTCGTCACGCCCGTCGTCACTCGCCTGGCACACCGGGTCGGCTGGGTGGTTCAACCCGACGAGCGTCGCGTGCACAAGGTTCCCACCCCGGCCGTCGGTGGCATCGCGATGTTCGCCGGCTTCGTGGTGGCGCTCGGTTTGGCGTGGCGCATGGGTCGATTCGCACCGGTGTTCGACAACAACTCAGAACCCCTCGGCGTGTTGTTGGCCGCTTTCGTGATCTTCGGAACCGGTCTCGTGGATGACGTCCGCGAGATCTCCAGTCCGGCCAAGGTCACCGGCACGGTACTAGCCGGTCTGGTGCTGGTGTGGTTCGGCGCGACCATGTTCTACTTCCGCGTTCCATTCCTCGATGTCTTCGTGTTGTCGAACGACTGGGTGCCCGTCATCACCATCTTGTGGTTGATGGGTATGAGCCAGGCGGTCAACTTGATCGACGGATTGGACGGTCTGGCCGCCGGGATCGTGGCCATCGCCGCCGCCGCGTTCTTCTTGTACAGTCGTCGACTCGACGATCTGGGCGTGTTGGTGCAACCCAACGTGGGTCCGCTGATCGCCATCATCGCCGCGGGGGTGTGCGTGGGATTCCTGCCCCACAACTTCAATTCGGCGCGCATTTTCATGGGTGACAGTGGAGCTCTGTTTCTCGGCCTGTTGATGGCGGTATCCACCAGCGTGGTGGGAGGTCGCGCCGATCCGGACAGCTCCACCTACACCCCGGGCCAGACCTATTTCTTCCTCGCACCGCTGTTCATTCCCTTGTTCATCTTGGGCGTGCCCATCTTCGACACCTTGTTCGCCGTCATTCGTCGCGCCGCCAAGCGTCAAGGCGTCGCCACCGCCGACAAGGGCCACCTTCACCACCGCTTGATGAACCTCGGACATGGTCAGCGCCGAAGCGTGTTGATCCTGTGGCTGTGGACCGCGATCTTGTCGGGATTCGTGCTGTACCCGATCTTCACCAAGGCCCGCACCGCCCTCATCCCGATTGGAACGGCCGCCATCGCGCTCAGCCTGTACACGGTGTTGCACCCCGAGGTGCGCCGCCAGCGCAAGGACGCCCGTCAGGAGGGGGCCACGGTCGACGACCAACCCACGGGGTCGGCCACCGCAGAATTGCCCCGACCCCCGACGAGTGGGTAAATTGTGCAATCTTTCACGAGTGATCCCGCCCCGGCTCGCCCCTGAACCCACCGCCCTGATGACCGACTCCGCCGCTGCCGCCAAATCCCGCCGTTCGACGGCCATCGCCCAGCGTGTGACGACCGCTCTGGGTCGTCCCAACGGCTCCAACAGCGTCGATCAGGGCCTCGGACAGGGCATGGAAATGGCCATCACGGTGGCGGTTTTCCTCGGACTCGGCTGGCTCGTGGACTCGGCCGTCGACACCCGACCGGTGTTCATGATCGCCTTGGTGGTGTTCTCCGTGGTGGGTCAATTCGTGAAGATGTGGTTCGTGTACGACGCCCGCATGCGAGCCCTCGAAACCGTGCGTCGTCGCGGGGCCCAGGCCCACCAGCGAGAACCCGAGTCGGGCGGATCGGATCAATGACCGTGACCGACAACCCGTCACCGATCACGACGCGACTCGACGGTGAAGCCCCCGAAATCCAGGTTTCCTTCGACATCTTGAAACGGGGGGCCTACGCCTCGCCGGTGATCGTGGCGGTGTGTGCGGTCTTCGCCGGCCTCGACGGGGTGTTCTCGGCCCTTTACGGCATGGTCTTGGTGCTGGTGAACTTCTTCTGCGCCGCCGGTCTGGTGGCGGTTACCGCGCGCATCAGCCTGGGCCTCATGATGGGAGCCGTGCTGTTCGGCTACATCGCCCGACTCGGCCTGATCTTCCTGGCGGTGATTCTGGTGCGGGACGCGTCCTGGATTTCTCTCACCGCCCTCGGATTGACCATTATTGTGACGCATCTAGGACTCCTCGTGTGGGAGATGCGCTATGTGGCGGCATCACTCGCATACCCGGGGTTGAAACCCCGTCCTCAGTAAAGCCCCCGACCCTTCCGCCTGCCCACCAACGCCCGCACAAAGGACCAACAGAACGTGATCGCACTCGAGTTCCCGCCGATCAACGAGATCCTCCGCTGGAAGGATCTCTTCCCGTCGTTCAACAAGATCGCCCTCATCGCCGTGGCCGCCGCGCTCATCGGCACCATCGTTTTCCTACTCGCCGGAAGCAAGGACCCGATGAAGGCGCCCAAGGGCGTTCGCAACCTCGCCGAGACCATCGTCGAGTTCATCGAGAACGGCATCGTCATGCAGACCATGGGTCGCGACGGTCTCGGCTGGACCCCGTTCCTGATGAGCATTTTCATGTTCATCTATCTCTGCAACGTACCCGGGATCATCCCGTTCCTGCAGATGCCGGCCACGGCGCGCATCGCGATCCCCATGTTCTTGTCGTTGTTGGTGTGGGTGGTCTTCATCGGTACCGGGTTCAAGCACCAAGGCATCGGCTACTTGAAGAGCTCGCTCTTTCCGCCCGGTGTGCCCAAAGCGCTGTACATATTGGTGACACCGATCGAATTCATCTCGACGTTCTTGGTGCGTCCGTTCTCGCTGACGGTACGACTGTTCGCCAACATGTTGGCCGGTCACATCCTGCTCGTCACCTTCGCCCTTTTGTCCGAAGCACTGTTCCAGGCCAAGGGCAACCCCGGACTCATCCCGGTGGGCGTGCTACCGCTCTTCATGCTCATCTTCCTCACCGGTTTCGAGGTGCTGGTGGCGTTCCTGCAGGCCTACATCTTCACCATCTTGACCGCCGTGTACATCGGCGGCGCCGCGCACCCCGAACACTGACCTCGATTCGTATCCCGACCGGCAATTCTTCGAACCCACAACACAACAGGAGACCAAAACAATGGAAGCACTATCAGCACTGGTTGCCGAACTCACCGGTGACGAGGAGAAAGCCGCCGCGGCCGCCAGCTCGGCCGGTTTCGCCTACGGCCTGGCCGCCATCGGACCCGGTATCGGCATCGGTTACCTCGTCGGTAAGTCCGTCGAAGCCATGGCACGTCAGCCGGAGGCCGCCGGCATGGTGCGTACCACCATGTTCCTCGGTATCGCCTTCACCGAAGCCTTGGCCCTCATCGGCTTCGTGGTCTTCATCCTCATCGGTCTCTGATCGTTCACAACTACCAGCAAGGAGTAGACGTGCGAACAGCCGTCGTCACCGTCACGGGTGGGGCACTCCGAGTCGAACTCGTCTCCGCCGAAAGCGAAGAAGGTAAAGAGTTCAACCCGGAAGACTGTGCCTTCGAGCCCGAGACATCCACGCCCAACGAATGCGGTCCCGGCCCGGGTCCCATCATCCCCGAGATGAAGGAACTCGCGTGGGGTGCCGGATCGTTCATCGTCTTCGCGTTGCTCATGCGGATCTTCCTGTACCCGCGTCTGCGCAAGGGCATGGATGCGAGGTACAACTCCATCCGCGTCGGGCACGAAGCGGCCGACGCGGCGCGAGCCTCGGCCCGCTCCGAGGTCGCCCAGTACGAGGCTGCGGTCGCCGCGGCCAAGGCTGACGCGGCCAAGGTTGTCGACGCGGCCCGCGCCACGCTCGAATCCGAGCGTCAGGCGCAGATCGACGCGGCGAACGCCCGCATTTCGGCCAAGCGTGATGCGGCTCTGGCCGACGCCGACGCCGCTCGCGCGTCGGCTCGCGGTCAGATCGAGGCCGCGGTGGCCGATGTGGTGACGAGCGCCGCCGAAGCAGCCACCGGTCGGCGTCCCGACGGTGCGGTGGTCTCCCGCGCCGTTGCCGACACCATGAGCGCGGGGGTGTCGCGATGAGTCTGTTGTCCTTGCTGGCCGCCGATCCCTCCGAGACGCACCACTGGTTGCTTCCCGAGACGGCCGAGATCATCTACGGCGGTATCGCCTCGGTCCTGGTGATCGGTGGACTGGTCAAGTTCGCTGGTCCGATGGTGAAGAAGTCGATGGCCGCGCGCACCGAGCGCATCCAGAAAGAACTCGACGCCTCGGCCAACGACCTGGCCTCGGCGCAATCCGACGCCGCCGGCATTCGCACCGCACTGGGTGACATCGATGCCGAGCGCGCTCGCTTGTTGGCCGACGCCAACGCGCAGGCCGAAGCGTTGTTGCGCGACGGTCGAGCGCGTCTGACCGCTGAGGTCGCCGAACTCGAGGCCAAGGCCGACGCCGACATCTCGGCCGCCGCGGCGCGTCGAGGCGACGAACTGCGCACCGAGATCGGTCGCGTGTCGTCGTCGGCGCTCGACAAGGTGTTGCCCAGCGTCCTCGACGAGGCGACCCAGCAGGCGTTGGTCGAGAACTTCATCTCGAAAGTGGGGGCCTCACGATGAGTGACAGTCGCATCGAAGGGTACGCGCGCGCGCTGTTCGAGATCGCCCGTGCCGAAGGCACCATCGACGAGGTCGAGGACGAACTGTTCCGTCTGGCGCGCACGCTGGAGTCCAGCGACGCGCTGCGCAACGCTTTGACCGACGAGAAAATCCCGGCGGCCCGCCGTCAGGGCATCGTCGAGGATTTGTTGGGTGGCAAGGCCACGGTCACCACCACGCAGTTGGTGTCCATGGTGGTCGGTGGCGGTCGCGGCCGCGATCTTCCCGCCATCATCGACAAGTTGGTTCAGCGAGCCTCGCGCGAGAAGAAACTCGAAGTCGCCGAAGTTCGCAGTGCGGTGGCTCTCACCGCCGATCAGCAGACGCGGCTCGCCGCAGCCTTGGCCAACGCCACCGGCAAGCAGGTGAACCTGAAAGTGATCGTCGACCCCTCGGTGCTCGGTGGCATCGTGGCCACGGTGGGCGACACCGTGATCGACGGAAGCATCCGTACCCGGTTGGACAATGTGAAGGGTCGGCTCTGAGAGCCGCCTGAAAGAACGAAACGAGAAACGACATGGCCGAACTGACACTGTCCGCCGCCGATATTGCGTCGGCGATCAAAAAGAATCTCGAGGGATTCACGCCCTCGCTCGAGGCTCGCACCGTGGGTCGCGTCGTCGAAGTCGGTGACGGAATCGCTCGCATCTCGGGTCTGCCTGACTGCGCCGTGAACGAGTTGCTCGAGTTCGAGGACGGCACCAAGGGTCTGGCCCTCAACCTTGAAGAGGAAGCCATCGGCGCCGTGGTGCTCGGTGATTCCGACCGCATCGAGGAAGGTCAGACTGTCAAGGCCACCGGCCAGATTCTCTCGGTGCCCGTCGGCGAGGGCGTGTTGGGTCGCGTGGTGAACGCACTTGGTGAGCCCATCGACGGCAAGGGTCCACTGGTGGGCGTGCAGCCCCGCCGTATGGAGATCCAGGCCCCCGGCATCATGGGTCGCAAGCCCGTGCACGAGCCGATGCAGACCGGTATCAAGGCCATCGATGCCATGACCCCGATCGGTCGTGGTCAGCGCGAACTCATCATCGGTGACCGCAAGACCGGCAAGACCACCGTGGCCATCGACACCATCTTGAACCAGAAGGGTCAGGGTGTGAAGTGCATCTATGTCGCCATCGGACAGAAGGGCTCCACCGTCGCTCAGACCGTGGAGGTTCTGCGTCAGGCCGGTGCGATGGAGTACACGGTCGTCGTGGTGGCACCCGCCTCGGATTCGGCACCGTTCAAGTACCTCGCGCCCTACGCCGGTTGCGCCATGGGTCAGCATTGGATGGAGACCGGTCAGCACGCTCTGGTGGTGTACGACGACTTGTCGAAGCAAGCCGAGGCCTACCGTCAGATGTCGCTGTTGCTGCGTCGTCCCCCGGGTCGCGAGGCGTACCCCGGTGACGTGTTCTACTTGCACAGCCGTCTGCTCGAGCGGGCGGCCAAGTTGTCCGACGCCAACGGCGCCGGATCGCTCACCGCTCTGCCCGTGATCGAGACCAAGGCCGGCGACGTGTCGGCGTACATCCCCACCAACGTGATCTCCATCACCGACGGTCAGGTGTACCTGCAGGACAACCTCTTCAAGTCGGGCGTGCGTCCGGCCGTCGACGTGGGCATCTCGGTGTCGCGCGTGGGTGGCGCGGCGCAGGTACCGTCGATGAAGGGCGTGGCCGGAACGCTGAAGCTCGACCTCGCACAGTTCCGTGAGCTCGAGGCCTTCGCCACCTTCGGTTCCGAACTGGACGCCATCTCCAAGGCTCAGTTGGAGCGCGGTTACCGCTTGGTGGAACTGCTGAAGCAGCCGCTGAACAGCCCGATGCCCGTCGAGGAGCAGGTGGTCTCCATCTTCGCCGGCACCAAGGGTTACCTCGACGACATCGCGGTCTCCGACGTGCGTCGTTTCGAGAACGAGTTGCTCGACTTCATGCGCACTCGGCACGGGTCGGTGTTGAGCGATCTGCGCACCAAGAAGGTCGGCGACGACCTGGCCGGAATCGTGCAGTCGTTCAAGGACGGTTTCGTGGCGGCCATCGCGGCCCGTAAGGCCAACGAGGCCGCCAGCGATGCCGAGCAGGTGGGCGAGGCCCAGTCGAACAAGACGTTGGCGACGGAGTAATCCATGGCCGGTGGACAGGAACGCATTCTGCGCGGACGCATTCGCAGCGTCCAGGCGACCAAGAAGATCACGCGGGCGATGGAACTCATCGCGGCGTCGCGTATCGTCAAGGCCCAGCAGCGCGTCCAGGCCGCCGTTCCGTACAGCGAGCAGATCACCGAGGTCGTGCGCGATCTGGCGGCCGCCGGCGGTTCGACCGACAGTCCGCTGCTGGCCACTCGAGACAAGATCGTCACGGTGTGTTACGTGCCCGTCAGCGCCGACCGGGGTCTGTGCGGTGGTTACAACGCCGGCGTGTTGCGGGCCACCGAGGCCGAGATCAAAGCCGACGTCACCAGCGGGCGCGATTACGTGATCGTGCCGGTGGGTCGCAAGAGCGAGAGTTACTTCCGTTTCCGCGGCTACCAGCTCGACCAGGCGTTCAATGGTTTCTCGGACCAGCCGTCGTACGCCGCCGCCAAGCAGATCGGCGAGCACGTGGTGTCGCTGTACGCCAGCGGTGCGGTCGACAAGGTCGTGCTGGTGTACACCCGTTTCATCTCGGCTGGTTCGCAAGAGGTCGTGTTGCGCCCACTGGTGCCCCTCGAACGCGACGTCGTCAGTGGTGGCGACGGCAAGCCCGGCGAGGACGGCCTCAGCGCCGACTACGAGTTCGAGCCGGACCCCAGCACGATCCTGGAAACCCTCATCCCTCGCTACATCGAAGCCCGTGTGTACGCGGCCCTGCTGAACGCGGCCGCCAGCGAGCACGCGTTCCGTCAGCGCGCCATGAAGAGCGCCACCGACAACGCCGAGGAACTCATCAAGAGTCTCTCGCGCATCATGAACCGCGCCCGTCAGGACGCCATCACCACCGAGATCATGGAGATCGTCGGTGGTGCCGAGGCCCTGTCCGGCGACAGCACCAAGCACGTCCGCCTCATCGATGTCGGCGCGGCGCGCGACATGTCCAACCTTTCCACCGGCGCATCACTCTGAGCAGGAGACAACCAGCCATGACCATGACAGAGAATCAACTGAAAGACGGACGGGTCGTCGGTATCGCCGGCCCCGTGATCGACGTCGAGTTCCCGCGGGGATCGCTCCCCGAGTTGAACAGCGCGCTCGAGTTCACGGTGCAGATCGAAGGCAAGGACGTGAAGGTGCTGGCCGAAGTCGCCCAGCAACTGGGTGATAGCCGCGTGCGAGCCGTGTGCATGAAGCCCACCGACGGTCTGCGCCGCGGCACCGCCGTACGCAACACCGGCCACGGCATCCAGGTCCCCGTCGGCGACCGCGTGCTCGGTCACGTGTGGAACGTGTGGGGCGAGGTTCTCGACGACGACAACGCCAAGTTCGCCGACATGGAGCGTTGGGACATACACCGACCGGCTCCCGATTTCGCGTCGCTCGAGCCGCAAAAGCGCATGTTCGTCACCGGTGTGAAGGTGATCGACCTTCTCACCCCGTACCTGGCCGGTGGAAAGATCGGTCTGTTCGGTGGAGCCGGCGTGGGCAAGACCGTTCTCATCACCGAGATGATCAACCGCGTGGCCTCGCAGCACGGTGGTGTGTCGGTGTTCGCCGGCGTGGGCGAGCGCACCCGCGAGGGCACCGACCTGCGTATGGAAATGGAAGAGTCGGGCGTGTTCGAGAAGGCCGCCTTGGTCTTCGGTCAGATGGACGAACCGCCGGGAGTTCGTCTGCGGGTGGCCCTGTCGGCGCTCACCATGGCCGAGTACTTCCGTGACGTGCAGAACCAGGACGTGTTGTTGTTCGTCGACAACATCTTCCGTTTCGTGCAGGCCGGATCAGAAGTGTCCACTCTGTTGGGCCGTATGCCGTCGGCCGTGGGTTACCAGCCCACGTTGGCCGACGAGATGGGTCAGCTGCAAGAGCGCATCACCTCCACCCGTGGTCGCTCGATCACCTCGTTGCAGGCCGTGTACGTGCCCGCCGACGACTACACCGACCCGGCGCCGTTCACCACGTTCACCCACCTCGACGCCACCACCGAGTTGTCGCGTCAAGTGGCTGCGCTCGGTATCTACCCGGCCGTGGACCCGTTGGCGTCCACTTCCACCATCCTCACCCCAGAGGTGGTCGGTGAGCGTCACTACAACGTGGCTCGTCGTGTGCAGGAGAACCTGCAGCGCTACAAAGAACTGCAGGACATCATCGCCATTCTCGGTCTCGACGAGCTCTCCGAAGAGGACCGTCTCACCGTGTCGCGGGCCCGCAAGATTCAGCGCTTCTTGTCGCAGCCGTTCTTCGTGGCCAAGGTGTTCACCAGCATCGAGGGCGAGTTCGTGCCGGTGGAGGAGACCGTGAACTCGTTCGAGGCCATCCTCAACGGAGATCTGGACAACGTGCCCGAGCAGGCGTTCTTGAACGTCGGTGGCATCGAGCAGGTGCTCGCCAAGGCCAAGGCACTGCAGGAGAACGTCTGATGGCCGACTCGGCCGCCATGCGCGTGGAGGTCGTGTCGCCGGAGCGGGTGTTGTTCTCCGGCGAGGCGACCCAGGTGATCACCCGCACCCTCGGTGGTGGTGAGGTGGCGTTCCTGGCCGGCCATGCGCCGTTCCTGGCCGCGGTCATTCCCAACCACACCCGCGTGTACCTGGTGGATGGTTCGGTGCTCGACATCGCGGTGCACGGTGGGTTCGTGGAAGTGAGCAACGGCAAGGTGTCGATCCTCACCGACGACGCCGAGCTGGGCAGCGAGATCGACAAGGCTCACGCCGCGGC